>Ga0164290_1000322_pt1 | contig 171706 bp, 143 predicted proteins | sample Micstemetagenome_FD_108782 | JGI IMG/M metagenome (GOLD analysis project Ga0164290, IMG submission 108782) | Contaminated culture microbial community from soil near Moab, Utah, USA - Microcoleus steenstrupii SON62 (Illumina Assembly) | ecosystem: Environmental > Terrestrial > Soil > Soil crust...
CGCCGCCGCTGGTCGCCTTCATCAGCACGCTGGTGTCGGCACGCCAGTTCTGCAAGAGGTACGTCCGGGTCTCGCAGGTGCCGTCGGCGGCACTGCCCCACGGCAGGTCGCTGGTTCCCCCGGCTCCCCCGTTGCCCGTCCGCTGGTCTCGATCGGTCAGGATCACGCTGTCAAGATAACTGGAGCCGCCGAAGCCGTCCAGCCCCGCGTTGTGATGGACGAAGCGTTCTTTGGGGCTGATGTCGTTGCCGCGGACGCACTGCAGGCAGATTCATCGACTTCACCGACTTCGTCGCGGCGTTTGAACACGGGTGCTGAAGTTGCCGACTCGGTCGAGACAGTCCAATGAAGGGGCGTGAACAGCGTCTCCCGAGTGCTTCGGCCGCCCTATTCAGACAAGTCCGTCGGTTAGTGATTTCTCCGATTCCATCTGTGCCGCCCTCAACACGGGTGCCGAATGTGCCGATGCTCGCCGCGGAGGTATGGGACTTTCCCAGCCCCTTTTCGGCGGGAGTCGCGCACATGGACAAGGCCAGCGTTTCCGGTTCCATCTTGATGCTCGGCGCGGTGCTGTTGGTCTGCTACAAGGCCACGCATGGTGAGTGGATGGCGTTGTGGTCCGACAAGGGCTTCTACATGGTCATCCTCGGCTCCATTGCCGCGGTGCTCATGTCGATGTCGTTTGACCGCGTGAAGATGGTGCCGGGCTACATCCGCAAGTTCATGTTCTACAAGTCGACGCCCGTGCTCGAGACCATCGTGCTGATGAATCGGCTCGCGGACAAGGCCCGCAAGGACGGCATGCTCTCGCTGGAGACCGAACTCGACAAGCTCGACGACGCGTTTCTCAAGAACGGGCTGAAGATGGCCGTCGACGGCATCGACCCCGACACCATTGAGACCACGATGCGGCTTGAGATCATGGCAATGCAGGATCGCCACAAGAGCGGCAAGAAGTTTTTCGATCTTCTGAAGACCTACGGCCCAGGGCTTGGTCTGGTCGCGACGCTCATCGGTCAGATCGGCATGTTCAAGAGCATCGGCGGCGACATCGCGGTGATGGGCAAGATGCTCGCGGTCGCCGTCGTGGCCACGCTCTATGGCACGCTGGTCGCGAACTGCTTCGCGGGGCCGGTGGGCGACAAGCTGGCGTATCGCTCGGGCGAGGAGATCCTTCGTCGCGAGATGATCATGCAGGGCATCCTCTCCATTCAGGCGGGTGACAACCCGCGTGCGACGCTTGACAAGATGGCGTCGTTCGTGCCCGCCGACTCGCGCATCAAGTTGAAGGCGGCGTGAGAAGTGAAGGCACTTGGCACTTGGCAATCGGAATCTCTGGCGTCCTGACTCCGTGACTCTCTGACTTCGTGACTTCCCATGGCTGACCACAACGATCAACACGGCTCTGGTGGCGGTTCCGGGGGCGGCGGGCACGACGCGCACGCCGACGGCCACAAAAAGCACAAGAAGCACCACCCCCATCGCCACGAGGAGCACGAACACGAGGAAGGCTGGATCGTCTCCTTCGCCGACAACGTGCTCCTGCAGATGGGATTCTTCGTCATTCTTCTCGCGCTCAACCTCGGACCCAAGGGCACCTCGGACACTCAGGGGGCGTCCTCGGCCAACAGCCTGATCGACTTCGCAATTGAAGTGCGGGAGGCGTTCAACTCGCCGGTCGACATGGGTTCCACCGCGCCGGAAGATCAGCCGCTCATTGAGCGTCTGCGGACGCGCGATCGCAAGGGCGACACGACCGACGACGTGCCCGAAGGCGACGGCCATAAGCCCCAGACGGTGCGGCCGACGGACTGGCAGGGCCCTGGCGCGTATGTGCAGTTTGAAGCGAACTCGACGCTGGTCACCGACGAGATGCGCAAGACGATTCGCGAGATCGCGTCGCCGCTCAAGGGGTCGCGCTGGATGATCGAAGTGCGCGGGCACGCGAGTCGCTTCGAGACTTTCCGTGATCAACGCAAGGCTCGCGAACTCGCGTACAACCGCGCGTGGGCGGTCGGCATCGAACTCGTGCAACTGGGTCTGACGTGGGAGCAGATTCGCCTGGTCTCCAGCGGCGACGCCGCCCCGGCCCTCGCGCGGGCCCGCACCAAAGTCGAAGCGCAGACGAATCAGCGCACCGAGATTCTCGTGCTCAACGAGCAGGCACCGCCGGATCCGTTCAGCTCCCCGCAGGGCACGGCGGCGGTCGACCCGAGTCGCTGATGGCGGCGAGCCCGAGCACCGGCCGCTTGCGCGGCTCGGCTCCTCTTGGTGCGCCGTGTTGGCACACTCCCGCGGCTTTCATTTGTGCCAGTGGAACCAGAACTCGCGTCGCTCAATACGCCTTCTGCGGCACGGGCTCGCCGGGGAACTGCTTGATGCCGTCCTGCTTGGGCGTGCGCCCCGTGCCCTTGGCCGACGGGCTGCGCTCGGGAATGATGAACTGGCTGTTGTTGAGCGTGTCGCTGTAGCGGAGGGCCGCGTCGGCGCCGCGCAGCATCGTGTCGTCGGCGTTCTCGTCCAGTTCGCGGAACTTGGCGCGAATCTCGCACTCGGCCAGATCAAAGAAGTGCAACGCGGCGGCCTTGTCGCGGGCCATCTCCAGGTCCGCGTCGCCGCTGCCGTGCTTGCGGAAGTCCAGGTCGAGCTTGGCCAGCGTGCACGCCCACGCGTGGAGCAAAATCGCCGAGTCGGCGAGACGCGCCTGCACGGCCTGCCGCTTGAGCATGTCGACGTCGTAGCGTTTGCTCATCTTCTTGAAGAGGTAACTGTGCTCGCGGACGGTCGCGCAGAGTCGCTCGCCGACCTCGCGCAGTTCGGGGTGTACCTTCTTGATGACGGGGGCCTTGCGCCGAATGCCGAAGAAGACCTCCATGCCCAGCGGGATGGCGATCTTCATGATCTCGGGGCGGAAGGAGTTGCGGATCGCCTTGGAGAGGAAAGCGCCGAGCGATTCGTCGGGGTCTTTGAGCAGGGCGTTCTTGATGCCCAGCATCTGCTCGGCGAGCTGCTTGCCGCCGTAGCCGAAGATGTACGACTGCATGACTTCGTTCGCGCCTTCAACGATGAGGTTGATGCGTGAATCGCGGAAGATGCGCTCGACCTCGTTCTCGATCATGTAGGACTCGCCGCCCATGATCTGCAGCGCGTCGTTGACGGTGCGCCAGCCGAACTCGGAGTTGAAGACCTTGCACTGGGCGGTCTCGACCTGAATGTCCTCGTCCTTGCGGTCAAGCATGCCCGTGGTCATGTAGAGCACCGCGTCCATCGCGTAGGTGTACGCGGCCATGCGCGCGACGCGCTGACGCACGAGTTCCTTGTCCACCAGCGGGGCCTGGAACTGGTGCCGCGTCTGGCCCCACTTGATCGCCTGATCCATCGCGCGGCGTGCGCCGCCGAGCATGCCCGCCGACAACGTACAGCGGCCGTAGTTGAGGCACGAGAGCGCCATCTGCAAACCGCGGCCTTCCTGCCCAAGCAGGTGGCTCTTGGGGACGCGCACGTTGTGGAAGCGGATGCGTGCCTGCCACGTGCCGCGGATGCCGCACTTGCTGCGGTTTTTCTGAAAGATCTCGACGCCTTCCATGTCCGGGTGGCAGACCAGCGCGCTGACGCGCTCGGTTTCCTTGCCGGTCTTGGGGTCAAGAATCTTCTGCTTGGCCATGACGGTGAACAGGCCCGCGAGCGCGCCGCTGGTGGCCCACTTCTTCTCGCCGTTCAGGATGTAATACTCGCCGTCGGGCGTCTTCTCGCAGCGGGTCTCCTGCCCGCCCGCATCGCAGCCGACGTTGGGCTCGCTGAGGCAGAACGCGCTGAGCCAGTCCTTGGCCAGGTGCGGCAACCATCGCTTCTTCTGCTCGTCGGTGCCGTAGAGCATGACGGCCTTGCACCCGATCGACTGGTGGGCGGAGACCATGACCGCCGTGGAGCCGCACGACGCGCCGATGCGCTCCAGCACGCGGTTGTAACTGGTGATGCCCATGCCCAGCCCGCCGAACTCCTTGGGGATGGTCATGCCCAGCACGCCCATCGAGAAGAGACGGTCGATGACCCAGCGCGGAATCTCCTGATCCTGATCGATCGGGACGCTGGGGTGCTCGTTGCGCAGGTATTCGTCAAGGCGGGCGAGGAGTTGGTCGCACTCGGCCTGCTCGCGGGCGTCCTGCTGCGGATAGGGGAAGTAGAAGTCTTCCTTCAGGTTGCCCCAGAAGAGATTCTTCACCGGCCCCATCTTGGTCGGTTCGGCGCCAAGCCACTCCTCGGCCTCGGCAAGCAGTTTCTTGTCGGCTTCGGAGATGCCTTTGAGATTCTTCAGGTCGGCCATGGCGGTTTCTCGTCTGGTTCGGGTCAACGGATTCGGGCTTCGCGGCCCGATGTAGGATGGATTCCGGGAGACAGGGTCACCGCGGGTGCGGCGTGTTCACTTCAGTCGTCATGATGGCTTGGCTGCGGACTTGGCGAAGAAGGCCTCGAGCGCGGCGCGGGCGGCGGGCGTGTGACGCAGGCGCACCAGCTCCTGCTGCTCGATGTCCAGCGCGCGCTTCCAGCCCGACGTGAGGCCCGCCTCCACCGCCGACAGCACGGCGGCGGCGGCCTCGGTGCCGGGCAAGACGCCGCGCACGCTCGACACCGCGGCCCGCGTGTCGCTCGTGTGGCGTGTGCCGATCCAGCGCGAGGGCGTGCCGTGGTTGCGTGCGGGCAACCCACGTTCGCGGGCCTTGCGCAGCCATTCCTTCGCGGTGTCCAGCAACGTCTCCGCGCTGGGCGCGACGGCATCAAACAGCCGAGCCTTCACGGCCTCATCAAACATCATCGTCTTGCCTTCGGCGGCCTGACGGATCGCGAAGGACGGGTCGATCCGCGCGGGCAGCAGGTTCGTCCCGCCCCAGCCGGGGCACAGGCCCAGTCCCGCTTCGGGCAGACCGATCGGATACGGCTTGCCACCAGCACCCGGCGCGCCGACCAGCCCGTCGCAATGCATCGCGAGTTCAAGCCCGCCGCCGAGTGCCGCGCCGTTGATGGCGGCGACGGTCGGGCACGGCAGCGACGCAATCTTTCCAAAGACCCGCGAGCCATACGCGAGGTAGTCGTGCAGTTCCGCGTCGGTCGCGGCGCTGATGGACTTCAGGTCCGCCCCAGCGACAAACACCCGCACGCTCGCGGAGGCGATCACGACGCCGACGGCCTCGCGCGGCACCTGATCCAGCGCGGCCTCGAAGGCCTCAATCAGGGCGCGATCGAGCACCACGACCGATTTGCCGGGCTGGGTGAGCGTGATGGTCACCACGCCCGCACAAGGCCCGGCCTCGTCACGGAGGATCGGTAAGGCATCGGACATGAAGGCAGTTTATGCGGCCCGCGGCGGGTTTCCCACAGGCGGGCGTTCCAGTCGCCGGACTGCCGCCTCGGGTGGCGGCCGCGGCATCTCGAACGCCCCGGAAGTTGGGACGCCCGCCCCGGAAGCCAATGCGGCCACGTTGAGAGTCAACGTGAACACGTTGCAAGCCGTCGTGGGCACGAAGAAAGCCATCGTGGGCACGAAGAACGCCGTCGTGGGCACGAAGAAAGCCATCGTGGGCACGAAGAAAGCCATCGTGGGCACGAAGAAAGCCATCGTGGGCACGAAGAACGCCGTCGTGGGCACGAAGAAAGCCGTCGTGGGCGCAATTGCTGCCGGGACGCGCCCCCACGCGGGCCGGCGGGCACCGCCACACGCCGCGCCGCGGGGCGCACAAACCGCGCCGACGGCCCCAACCCCAACAACCAGCCCCAGAACCGGCGCCAGAACCGGCCCCGCAGGCAGTCCAGGCTGATTTCTGCTACGCTGGCCCCCTCAAAACGGCCCGCCGACACCTCCAGACGCCCCGGCGTCTGCACCCGGCGGCCTCAACCCGTCATCGGATCCGTCATCGGACCCTTCAGAGGACCACCGACGCATGAGCATCTCTGCCCCCGGAACCCCCCCCACCTCCCCCTCCTTCGCCCCGGCGAACGAGAAGACCATCCTCGGCCACCCCGTCGGCCTCTTCCTCCTCTTCCTCGTCGAGATGTGGGAACGCTTCAGCTACTACGGCATGCGCGGCTTGCTGGTGCTCTATCTCATCCGCGCCACCACCGGCGATGAACAAGGCTTCAACCCCGGCCGCGGATGGTCCAAGGCCGATGCGTCCGTCCTCTATGGCTGGTACACCGGCCTGGCGTACCTCTTTCCCATCCTCGGCGGCATCGTCGCCGACAAACTGATCGGCACGCACCGCTCGATGCTCGTCGGCGGCCTGCTCATCTCGCTGGGGCACGTCATCCTGGGCGTCTCGGGCATCCCGCCGCTGGACCACAACGCCGCAGGCATGTCGCTCTTCATCATGGGCCTGGCCGTCATCGTGCTCGGCACCGGGCACTTCAAGCCGACGGTGTCGGTGATGGTCGGCCAGCTCTACAAGGAGGGCGACCCGCGGCGTGACGGCGCGTTCACCATCTTCTACATGGGCATCAACCTCGGCGCGTTCCTGTGCGCCTTTGTCTGCGGCACGCTGGGCGAGAAGGTCGGCTGGCACTGGGGCTTCGGCTCCGCCGCCATCGGCATGCTCCTGGGCCTGTTCCTCTACATGTGGGGCCGCCCCCGCTTCCTGTCGCACGTCGGCGACCCCGCGCCCGAGAAGCGCGCGGGCGCGAACGGCGCGTCGACGCTGTTCTTTGTCGGCGCGGTCGTGGTCGCGGCCGTGTTCGCGCTGGCGTATCACTTCGGCGCGACGGCCCAGTTCACCGCGCTGATGGACACACTCCAGAGCAACATTCTGCTGGGCTGGAGCGTCGTGGCGGCGATGGGCCTGGGTATCTTCGCGTGGGTCGGCTGGTTCCTGAGCATCAACCGCCCCGAGGATCGCGGCCCGGTCATCACGATCTTTGTGTTCATGTTCTTCAACGCGTTCTTCTGGCTCGCGTTCGAGCAGGCGGGCTCGTCGGTCAACGTCTTCACCGAGCAGAACACCGATCGCATGATGGGCTCGTTTGAAGTGCCCGCGACGTGGTTCCAGTCGGTGAACGCGGGGCTGATCTTCATGCTCGCGCCGCTGTTCGCCGCCGTCTGGACCAACCTGGGCAAGGTGAAGCTCAACCCGTCTCAGCCGGTGAAGATCGCGCTGGGCCTGATCTTCCTGGGCTTGGGCTTTGTGTTCATGGTGTGGGCGGGCAAGAACGCCGTCGGCGGCGCGAAGGCCGGCATGTGGCTCATCTTCATGACCTACTTCTGGCACACCGTCGGCGAACTGTGCCTCTCGCCCACGGGCCTGTCGTACGTCACCAAGGCGGCCCCCGTGAAGTTCGTCTCGCTGCTCATGGGCATCTGGTTCGTGTCCAGCTTCATCGCCAACCTCGGCGGCGGCCTCGTGGCGTCGCAGGTCGAAGCGATCGAGAAGGGCGAACTGACGCTGCCGTGGAACTTCGGCGGGCAGGCCGACTTCTTCTTCCTGTTCGTCGTGAGCAGCTTCGGCGCGGGGCTTGTGATCTTTGTGCTCTCGCCGCTGCTCAGGAAGTTGATGCGGCACGCGGATGACTGAAATGAACCAGTGAACGAAAGCAACCGCGGGGAAAGCCCCGCGGTTTTCGTTGCGCGACCGGGCTTGGCGCTTCCGCACTCACCGGCGGCCACGATGCCGAGACGGACGTTGACGCTGGGCGAGCCGTCGCTGGGGTTGCCGAAGCGGACTTGCACGGGGTATTGCCCGCGTTGGCGTTGTTCCACGAGTTGGCATGCGCGAGGAAAATGAAAAACCGCAGGGTCTCCCCTGCGGTTCTGGTGTGCTGAGACGACGAGATGCTCGGATCACTTCACCATGAGCGAGCCTTCGCTGACGTTCATGTTGAGCGCCTTGACGAGGAACGCCCAGCGGTCGGCGGCTTCCTCGATCACCTTGGCCGTCGGCTTGCCCGCGCCGTGGCCCGCGCGCGTGTCGATGCGGATGAGGATCGGGTTGTCGCCCGCGTGAGCGGCCTGAAGCGCCGCCGCGAACTTGAAGGAGTGGGCCGGCACGACGCGATCGTCGTGGTCGGCGGTCATCACCATCGTGGGCGGATACTGCGTGCCGGGCTTGATGTTGTGCAGGGGCGAGTAGGCGTAGAGGGCTTTGAACTCGGCCGCGTTCTCCGCGCTGCCGTAGTCGCTGGTCCACGCGTGGCCGATGGTGAACTTGTGGAAGCGGAGCATGTCGAGCACGCCGACGATGGGAAGCGTCGCGCCGAAGAGGTCGGGGCGCTGGGTCATGCACGCGCCGACAAGCAGGCCGCCGTTGCTGCCGCCCATGATGGCGAGCTTCTTGTTGCTGGTGAACTTCTGGTTAATGAGATACTCACCCGCGGCGATGAAGTCATCGAAGACGTTTTGCTTCTGGAGTTTGGTGCCGGCCTGGTGCCACTCTTCACCATACTCACCGCCGCCGCGGATGTTGGCCACGGCGTAGACGCCGCCCATTTCCATCCAGACGAGGTTGGAAACACTGAACGACGGCGTGATCGAGATGTTGAAACCGCCGTACGCGTAGAGGAGGGTGGGGTTGCTGCCGTCGAGTTGCAGGCCCTTCTTGTGAACGATGAACATGGGCACCTTGGTGCCGTCCTTGGAGGTGTAGAAGACCTGCTTGGCCTCGAACTGGGTGCGATCGAAGGCGACCTTGGCTTCCTTGTAAACCTCGCTCTTGCCGGACGTGGTGTCGTAGCGATAGATGATCGGGGGCGCGGTGAACGAGGCGAAGGAGTAGAAGGTCTCGGTCTCGTGGCGCTTGCCGCCGAAGCCGCCGGCGGTGCCGAGGCCGGGAAGCTCAACGTCGCGGATCTTCTTGCCGTTCATATCGAAGGCGACGATCTGTGACTTGGCGTCCTTGAGGTAGTTGGCGAAGAACTGATCGCCAACGAAGCCGACGCCGGTGAGGGTTTCCTTGGCCTCGGGGATGACTTCGTTCCAGTTCGTTCGGCCGGGCTTGGTGGTATCGATGGCGATGAGGCGGCCGCGCGAGGCATTGAGATCGGTCTGGAAGTAGAAGACCGGGCCATCGTTGCCCACAAAGTTGTACGACGCGTCGAAGCCGTCAAGGAGCTTGACGACGTTCTGATCGCCGAGGTCTTTGGTCACGGCGTCGCCCGCGGCGAGTTCCTTGTAGTAGACGCGGTTCTTGGGGTCGGTGCCGTCACTGACGTTGATGATGAGGTACTTGCCGTCCTCGGTCACGCCGCCGGAGAAGCCCCAGGTTTTCTGGTCCTTGCGCTCGTAGACAAGGATGTCCTCGCTCTGGGGCGTGCCGAGTTTGTGGAAGTAGAGTTTCTGATAGAAATTGCTGGAGCGGAGTTTGTCGTTCTCGTCGGGCTTGTCGAAGCGGCTGTAGAAGAAGCCGCTGCCGTCGAGGGTCCATGACGCGCCGCTGAACTTCACCCACTCAATGGTGTCGGGCAGGTCCTTGCCGGTCGCGACATCGCGGACCTTCCATGTGTTCCAGTCTGAGCCCGCCTCGGCGATGCCGTAGGCCATGTAGCGGCCATCATCAGTGAAGCCCACGCCGGCGAGGGCGACGGTGCCGTCCTTACTGAGCGTGTTGGGGTCCATGAGCACGCGCTCTTCGCCACCGAGTTTCTCGGCGACGTACATGACGCTCTGCGGCTGGAGCCCGCTGTTGCGCGAGTAGACGTAGTACTTGCCCTGCTTGGAGGGCGTGCCGAACTTCTCGTAGTTCCAGAGTTGCGTGATGCGCTTCTCAATCGCGGGGCGCACGGCGACGGAGCCGAGATAGTTCTGGGTCATGACGTTCTGGGCGTCGATCCACGCGCGACTCTCAGCAGAGTCGGGGTCTTCGAGCCAGCGATAGGGATCGGCGACTTTGACACCGTGGTAGTCGTCGACCTGATCGGCCTTGCGGGCCTGGGGGTAGACGTACATCGGTGCGGCCTTGGACACCGCGGGCTGGGCGGCGGGTTGTGTCGCAGGCTGGGCGGATGCGCTGCGAGCGGCGACGGAAAGCCCCGCGAGAGCGACGATGAGAGTGGCGGCGGAGACCGCCGAGACGCCGACCGGTTTGGACATAACAGGATTCTCCTTGGCCGAGCGCAGAAGGCGTCGGCGAACACGAACATGATAAACGACCCACGAGGGGATGGAAGTGGGACCGATGAATCGGGATCGAGCGACGGCCAAAGCCACGAGATACTGATTTAGACACAGACAATGGCGGTCGGTTCCAAAACCCTGTGTGGACCGCCGGACACGCCCGTCTGATTATGCAAGACAGATTACCAGCAGTTGGATGCACACGATCCGCAAGAGCATCGTGAGGGGGTACACCGTCGAGTAGGCCGTCCCGGGGGCCTCGGAGTGCGTCAGGCTGTTGGCAAAGGCGAGGGCGGGCGGGTCGGTCATGCCGCCAGCCAACACGCCAAAGAGCGTGGATTGATCGAGGCGAAGGAAGAGCCGAGCAACGAGGGCGACGACAAGCAGCGGCACGATCGTGACGGCCGTGCCGAGCAGAAACCATGTGAGGCCGCTGGTCGTGAGGGCGGCGTCGACGAACGTCGGACCCGATGACACGCCGACGCACGCCAGGAAGATGGCAATCCCGATCTCGCGGAGGACGAAGTTGGCGCTCAGCGGCAGGTAGCAGACCATCGGCCCGATGCGCCCGATGCGCGCAAGCAGGATCGCCACGATGAGCGGCCCGCCCGCGAGGCCGAGTCTCACCGTGCCCGGCAAACCCGGCATCGCGATGGGGATGCTGCCCAGTGCGACGCCCGCCGCGATGCCGACAAAGAGGGGCACGAGATGGGACTGGTCGAGTGATCGCGCGGAGTCGCCGAGCAATGCCGCGAGTTCGCGCAGGCCTTCTTCCGGCCCGACCGCGAGCACCGAGTCGGCGAAGTTGAAGCGAAAGTCGGGGCTGGGCGCGAGTTCGACGCCCGCGCGGCTGACGCGCGAGATGGTGACGCCGAAGCGACTGGTCATATCCAGTTCGCGGATTGATTGCCCCAGCACCGATCGCTTCGTGACGACGAGTCGCTTGGAGGTCACATTCGAGGGGACGGCGTGAAGATCAGTGTCGCTCTCTCGCCCGAGAAAGAGGCGAGCCTCTTCGAGGCGACTCGGCGGGCCGACGACGAGGAGAACATCACCGAGCGCCAGGCGGGTGTGTGCGGTGGGCACGCCGACGACGCCCTGCGACAGGCGGCGCGTCACCACAAGACCGGACTCGGCGAGCAGTTGGAGTTTGCGGAGTTCGATGCCGTCGAGATTGGCGTTGGTGATCTCGATGTTGGCGCGGCCGAGTTTCTCGGTGGTTGGTGCGGCGACCACTCGGGGCTCGCCGGCGAAACGCGTGAGCCCGACTCGGGCGATGAGCATCGCGAGAATCGTGCCGATGACGCCCATGGGGTACGCGAGCGCGTAGCCCGCTGTCGAAAGTGTCGCGTCGACGGCGAGCCCACGATCGGCGAGCATCGCCTGTGCGGCAGCGAGGCTGGGTGTGTTGGTGGTCGCGCCCGCGAGCACGCCGACGATGACGCCGGGCTTGAGGCCCATCGCGGTGCCAATCGCGGCAATGAAGAGCGTGCCGAGCACGACACCGGTGGCGGCCAGGGCGTTGAGTTTGAGCCCGGAGCGGCGGAGTGACGCGAAGAAACCCGGACCGATCTGCATGCCGATGGTGAAGACGAAGAGGATCAACCCCGCGTCGCGAAGAAAGTGCAGGACCTGAGTCTCGAGCGGGACGCGGAGCGCGCCGGCGATGAGGCCGGTGAACAGCACGCCGGCGACACCAAGACCAATGCCGCGGAATCGCAGTGCGCCGAGGCCGAGTCCGGCGGCGATCACGACGCTGATCGCGAGCATTGTGCCCGCGACGGTCGGCTGCTCAAAGAGTGCGGCAAACCATGACATCGAGAGACTGTAGTCTCGACAATCGCGTTTCTTGGTCGATTCCGCGACCAGAGTTGGCACGAGATTCGGACAATCACGCTCGCGTCAAGCGGATTCACTTGCCTCGCGCGGTCTCCAGCCGTTCGAGTCGCTGCCGCAGCTCGTCGATCTCGCGCTGCTTGGCCTCAAGCCCCGACTTGAGACGCGCATCAAAGCGGGCCTGCTGCTGCTTGATCGCTTCGACTGCAACGGCGGTCAGACGTGAGTAATCCATGCCCGTCACGTTGCCCTCCGCGTCGCGGAAGACGACTTCCGGGAAGACCTTCGCCACATCCTCGGCGACAAAGCCGATGTCGTGCTCACGTCCCGGGCGCTGGGCGGCCCACTCGGGCTTCCAGTCGAATCGCACGCCTTCGAGTTTGAGCAGCGCGTCGAGGGCGTCGCTCATCGGTGCGACATGGTCCTTGAATCGTCCGCTCGAAGGCACGGCGACATTGTTCGCAAGCACGTTGCCATTGACGGTGAGGCGTTGGCTGGGCGTGGTGGTGCCGATGCCGACGTTGCCGCCTGTCACGCGCACGACTTCGGTGGCGTTGTTGACAATTGAAACCTGATTGTCGCCGAGCGAGAAGAAACCCGAATCGTCGTCGCCAGGCGAGGAGAACGCATAGCCGTTGTTGTTGGCACCGAAGCCGCCTGGTCCGCCGCCGCGTGCGCGCACGCCGCCGACGACATCGAACGAAACACCGGGGGCGGTCGTGCCGACGCCGATGCGCCCGTCCTTATTGATGAGCATGCGCGTGGCGGTGGCGGATTGATCGGCGAAGTACCAGTTGCCGTCGTTGCCGGAATACATGCCGTAGGTGCGCCCGGTGCTGGCGGCGGTGTTTTCGAGCCGGATGCCGCTGCCCCAGCCCGCGCCGAATGAACTCACAAGGAGACCGAGGTCGTTGGTGCTGTCGCCTTGGATGTGAAGGCGTGCCGCCGGTCCGTCCACAAATCCGGTCAGGCCGAGCAGAACGCGGCTTGTGTTGGTCCAACGGAGCGTTGCGCGTTCAGTCTGGCCGTCCTTGGAACCAAGCACGCCGCCGCCGTAGCCGAAGAGCACGGCACCATCGGGGGCGATCCCCGCGAATGGTTTGTTCGTACTGAACCAACCGAGGCCGTGATTGGTATCGCTGCCACTGCGCAAGAACATGGTTTTGTCGCCCAGTCGCGCGTCGGACGTGACGGAGAAAGTCTCAGCGGTCGACGCGACGCTCGCGCGCACGGCCTGCGGCGTCGGAGTGATGCGTTGGCGCGGGCCGACGACGACATAGCCCGAACCCGGCGGGCTGGCGGCTTCAATCTCCAGCCACAGCGCGTTGGGATCATCAGTCGCGCCGCCAAAGTCAAGGGTGGTGGTGAACAGCCCGTTCACGACGTTGATGCCTGAACGCGTGATCGGACCGCCGCTGCGATTGCCGGTGATCGTGCTGGTTGCACTGTTCCAGAGCGTGAATCGCAAATCCGCCGTGCCGTTGACGGCGACGCCTGCTTTCACAAGTCGCCCCTGATAGGTGAACGACGTACCGATCGGCTGCGGCTGGCGAGCGCCGTTGAAGTTGAGCGACCAACCGCTCGCCACCGTGCGAGAGTTCCCGTTGCCAAGCACATAGAGCAGCCATGTGCCGTTGACCGAGCCGGCAGGAACCGATGCGAGCGTGTTGGTGTACGGGCCGCCGGGCGCTGGCGCTGGGTATGGCGCGCCAATTGGCATCCCGGGCAAGTAGGTTCCCGACGCTGCCGCCGGAGCCAACAACTGAGCGGCGGCATCGTCCGCAAACGTGATGTTGTAGGTGGCGGAGAACGTGGCCGAACCGGCACCCAGAGCCCCCAGATCGATTTTCGCGCCGGTCGGGCTGACGAGCAGCAAGGCGACGACGTCGGCCCCACCGAAGCTGCTGGCCAGACCGTTGATCGTGAGCGTGAAATATGGCGCCGAAGCGACACCGTTCACAAAGAGCACGCTGGGATACGCGGAGGTCGGCGTTGCGTTTCCGCCCGCGTAGGTGATGGTCGTGCTGTTGGTAAAGGTTTGCGCGTGGGCGACGCGCATCGACACAAACGCGGCGATCGCGACGAACAACAATCGAAGCATGGACATCACAACTCCTCCCCATTGTGGATCGACCACAACAGACTACCACGCGGTTCGTGCTGCTCAAAGAGCAATCTGACGCACCTCCCCGGGCGACTACACCCAGCATCCCCTTCCGAAGCCCTTGGATTAGGTTCTGTTTGACGGATCGTTTTGGAGGCCCGGATCTCCGAGCCGGGCCGTTGGGCATCCGACTTCTCAAGTCGAACGGCACGATTCGGAGACTCGTGCCACCCCGATCCCGATCCATCAAACAGAGCCTAGTTGAACAACTCGCCCACCCGCAGGTCGGACCGCAGCGTCTGGATCGCCCCGTGCAAGCGCGACTTCACCGTGCCGATCGGCACATCGAGCGCGGCGGCAATCTCACCCAGGCTCATGTCATCCACAAACCGCAGCAGCACCACTTCGCGCTGACCCTCGGGCAACGCCTTGACCGCTTCCTCGATCGGCGAGACGCCGATGCGGGCGACGACATCAGGCGGCGAGGGCTCGCGCGACGCCCCGGCAGCAGACTCCATCGCGTCGTCAGCGGCGAGTCGCAAACGCTTCCGTCCGCCGCTCGCCGCAAGGTTTTTGATTGCGGGGTAGAGGAACGTGGTGAGTTTGCTGGTGAGTTTCAGCGTGGGCAAGCGCCGGACGAAGTAGGCCCACGTCTCTTGGAACACATCGAGGGCCGCGGCTTCATCGTTCGTGAATCGCAGACACATGCGTCCGACCCATGCCTGATGCCGCGCGTAGAGCGAATCGAAGCACTGCGCATCGCCCCGTGCGGCCAAGTAGACCAACTCCGCGTCGGTGCGTGGGTCGGACTCGGGCGAGCCGGAGTGAAATCGAAAGAGGCTGTCGGACACACCGGACATGGTCGCAGATTCTTCGGCGATCGTGGGTTGTTTGGACGGAAAATCCGCCATCGATCGGCGTCGAGCCCATCAAATCACGTCGTCGGCGCCAATCCAAACTCCCGCCAACGCTGGCGCACCCGTTCACGGATGGGCTGGGTCATGCGGAGGATTGGCGGCCAAGGTCGCACGGGCTGGCCGTGGGCCTCGTCGCCAGGCTGCTTGGACGTGGCATCGAAGGCGACGCGCCTGCCGCAAACGCTGGTGTAGCGATCGCGATCGGGCGCGGTGTTGGCCATCCAGTGGAAGAGCGCGTCGTCGATGGTGGCGAGGTCGACGTCTGGGCCAACGACGACGGTCCATCGAGGGATGGCGCAGGCCTCGGTCTGGCCGCCCAGCGTCTTGATCAAGCGTGCTCCGTCGCCTGGGTGCTTCTTGTCGAGGCGAACCAGGAGCCACCACCCGCCGAGCTCGGCGGGGACGCGGGCATCGAGCACCCCAGAGAGCATCTTGAGATGAGACTCCGTGCGGGCGGCGATCTCCCCCACCACCGCGTTGATCGGACCTGCGGCGCAAGCCTGTGCCGCGAGCGCGTCGAGCACGCGATGGGTTTCGCTCGGGTCGGTCTTGCGGGTCGCGTCGAGGCCGAGTTTGCCACCCGCGCCGAGAAACGGTGCCGCGTGGTCGAGAATGTCGAGCGGTCCGCGGACCAGTTCGCTGTCGCGTGCGGGCACACACTGGTCGCCCACCGCCGCCAGCACTGCGGCATGGTCATGCACGTTCACATCCTGATCGACGAGTACGATGGTCTTGGTCCACGACATCTGACCAGCGCCCCAGATCGCGTGCATGACACGCCGCGCGTGCAGCGGATACTCCTTCTTGATCTTGATGAACGCGCAGTTGTGGAACGCGCCGAACATCGGCAGGTCGTAGTCGATGATGTCCGGCACGATGGTCTTCAGCAGCGGCAGGAAGAGCCGCTCGGTTGCCTTGCCGAGGTAGTAGTCTTCCTGTGGCGGCAGCCCGACGATGGTCGTCGGATAGATCGCGTTGCGCCGATGGGTGATCGCCGTCACCGTCAGAATCGGATAGCGATCGGGCATGGAATAGAAGCCGGTGTGATCGCCGAACGGGCCTTCGAAGACGGCACCGGGGCCGATATCGGTGGGCTGGCCACGCACGGCGAGTTCGCGCGGGTCATAGCCGATGACGCCCGCTTCATGACTGACATAGCCCTCGATGACGATCTCGGCGTTCGCGGGCACGCTCAGCGGCACGGTCTTGCAATCCACCACCGAAATCGGTCCGCGATTAAGGAAGCCCGCGAGCAGCATCTCGCTGATGCCCGGCGGCATCGGCGCGGTGCTGGCGTAGGGCAGAACGCTTTCGCCGCCGAGGACGATGGCGACGGGCATGGGCTGGCCCTTGGCCTTCCACGAACGCCAGTGGCGCGCGCCGTCATGGTGCATGTGCCAGTGCATCGCGAGCCGCTGCTTGCCGAGCAGTTGCACGCGATACATCCCGATGTTGCGACTCGGCGGCGTCGGATTGCCGAGATCATCAGCGTGGATGGTGTGAATGCCCGCGAGGGTGATGTAGCGCCCGCGATACTGCGCGTCCCATTCGGGGCCGCTGCCAAGGCCGGGGATGCCGTCGTTGACGTTCGCCGGATAGCCGAGCGAAGCGAAGTCGCCGTCCAGCGGCCAACAACGCAGCAGCGGCAGGCGTGTGAGATCGACTCGATCTTGTGGGATCACAACTTCCTGACACACGCCCGAGCGGACCCTGCGCGGCGGGATCTTCGCCAGTTCAAGCAACTCGGGAATCTTCTGAAGTTTCGCCAGCAGCGTCGGCGGCGGCTCGGGCTTGACGAGTTTGCCGATCTTGTCCGCAAGGGCTTCGAGCCCGCCGGGCGTGTGACCTCCGGTGTCACGCGGCGACGGCTCGTGGCATCCCATGGCCATCTCGACGCGCCGATACGAGCCGAACGCGTTGATCAGGACAGGGAACTCGGAGCTTTCGACGTTCTCAAAGAGCAGGGCCTTGCCGCCTAGGGTGTGGAAGCGAGGATCGGTACTGCGCGTTCGTGCGGAGGGCAGGCTCGGGGCCGCGGACTTGCTCACGCGATCGGCGATCTCGGAGATCTCAAGAACTGGGGACACGCGAGCCCTGATCCGGGCGAGTTCGCCCTGACGATCGAGTGCGGCGACAAAGTCCTGCAAGGTGTCGTACATTGGTGAGAGATTATGACCAACCCATCCACGCCGCCCGACGCCCCGACACCCGACGCACACGCGTCACTCGAGTCACTTCCGCCACTTGCCAAGGCCCATGAGCACGCGGCGGAGCGTGACTGGGCGGGGTACTACGCCGCCGTAGCCGGCAAGCCAGCGAGAGACACGCTACTCAAGGCATTGTCCCTCTTCGACGCCGAGTCGAAGCCGGATGCTCCGAAACCTGTCGGGCGATTGAGCATCCCTGCCGTCACCGGCCGTCGCGCGGTGGACATGGGCTGCGGCAGCGGACGCGATACGTTTGAACTGCTGCGGCGCGGCTGGACGGTGACGGCGCAAGACCACACGCCCGGGGCGTTCACGCTCATGTGGCCGATGGTACCGCAGGAGTGCAAGTCTCGGCTCACGACCTCGACGGCGGCGTACGCGGACTTTGTCGTGCCGGAGGCGGAACTCATCAACGCGTCGTATGCATTGCCGTTCTGCGAGCCCGACAGGTTCGACGACATGTGGGAGCGGATCGAGCGAGCGTTGGTCGTCGGCGGGCGTTTTGCTGGGCAGTTCTTCGGCGAGCAGGACGACTGGGCGTCGCTGCCGGATCGCACGCACCACACGCGCGAGGAACTCAACCACTTATTGCAGAACTTCGTGCTTGAGCAACTCAACGAAGTGCAGAATCACGAGGCGGGCGCGACGGGCACGCTCAAGAACTGGCATATCTTCCATGTCGCCGCGCGGAAGATTCGCTGAAACGGGCACCCGGGACGGGTGCTGATCGGCGAAACGCAGGCCGCAAGAACGCAAGTCGATTTCCCAAGGACACTCTTCTACGCATGAGAACCGATCTCGCACTCGATTTGCACGATGTCCAGAAGACCTACAGCGGCGGCGTACAAGCCCTCCGCGGCGTCGCCATGGAAGTCCGGCGCGGCGAAATCTTCGGATTGCTGGGCCCCAACGGTGCCGGCAAGAGCACACTCGTCAAAATCCTGATGACCGTCATCAGCGCGACGCACGCCACGGGCTCCATGCTTGGCGAACCGCTGGGGCGCAAGTCGACGCTGGCACGTGTCGGGTATCTGCCCGAGCATCATCGCTTCCCGGAGTATCTGACCGGCAGACAGGTGGTGGAGTTTTTCGGAGCCTTGTCAAACGTCCCCCGCCGCGAACGCAAGCGAAAGGCCGCGGAGTTGCTGGACTTTGTGGGCATGGCCCAGTGGGCGGGCACGCGCGTGCGCCAGTACTCCAAGGGCATGCGTCAGCGCGTCGGCATTGCGCAGGCACTGGTCAACTCGCCGCAACTCGTGCTGCTCGACGAGCCGACCGACGGCGTGGACCCCGTGGGCCGTCGCGACATCCGCGAGATGGTCCATCGTCTCAAGCAAGCCGGCACCACCGTCGTTCTCAACAGTCACCTGCTTTCTGAACTTGAGATGGTGTGCGAGCGCGTGGCGATTCTTGTCAAAGGCAAGGTCGCCGCCCAAGGCACGCTCGATGAACTTACCGTCGGCAGACAGCGCTGCGATGTCGAGGTCGATGTCGCGGGCCGCGAGGACACGCTCAAGACCATCGCGGCTCAAACACCCGGCGCAACGCTCGCGGGCGGGACGTTCACGTTCAACTCGGCTGACCCGCTGCCGGTGCAGCCGCTGATCGATCGGCTCCGCGGCGCAGGCATCGTCATTCGCTCCATCCGCTCGCTCCGGCCCTCGCTGGAAGACCTGTTCATGCAGGCGGTGACGGACCCGACGTCGGGCAAAGTGCTCACGCCCGGAGCGGCACAAAAGGGCGATGCGACTTTTGAAGGCATTGGCAAGGAGGCCGGGCGATGATCCAGACCTGGGCTCTGCTTCTGGACGCCTATCGCGAACTCAACGCCAAGCGACTGTTCTGGTTCGTGCTCGTCCTCACCGCGCTGGTCGTGCTCGCGTTCGCGTGCGTCGGGCTCAACGAGCGCGGCGTGCAGGTGTTGGTCTGGACCTTCGACAGCACGGTCCTGAACACCAATTTCATCCCCGCGTCGATGTTCTACAAACTGATGTTCGACGCGCTGGGGATCAAGTTCTGGCTCACGTGGGCCGCCACGATCCTCGCGCTAGTGTCGACCGCCGCGATCATCCCGGATTTCATCGCCTCGGGCGCAATCGAACTCACGCTCAGCAAACCGATCGGGCGACTGCGGCTGCTGTACACCAAGTTCTTTACCGGCATGCTCTTCGTGGGCTTGCAGGTCAGCGTCTTCACGGTGGCGTGCTTCTTCATTCTCGGCGTGCGCGGCGGCGCGTGGGAGCCCGTGATCTTCCTCGCCATCCCCATTGTGCTGCTTTTCTTCAGTTATCTCTTCTCGATCTGCCTGCTCGCGGGACTCGTCACTCGCTCGACGATCGCGTCACTGCTGCTCACGCTCCTCGCGTGGGTCTTCTTCTGGGCGTGCGGCACGGCCGACCAGATCACGCTCGTCGGGCTGAGTGAGAACGGCCAACGCATCAAGATGCTGGAGTCACGCGTACGTCGCCAGGAAAACAACACCCGCAAACTCATCCGAGAGAACGCGACCAAGGAAGGCAAGGAGCCGCCCAAGGTCGAAGACATCACTCCCGAAATGCTCGACCAGAACAACCCGGCCCTCACTGGCACTCGCGCGGAGTTGGCCGACATCCGCAAGTCGCGCGAGACATGGGAAACTTCGCAGCGAATCGTGCTGGGCATCAAGGCGTTCGTCCCCAAGACCTCCGAGACGGTGGACCTGCTCAATCGCGTGCTCGTCACGACCACAGACTTGCAGGGCCGCGTGAACGAGGCATCGGAGAACGAGCCAATCGACGAAGACGCCGATCCCAACGAACGCCCGCGCCGACGCCGCGGCGGAGGCCTTTTCGGCGACTCCGAGGCCGGCGAAATCCAACTCGAACTCCGCAAACGCTCGCTCTGGTGGGTGCTGGGCACTTCAATCGCCTTCGAGATCGGCGTGCTCGGGCTCGCGGGCGTGATCTTCGTCCGTCGCGATTTCTGATTCATCGCCACTCACGGCGTCAACGCCCGGCCGCTCGCGCGGCTCGGCTCCTGCGCACTCGTCATGAGAGCCGAGGGGGCGCAAGCCCCCGGCCCGCCGCCCCCCAAACCGTCGCCAGGGAGACTTGAGGGCCTGGGGACACTTGGCACCGGCCAGCAGAGCCCGAAAAAGTTCAAGTCCGTGCTTATGCGGACTCATGGCACCCCCGGCAACGTCCGATGTGACGATTGCCCGCGGCGACTGGAGCCGGGGGCCGGGACAGTCCGATAAACGTCCTGACGATTCCCACGCCTCGGCACGGACCGCCGACGGCGCGAGACCCGTACCCCATGAACGCACGGACGCACACCATCAGCCTTGGTCGCATGTTGCTCCTCGTCGGCGCGGCCGCGTCGACGCTTGGCGCACTCGGCGCGTGCGGCACGTCGCGGATCGTCAGCACCACGAACACAACGCCCGACGCCGCCGCCCAACAGGTCGGCGGCGAACCCGTCGAACAGGCGACCCCCGCTCCGAACCCGCAGAATCCCGCCTCGCCGATCACCTCCTCCCAGCGCATGGGGCTCACACCGTGGGGTGCAGAGGAACCCTCGCCGATGGGTGTTGAGGGTGTGGCCCAGGTGAGTTTCGCCGCCGAGGGCGCGGACTTTGATCCGTTCGTCACCCGCGACGGCAAGAAGATCGTCTTCGCGAGCACGCAGCATCGCACCACCGCGGACATCTACGTCAAGACGGTCGAGGGCAAGACGGTGACGCAACTCACCAACGACCCCGCCGACGACGTCATGCCCGCGGTCAGCCCCGACGGCCAGCGCATCGCGTTCAGCAGCAATCGCTCCGGCTCGTGGCAGATCTACACCATGCCCCTCACCGGCGGCAAGGCCATGCAGATCACCACCGGCGGCGGAGACAACTTGCATCCGTCTTGGTCGCCCGATGGCTCGCGCGTCGTCTATTGCCGACTCGGCGAAGTGAGTGGTCGCTGGGAACTGTGGGTCGGTGAAGTGCAGCGTCCCGGCGTCGCCCAGTTCATCGGCTACGGCATGCTGCCGCAGTGGTGCCCCATCGCCGCCACCGGCGATGACGCCAACGACAAAATTCTCTTCCAACTCGGTCGCGAGCGCGGCCAGCGCACGTTCGGCATTTGGACCATCGACTACAAGGATGGCCAGGCATCCAACGCCACCGAACTCGCCACCAGCACCACCAACGCACTCATCAATCCCTCGTGGAGCCCCGACGGCCAGCGCGTCGTCTTTGCCGAAGTGCCCAACCCGCCGAGCGAGACCCGCCCGGGCGTCGGGGACGCCAAGCCCCTCGCGTCGCGCCTGTGCATGGTGAACATCGACGGCACGGGTCGTGTGACGCTGACCAATGGCCGCACGGTGTCGCTGATGCCGACTTGGGGCGCGGGGACGCGGCTCTTCTTCGTCAGCAATCAGAACGGTACGGACAACATCTGGTCGATGGACATGGGCAACGCGATTCTCGCCAGCGGCACGCCGCTCGCGGGCACCACGCCGACTCATGCGACCAACACCAACGACAACGCCGAGCCGTCTCAGCCTCAAGCCAGCGCCGAAGAGGCTGGCAACATGCCCGGCCAGGAACACTGATTTTCTTCGCGTGCGACGAGAGCCGCACGCGGGGTTTCGAGCGTCTCGGGCGAGTTTCGCCTTGCCCGGGACCACAAGCAACTGGTTCGACAGGCAGCGCCAAGGGTGGAACCCGCGGCAACTCCGACTCGGCAGGACGCCATGACAAGTGAACACTCCATGCTGAACACCGCGACCACGCACACCCGCGCGAGCACCTTCGCCGCCCGGCTGTTGCTGGTCCTCGGCGCGTGCGTCCCGCTCGTGCTTGCCGCGTGCAAGACCGAGCCCAAACTCACGCCCCCGCCCGTGGTCGTCGCTCCCTATGACGCCGCACGCGGCGAGGCATTGTGGGCCGTCGCGCCGCTGCGAAACGAGAGCGGCACCACCCACGCCGACGCGCTGGCGATCAGCGATCAACTGGTCGCCGCCGCTGAAGAAGTCGAAGGCGTGCGCTGCGTGCCCCTCAATCGCAGCATCGAAGCGATGCGTGCGCTCAAGATGCCACAGGTGCAGACGCCCGAAGACGCGATGCTCCTTGCCGAGACCCTCGGCGCTCAGGGCATCCTCATCGGCTCGATCACCGCGTACGACCCCTACACCCCTTCGCTCGGCCTCTCGGTCGCCCTCGCCATTCGCCCCGGGGCCTTGCAGGCCACCGGCGACACACGCGGCGTCGACAGCCGCGCCGTCACGACCCAGACCCGCGACACCTCAACGCCCAGCACCTTCGGCGGCCGCCCCGCGTCCGCCACATCGCAGAACTACGACGCCAAGAACCACCAGGTGCTCGCGGACGTGAAGTCGTACGCGATGGGTCGCCACGAAGCCCCGACCGCCCTCGGTTGGCAGAGATACATCAAAAGCATGGAGTTGTTCACGGAGTTCGCGACGCACGATGTCGTGCGGCGGCTGATTGAACGGGAACGTGCGCGTCTGGGCAAACCCGCCCCGACGCCCGAGGCGAGTGGAACTTCGCCGCGGTAACTCGATGGGTGTGGTCAGTCGTCTGCCGGCGGAGATCGGCGGGAACAAAGGGACGTGTTTGTTCGAACGTTGCTTGAGGAGTGCCTGCGATGTCTTGCCTGCCGATCACCGACATGTTCACGACCTACCTGGGCGACGAGCGGCACTTCAGCCCCTACACGGCACGCTGCTACGGCGCTGACCTGCGCCAGTTCGTCGAGTTCCTCGTCGATGAGTTCAACATCGACCCCGATCTCGACACCGAGCGCGCTTACGTCGAACGCCTCGCCGCCAAGCCGCGCACCACCGCCCCGATCAACGACAACCCGGTCGCGGGCAGCCTGCCCCCCACCACCGTCACGCAGGCGATCTGCCAGGCGGGCGCGGACCTGATCCGTCAGTTCCTCGCGCACCTCGCCGACCAGCAGTACTCCGCCGCCACCATGGCCCGCAAGATCGCCACGCTCCGCTCGTTCTACAAGTGGGCGGATCGACGCGGCCTGTCCGCCGGCAATCCGATGACCCTCATCCGCACGCCGCGTCAGGGCAAGCGCCTGCCCAAGGCGATCACGATCGAACAGATCGAGAAGTTGCTCAGCGCTCCCGACGAGCGGGACGTGCTCGGCCGCCGCGATCGCGCGATGCTCGAGACGCTCTACTCCACCGGCCTGCGCGTCAGCGAACTCATCGGCCTTGATCTTGAGGATCTCGCCCTCGAAGAAGAATCGCTGCACGTCCGCGGCAAGGGCAAGAAGGAACGCATCGTCCCGCTCGGCAGCCACGCCATCGCTTCGATCAACTCCTACGCCGAGATGCTCCGCGCCGACGCCAAGTTCGCGCCGCTCTGGGGAGAGGATCGCAAGACCCGTCCGCTCTTCCTCAACAAGCACGGCGGCCGACTCAGCAGCCGCAGCGTCCGCCGCAAACTTGATAAGTACCTCAAGGCCGCGGGCCTGGACCCGACGATCAGCCCGCACACGCTGCGTCACAGCTTCGCGACGCACCTCCTGGACAACGGCGCCGACCTGCGCAGCGTGCAGGAACTGCTGGGCCACCAGTCGCTGAGCACGACGCAGGTGTACACGCACCTGTCGACGCAGCGGATGCAGGACGCGTACAACAAGGCGCATCCCAGGGCACAGGCGTCGTAAGACGAAGACGCCTTCGATATGGACTCACTCAACACCCTCGAGAGAGGGTGTTTTGATTGACTCGCGATGTTGCGTGCTCTGCCACTCGTTTCGGTCTCCGTGTTACACTGCGCCGATGGATACATGGCCGCTCGTCGGACTGCCATTGCTGGGGATCGGCGTCGTTGGTCTTGCTCTTGCAGCGTGGGCACGTAGAGGCCGACCATGGCTTGTGCTTTCCGTCGCGATGCTTTGCCTGCTCGGGCCGCTGACGATGGGTTTGTGGTCTTGGAATCTTTTCTCGCTCGCGTGGACAGATCGACTCATCTACCTCTACGCCCCCGCAGGTCTGGTCCGCAAACCGCAGGACATCGAATCCACATGGATTCGTGAACGCGCACTGACCGAGGACCAGTTTGTCGGAACGATGCAGGCGGCGTTGTTCGACCGCAATACCTCGTGCCGCTCGAACGTCGCCGTCATGCTTGATGATGGCTCGCTGCCGGAGAGATACCAGCGGCCGCTGCTTCAACTCGTGACCGAATCGCTCAACGACTCGGAAGCCAACTGGCTCGGAACGGAGGGGATCGTCCCAGCACTCCTCCGACACGGCACGGGTTCCGAACCCGATCGTCAGTCGCTGATCGATTCCATGATTCGCCGTCGCGCACCCTTCTCGACGGCAGGGGCTGGCCGCCAGGTTGGCGAGAGGGCATCCTGGACCAACCCGCTCATGGAACTCGCAATCACACGGAAACTCACAACATCGCAGTATGAGACATTTGTTTCTTCGATCGCGACGCCGCGCGTGACCGTCGGCTCGATCATCGGTCCGATTCGACCCGGTGAGGTCTTTAGCGTCAACGTCGCCACGCTGCCGACCATCGGCGAGGATGCCGCCGTTTGGCGCTGGCAAGCGATGCTGACGGTCGATCCCGGCATCTGCGAGTTGATCAGCGATGGTCCGCAGATCGCGTGGGGCGCGCGAAACCACACGCTCTGGTTCCGTGCGCCTTCAGCAGCACCACCGAGCGGCAAGGCGACTCTCCGTGTCGGGAGCATCGCTGAGTTCTCGCGCGATCGCATCGTCAATACATGGCGTGCCCGCGAGATGTCAAGCGAACTCGTAGTCCATGAGACCGACAACATCGACGCCACGAGAAGCGTCGAGTTGTCCGCGACAATCGTTCCATCGAGTGTCAACCGGCCAGCACAGGAGCATGTCACGACGATTCCGCCACACTCCCAGTGGCTCACCGGGCTGAGCAGCGGGCTCATGCGTCGAAACGGCGGCCTGAGCGACCTCGTGTTCAAAGCCAACGTCCACGCGGCACCCGCGTCGATGGCGTTCGTCGTTACGATGTTCGATGGGCCGCGCATTCACGCGATGGGACGCGTCGTTGCGATTGAGGGCCAGGACGCGGACTGGGCCTTGACCGTCCCCGGATTTCTTGAATCCCCAGAGAACACCTCCATCTTGCTCACGCCGCTCCCGGAGATTCTCGCCGACACCCCCGCGGCGACCAAGGTCTACACCGGCCCATCACTCGTCGTGGAACTCGATCGGCTCGACCCACGGGGGGATATGTGATGCTGCCCTTGGCTCTCTTCACGCTCTGCGCCGTCGGTTCAGTCATGATGTTGCCATGGTTCGTGATGCTTGTCATCCGCGGCGGCGTTCGCGTACGTCATCGCTGCGATCGCTGCGGCTATGACTGGAGCAAGAGCCGTATCGAACGCTGCCCCGAGTGCGGTGCTGGGTATCTTGCTCCAGGCGGCGTGCGCCCGATCTCACGCGTTGCCCGATTCGCCTGCGTGCTCATGGCGCTGATTTTCGCGACCATCGCCGCTTCCGGAGTTCGTTATGCGATGCAAGCCACATCGATCGGCCAGTCCATCAGTGCCGTCTCCGGCACCATCTCCCGCGCCAGACTGATCGCCTCAATGGAGCGACACGTCAAGGGGTTTGGTACGCGCGATGAGATCATGTCCAACGTCGCTCGGTCGCTTGAGCCACTGATTGATGTGAAGAACTGGTCCGTCACAGCCGGCCCCGAGACGATACCGCCGCAGCCAATCCTCCCTTACCCGCAGGGTAACTACACCGAACTGACGGCCGTCGCAAGCATCCTTGAAAGCGGCGCGGTCAGCGATGGCCAGTTTGACGCCGCGCTCGATGCCATCGTGAAGACCTACCGGGAACGCAACGTCAATGCTCGAGCGGAAGTCGACACGGTGATCGGCGACCTGCTCGCGGCCAGCCGCGATGATTCCATTTCGACCGTGCGTCCACCGGTGCCGATTTCGCCGACCCCGCGGCCGCTATCGGCAAATCAGCGTGGCAAACTGGTCGACCTCTTCTCGACCTTCAGGCGAGGCCGGACCGTCAGTGGTGCTACGAATGGGGCCGTGGCATGGAAGGGGCAATCGCGCAGGGCCTCGTGTCGCGCGAACAGACTGTGCAGTACCTCAAGAACGCGCTGACGCCCTTCACCAGCATCAACCGCCCCGGCCAGTTGTATGCGGGCGATGTATGCCACCTGCGAGTCGGCACGCACGGGCGAGGGTCCGAACGCGGTGTTCCGTTCGCGATGCGCGTCGTTCCACGCGGCGAGGTCTGGAAGGGTCGCGTCTTTGGCAAGGGCATCGCGGGCGGCGCGATCCACTTTCCCGGCGACGGCCATGAGATTTCGATCATGCTGCCCGATCTCGAAGGGCCGGTGACGTTTGAGTTCGACCTCGTTGTGGAGTACGGCGAAGTGGCCGCCAAGACCCTCGCTGCTGACTACGGATGGCAGCCCGACCCCGAGCGCGAAGCCAAGGCTCGCTCGGTGGGCGAAGCGCGTTTCACGTTCCACGGCTCGCGCCTTTTGAATCTTAAACCATCGCGAATGCCGCGCCCGATCTTTGAACGCACCACCGCGTCGCCGAGCGACTTTGGAGATGCCAAGCCATATCGCGCCTACTGGTATTCGTTTCCAAGCGGCACGATCTTCGAAGTCTGGCCGGACGTCGAGAAGAGCAATGGGCTTGGGCTTGCCGCAGAGGTCTTCATTCGCCAGTCCGGACGCGAACATCGACTCGGATGGACGTTTGTCCCCCGCCTTCGCAATAACCCATGGCCGCTGTATGCACTGATTCGCGACTTCGATCTCGGACAACCCGCCGAACTGATCTATCGCTCCTCACGCGGCCCGCTCGAACGCCCCATTTGGACGCCGCGACTCTGGGCAGGCGAGATCGTTCGGCCGCTCGTGATCGACAAACGCTACAAACGCAAAGGACCGCCGCCACATGTCGAAGGGCTTGATACAACCCCACAAAACTGAACCAGCCTCCATCACTGGAGGCCGGTTCATCCTCGGGCCCGGAAGGTCACCCGGCTGGCCTCGCGTACAACGAGCGAGGGCGGGGTGAAGGTTGGCGGTGTGCCGTGCGGGGCGAGGGGTATTCGGTTTTCGTGGCCCGGATCTCCGAGCCGGGCCGAGCTCACTTGCTTTCGTGCGCACAACGGCCCGATCCGGAGGCTCGGGCCACCAAAGCAGATGCCCGACGGCCTTGACCAGCCGCCGTCTCACTCACGATTCACCGGCGGCGGCGCTTCATTGCCAGACCGCCAAGCCCCAACAACGCGAGCGAGCCGGGCGAGGGCAGTATCTGGCCGCTGGACTGCAGACTGACTTCGCGGAAGTCGGTGTCAAAGAAGCCCGCGCCCGACGCGATGGTCACATTGACGACCGCGCCGTCGAGCGGCTGGCCGGCAAAGTTCATGTCGAATGAGCCCGACGAGCCGTTGAAAAGGCCGTCGCCGCTGGTGTTGTTGAAGAGCACATTGGTGAGTGCGCCGTTGAAGTGGATGGCGTCGGGGCCGCCGATGCCGCCGATCCACACGCCGCTGATGTCGGCCGTAAGCGTGTCGCCGTTGAAGTCGGTGATCATGACGTTGCCAGAGCCGAAGGCGATGTTGCCCGCCTTGCCGGTGACGTCGATCATCATCTTGAAGTCGAGTTGGCCGGGGTCGGCAAGCGACGTGAAGCCGGTGTCATACGTCGCGGTGTTGGCGACGTCGATCAGTCGCGTCACATCGCCGCCCGTGCGGATGAGGCCGTTGTCGCCCGCGACGGCGGTGAGCATCCCGGCAGACTTGTTGAACGCCGCGTGCAGGTCAGTGAAGCCCCACGACGCGACGACATCAGCCTGGGCCACCGCGGCACCCGAAGCAACCACCACCGCCGCGATCAGTTTGACACTCTTCATCTCTCTCTCCTGACGGCCGCGCCCGGTCGGCCGTGCGTTGAACATGCCACCTGGAGAGGAGAAGGAAACCCACCGACCAACACAAGCGTCGCAAACGCCCGTGCAAGCCCGCACAGACGCCACATGCGGCATAAACCCACCGCACCCCCCGCGTTCACGGACCCAAGGGGCCCTCGCCGGCCGACACCGAAAATTGCACGGGGCAAAAAGTGAAACACCCCGGTGTGGAGCCGGGGTGTTTCGAGGAGACTGTGATCAATCGTTTGTGGCTCTGCGTGAGAGGGTCCAGTTCTCACGCAAGGCCGGATCGACCGAGTCGTTCAGAAGGCTTAGCGCCGACGACGGCCGGCGATGAGACCGCCGAGGCCGAGGAGGGCAAGGGTGCCCGGGGTCGGGACGAGTTCGCCCGAGACCTGGGTGGAAACATCGCTGAAGGAGGAGGCGAGGAAACCGCCACCAACCTTGATGTACAGCTGGACGAGGGTGCCGTCGTAGGGCTGACCGGGCATGTTCATGCCGAAGTTGCCGCCGCCGGGCACGCCGTCGAAGGTGCCGTCACCGCTGGTGTTCGTGAGGAACACGTTGCTGAGGGCGCCGTTGAAGAAGACGATGCCGTTTCCGCCGTACACCCACAGCCCGTTGATCGTGCCGCCGATGGTGTCACCGTTGCGGTCGGTGATGCTGAAGCCACCGGTGCCGAGGGCGGTCGTGCTGGTCTTGCTGAAGACGTTGAGGTTCAGCTGGAAGTCGGCCAAGGTGCCGAGGCCCTTGAAGCCGGTCAGGAACGTCGCCGTGCCACCCGTGGGGATGAGACGGGAAACGTCGCCACCGGTGCGGAGGGCACCAGCGTTGGTCGCCACAGCACTGAACTGCTTGGTGGTGTTGTTGTAGTTGCCGCTGAGGTCGGTGAAACCGAAACTCAGCACTGCCGCGGCGGACGCCACGGACGCCGAAGCGCCCGCAACCGCCAACACCGCGAGGATTGTCACGTTCTTCATGAGTCTTGTCTCCCTCTCAAGCGGCACCACGGCCGCACTCTCTCTCTCGTCTTCCGGTCCAACAACCGCTCTCTCCAGTGCGGTTGCACTGCGGGCCTATGACCTCCCGCGTGGACAGACCCGATTGTCGGCATAATCCGAGAAAATGCAAGTCCAACGCGCTCGGATTCTGAGATTTTTTGCGGATAACGCGCCTTGGCGACACGTTCGTCCGCTGGGTTTCCTACACAATTGTGCGATTGTTCGTGTTTTGCTTGGTAATCACGGACGCCGTCCCGGGTTCCGCTCCGTCCGAGAACACTTCAAGTTTGCATGTTGTCTTGATCGTCTCGCCCGGCTTGAGGATGACGCTGCCAGTTCCGGGGACGCCGCGTGCCGCGAGGTTGAGCGCGTCGTTCACCGTGCTCTGCGGCTCGACCGCGATGTACGCAAGTGGCGAGGAACGCTCGCGGTACACATGCGGCGCAAAGACGACGAGGTGGTTGAAGTTCTGGGACGTGGTCATGCGCATCGACACGCCACTCGCGGCCCAGCGGAACTCAGCCCGACCGCCAAATCCGGCGAGCACCGCGTCGACGTGTTGATCGGGCAATGTCGCATAGCCGCAGAGATGACGCGTGAGATCCTCAGCGACGGGCGCGCCAGTCGGGCAACCGTTGGCGAGCGGATAACGACCGGTCACCGGCGCACGAAGTTCGAGCACGTCGCGTTCGTTCCACAGGCGGCGCATGAAGTATGGGTGGTGCCCGCAGCCGGCGGGGAAGGGCTCTTTGTCGGTGTTCATCACCGAGAGGTCCATCGAGAACGCCTCGGGAGTGATCGTGTAGTCCACGCGGCAGCGATATCGCCAGGGCCAGTTGTACCCACGCACGGATTCGCTGTCGAACTCGAGAACAGCGTGGGTTTGGGTGTCTTCGAGGATGCGCCATGCACGCTTGCGGACGTCGCCGTGCTGGGCCATGTTGTCGGTGGTGGTCGGGCGGAGTTGATACTCCTTCCCGCTCCAACTGAACTTGGCGGCGTTGATGCGATTGACCCACGGGGCCATGATGAACGAGCCGAGGAGCGACGCGTTCATTTCGCCCGGCACCGCCCGTCGCATGATTGGATAGAAGTAGCCGCTGGGGCCTTGAATTGAGAAGTCGGCGATCCCGGCACCGACGTGGGCGAAGATGGTGGCCCGAAGACGACCGGCGGAAAGATGGAGTTCGCTCATCGCACTGCTCCTGAACGCGGACGTGTGCCGCACGAGTGCATTTGCTGCTCCGAACCATCGGCGTGTGTCGAGGTTTCAGTTGAGCCTGCGGCTGACACCATGATCCGTCGGCGCGGGGAAAGTTGCAAGCGTGGAGTAGACTCAAAGCGATGTCGAACGTCACGCCGAACGGTCCAGAGTCAGACGCTGCGGCGCAGACCCGCAGGCGGGAAGTGCCGTCGCAACCCGGGGCGGGTGCCGCGCCGGGGGCACGCGGGGCGGCCCGATCGCGACTGCCCTCGGTGCGGGTTGTGGTGACGTGGGTGGTCGTGGTGCCGCTGGTGCTGACGTCGGCGGTGTTGTTGGCCTTGGGCACGGCGGCCGGGGAACGCGGGGCCGAGTCGCTGGTCGGAACGCTGATGGACTCGGTTTCGAGCAATGTCCACAAAGAAGTGAGCGACTACCTGGCCGGGGCGGTTCGGCTCAGTGACGTCTACGCCGACCGGCTGCACGAGGGAACGCTGCCAACATCGGGGCTTGAAGTGTGGGAACGGGTAATGGCGGACGACCTCGCGCGGACGCCGGGCGTCGCGTCGATCTGCTTCGCCAACACCGACGGCGAGACGACGTGGATGCTGCGTGGTCGAAACGGATTGGAAGTCGGCCGTGTGCGCGGCGGAATGATCGACGCGAGTTCGACAAACGCGGTCGAGTTCCCCGTGACGGCCCGCGGCGCGATCAGCGGCCCGGCGATTCGCAGTTACACCTACATCGCGCAGGAGCGACCGTGGTACAAGTCAGGACGCGCAACCACGGGTCCGAAGTGGACGCCGGTGTATGCGTGGTATGCCGATGATGTGAGCGAAGCGACGATCGGCGTCGGTTATACGCGTGCAATCGCCGACGACGCCGGCGCCACGCGCGGCGTGCTGGTCGTCGACATCACGCTCGGCGCACTGGGTCGCTTCCTGCGGCAGTTGCCAGTCGCACAGGTCGGTCGCGTCTTCATCGCCGACGGCGAGGGACGACTGATCGCCGCGTCGGAAGGTTCGATCAGCGCGGGCGGCGAGCGGTTGCTGCTGTCGCAGAGCCCGGATCGCGGCGCAAATGCCGCGGCACGCGTTCTCGGCGCGAACCCCAAGGCGGCGGGGCTGCGCACGACACGCGACGAGGCGGCCGGCGACCCGGTGCGGCTGCGAATCGCGCAGGTGTCGCCGCAGCCGGGCATCGAGTGGAACGTAATCACAGTGCTGCCGGAGTCCGCGTTTCTTGCGGAAGTGCAGAGCGGGCAGCGGCGGGCGGCGATGCTCGCGGGGGCCGCCGTCGCGGGTGGGGCGCTGATCGGGCTGGTGCTGGGGCGACGCCTGAGCCGCCCGGTGAAGAAACTCTCGGCGCATGTCGATCGCGTGGGCGCGGGCGAGTTTGAGCATCGACTCGAACTGGGAACCGCGCGCGAGTTCCGCGAACTGGCAGAGCATGTAAACGCGATGGCGGCGGGTTTGCAGGATCGCATGGAGTTGCAGCAGTCCCTGACGCTCGCTCGCGAGGTGCAGCAAGCACTTTTGCCGCGTGAACAGCCGCGCCTCGACGGGTTGGATGTCACGGGGCGCACGCACTATTGCGATGACACGGGCGGCGACTACTTCGACTTTGTGACGACGCCCGGCGAAGGCGACGTGGCGGGGCGCACGATCCTGGTGCTTGGCGACGTGATGGGGCACGGGATCGCCGCGGCCCTGCTGATGGCGACCGCGCGGGCCGCGTTGCGTTCGTACGCCACGCCAAGGGCGTCGTTGGGTGAAGTGATGACGCGGGTCAACGCGCTGCTGGCCGCGAGCGTGCGCGACGGGAGTTTCATGACGATGTCGCTTCTGCGGGTTGAGCCGCGGACGGGCGTGGCGTGCTGGGCCAGCGCGGGACACGATGCGGTGATTGTGTATGAGCCGGGGGCGGACCGCTTCAGCGAACTCTCGGACGGCGATGTGCCGCTGGGCTTGATTGAGGACACCGCGTACGAGGAGTATCGGCGCGAGGGGCTGGATCCGAATGCGCTGCTGTGCATCGGGACGGACGGGATTTGGGAAATGCCCAACGCCGCGGGAGAGTTGTTTGGCAAGGATCGGTTTCGTGAGGTGCTGCGGAAGCACTCGATGAAGCCCGCGTCGGAGATCGCGGAGGCGCTGGAGAAGTCGCTCAAGGAACACCAAGGCTCGGCGGCCCAGACCGACGACGTGACGTTTGTGATTGTGAGGATGACGGGGGAAGAGAGGCGGGAGGCAAGTGGCACAGGATGAACATGTTTCTGCTTGGTGCCTCGATGCCGCGTGGCTTGATGCCCTCTTCTCACCCGAACCCGACTGGCCGAACGGCGACGCGGTTTCGGGTGCAAAGAAGCCATCAAGGCATGAGGCACGCGGCATCGAGGCCAGAAGACCGACGCGACGGGATTGCGACGAATTGGGGCACGGAATCGAACCGATATGATGGAGCAAGCGAAGTGAGGTGGGCGATCGCCGCGGGCTGAGGCCGCGGCCCACGGGGCTTGACGAAGGAGCGCACAATGTTTGCCGACAAGATCGACATGCAGAACCGCCTGTTCGCCGAACTTTCGCGGATGTTCGCGGGCGAAGTGCCGCTGTATGACAAGAGCCTGCTCGTCAATCGCGAGTGCAACAAGACGGTGTGCGCGTTGCTCGGCCTGACGCACCCCGGCTTTGCGATCAGCGACGCACAACTGGACAAGACCAGCGGCGAGCGGCACGGCGCGATCCGCATCGGGCGCGCGGACGAGTATCGCTGGATCGCGCGGTTCTTCGCGTGCTTCGCGATGGAGCCGCACAACTTCTACAACATGGCCGACGTCGGGGCCAAGAGCCAGCCCATCATCGCCACGGCGTTCCGCGCGGTGCTCAACCCCGAGCATCGCGTGTTCACGTCGCTGCTCCAGACCAACTACTTTGACAGCGCGACCCGCCAACGAGTCGAGGCCCTGCTTGCGCAGCGGCAGATTTTCTCGGATCGCGCGAAGCAACTGATCGAGAAGAGCGAGCGGCAGGGCGGGCTGGACTGGACCGAAGCCGACGCACTGATCGGCGAGGGCACCGGACGCATCTTCAAGTGGTCGGGCAAGGCCCGCGATCATCAGTTGTACAAGGACTTGTGCGACGGCGGTTTCAAGATCGCCGCCGACATCGCGTGCTTTGAATCGCACCATCTGAACCATCTGACGCCCAACACGTTCTGCATGGACCTGTACACCTTCGCCATGAAGTTCTGCATGGGCGAGATCGATCAGGGAATGTTCCGCACGCAGGCAAGTCTCGCGCTGACGCGGCTCGCGCAGCGCGGCGATCGCGATTTCCTGCGGCTGTGCTTCAAGCATCTCTCGCGCGGCGAGATCGAGGGCTTCAGACGCGGCGCGGCTTCGAACGCGCAGATCACCGGTCTGGTTGAGGCGTTGACCACGCGACTCCAGGAGAGCGATCTGGTGCTCACGACGCTCAAGCACTCGGGCTTCAAGGACACCACCGAAGGACCATCGGAAGACACGCCCGTGCTGCTACGCCAGGATTCGTACAAGGCGCTCACCGAGCCGGTGACGTTTACAAACCCCGACGGCAGCGTGGTCAACACCGTACACACCGCTCGCTTCGGCGAGATCGAGCAGCGGTTCTATGCGACCACGCCCAAGGGCCGCGAGTTGTACGACGCGTGTCTGAACGCGGCGGAAGCGGAGAAAGAGGCAAACGCGGGCCTGCAGAAGAAGGACTTTGTGGCGTACGAGGCGATGTACGCCGCCCACTTCAAACCGTTCCCCAAGACGCTGCCGGAGTTGCTGCGGGCAGGGCTGGTGTATGGGCGTTACGCCCCCACCGCCGCGGGCCTCGCGAACAAGGCAAGCATCGCCACGACCAACATCCACGAACTCGTGCGAGTTGGCTTTGTGGAGTATGAAGGGCTGAGGTACGAGGACTTCCTGCCGGTGAGCGCGGCGGGGATTTTCGCGTCGAACCTGAACCAGTACGGCACCAAGAGCACCGCCGCCGAGCGACCCAAGTACACGCAGCAGATGCTCGAGGACGTGATGGGCAAGGCGATCATCGATGCGGTCGCCGTCACGGCGGGGCTGGAAGCCCGATCGCTGCTTGAGACCTATGACCGGCTGGGCGTTTCATCACGTCTGGACGCCCAAACCCGAGGGAATTTGGAGTCGGCGGCGGCGGCCGTCCCTGACGGGATGAGCCGAAAGGCTGGCGTAACCCCCGCTGCGGCAGCAATTTCCTGAGTTTTCCACATCAAACCGGTCAAAATGGGTTGCCGATCAAAGCGACAGGTTGTCTGTTGACAGAAACACCCGTGCGTGGTATTCTGTATCGTATCTGGAACGTTTCAGATACGACTTTCAAGCCCCCGAGGACCACCCATGTCATCCGTCCGCGTGATCGCGAAGAAGCTCGGCGTGTCGGTCGCGACGGTGTCGCGGGCCCTCAACAACCATCCGCACGTCGAGGAAAACACGCGGCAGCGCGTGCTGGACGCCGCGGCGGAACTGAACTATTCAACGCCGAGCAATGCCCAGAAGGGCACGGCATGCGTGGGCCTGCTGTATCCGATCGACTTGGGGCAGTATCAGTTCGGGCCGTTCGAGTCGACGCTTCTCAACGGGATCATGCGCGGGCTGAGCGAGTGGCGGGTGGATCTCAAACTGCTGTGCGTGAAGCGCGACAAGGAGCCGGGCGAGACCTACGCCCAGTTCTTCAAACGCAAGCGGATCAACGGTGCGATCGTTCGCGCCTTTGACAACAGCACAAACATCGCCAGCGATATCGCCAAGGAAGGACTGCCGCACGTCGTGGCGGCGGACCACTCGGACGACGCAAACGTGAACTTTGTGTGGTGCGACTCACGGACGGACAGCCGCCGTGCCGTGCAGCACTTGATTGATATGGGGCATCGCCGCATCGCGATGATGATGCACCGCGTGCCGGACACGGACCACCTGGACCGTCTGGCGGGCTGGGAGGATGCGCATCGCGACTCCGGGATTCCTATTGATCCTTCGCTGATCGTGTCGCTGGAAGCGACGCTTGACGGCGGGGAAAACGCGCTGGTGCCGCTCTTGGGCACACAGCGGCCTCCGACGGCGGTCTACATCGCCGACCCACCGGCCATGATGGGCGTGCTGCGCAAGTGCCTTGATCTGGGCGTGCGCGTGCCGGAGGATTTGTCGGTCATCGGGTTTGACGACAGCGATCTTCGCAAGCACACGCATCCGCGCTGCACGGCCGTCGTACAGGACGCTGGCATGATCGGGCTCGAGTCGGCTCGCTGGCTCGCCCAGCGGGTGCTGAGCATGTCTGTGCCCGAGCAGATGCGGCTTGAGCGATCCACTTTCCTTGAGTTCAACGAGTCGACGGGTCGGCCGAGTCTTCGGCCGGTTCGCGTGATGCCCGACGGGCACCGGATCGACGTGGAAGAAGCGGCGACAACCAGCAACGGGATGACGAACGGCACAAGCACCGCGGCGGGCACTTCCGTCACGGGCGCGGCAAAGGTGACAGCCATGAAGAACGGAAAAACGCGGCACGGTTTCACCCTCATCGAGTTATTGGTGGTCATCGCGATCATCGCCCTGCTCATCGGCGTCTTATTGCCGGCGCTCGGCAAGGCTCGCGAGGCGGGTCGTGGCGTGGTGTGCCTGTCCAACATCCGCCAGATGGGAATGGCCTCGATCCTCTATGCCCAGGAGAACAAAGAGTTCATGTGGATCGACAAGGTGGACAAGGACGGCAAGTATGTGCCGTACTCGTTCATGCGAAACCACGCGAACTTCCTGACGGCGTGGGCTCGGCTGCCCGACCTGACGGATTCGTCAAAGACGAAAGTCGCTCCGGGTCTGGCGTACAAGTACCTCGACAACGTGGACAAGACGTCGGAGTGCCCGACGAACAAGCGTCGCAACGTGATCACGGGCGCGAAGGCCACGACCACTCAGAGCCTCACGAGCGAGATCGACTTCGACTACACGTTCGTCTTCAACGTGAGCGGCGCGAAGCAGGGCGCCCAGCCGCGGATCGGCTTCCCTGACCCGTTGAAGTACAAGAACCTTGGCCCGATCGTTCGGCCGCCCTCGAATCTGGCGACCAACTCCGAGCCGATGACGATCCTCCAGAACATTCCGGTGTTCGTCGAAGAGAGCAGCTACTCCAACTCGTCCAACTTCGACGGGCTGTGGGCGGCGGCGGACACCTTCTCGCGTCGCCACGCCGGCCAAGGCAACATGGCGTTCTTTGACGGGTCGGCCACGTCGCTCAAGACGCCCAACCCGGGCCCCGAGGACAAGTTGCCCGTGGGCGGCGAACTGAAGGCCAACCTGATCTACGCCCAGAACACGAAGTGGTGGATCAACTTCGAGGCGCTCCGCCCAGGCGAAGGCCGCCCCTTCGGCTGGATCAACAACCCGCAGTAAGTCTCTGGCAAGCGACACGGCATTGGCGCTGGTTCATTTCTCGACGGGGGCACGACCCGACGAGCGTGAATCCGCGAGAGCCACGCCGTCGCCTCGGTTGCGACGAGGCTTCGTTCGCGTCCGATGCGTTCGCGGATATTCAGGACGAGGAACGAGTGCATGGATCGCAACCAATCAGCCGCCGAAAGGGAGCACGGGTCGGAAGGCCTACCCGTGCTTTCCTTTGGCGGCTGGCTGATCGTCGCGATCGCTTTGGTGTCAACGGTGCTGTTCGCCGCGTCACCCGTCCCCAAGCAAGAGGGACGGAGCATGTGGACCTTCGCCCGCATGCACTGGCTGATGTATCAGCCGATGGTCGAGAAGTGGAATGCGGAGCAGACCCCGCGCGTCAACATGAACCTCCTCAGCCTCCCCGCGCTGGAGCGGCGGATGTTGGGCGCATTCCTTTCGGAGACTCCCTCCGCTGATGTCATCGAAGTGGAGCGCAAGGTCGCCTCGCGGGCGTTCACCGGGCCGCTCGATGCGGTCGGCTTTGTTGATCTGACCGACCGACTCAAGAGCGAGGGCCTGCTGGAGGGGATCAACGCTCCGAGTTTCAGCCCATGGACGAGTCGCGGTCGCGTCTTCGGCGTGCCGCACGATGTGCATCCGGTGATGCTGAGTTATCGCGCAGACCTGGTGGAGGCTGCGGGGATCGACGTTTCGCAGGTCAGGACGTGGGACGACTTTGCCCGCGTGATGAAGCCGCTGATGGCCGACAACGACCGCGACGGCAAGCCGGATCGCTACCTCCTCAACATGTGGGACACCCACGACGAACATCTCGAAGTGCTGCTCTATCAGGCGGGCGGCGGGTTCTTCGACGAATCCGGGCACATGGTCATTGACTCCCCCACCAACGCCCGCGTGCTCGCGACGGTGGTGTCGTGGTGCGTGGGCAAGGATCGCATTGCCGCCGATGCCCCGGACTTCAGCGCATCGGGCAACAAGCTCAAGGCCGACGGTTACGTCGTCTGCACGCTGATGCCCGACTGGATGGGCGACATCTGGAAGCACGAGATTCCGCAGCTTGCGGGCAAGGTGAAGTTGATGCCACTGCCCGCGTGGGGCACCGGCGTCGCGGCCCCTGATCGCCGCACCAGCGTGTGGGGCGGAACGATGATCGGCATCCCGCGGACGGCCGTGAAGTCGCCGCAGGACTTTGAAGACCTGTGGAAGTTCGTCAAGCACCTGTATCTCAACGACGAACTCGCGCGCGACCTCTATCGCGTCGGCGGCATCGTCACACCGGTGAAGGCGCACTGGAAGGACCCGATCTTCGACGAGCCGTCCGCGTACTTCGCGGGGCAAGCTCCCGGGCGGATGTACATCGACCTCGCGCCGCAGGTGCCGATGCGGAGTTCGTCGCCGTACAGCAACTTCGCGCGGTATCGCGTGCAGGACGCGCTGGTGCGAATCACCGAAGAAGCGCGACGCCAGGAGCGTGAAACGCCCGGCAGCCTGAACTTCGAAACGCTTCTGGCGCGGGCCTCGGAGGAACTGCGTCTCGCGGCGAACAAAGTGCAGGTGCAGATTGATCGCAACGTGTTCCTGAAGGAGGAGGGCCGCTGATGGCGACGCTTTCCTCCCAGACCCGTCGCGCCCCGTGGATGTTCCTGCTGCCGTTCTTGGCGGTGTTCGCGACGTTCACGTTGTATCCCTTGGTCCGCGCGATGATGCTCGCAGGGCAGCAGACATTCGGCCCGGGCCACACGCAGTGGGTCGGCGGCGGAAACTTCCGGGCCCTGATGAACGACTCGCTCTTTTGGACCGCGCTCAAGAACACGGTCGTCTTCACGCTCGGCTCGGTCTTCGTGCAGTTGCCCGTCTCGCTCGCGATGGCGATGATGCTTGAGGTCAAAGGCCTGCGCGGCAAAGGCGTCTACCGCGCGATCCTGTTCGCGCCATCGCTCGTCGGACTGTCGTTCGCGGCGGTGCTTTTCGCGCTCATGTTCGAGAAACGCACCGGGCTGGTCAATCAAGGCCTGCACGGGGCGACCGCATGGCTTTCGGCGCTCAGCGGGCGCGACCTTGCGTGGAGTCTTGATTTCGGCTGGCTCGAGCAGCATGTGATGGCCGCATTGATTGTCGCCGCCCTGTGGATGTACGCGGGCTTCAACATGCTGTTCTTCAGCGCCGCGCTCCAGAACATCCGCCAGGACATCAAGGAAGCGGCCACCGTCGACGGCGCGGGTGCGATCGCGCGATTCTTCCACGTCACGGTGCCGGCGATCCGTCCCGTCGCCGCGTTCGTCGTTTTGCTCTCGATCATCGGCAGTTTCCAGTTGTTTGAACTGCCGTATCTCATGCTCAACGGCGGCGCGGGGCCGGACAATCGCGGCCTCACAGTCGTGATGTACCTCTATCAGGTCGGCTTTGAGACCGGCGACCTGGGCTACGCCAGTGCGATCGGCTGGACGCTGACCCTCATCCTGATGGGCTTCACGATCGCACAGCGGATCACAGCCCGCGGCGAGGAGGTGGCACGATGAGCCATGCCTCTACCCATCGCTCGGTCGCCACGGCCGCGCCGCGTCGCGGCTCGTCGATCCAGGCCTCGCGCCGCATGACGCTGTGGATCACGCACGCCGTGCTGCTCGCTGTGAGCGTCCTGACGGTCGTGCCGTTCTTCTGGCTCTTCTGCGGCAGCCTCAAGACCAACGAAGTCTTCCTCGAATCGACGTTCATCCCGCGCGGCGACGGCGCACTCGGGTTCGCGTGGAATCGCCTGACCGGCGACAACTACGCGCGGCTCTTCACCGATCCGGAACTGGACATCAACTTCGGGCGCAGCCTGCTCAACTCGGTGTTCTATTCGTCGGTGTCGGCGGTCTTGGCGACGCTCTTCTGCGCCATGGGCGGGTATGCGCTGGCCCACTATCGCTTCCAAGGAAGCAAAATGGTGACCGCGCTGGTGCTGGCGGCGGTCATCATCCCCGGGCCGCTGTTGCTCGCGCCGGGCTATCAACTGCTGCACACCTTCGGGATGCTCGACAACGCGATGGGGCTGATCCTCCCCGCGCTCGCGCCGGCGTTCGGCGTGTTCCTCTTCCGCCAGGCCTCGATCTCCAGCGTGCCGGCCGAACTCCTCGAAGCGGCCCGCATCGACGGTTCGTCGGAAGTCGGCTTGTTCTTCAGAATGGTGCTGCCCTTGGTGCGCCCGATGATCGGCACGTTCCTGATGATCACGTTCCTGGGCGTATGGAACAACTTCATCGGGCCGCAGGTCGTCTTGCAGTCGCGTTCGCTCTTCCCGCTCAGCGTGGCGGTGGCGGAACTCAAACGCGGCTACTACGCCGAGTATGGTCTTCAGATGGCGGGCACGGTCGTGTCGATCGTCCCCGTGCTTTTCCTGTTTCTCTTGCTTCAGCGTGAACTGGTCTCCGGTCTGACTTCGGGAGCGGTCAAAGAATGATCGACAACGATCACAAGTCCGACACGGATTCGGCGGCCGAACACGCAGGAGGTTTTGCTTTTATGTTCCCACAAGGTTTCGTCTGGGGCGCGGCGGCGGCGTCCTATCAAATCGAAGGTGCGGCGAAAGAAGACGGACGCGGCGCGTCCGTCTGGGACACGTTCAGCCACACGCCCGGCAAGGTCGTGCGCGGGCACACCGGCGACGTCGCATGCGACCATTACCATCGCATGCGCGAAGACGTCGCGCTGATGAAGTCGCTGGGACTCAAGGCCTATCGCTTCTCGGTCGCGTGGCCGCGCGTGATGCCCAGCGGCGAAGGCCCGATCAACGAGAAGGGCCTCGCGTTTTATGAGCGCCTTGTCGACGCGCTGCTCGAAGCTGGCATCGAGCCCTGGCTGACGCTCTACCACTGGGATATGCCGCAGGCGTTGCAGGACAAAGGCGGCTGGCTGAATCCGCAGATCTCGCAGTGGTTCGAGGCATACACCCGCGCGGTGGTTGATCGCTTGTCAGATCGCGTGACGCACTGGATGACGATCAACGAGCCGCAGGTGTTCATCGGCCTTGGTCACGGCAGCGGCACGCACGCGCCCGGCCTGCAACTCTCATTCAAGGATCAACTGATCGCCGGACACAACGTGCTGCTCTCGCACGGCAGAGCCGCCCGCACGATCCGCCAGCACGCCAAGAAGCCAGCCAAGATCGGTTGGGCACCCGTGGGCAGCTGCCAGTTCCCGCTGAGTGAGTCACCCGAGTCGATCGAGGCGGCCCGCACCGCGAGCTTCACGCACCACGGCAAGCACCTCTGGAGCAACACCTGGTGGGGTGACCCGGTGAACTTCGGGCACTACCCCGAGGATGCGATCAAGGCCTTCGGCGAGGACATGTGCGCCGTCGCGCCGGGCGACATGGACATCATCAAGCAGCCGCTCGATTTCTACGGGCTGAACATCTACAGCGGCGAGCCGCACAACGGCGCGTGGGAGACGGGCAACCCGCAGACCGCGTTCAAGTGGAACGTCGCGCCGCGCGCTCTCTATTGGTGCCCGCGGTTCATCCACGATCGCTACAAACTGCCGATCGTGATCACCGAGAACGGCATGGCCGGACTCGACTGGATCGCGCCGGACGGGCACGTCCGCGACCCGCAGCGGATCGACTTCTCGCGCCAGTATCTGCTGCAGTTCGGGCGGGCCGCCGCCGAGGGCTTCGGCGCGGGCTACTTCCACTGGTCGATCCTCGACAACTTCGAGTGGGCCGAGGGCTATCAGATGCGCTTCGGCCTCGTGCATGTGGATTACCAGACCCAGAAGCGCACGCCCAAGGACTCGGCCTACTGGTATCGCGAGGTGATGGCGACCAATGGCGCGCACCTGTCGTCGGCAAACGTCTATGACGGCGAAGATCGTCGCGCGGACAAGATTCACGCCGATGGCGTCTTGAACGGCGATCGTCCTGTCGTCACAATCCAGAAGACACGCCCGGTCGTCGCCGGGGTGCGATAACACACACGCTCACACACCGTTCTCGATCAACACCCGGGGACATCATCGGAGGATGAGATGAAGAAGAGAACGATGACTCGCGACATCAATCCGTCGGCGGCGTTATTCGCTGCCGCATTGTCGACTGTCCTGCTGTCCACCCCGGCGGGTGCGCAAACGCTCCCGGGTTGGAAAGCGACGTGGAGCGATGAGTTCCCCGCATTCAGCCTCAACACGACGAAGTGGAATGCCACCAACGCCGCCTACACGAAGAACAACGAGGCGCAGTATTACACCTCGCTCTACGCGACGGTCGGCGGCGGGGTGTTGACACTGCGCTCGGACAACGTGGCTCGGGGAGGCCGGCAGTACAGCAGCGCTGAAGTAACAACCCGCAACAAGTTCTCGCAGAAGTATGGCCGATTCGAGGCCCGAGCCACGCTGCCCAAGACTCAGGGCATCTGGCCGGCGTTCTGGATGCTGCCCGCCAACGACACCTGGCCGCCCGAGATCGACATCATGGAACTGCTCGGCCACGAGCCGAACAAGGTGTACATGTCAAACCACTGGGGCGTGTGGCCCGCGCACGGCTGGCAGACCACGTCGTACACCGGCCCGGATTTCAGCGCGGCGTATCACACCTTTGCCGTCGAGTGGGACCCGGGTCGATTGCTGTTCTACGTCGATGATGTGCTGCGCGCGACGCACACAACCAACGTGCCTGCGGAGCCGTTCTACATCATCCTCAACACCGCCGTCGGCGGCGATTGGCCGGGCTATCCCAACGGCAGCACCGTCTTCCCGCAGTTCTATCGCGTTGACTATGTGCGGGCGTACGCACGCCACCTGAACAACATCACGCTTGAAGATCAGGGCGCGAACAACGCCACGCCCTTCGCGGGATGGGGCGGCACATGGGGTAACGCCTACAACGTCAATCAACTCGGACGCAACGGCACCGCCCGCAGCGGCAAGCTTTACGGCAACTTCACCGGCTCGCCGAACTCCAGCGGCGTGTGGCAGGATGTCGTCGCGTCGCCGGGCCAACGCTGGCGCGCCACCGCGCACTGGCAGAACTGGTTCGGCGATCGCATGCAGGCCGGCAACACCGCGCACACCAACATCGAGTTCCGCGACGCCAGCGACGCGCTCATTTCGTTCGTGAGCGACACATCACTCACGTCGTCGTCGGGCATCAACAACTACGCCCAGCGCACGATCGAGGGAATCGCGCCGCCCGGCACCGCCAAGGCCCGCATCGTTCTGATGTTCTATCAGACGGGCATGAACGCGGGGGCGGCGTTCTTCGACGACGTCAACATGGAGCTTCTCGGGACGTGCCGCCCCGACTTCAATGCCGACGGATTCCTCGACTTCACGGACTTTGACGAGTATGTGAGCGCGTTTGACGCGGGCACCTCGACGGCCGATTACAACAACGATGGCTTCCTGGATTTCACCGACTTTGACGCGTTTGTGTCCGAGTTTGAAGCGGGCTGCTGAACGCAGCGACCACACGCACGACCACGACCGGAAGACGACCATGAACACGCTGCCACACGCGCTGCTCGCGCTGACGATGTCCGCTTGCCACGCCGCCGCCACGACCGACGATGGCCCGGCCGCCAAGGCGTCGACGAACCCGCCGCAGGGCTGGGAACTGGTCTGGTCCGATGAGTTCGACGGCACGGCGCTCGACCCCAAGAAGTGGCGCGTCGAGGATGCCGCACTCGTCAAGAACAACGAGAAGCAGTATTACTCGCCCGCGAACGTGCGCCTGCACAACGGCGTGCTGGAGATTCTCTCCGAGAAGAAGGCCCAGGGCGGACGCGAGTACACCTCGGGCCTGATCGACACGCGCGATCGCTTTGCGATGGCTTTCGGACGCTGGGAGTGCCGCGCGAAACTGCCCAAGACCAAGGGCGTCTGGCCGGCGATCTGGATGCTGCGCCAGGCGGGCGGCTGGCCCCCCGAGATCGACATCATGGAGTTGCTCGGGCACGACCCGTACACCGTGTACATGTCGACGCACTACGACAAGGTGCCGCACAACAAGCACACCACCGACAAGTTCACCGGCCCGGATTTCTCCGCCGACTTCCACACCTTCGCGTGCGAGTGGTACCCCGATCGCGTGGACTTCTTCGTCGATGGCGTGAAGCACGCCACGCAGCGGACGATGACCCCGTTCGAGCCGTTTTACTTCATCCTCAATGTCGCGGTGGGCGGCGATTGGCCTGGATTCCCCGATGAAACGACCCGCCTGCCCCAGACGATGGAGGTGGATTGGGTGCGCGTCTATCGCCAGGCGGACCCCGCAGAGCCAAATCTGCTGGTGCGATTGAGCGACGAAGGCCACGTGGTCGCTTCGCCCAACCGCTGGCAGTTCAAGAAGGGCGAGCGTGTCACGCTGCGCGCCGATGCCAACGTCGGCGCGAGATTCGTTCGCTGGGAAGGCTTGCCGAAGGATGCCATCGAGAACGCAGCGGACCGCGCAGCCTCACCCGAGATCACGCTGACGATGAACGCGTCGCTCGACATCACGCCGATCTTCGAACACAATCCCGATGCTCCCGTGCTGCTCTCCAAGGGCCGCACAACAACGGCGTCGGGCAGCGAGAACAACGGCCTCGGGCCGAACCGCGCCACCGACGGCCGCCCCGGCACGCGCTGGAGTTCACGCTTCCAGGACAACGAGTGGATCATGGTCGATCTCGGCTCGGCCCAGAAGGTCTCGCTCATCGCGCTGAACTGGGAAGACTCGCACGCGATCAAGTACACGATCGAGGGTTCGATCGACGGCAAGACCTGGACCACCATCAAGCACGTCACCGAAGGCCGCGGCGCGAAGGAGATGATCCCCTGCGACACGACGGCACGCTTCGTACGACTGACCGGACACAAGCGATACAACCAGTACGGCATCTCGCTGTGGGAGTTTGGCGTCTACGGGCCGAAGGAACCCGCGAAGCCCTGACGGCGATGAATCTGTGACCACAACACGCGGCGCGCGGACCGCCAAGTGATCTCGTATCATCCGGCTCGGCACGGAGGCCGCGGCTGGCGTGAGCAGATTCCCCACCACAACCCTCGGTTCATCGTCCGCCTCGCTCGGCCGAGGCGGCGTGATGGGCATTGTTCTCGCGATCATCAACCCCGCCAACCCCGCGTGGCTCGTGGTGCTCGCGTCGCTCGGGCTCTCGCTCATCGGGCTTTCCGCGATCGACTTCGCACAGGCCGCGCCCGGAGAAACGACGACCGGCCTGCTGCACAGCCCGGTCGCCTGGAAGCAGGCCGCGTTTCTCGCCGTCGGCTTGCTCGCCGCCCTCGTCGTCGCCCTGCCCCACTATCGCTTCATCGGCGCGATCTCGGCGGCGTTGATGGTCCTCACGCTCGCGCTGCTCATGTTTGTGCTGCTGCCATTTGTGCCGCAGTGGTTGGTGACGCCTCGCAACGGCGCCCGCGGATGGATCAACCTCGGCATCGCCGACCTGCAGCCCGCGGAGTTCGCCAAGATCGCGTATGTGCTGGTGATGGCGCGGTACCTGCGATATCGCGACAACCATCGCACGCTCGTCGGGCTCCTGCCGCCGGCGATCATCACCGGCGTGCCGGTTGCGCTCATCACGCTGCAACCGGACCTGGGCTCCGCGCTGCTTTTCGTGCCGTCGTTGTTCGCAATGCTCGTGGCGGCGGGGGCGAAGCTGCGGCATCTGACGCTCATCGTCCTCATCGCCGCGCTCGCTGCCCCGGCGGCATATCCGTTCCTCAAGCCGCACCAGAAAGCCCGCATCGTCGGAATGTGGCATCAGATCCGCGGCGACACGTCGCTGGATCAGGACATCAACTATCAGGCGGCAACGGCGCAGACTCTCGTCGGCTCCGGACAAGCCGCGGGCATCGAGGGAGACAAGGGCCGCGCGATCGTGCACTATTCGCGGCTCCCAGAGCGACACAACGACATGGTCTTTGCGGTCATCGTTTCTCGCCACGGCCTGATCGGCGCGGCGGTGGTGCTCGCGCTCTATCTGCTCTGGATCGTCGGCGCGCTCGCAACCAGCGCGGCGACCCGCGACCCCTTTGGCCGCATCCTCGGCGTCGGTTTCGCGGGCTTCATCGCGGCCCAGGTCTTCATCAACGTCGGCATGAACATCGGCATCGTACCGATCATCGGCGTGACACTGCCGTTCGTGTCGTACGGCGGATCAAGCCTTCTGACGGTGTGGATCATGACCGGGCTGCTGTTCAGCGTCGCGCTGCGCAGGCCACGCGGTGTCGGGCGGCACTCGTTCGAGTTTGGCGAAGTGGATTGAACTCGTCGCTCGCGATGGCTCGCGTGAATTGAAGCTGGTGGTGAGCGCCCGCCGCTCGCCCGACTCGTGCCTGCTTGATCGAACCATGAGAGCCGAGGTGCGCGAGCACCCGGCACGTCAAGGCGTGAGCCAGCAGGCCCGCCGCTCGCCCGGCTCGTGCCTGCTTGATCGAACCATGAGAGCCGAGGTGCGCGAGCACCCGGCACGTCAAGGCGTGAGCCAGCATGCCAGCCGCTCGCGCAGCTCGCCCCTATGAACCACCGGTCGAGAGCGAGATTTTGACCTTCTCGGTCATGCCGCAGCCTCACGCTTCCCGCACCCGAACATCGCCCCACTTCCCCAGGCTTGCCTATGCTTCCTTCCCTGACTCGGTGGGTCGGGGGCCGATCTTTCCCGCGCTCGCGGGGCGGCAAAACCAAGTGTGAATGCTCCCGCAAGGGAGCGGACCGGAACGCTCCGGCGGCACGCGAGCACTCGCGTTGCAAGCCCGGCTGTCCTTCCCGGACAGGTTTCTGGCCCATGCGACCGCTTCGATCCTCCACCGAGATCGGCGCTCGCGAGAGATTGTCTCCCCATGATCGATGAATCCCTGATCGCTTCGCTTCAGATCGCTGACGCCGAGGTCGAGGCCATGATGCGCGGCAGCCTCGCCGAAGGCAAGAAGTCCAATCACATGGACGATTTCCTCGGCGAAGCGATCGAAGGCCTCATCCCCGGCAAGCTCATCAAGGGCAAGGTCATCGGCTTCGCCGGCGACGATGTCGTGGTTGAAGTGGGCCTCAAGAGCGAAGGCCTCATCCCCAAGGAAGAGTTCGAGAACAACGCCGCGGACATCAAGCCCGGCCAGATGCTCGATGTCCTCCTCGAGGGCCTTGAGAACGACGATGGCCTCATCGCGCTCTCCAAGCGCAAGGCCGATCGCATGCTCGCCTGGCAGCGGATCATCGACACCACCAAGGAAGGCGACGTCGTCGAAGGCATGGTCACCCGCAAGATCAAGGGCGGCCTGCTTGTCGACATCGGCGTCCCGGTCTTCCTCCCCGCGTCGCAGGTGGACGTGCGCCGCCCGGGCGACATCGGCGAATACATGGGCCGCAAGGTCCGCGCCAGCATCCTCAAGATCGACCTCGAGCGTCGCAACATCGTCATCAGCCGTCGCAAACTGATCGAAGAGGAACGCGACGCCGCCAAGCGCCGCCTCATGGACACCCTCAAGGAAGGCGACATCATCAACGGCACGGTCAAGAACATCGCCGACTTCGGCGCGTTCGTCGACCTGGGCGGCATCGACGGCCTGCTCCACATCACCGATATGTCGTGGAGCCGCATCAACCACCCCAGCGAGATGCTCAAGATCGATCAGAAGGTCGAGGTCAAAATCCTCAACATCGACCGCGAGAAAGAGAAGATCGCCCTGGGCATCAAGCAGAAGGAAGCCAGCCCCTGGCAGGAGATCGAGAAGAAGTACCCCGTCGGCTCGCGCGTCCGCGGCAGCGTCGTCAACATCATGTCCTACGGCGCGTTCGTCAAGCTCGAGGACGGCATCGAGGGCCTGGTCCACATCTCCGAGATGTCCTGGACCCGCCGCGTCAACCATCCCTCCGAGATGGTCACGCCGAATCAGGAAGTCGACGTCGTTGTTCTTGAGATCAACAAGGACAAGCAGGAAATCAGCCTCGGCATGAAGCAGACCGAGGTCAACCCGTGGGAACTCGTCAGCGAGAAGTACCCCCCGGGCACCGTCATCGAGGGCAAGGTCCGCAACCTCGCCAACTACGGCGCCTTCGTCGAGATCGAGCCCGGCATCGACGGCCTCCTGCACATCAGCGATATGTCGTGGACCAAGAAGGTCACGCATCCCAACGAGATCCTCAAGAAGGGCGACAGCGTCCGCTGCGTCGTGCTTGAGGTCGATCGCGAGAAGCAGCGCGTCAGCCTCGGCGTCAAGCAACTCACCGAAGACCCCTGGCTCAACGCCATCCCCGAGCACTACAAGCCCGGCATGGTCGTCCGCGGCAAGATCACCAAGATCACCAACTTTGGCGTCTTCGTCGAACTCGAAGCCGACCTCGAAGGCCTGCTCCACATCAGCGAACTCGCCGACCACAAGGTCGAGAACCCCCACGATGTCGTCAAGGCCGACGAGGAGGTCGATGTCAAGATCCTCCGCGTCGATCGCAACGATCGCAAGATCGGCCTTTCGCTCAAGCGGGCCCAGTGGGGCGACACCACCGGCGCCGGCCCGACCGGCGCTGGCAGCAGCGGCGAGGACGAGGATCGCTCCGAACGCGAGACCAAGCGCAAGGCCCCGACCCGCGGCGGCATGGACGACCACGGCGCCATGGGCACCGACAAGATCCGCTTCTAAGTGTCGCCAAAAGGTTCGCTCCCCGGCGTGATGGCACGCTGACGATGTGAACGACAATCTGAAGTGACGCACCAAGGCCCGGGCAGCTCGCCCGGGCCTTTTCTTCTTCCCCCCGCCTCTCGCGTAGGATGACCGCATGGCCAAGCGTCCTCGTCGTCCAAACGCCAAGGGTCCTCGCGTCAAGATGCACCGGGGGGGCGTCGTGGCACCAGCCCGGCCCGCGCCGACGGGCAAGGCCGCCGCCAAGCAACCCGCCAAGCGCGCTGCCCGCCCGCTCACGCTCGACGACCTCGAGTCCATCGCGTCGGTGCGCGAACTCTTCTGGTCCAACGTCATCCGCGAGATGCTCGTCTCGCTCGCCACCGCCCACGCCAACAAGGACGGCAACGACATCTTCGATGGCCGGCTCGCGGTTGTCACCTCGCTGGGCGAACGCATCCCCATCGCCGACGTCAAGCCGGTGATGAACTACGGCGTGAACGATGCGGGGCTGGGGCGGCAACTCTCCGCGATGCTCCAGTGCACGGTCTTCCAGATCATCACGCCCGCGGGCGAGGTCTACACGCTGCCGGTGCATGAGATTCGCGGGTTCCACTCCATGAGCGAGGAACTCCTGCGCCAGATCGAAGCGGCCGCGCCCAAGCCCGAGAGCGAGGGCGAACAGCCCTTCGGCTTCGCGGCGTTCACGTCCCTGTCACGCGGCATCCGCGATTCGCCGCTGCCCGAGGCACCGAACGATCCGGGAGAGTGAACTCCGGATCGCTCAGTCGACGCCGAGCGTGAGTGCCGCCCGCGCGAGCAGATCACTCCACGGCTGCGGGGCGGCTTCGGCCAGGTCCAGCAGCACGGCCTCAAGTTCAATCTTGGGCTGGCTCGAAAGGTTTCGCCCCGTGTGTACCAGCGCGGCGGCGACGGTCAGGTAATACCCGAGCATCCCCGCCAGCCGCGAGCGCTCGTCCTGCGACGCGCCCGTCAGTTGCTTGCACTCGTTCTTGAACTGGTTCATCCGCTCCGTGGTCCAGCCGCCCTGCACCAGCGCGCTCGCCAGGTCCCCGGCCCGCGTGAACGTCGGCAGCGCGAGCGCGGTACGCATCCAGCCGTGCCCGTCGCTGGCCGCGATGCGATCGATGAGGCGATCGACGGGGCGGCGCTTGGTCAGGGCCATCGCGAGCAATCGCTTGGCCTGCGGCTCGGTCACATCCGTCGGCATGCCCGTCGTCGGCGTGCCGGTGGTGGGCATCGAGTCCAGGAACGCCGAGCGAAGCGTCGGCGGGTTGTGATTCGGATCGTGCGGGTGTGGCTGTGACATAGAAAACCCGGAGAGTGTGTTCGTCCTTGAGATGCTCCAACCCCATCAATCGAAAACGCCGACGCGTGCAAGACACTGGCAAGACGCTGACCCGACCGCCGTGCCCGGGCGATTACTCCGCCGCCGCGGCCCCCAGCAGCACGCGGATCTCACTCTCCACATCGGTGCAATGCAGATCGCGGCTGAGGATGTCGTGCAGGGCGGCCTGAAACTTCTTCTTGGCAGTGCGGGCCATGACGACGCCGCGCGCAGGGTCGAGCCCCAGCCGCTGGCACAGTTCGGCATACCCGTGCCCCTGGCAGAAGTGCCCGACGAAAACCGCCCAGTGCGGCGCGAGCCCCTGTGCCTCGCAGTCAAGCCCGGCCCGACGCAGCGCTTCGCGCACGACAGAGACGGCGTACGCGCGATCGACCGCGTCCATCGGGTCGGCGTCCTCGACCGGCCCGTTCTCGCGTTCGTCAAAGACCTCGCCGGCGGCACCGGGGGCCGAGCCGCGCATCCGCGCCCGTTTGACTTCCTTCAGATAAAAGCAGAATGCGTTGATAATCCAGTGTCGCAGACGCAGGCCGCTGGACTGCCAGTCGGCAAAGAAGTTGGGTTTCGCGAGCCGATCCGCGAAGAATCCCTGCACGACATCATCGGGCTCGCCCAGCCAGCGATCGCGCGTGCCGAGGAAGTAGACGCGCAGCGGCCACGCATACACCGTCATGACGTGGCGATTGATATCGCGGCGACCCTCAGGCCCGAGGACCAACCGATCGTTGATCCAGTCGGACATTGTGGCGGGGAACACGTCTGGACGAACCGAGTGCGTCATGACACGACTTCGCAGAGGCCGACTTGGCGCACGGACGCCGAGCATCTCACAAGAGAGACACAACCCGGCCCGGCGAGCGCGCAGCCCTCGCCGATTCTGACAAGAACCGGCGCAGTCTAACAGATTCCGGTCGGTCAGAGAAGTGGCACAGTGATTGGCACTGCGCCCGACCCCACCCCCAGCGGGACCGAGAATCCTGTCTGAGGCCCCATCTGGCGCAGGGACCGTGGACCCGACCCCGAAGGGGTCGCGGCCTGTAGCCACGGGTGAAGCGGCGGCGCGGCGAAGCCCACCGACGCGCAACCCGTGGAGAGCGTCAACACCCCCACCCCGCCCCGGCAAGTGCCGAGGATGCCTCGGGGCTCGATCACTGCGACAGGCTCGCGGTTCGATGACCCTCCGCACCCTGCCCGCCCTCGCGTTTCACGTCCTCTCCCTTTCCACTTTTCCACACTCCTCCACATACATGTCCACGTTTGCGCGCAACATCGTGGACATGCGCGCCGCGCATCGACACGTTTGCGCGCAATGTTGTCGACATGCGCGCAAAACCACTTCGTCCCTCTTGTGCCGCCCACGCCGCAAGGTAGAGTCACTTCAGCATCGTCGCGCTTCGCCATCGCACGACCACCCGCGGGATCATCCAGAGGAGTCTCACCATGCGCACCTCATACTTCCTCGGCACGCAGTACGAGTCGCTCGCCGCCTCCACCACGCGCACGGAACTGGCGGTCTCCGCGATTCCCCCCGCCGCGGCGCGGCCCGCTCCGCCCGCCACTGATCCGCACACTTCACAACGCCGCGATCCGCCGCTGCGTCTCCTGCGCGAGCAGGTCGCGCATCAGTTCGCTCAGATCACCCGCAAGCACATCGCGCAGCCCATACTCGCCCGGCAGGCGCTCGTCGGCGACGATGCCTTCCTTGAACCGATACGTGCGGATCTTCTCACTCCGCTCGCCGCCGCGAATCTGCTCGCGCCGCGCGGCGGACCGCTCGGCGTGGACGCGCTGGCGTTCGAGTTCGTGCAGTTTCGTCATCAGCAGCCGCCGTGCCTTCTCGCGGTTCTGCTGCTGGCTCTTGCTTTCCTGCATGCGAATGTTGATGCCCGTCGGCTTGTGCAGCAGTTGCACGGCGGTCGCGACCTTGTTGACATTCTGCCCGCCGGGGCCTTGGCTCGTCGTGGCGTGCTCTTCCACGTCGTTCGCCCAGTCGATCTTCACGTCAACCTCTTCGGGCTCGGGCAACACGGCGACCGTCGAGGTCGACGTGTGAATGCGCCCTTGCGTCTCCGTCGCCGGAATGCGCTTCACGCTGTGAACGCCCGCCTCAAACGCCAGTTCGCTCCACACGCCCTCGCCGCGCACTTCCACCACCGCCGAACGCACGCCCCCGACCTGCGGCTCGGCGCTCAGTTCCATCACGTCGAGATTCCACCCGCGGCGCGCGGCATACCGCGTGTACATCTCAAGCAGGTCGCGCGTCCAGATGCTGGCCTCGTCGCCGCCGGTGCCCGCGCGCAGTTCAAGAATCACCGCGCCGACGCGACGATCGTCGCTGCTCACCAGCGCGGTCTTGAGTCGCTCCACCAGCGCGGCGGCGTTCCGCTCAAGTCGCGGAATCTCTTCGGCCGCCATCGCCGCAAACTCGCGATCGCTGCCCGACCGCGCGACGACGCATTCCGCGTGTTCGCGTTCAGCCGCGAGCAGGCTCGCGAAATCCGCGACAACCGGCGCGAGCGTGCCGCGCCGGATCGAAAGATCGCGGGCCTTGCGATGGTCGGCGAGGATCGCGGGATCAGCAAGCGACGCCTCGATCACTTCGAGGTCGGAACGCATGGCGGCCAGACGCGTGCGGGCCACTTCGGGAAGTTCAGGTACGCCGTTCATCGACCAGACGATAGCGGTCGGTCCTGCCCACGCCACGGATACTCGGGCAGAGATTCGCGGCTGAAATCAACATAGTGATCCCACGCCCGCGTGTCGGGCGCCTGGGGTCGGCGCACGCCGACGAATCGCTTGCCCGGCCCCTGTGGGTCGTACAGGTCGAGTTCGCCCATGCCGTTGGAGTGGACGAACGCGAGGGCCATCTGGACGGCGGGCATCCAGTGGTCATCGACGACGACGAGGCCGCCGGGGCGGACGAGCCGCAGGGCGTTGAGGATGTCGAGCATCACAAAGTCGAACCAGTGGGCACCGTCGACATAGATGAAGTCGAACACGCGGCCGGCGGCAATGAGCGAGGGAAGCGCGGTGCGAGAGTCCTGGAGTTGCACATCGACCAGCCCGAGCACTCCGCTCTCGCGGAGTTGGTCGTAGCCGGCCCAGTCGAGAAGTTCGGGCATCGGGTCAAAGACGACGTGCGAGAGTTCACGCGGGGCGGCACGCCCGGAAAGCAGGGCCTCGGCAATGAAAATGGTGGACAGCCCAAGACCCATGCCAACTTCGAGCGTGCGGCTCGCGCCCTCTCGGATGACCAGGTCGCGGAGAAACTCGCCCGCGGGCTCGGTGACACCCACGGGCCAGAGGTTGATGGACTTGCCGCTGCGGCCCGGCGCGGTGCCGCGCTCGAACAACGCGCGGCGATACGAACGCAGTTCGTGGAGCGATGGAATCGCGCGTGCGGCAAGGGTCGCGGACATGCAGGTCTCCCGGGTCCAACATCGGTCAAATGAGCGAGGAATGCCCGAACTTTCGTGGTGGCGCGGCGGCGACGCGGGCGGCGTGGATGCCGCAAACATCGACGGCCACGGCTATCCTCTGCGGCCGGGTGATGGGCCGCCCGACTTGGAGAACGACCGAGTGACCGATGCCATCCGCATCCGAGGGCTGACCAAGACCTTCGGACCCAAAGTCGCCGTGCGATCGCTCGATCTGGCGATCCCGCAGGGCAGCCTCTACGGCTTCATCGGCCCCAATGGGGCCGGCAAAACCACCACGATCCGCATGATCATGTCGATCATCTTTCCCGACAGCGGCGAACTGTCGGTGCTGGGCAAGGCCAGCGCGATCGACAGCAAGGACCAGATCGGCTACCTGCCCGAAGAGCGCGGGCTCTATCGCAAGATGAAGGTCGGCGCGTTCCTCAACTACATGGGGAAACTCAAGGGCGTGGACGCCAGCGCGGTGGACCGCAAGGTCAAGGACTGGCTGGAGCGGGTCGGGCTCGCTGACTGCCACAAGAAGAAGTGCGAGGAACTCAGCAAGGGCATGCAGCAGAAGGTGCAGTTCATCGCCGCGGTGCTGCACGAGCCGGGGCTGATCATCCTCGACGAGCCCTTCAGCGGACTGGACCCGGTCAATCGCCGCCTGCTCCGCGGGCTGATCGGCGAGCAGCACAAGGCGGGACGCACACTGATCTTCTCGACGCACGCGATGTTCGAGGCCGAGCAGTTGTGTACGCACCTGTTCATGATCCACAAAGGCAACAAGGTGCTGGATATGCCGATGGATCAGGTGTGGCGGACGTATGACCCGCGCACGATCATCGTCGAGCCGATGGATGCCTCCGACGCCGAACGCCCCGAGTTGTGGAGCGCACTGGAGGGCGTGAAGGGTGTCCACCGGACGGAAGAGCAGGTCGAAGTGCGGCTCAGCGACGGCGTCGCGCCCGAGGGCGTGATGGAACAACTCACCCGCAGCGTGCGACTGCGGCGGCTGGAACTCAAGAAGGCGAATCTCGAAGAGGTCTTCATCTCGCTGGTGGGCGGCGACACGGCGGCTCTGCGTGCCGAGGCGGATGAACTCGAAAGCGTGAAGGGGTAATCACAGATGTTCAAGACACTTCATGTTGCGATTCGAGAGTTTCTGGCCACCGTGCTCACGCGCGGCTTCATCATCGGCATCTTTCTCCCGCCGCTGCTCATCGCAACCGTCATTCCGGTGACGATGGCGCTCATGGGCGGCACGCCAAAGGTGACCGGGCACGTGGCGATCATCGACCAGAGCGGCATGACCGCGGATCGGATCAAGGAACAACTGAGCCCGGAGAAGCTCGCCGAGCGCAACCGCCAGCGCCTGGAGCGGATGGGCAAGGAAGTCAAGAAGCAGATGGACAACGTGCCCCTTCCGCCCGAGGCGAAGGAGCAAGCCCAGTCGTCGATGGACCAGCAGATGAAAGCCGGGGGCCTGCTCGCGCAGCCCGACCTGCGCGTCACGGTGCTGGCGGACAACTCCGACGTGGAGAAGGAAAAGGCGGAGATTCTCAAGGCGATCGGCAAGGAGAAGGACGCCGCCGGGGCCGATCCGCGGCTGGTGCTCGCGGTGATTCCCGAGGGCGCGGTCAAACCCGCCGCCGACGGTACCTATTCGAACTATGACGTCTTCACCGCGCCGAAGCTCGATGTCGCCGTGCAGGGAGATGTGGAGCGTGCGATCAACACCGCGATCGTCGACACACGGCTCGCGAGCCTGGGCATGGACGTGGCGAAGATTCGCGGCGTGATCAAGACGCCCGAGGCCGAGACCAAGGCCGTCACCGCGAGCGGCGACAAGACCACCAACGAAGCCGCCAAGATGCTCGTGCCCGCGGCGTTCATGTTCCTCCTGTGGATCAGCGTCTTTACGTGCGGTCAATACCTGCTGACCTCGACGATCGAGGAGAAGTCGAGCCGCGTGATGGAGGTGATCCTGTCGGCGGTCAGCCCGATGCAACTGATGGTGGGCAAGATCGTCGGGCAGATGGCCGTGGGGTCGCTCATCCTCATCGTCTACGCGGGCATGGGCATCATCGGACTGATCAGCGCGGCGATGATGCACGTCATCGACCCGATCAACCTCGTGTATCTCGCGGTGTACTTTGTCCTCGCGTTCTTCATGATCGCGTCGATGATGGCGGCGGTCGGCTCGGCGGTGAGCGACATCCGCGAGGCGCAGTCGCTGATGTCGCCGATCATGATCGTGCTGATGATTCCGATGATGCTGTGGATGCCGATCCTGCGGAATCCCAACTCGACGTTCGCGCAGGTCTGTTCGTTCATCCCGCCGATCAATCCGTTCGTGATGATCCTGCGTCTGTCTGGCGCGGAGAAGGTGCCGACGTGGCAGATTCCGGCGTCGATCTTCGTCGCGGTGTGCGGGGCGGTGTTCATGGCGTGGGCGGCGAGCAAGATCTTCCGGATCGGTGTGCTGATGTATGGCAAGCCGCCGAACTTCAAGACGCTGATCCGCTGGGTGCGGATGGCGTAATCGTCGGTCACGTACGGATCGCCGATCTGTTTTGGGTGTGCCTTTGGTGGCCGGCATCTCCGAGCCGGGCCGAAGGTCGCCTGTTTTCTTGGGCCCAACGGCCCGCCCCGGAGGTTCGGGCCACCCCGAGACGCCTCCGTTTCAGCGGCGATCCGTCTCAGGAGTTTGGTCCAAACAAAAAGCCCCGCGAATGATCGCGGGGCTTTGTTCATTGTGGAAGGCAGTTGAGGCCCGCTCGCGGGAAAGGTCTCCCGCCGCGGTTTACTTCTTCGCCTTGGCGAGTTTGTCGAACTCCTCGGCGGTCATCTCGGTCACCTTGGCCTTGGAAGCGATGGCGTCCATGGTCTTGTGGTCGCGGATGTTCTGATAGATCGCGCCGGCCTGGTTGCGGCTGATCAGTTCCTGACGGAGTTTCTCGGGACGCACGCCGCGCTCGAACGCCATCATCGCGATGCGCTGGTTCATCTCGCCCTCGGTCACCTGGACCTTGAGGTCTTCGCTGGCCTTGTTGAGGATGAAGAAGAGTTTGAGATCGTGCTGGGCCGCGGTCGCCGACTGCGAACGCAGTTCGGCCATGTGGACTTCGATTTCCTGCGGCGCGATGCCGCGGTACATCAGTTCCTGGCGACGATTCTCGAGCGTGCGGGCGGCCTGATTCGTGCTCAGGCGCTCGGGCAGGGTGATCGTCGTGTGGGCGAGGAGGTAGTCGGCGATCTGCTGGCGGATCAGCGTCTGCTGCTGCACCTGGACGCGCTGCGACATGCGCTCGCGGATGGCGGTCTTGAGGGCGGCCTCGTCGGACATGCCGAACGCGGCGACCAGGGTCTCGACCTTGGCGGGGATGATGCGGTCGACACGGTCGATCGTAAACTCGATCGTCAGATCGTTGTTGCGGATGCCCTCAACCTCGTGGTTCTCGGGGCCCTTGACCTTGAGGGTCTTCTTCTCGCCGGGCTTGGGCAGGCCGAACTGCTTGGTGAAGTCGTCGACCATGACGCCCAGGATCATGCCCTTGCCGTTCTTGTCGGCGGTGGGAATCTGGACGACCGCGCCCTGCAGGTCGTAGAAGACGGTGCCGTCCTTGCCGGTCATCTTGCCGTGGCCGGTGCAGTAGTCGCCGGCCTCGGCCTGATCGCGCGAGTCGAGCGAGCCTTCGTTGATGCAGATCTTGTTGAGTTCGTCGGTGACCATCTGGTCGGTCACTTCGAGGAGCGGCTTGTTCACCTCGACGCCCTCGAGCGTGGGGAGGCTGAACTCGGGCATCACTTCGACTTCGAGGGTGACGGCGAAGGACTTGCCATCGGTGAGTTCGGCGGCATCGAGGCCGGGCGCGATGGGCTCACCAACGACCTTGAGCTTGTGTTCCTGCACGGCCTCGGCGTAGGCCGCGGAGACGAGCTGGGCCTTGGCCTCCTTGCGGACGGTCGGTCCGAAGCGCTTCTCGACAAGCGAGCGCGGGACGTGTCCCTTGCGGAAGCCGGGGAGTTCGGCCTCGACGGAGATCGTGTCAATCGACTCCTTGAGTTTCGCGCCGACGGCGGCGGCGGAGATCTCGATGCTGATCTTTTTGAGGCTCGGGCCGGCGTCGGAAATCTGAATCTTGTTTTTAGCTTCGGTGGTCGACATACGCGCAGCGGCTCCGGTCGTTTTCGAGGGTCGGATGGTCTTCGGCGGCGCCGCCCGACAGGGGCGTGCCGACCCGTCTGCCGGTCGGACCGGCAAGGGGGGAACTTTACGGCAGGCCGGGGGCGGGTTCCACCCCCAAACACCCTCCATCGCCACCGAAACTGCCGTGGCTCTACGATCCGCCGTGCTCGCCCTCGGCCCCGTCCAACTCGCCACCCCGCTGCTGCTCGCGCCCATCGCCGGGTACTGCGATCTGGCGTTCCGCACCATCTGCCGCGAATGGGGCGGTGTCGGGCTGGCGTGTACCGACCTGCTCAGCCCGCACGGGCTGCTCCGCGGTACGGCGACCAGCCTGGATCTGGCCCAGACCAATGACTTTGACAAACCCGTGGGCATGCAGTTGTACGGCAGCGACCCGGCGATCATGGCCGAGGGCGCCAAATGGGCCGTCGACCACGGCGCGAGCATCGTCGACATCAACATGGGGTGCCCGGTCGACAAGGTGACGAAGAAGGACGGCGGATCGAAACTGCTCTGCGACCTGGATCGTGCCGTGCGGATCGCCGAGGCGTGCGTGAAGGCGCTGGAGGCTGCGAGTGGCGGGCGCGTGCCGCTGACGTGCAAGATGCGGCTTGGGTGGTCGTGGACGGACTATGAGAACGGCGTGTCGCCCGATCTGGCGTGTCGACTCGTGGATGTCGGCGTGGTTGGTGTCACCGTCCACGGGCGGACGACGGAGATGAAGTTTCAGGGCGATTGCGTGCGACCGGGGATCAAGCGGGTCGTCGATGCGGTGCGTGCCAAGGCGGGAACGCGGGTCAAGGTCATCGGCAACGGCGATGTGCGCGAGCCCGGCGATGCTCTGGCGATGATGCGCGACACCGGCTGCGACGGCGTGATGATCGGCCGCGGCGCGCTGAGCACGCCGTGGCTGTTTCGCGATGCCGCCGCGATGCTGGCGGGCGATCCGCTGCCGGCCGAGCCGACGGAACTGGAGAAGATTGAGACGATCAAGCGGTATGTGGGCCTGATGGTCCGCTCTCGGGGCGAGCATTACGCGATGTACCAGATTCGCCGACGCATGTCGTGGTTCGCCAAGCGGCTGGGGCCGTGCAAACCGCTACGCGAGGCGATCCGCAACACGCAGACTCCCAGTGAGGTGAACGAGAAGCTCGATCGGTTCCTCGCGGGCGAACTGCGCGGCGGGCGGTATGAGGAAGCCGAGTCCGAGGCCTGAGCCGCGAGAACACCGGAAGCATCTGGGCCGCGAATCCGACACCGGAGCGGCATCGAAAGCATCCAAGACAGCGGGGCGTGTGACAACAGCTTTGCACCGGCCGCGTTGAAGTTGAACAACGCGAACCGCGCGGCCCCCGACCTAGGATTCCCGCTCATCATGGCGACCCTCGCGACGACCGGAGTTCCTCTGAACAAGCCCACGCACAGCACGCCCACGTCCATGCCCGACGTCCAGTCGTCGGCGGACCTCCGCAACGTCGCCATCGACCGCGTCGGCGTGAAGGACGTGACGTATCCGGTTCGGCTTCGGATGCCCGACGGCGGCGAGCAGACCACCGTCGCGTCGATCAACATGTATGTGTCGCTGCCCCACCACAAAAAGGGCACGCACATGAGTCGCTTCCTCGAAGTGCTCAATCAGCAGACCTCCGAGCCAGTGACGCCGGATCGCATTCCCGCGATCGCCCGCGCGATCCGCGAACGACTTGATGCCGCCGATGCGCACTTTGAGTGTCGCTTCACCTACTTCATCAAGAAACTCGCGCCGGTGACGGGCACGCCGGGGCTGATGGACTACAAGGTGACGTTTGAGTGCGCGAGCAACGGCATCGATGACTTCATCCTGGGCGTGAGTGCCCCGGCGACCAGCCTGTGCCCGTGCTCGAAGGAAATCAGCGCGTACGGTGCTCACAACCAGCGTTGCCACATCGAGGCCAAGGTTCGATTCAAGGGCATGCTCTGGATCGAAGACGTGGTGAAGCACCTTGAAAATGCGGCGAGCACGCAGGTGTTCGCCGCCCTCAAGCGTCCTGATGAGAAGTGGGTGACTGAGCGCGCGTTTGAGAACCCCAAGTTCGTCGAGGACATCGTGCGCGACCTGGCCGTCGCGCTCAACGGCGACGATCGCATCTCGTGGTATTCGATCAACTCGGAGAACTTCGAGTCGATCCACAACCACAACGCGTACGCGCAGATCACCCGTCAGAAGTGACGCTCGCCGGCACGCGACGCGGATTCGGCGCGGGCGTCACGCGTGACTATGGGTTGGTCCAACCCTGTCCCCACGCCTCGATGAGTTTGTTGGCCGCGTCGGGGCCCCAACTGCCCGCGGTGTAGTGATGCACCGGTCGATCAGGGTTGATCAGCGGCTCACAGAACTTCCACGCGGCCTCGATCTCGTCGTTGCGGACAAAGAGCGCTCGCTCGCCCTTCATCACGGCGAGCAGCAGCGTCTGATACGCCTCGGGGAGCGAGCCGAACGCGTCGGCGTAGCGGAACTTCATCTCCTGCGTGTGGAGGCGCATTCCCTCGCCGGGCATCTTGGTCTGGAAGTAGAGGTTGAAGCCTTCGTTGGGCTGGAGCGTGATCTCCAGACGGTTGCACGAAATGCCGCAGACGATGTAGGTATCGAAGAGCGTCGCGGGCGGTGCCCGGAACGTGACGACGATGCGTGAGGTCTTGCGCGGCAGTCGCTTGCCGGTGCGCAGATAGAACGGCACGCCCTGCCAGCGCCATGTGTTGACCTTCAGCCGCACCGCCGCGAACGTCTCGGTGGTCGACTTTGGATCGACGCCGATCTCCTGCAGGTAACCGGGCACGGGCTTGTCGCCGATCATGCCCGCGGTGTATTGCCCGAGCACGAAGTCGTCGTGGGCAAGCGGCTGGAGTGACTTGAGGACTTTGATCTTTTCGTTCGCCACGCTTTCGCCGTCGATCGCGACGGGCGGCTCCATCGCCGTGAGCGCGAGCAGTTGCAGCATGTGGTTCTGCATGAAGTCGCGGACCGCGCCGGCCTTCTCATAGAACGAGCCACGGCCCTCCATGCCCAGATCCTCGGCCACCGTGATCTCGACGCGCTCCACACGATCGCGATTCCACAGCGGCTCAAAGAGCGCGTTGGCGAAGCGGAACGCGAGCAGGTTCTGCACCGTCTCCTTGCCCAAGTAGTGATCGAGGCGGAAGACGGCGTGCTCATCAAAGTGCGTGTGGACCAGGTCGTCGAGCGCGATCGCGCTGGGCAGGTCGTGGCCGAAGGGCTTCTCCACCACCAGCCGCGTCCAGCCCGGCGAGCGGTTGAGCCCGACGCCGGCGAGGGCCTCCACGGTGGGCTTGAATGCCGGCAGCGGCAACGCGAGGTTGAAGATGCGATTGCCGGGCAGGCCCAGCGTGCGTTCGAGTTCGACGATGCGATCGCGCAGACGGAGGTATGCGGCCGGGCCGCTGTCGCCCAGCGACTGGAAGTAGACGCGCTCGCTGATCCACGCATCGACCTCGGGGCCGCTGAGTTTGCTCTCCTTCAGCGCGTCGCGCACCTGGGCACGAAACGCGGCGTCATCCAGGCCCGCGCGCGCGACGCCCAGCACCGTCGAACGCCCCCGCGCACTCGTCTCCTTGTCGAGACGGAAGAGCGCGGGCAGCAGTTTGCGATGCGACAGATCGCCCGTCGCGCCGAAGATCATCAGCAGATGCGGTTCGGGCGCCCCGTTGTTCACGCGTGGCCCTCCCGCTTCACCGCGTGCCCGCCGAACTGCTCACGCAGCACCGCGAGCATGCGATCGGTGTAACAGTTCTCGTCGCGGCTGCGGATGCGATCCTGCAGCGCGAGCGTGATCACCGGAGCGGCGACGTTGAGATCAATCGCCTCGAACACCGTCCAGCGGCCTTCGCCCGAATCCGCGACATACGGCTTCACTCCGTCGAGCTGCGGGTTCTGCTTCAGCGCGATCGCGGCGAGGTCGAGCAGCCACGAGCGCACCACGCTGCCGTGGCGCCAGAGTTCGGCGATCTCGGGCAGGTTGAGGTTGAACTCGGTCTTCTTCTGCATGATGGCGAAGCCCTCGGCGTACGCCTGCATCATGCCGTATTCGATGCCGTTGTGGATCATCTTGACAAAGTGCCCCGCGCCGACGGGCCCGACCCGGGCCCACCCGCGGTCCTTGGCGGGCGCGAGCGTCTCGAAGATCGGGTTGAGTCGCGCGACGGCCGCAGCGTCGCCGCCGATCATCATCGCGTAGCCGTTTTCAAGACCCCAGATGCCGCCGCTGGTGCCGACGTCGATGTAGTGGATGCCCTTCTCGGCGAGCATCTTGCCGCGCCGCATCGAGTCCTTGTAGTTGCTGTTGCCGCCGTCGATGAGCGTGTCGCCGGGCTTCACCAGCGGCAAGAGCGCGGCGATGGTCTGATCGACGGGGTCGCCCGCGGGGATCATCATCCAGATGGTGCGCGGCGAGCCGCCGGTGCCCAGTGCGGCGACCAGACCCTTGAGGTCCGACGCCCCCACCGCACCGGCCTTGGCGAGGCGAGCGACGGCGTCGGGGCTGTTGTCGGTGACGACGACGCGATGCCCGCCACGGAGAAGACGCTGGGCCATGTTGCCGCCCATCTTGCCCAGGCCGATGAGTCCGAGTTCCATGCGAATCACTCCGAGGGGTGCGCGAGAAGGCCAGACCGCCTTGGCGACTGGTGCCGCCTGCGGGTCGTGGGCAACGTTTTATCGGCTCGCGTGGCGGGGGTGGGTCAGCGGCAGGGCCGGGGACGGGGCGGGTTTCTGGGGCGACGCCCGTCGGTCGTCGCCCGAAAAGCGACAAGGCCGGCCCTCCGAAGAAGGCCGGCCGGTCACAATCGTACGGGCGAAGGGAGTCGAACCCCTAACCTCCTGATCCGTAGTCAGGTGCTCTATCCAATTGAGCTACGCCCGCAAAGGTCGAAGCATGGCCCGGCGACGGCTCGCGCGGGGTTCCCGGCCGCGATCTCGCGCCGCGAGACCCGGAGAGGGAAGGTAAGGATACACCCGTCCCGCCCCTCGGCAAGTACCCCCATCCGGGTTTGTCGAGGCGTTTGTCGTGCGGGCGGGGGCTCGGGGCTTGATTCTGGCCGTTTGGATGCCACTATTCCCTTCCCTGCCGGCATGTTCGTCGGCCGATGGTTCCGTCCGCTCGCTCGAAGGATTTCCCGTCCCATGGCTCACTCGCTCTCGGCTCAGAAGCGCGTCCGTCAGAACCTCAAGGCCCGCAGCCTCAACCGCTGGCGCCTCTCGGCGATGCGCGACGCCGTCAAGGACTTCCGCGAAGCGATTCTCCACGGCACGGTGGAGAAGGCCGCCGAGTCGCTGAAGGCGACCATCAAGGTGATCGACAAGTCGGCGTCCAAGGGCGTGATCCACAAGAATCAGGCCGCCCGCCGCAAGAGCCGTCTGACCAAGACGTATCTGGCGAAGAAGAACGCGAAGTAAGTGTTGCGGGTGCCGTGAGGATCTCGACGCGACGCCGCACCATGACACACAGCGCGTGAACACGTTCAGCGTCCCTGACCAACGCCCGCGATTGCGGGCGTTGTTTTTGCCATGCCACGGACGCGCGATCGAAGGTCTGTCTGATACGGATCGCCGGTCAATCTCGGGCGTGCCTTTGGTGGCCCGGATCTCCGAGCCGGGCCAAAGTCGCCTGTTTTCATGGGCTCAGCGGCCCGCCCCGGAGGATCAGGCCACCACGAGACACAGCCTTTTGACGGCGATCCGTATGACGGATCGGGATTGTGGTGGCCCGAGTCTTTGGAGCGTGCGTTTGACCCGGCAACAAAGGCACAAACGGCCCGGCTTGGAGATCCGGGCCACCAAAGACACGCCGCGTTTTCAGACGTGATATGGATGTCGACTGGTTTGACGTCGGATACTCCGGCTCGCTGGAACGTCTCTCCGACAGCGAGGTTCGATCACACGACCCGCTCCGACCCGGCGCGCAGGTCGGGACTGTGATGGCACGCCGCAGGCGTGCGTGAACGCCGAGCACGCGTCGGCCAATCGCTCCGCGCTCTCCGAATGAAAAACACAAGAGCCCCGGAGAAATCCGGGGCTCTTGGTTGGATTCAAGTCATCCAATCGTGAACTTCAACTCCGCTCAATCGGTCGCTGTGCGACCCAAGGGCTTAGTCGAAGAACGGGACGATGGCATCGAACGCGTTCGAAGTCAGCGTCACGTCAACCCAGCCCGCGAGGTAGTTGTTGGTCTGCGAAGCCGGGGACGGGGTACCCGTAACTTTGAGCGTCTCAAGAAGAGCCTGACGATTGGTGTCGCTCTCGTTCACGAACAGGTTGTCGGCGAGGGTCTTGCTGCCGCCGCCGAGGCTGCTGAAGGTGAAGGGGAGGGTGTCCGGGGCCATGGTGGTCTCAAAGTTGACGTGGTTGTCGTTGTAGGCGATGTTGCCTTCCCACGTGGCGCGGCCGCCGTGGATCAGGAGGGTGTTGGACTCGTTGCCCTTCTTGGTCGGGCTCGCGCCGTTCTCACCCCGGTAGGTCGCGCCACCAGCGGCGGCCGTGGTGTCCGACACCACGAACGGATCACTGGTCAGACTCGAGGGCGCCTTGCAGACGGGGCCGCGGTTGCCGACGACGGCTTCCGACGCGTTGAAGGAGTTGGACCACATCTTGCGACGGCCGCCGAAGGGGGGCACGAAGGCGTAGGAGACGCCGCCGGTGGTGGCTGCGCCGCCAGCCGACGCGTCGCGCGCGACAATGTTCGGCTCAGCGCCGTAGTAGGCGGCGAAGCCCGGGTCCCACAGGGCGGCCTTCTTGTCGCCGGCCTCGACCTTGGGCTCGGAGTAGACGTAGTTGCCGTCGACCTTGATGAAACCGCTGGTCTCGGCGGGGCTGACGCAGAGTTCGGGGCTGAAGGCCTGGTTGTAGATGAGGAGGGAGACGATGTTGCGGACGCTGTCCTTCGTTCCGTTGTCACCCTTGGCGGTCTTGTTGGTCGTGCCCTTGTCGAGCTGGCTGGGGATGGGGTAGTTGTCCTGGTTGTTGTTGGCCCAGACCACCATGCCCTGCTGAACGCCGCGGACCTGAGTGGAGTCCTTGAGCTGGCGGGCGGTGGCGCGAGCCTTGCCCAGAGCCGGGAGGAGGATGCCGATGAGGAGCGCGATGATGGCGATGACCACCAGCAGCTCGATCAGCGTGAAGGCCTGACGATTCTTCTGAATCTTCATAGAGACTGATCTCCGAAACTTGCGGCGTTGGTCGCGGGAAACTCCCGCGGAACAACTGGCCGCGACATTGACGACCGAAACACCCGGCGGCGTGTCGACAGACACAGCCACCCTCGCCGAAATGCGATGCGAATCGCCGTCACGGGCCGCGAACGATCGGTCGTCAAACACGACGCGGGTGCGGCGGCGAATCTCCAAGATGTCGGCGGGGGGTGCGATCCCGGGCGGGATCAGTCGGGCGGCGAACGCCACCCATGAGTGCGATACATTGACAACCCGAGACCCCAACCAGCCGCCAAAGCCACTGAAACGGAAGACCAGAGTACGCCAGTCCGTTCGCGGGTCAAACCCGGCCGGTTCCGGGAATGTTCCTCGCGAAGCCGCGAAATCGTGCAAGTGCTGACCCGGCCATACGTCGCGCCAATGATGACCAACGCATCCGAAAGGAACCACGACGATGTCAGACGCCCCACTGAACACCCCAGTTTCACCCGAACAGGCGATTACGAGCCTGGGACTGACCCTGCCGCCGGTCCCCAAGCCCGTGGCGGCGTATGTGCCGAGCGTTCGCACGGGCAACCTCGTGTACATCGCTGGGCAGATCCCCACGGTGGACGGGAAGCCGACGCACCTGGGGCGGGTGGGCGTCGAGGTCAGCCTTGAGGAGGGCGTGGAGTGCGCGCGGCGGTGTGCGTTGAACGCGCTGGCAGCGTTGAAAGGCGAGATCGGTGAGTTGTCACGGGTGCGGCGCGTGGTGCGGCTGGGCGTGTTTGTGGCGTGCGATCACGCCTTCACACAGCACCCCAAAGTGGCCAACGGCGCGAGCGAGTTGATGCTGGCGGCGTTTGGGGAGACGGGCAAGCATGTGCGAGCGGCGGTCGGTGCGCCGTCGCTGCCGCTGGGCGTGCCGGTGGAGATTGAGTTTGTGTTTGAGGTGGGGGAAGAAGGCATGAGGCGATAGGCATTGGGAAAGACACGCGTCCGCGATACGCATTCGGCGCGTCAGCGGCTGTTCATCTCGGCCCACTCATTGCGCCGCAGGAATCGCTCGAGCACATGTGTGTCTTGGGCGTTGACGAGGCCGTCGAAGTTCAGGTCGGCGGGCGACTGGTTTTGCTTGTAGAGGTCTTCGATATCCATCACGCCGTCGGCGTTGACGTCCCAGTTGGGGCTGAACATGGTGCGGAGCAGTTGATTGGGCTCGCCCTGGCTGGGGAAGAGGAACATGAGTGCGCCCGGAAGGCGTGCGGCCCACGCGGTCTCGTTGTGGCTCTGGCCGAAGCCGATGACATATCGCATCGTGCCTTCGAGGGTGTATTTGGGCGTTGCGCCGCCGAAGAAGTTGTCGCGCACGCCGTAGGAATCCCAGTACCCGTCGGCGTTGCTACCGCCGCTGGTTGAGCCGGAGTCGCCGCAATCCATGTAGATGCTCAGGCCGCTGCGCGCGGGCTGGTTCTTAATGGAGGCGGTGTAGTTGGGGATGAGCCACCACGCAGTGCTGAAGCATCCGACGCGGCGGAAGTTGGCGCTCCAGTCGTAGCCGGCGTAGAGCGAGACAATGCCGCCCATGCTGCTGCCGATGCTCGCGGTGTTGCCCGCGTCGGTGAGCGTGCGATATCCCGAGTCGATGTGCGGCTTGACGGTGTTGACGATGTAACTGAGGTACTGATCCGCGCGTCCGGAGTTCTCACCCGGCGGCGAGTAGTCCGACCGACGCGTGTCGCCGATGTTGTCGAGGCCGACGGCGATCACTTCCTGCATCTGGCCCGTCGCCTGCAGGTTGCTCAGCGTGGTGGCCGCGTTCCATGTGCCGAAGGTGCCTTGGTCGAAGACATTCTGCCCGTCGTGGAAGTAGATGACGGGATAGCGTCGCGTCGTGTTTTGGTCATAGCCGCGGGGCAGGAAGACGCGATAGCCGCGGGTCTGGTTCAACTGTGGCGAAAAAAGCGAAGGCGGGCTGCTGGGGTTGTAGTCGCGGCGCGCGGCGGTGATGCCCGTGGCGGGGACGTACGAATACAACTGTCCTTCCTGCACGAACACGCCGTCCATGTTGGTCGAGTAGTGACCGCTGGCGGGGTAGCGTGCGTTGCCATTCTTGTCGGTGAAGTAGAAGTCGAAGGCCTCGCCGCCGATGTGGAAGCCCCAACTGAACCACTGCTTGTCATTGGGTCGGCCCGCGACGGCGGGGCCGTAGTACTCCATCGCACGGCTCACAAACGCCCCGCCGCTGGTCGGCGTCGCGGGACGCCACCAGAGCACGGGCTTGTCGATGTCCCATGTGAGCCAAAGGGCTTTGCTCTTGGTGGAGCGGACTTGGTCGGGCGTGAACGCCGAGTGCGGCCCGCTGACGGTGGTGGCGGCGGAGTTCTGCTGACCCGTGCCGTCGGCGCGGACGATGTAGCGGAAGGTGTACGCGCGGCCGGTGGGCAGCGAAACCGTGCCGCGCCAGACGGGATACGCGGCGGGCGAGAGTTTGATGGCGTTGGCCGTGGAGTTGGAGCCCAGTTCGGGCAGATCGCCGACGACGAAGACGGAGTTGCCGAAGGTCGTGGTCTGGTTGAGTTCAAAGGTGACGGATTGGCGCGGCGCGAGGCCCTGCGTGGTCTGCGCCGACGCGAAGAATGTGCAGGCACTTGACAGAACGACGGCGAGCGACGTGATGGAGAACGTAAGCCGCATGGTGGCCCCCGATGACAGAAAATGATGACGCCAAAGTGTAGTCGTGGTGCGGCCCGAGACTCGAAATCGGCGTGGTCTGAAGGGCCGTCCGCCGCCGCGCCGGAGAACGCGCTCGGGTCTGCCTGACAGATCGGGATAGTGGTGGCACGAGTCTCCGAATGGTGCCGTTGTGCTTGAGAAGTCGAGCACCCAACGGCCCGGCTCGGAGATCCGGGCCACCAAAACGATCCGTCAGACAGAGCCGAGGTCACGCTGGGGGCGACGCCCAAGGCTACTCTGGATGCGTGCCGAATCGCTCGAACACAGATCAGTTGCTAAAGGGGCTGACCGCGCCCCAGGCGCAGGCCGTCCGCACCACCGAGGGCCCGCTGCTGGTGCTCGCCGCCGCGGGGTCGGGCAAGACACGCGTGATCACGCGCCGCATCGCGTACTTGATCGGCATGGGCGTGCCGCCGTGGTCGATCCTCGCGCTGACGTTCACGAACAAAGCCGCGGGCGAGATGCGAGAGCGGGTGATGTCGCTGCTGGGGGACGACCCGCGGCATTCTCGCGGGCTGACCGTGACGACGTTTCACGCGTTGTGCGCGCGGTTGCTGCGCCGGTATGCCGCGGACGCGGGGCTGAAGCAGGACTACACGATCTACGACGCGGGCGATCAGGCGACGCTGTGCAAGCGAGTGATCACCGATCTGCAACTGTCGACCAGCAACTGGCCGCCGCGAAGCGTGCTCTCGGCGATCAGTCAGGCGAAGAACAACCTGCAGGACGCGGCCCAGTTCGCGATGACCGCGGGGGACTTCTACAGCAAGACCATCGCCAAGATTTTCGTCGCGTATGAGAAGGCGCTGCGTCAGGCGAATGCCGTCGACTTCGACGATTTGCTCGTGCTCACCGCCAAGGCGCTCAAGCACAGCGACACGATGCGGCGTGAGTGCCGCCAAAGGTGGCGTTATCTGCTCATCGACGAGTATCAGGACACCAACCACGCGCAGTTTCAGATCGCGTCTTTGCTCGCGGGCGAGGGCGGCGACTCGGCGTCGCCTGAACTGCCCGACATCCCGGGCATGGAGCCCGACGCGCTGGGCCCGAACATCTGCGTGGTCGGCGACCCGGATCAGGCGATCTACGGCTGGCGTGGCGCGGACATCACCAACATCCTTGAATTCGAAGAGCACTATCCCAAGGCGAAAGTCATTCGCCTTGGTGAGAACTTCCGTTCCACCGCGCCGATTCTGGCCGTGGCCGACACGCTGATCCGCCACAACAAGCGGCGCAAGCACAAGGACTTGTTCACGAGCAAGCCCGGCGGCGAGGCGATCCAGGTCGTGCATTGTCGCGATGAGCAGCACGAGGCGACGCTGGTCGCCGATTGGTTCAAGCGACTGCACGAGGACGGTGTGGCGTGGCGCGACATGGCCGTGTTCTACCGCACCAATGCGCTGTCGCGCGTCGTCGAAGACGCGATGCGATCGGCGGGGCTGCCGTATGTCATCGCGCGCGGCACGGCGTTCTACGACCGCGAAGAAGTGAAGAACGCCATCGCCTATCTGCGCCTCGTCGCCAACCCGGCCGACGATGTGTCGCTCACGCGGATCGTCAACACGCCCACGCGCGGCATCGGCGGGACGACCATTGATCGCATCGAGGCCCACGCCGCCCACCTCGGCGAACCGCTGCTCAGCGTCATGCGCGAGCCCGAGGCCGTGCCCGAGATCGGGCGTGCGGTCGCGTCGGTCAGGAAGTTTGTCGAGCTCGTCGACGGCTGGACCGGCGGGGGATCGTTCATGGGCGCGAGCGTGCCGGCCTCGCTCGCGGACCTGGTCTCGCGCGTGATCAAAGAGTCGGGGCTCGAGAAGATGTACAAGGCTCAGGCAATGGCGAGCAAGAGCGAGAGCGACGAGGAACGGCTTGACAACCTCGACGAACTTGTCTCGTCGGCACGCGAGTTTGAACTTGAGTACGACGCGGGCGCGGACCCGGGGCTTGGCGAGCGCGATCTTGGCCCACTGTCGGATGATCTGGGCGAGGCGCTGGGCGCGATCATCAGCGGCGAGGGTGATGTGGGCAAACCGCCGCCGCTGCTCGCGATGCTCCGTGCGTATCTGGAATCCGTCGCGCTCGTTGCGGATGCCGACGCGGTCGACCCGACCCAAGGCGCGATCACGCTGATGACGCTGCACGCGGCCAAGGGGCTGGAGTTTGACAGCGTCGCGATGGTCGGGCTTGAGGAAGGCCTGCTCCCCCACTCTCGGGCCCGCGAGAGCGAGGCGGAACTTGAAGAAGAACGCCGCCTGTGCTTTGTCGGGATCACGCGCGCCATGCGGCGCCTGCAGATGACCAGCGCCCGCTATCGCGCGATGCGCGGCGTGCCCGAGCGCACGATGCCCAGCCGCTTCCTCGAAGAACTTCCGAGTGAACACATCCGCGTGAGCGATCAGGGCGACACGCTCTCGGGCTTGTCGCGCGACTGGGGCGGCGATCAGGACGAAGGCGGCTGGGACGCGGGCAGCGTTTCGTCGGCAGCCCGAGCGCGACAGATTCCCGCGTCGACCTCTGCGTCCAAAGCCTCCGCGGCGTACCCGGTCGGCAGCGTCGTCCGACATCCGCAGTTCGGCGAAGGTCGCATCGTCGGCCTCAGCGGCGGCAAAGACGCGCGAGCCACGATCGAGTTCAAAGGCGTCGGCGTGAAGACGCTGGTGCTGGAGTATGCCCGCCTCACACGATTGAAGTAATACCAATCACGGATAAGAATCCGGTGCCTTGATGGTGGGCGAGCCTCCGGATCGGGCCGTTCCGCCCAAGAAATCAGGGCACACACGGCCCGGCTCGGAGATCCGGGCCACCAAAGACACGCCTCGCTTTCAAACGTGATTGGTACAAGCCGCGCGACGCGAAGGAAGAAAAGCCCCCCGCTTTCGCGAGGGGCTCGGTCGATCTCAATCAGGTTCCACGACGCTTCGACGCTCAGCAGCCGACTTCGAATGCCGCCACAAACGCATCGAAGTCGGTGAAGTCGATGAATCCATCCCCGTTGAAGTCCGAGGCGGTGTCGCCGTTCTCGAACGCGGTGACGAACTCATCGAAGTCGGTGAAGTCGAGGAAGCCGTCATTGTTGAAGTCCGCCGCGCATGGGCCGACGCGGAGGCTGTAGTCGTACACCGCGCTGTTGCCGCTCTCCTCGAAGGCAACGAGCGTGATGCGATTGACGCCGTTGGTGAGATTGCCGATGAACGACCAGTCGTAGCGATCGGAGCGTGCCATCTGGTTGAAGACCGTCGCCGACGTGACCGGGTTGGACGACGTGGGCAGGTTCACAAGCAGGTGCATGCGGTTGGCCGTGCGATCCAGTGCCTTTGAGCGGAAGGTATATGAAGTGGTGTTGAGCGGGAGCGCCGCGCCGGGAATGTTCGTGATCTGGGCCGCCGGGCCGGTGCGATCCACATAGAACGCCTGGCGGAACTCGCGGAACAGCGGGGCCTCGCCGACATTCCGCTTGCGGAACGCCATGACCGACAGGTAGTGAATGCCCTCGGACAGGCTCGCCGTGTTGATCACCTGCTGATACTGGCCATTGGTGTTGTTGGTCCCCGCCAGCGGCTGGCGGACGGTGACAAACTGCTCATAGCCGCCCGCGACGGTGCTGTCGTTGATGCCGATGTCCGTCACGCCGTTGCCGTTGAAGTCACGGAAGCCCTGGTCGATGCGGAAGACGGCGTTGTCGTCGGCGTTGTTGTTGTTGGGCGCGCCCGCGTCGCCCTTGCTCGTGGTCAGATTGATCGTAAACGTGTTCGCCGTGATCACCGGGATCGACGCAATGCGGCGACGAGCGCGATTCACGCCCGCCGCGTCCGACGCCAGTGTCGACGCCGTCGGCGAGAGAGTCAGCGTGCCCGACGGAATCGCCGGCCCGTAGACCACAAAGCCCTTGCTGTGCTCGTTCGTGCCAGTCTTGTTGCGCGGCACGCGGATCGACACCCGCTGATTCGCATCGACTGTCAGCACGTCGGCGATGTCGTTGCTCGGGTCGACGACCGGATCGGCGGCGTTGCCCGTCATCTCGATCAGGCGCGTGCCCGCCGGGAACGACGTGAGCACGTTCCGCTCTTCGTAGCCGGTGTTGTACGAGTCGTTGCAGCCGACGAGCACGTTGCCCGACCAACTGTTGCCGCCGAGGTTGGTGCGGCGTTCGAAGATGATCACATCGTTGAGGTTCTGCGTGGTGGTGTCGGTGAAGTTGAGCACGTTCCACCCGCCGCGGGCGTAGAAGTTGTGCAACTGCACCAGTCGCGTGATCGTCGGATCGGGCGTGTTGCTCACAGGATCAACACCCAGTGCGGTGTTGATGCCCTGGCGAGGCCAGAAGCCGCCGGAGCGCGAGAGGCCGCGCGCGTTGTGATAAATCTTCACCGCGCCCGGACGCATGAGCACGTACGCGTTGGCGTAGTAGCCCATCTGGCGCACTGTGGGTTCGCCTGGGGCGCTGCCGCCGTCGCCGACCGTGCCGTTGTCGTGGCTGTAGGTGTGATTGACACCGATCGAGCCGTTGTTGTCGCCGTCGTCGGCGTTGTCGAGGTGTGCGTTGAGCACGTTCTGCCAGTTGCCAAAGCCGCCGCCGCTGACGAGATCGCGCAGCGAGCCCGAGCCGTTGAGGTCCAGCGCATCACGATTGCCGAACGCGTCCTTGCGCACATAGTTGTTGAAGGTGAATGACGGGCTCTCGACGCACTCGCCGAACGAATACGGCGTCACCTGGCGCCCGTCCGGCGTGGTGCGGCGCTGATAGAGCACGGCGTCGATATAGATATCCCAGAACCACGTCGGCGCGTGCTTGATCGCGTCCCAGCGGAAGCCGTCAACCTTGTACACGTCCATCATGTACTGCGTCCACCGCATGAGCAGGCCGGTGGTGTTCTCCTTCACCGGATCACCCAGCAGCGGCGTGGCTGTGTTGAACGGATAGAACGTGAAATTGTTCGTGCCCGGCGTGCGCGCGGTGCCCGGGTTGGTCACCGCCTTGGGCGTCAAACCCTTATCGGGGTAGTACGCGGCGTTGTTCGGATTGGGCAGGTTCACGCTCGTGCCCGCAGGGATGTTGTCGGGGTTTCCCGCGGCGACTGGGTGGCGGATGAACTGGTTGTTGCTCTCCTGCGCGATGTCCACCAGCGCGACCAGGTCACCCAGCAGCAGGTTGTAGTTCGAGCCGCTGGGATTCTCTGATTGCAGATATCCGCTCGCGTTGCCGTTGTGGAAGTCGCCCCAGTTACTCGTGGGCGTCTTCGCGACGATCGGCATGGAGGGAGCCATCCAGAAGCCGGGCCATCCGCCGGCAGTCTGGAAGCCGACGCTGCCGTCGCGTGCGCCGTTGTGATTCAGAATCGCATCGAGATACATGAGGCCGTTGGCCTGATGAAACTCATCGACGACGGCCTTGAAATAGTCCGACGTGCCGTACGCCGTTTGGCTCGTAGACGAGCCGATGTCGAAGCGTTCCCACGGGTCGTAGCCCGCGCTGCCACTCGATGCTTTCGAAACCGACGGGAACCATGTTGCGCCGTATCCAGCGAGGAAGAAGTCGGGCATTCGGCGCTCGACGTCGGTCGACCTGGCCTCGAACCACTGCAGAATGACAGGGTTGTCGTTGGCCAGCGCCGCGTGCCCGCTCAGGGCCGCCAGCACCGTCGCCGCTCCGAGCACCCTGCGTAAACCAGACGTGTCTTCCGTGCGCATCATCGATCCTTCTCCAAGTTCAATCTGCGGCACACCAGCCGCGCGTGTTCAACCTTCGCCCGCTGCACTCCGACCATGCGGCCCACCCGCCGGGCGCGCGGGAATCGCGCCGGGGTCTACACCAACACATCAAGCCGTCATCACTGAACGTGTCCGCCCCCCGGCGTCGGATCGCGACGTGGCGACCGATCTCCCTGGGCGAGGAGCCGACCGCAGCATGATCGCCGAAACGCGCTGAAACATGCAAGAGCAAAACGCATAATCCGCGCGATGAATTTCGCACTTTGATCGGACTTGTGGGTCTGAAAATGTCCATCTGCACAGCCCCATCGCGATTCGGGCCCCGTGCGGGGCACGCGATTCCCGCGCGCCTGGGCTTGAGGGTTGGTCCGACATCCGCGATACTCCCCGGTCTCGCCGTTCGACGGGCCCTTGACGCGTCCCGCCGCGGCCACTCTCGGTCGGCCGAGTCCCGACCCGACTTTCACCACCCGGGAATCGCTTTCGATGAAGACGACGTCTCGTTGCACTCTCACCGGCTTATCCGGTCTTCGCTCTCGTTGCCGTGTCGCCTCGCGTTCCGAGAACCTGTTCTGCCTCCCAGCCACCGCCGCATTCGCCATCGCGGCACTGTGTGCAGCCGCGGGGAGCGCGATCGCAGGCGATCTGTATGCCGAGTGGCTTGTCCCGCGCACCGTCGTCTTTCATGACGGCATCGCGGGGAAGGAAAAGGCCCTGCCTTCTCTCTCCCTCGTGGCACCGCGGACCGGAGCACAGATCGACCTTGCGAAAGCCACGGTTCTTCGCCCCAAGTTCCTTGTCGAGGGCGGCAAGCACATCGCCCGAGTCGGCGTCGCGCCCGCCACGTCGCTCTACGGCACCGGCGAAGTCGCCGGCCCGCTGCTCCGCAACGGCAAGACCGTGACGCTCTGGAACTACGACGCGTACGGCTACGACCAGAACACCCCCCACCTCTATCAATCTCATCCGTGGGTGCTGGGCGTCAATCCCGACGGCAGCGCGTTCGGCGTCATCGCCGACAGCACCTATCGCATGACCATCGAGTTGCCCTCACTCGCGGGCGGCGACATGGTCTTCACCACCGATTCCGAGCTGCCCTTCCCCGTCATCGTCATCGAGCGCGATTCGCCGCAGGACGTGATGAAGGAACTCGCGCGACTCACGGGCACGATGCCTCTGCCGCCCAAGTGGTCGCTGGGCTATCACCAATGCCGCTATTCGTACTACCCCGACACGCGCGTGATGGAGATCGCCAAGGGCTTCCGCGATCGCCAGATCCCCGTCGACGTGATCTGGCACGACATCGACTACATGTACAAGTTCCTGTGCTTCACGTTCGACCCCAAGACATTCCCCGATCCCAAGCGCCACAACGCCGACCTGCACGCGCTCAACTTCAAGAGCATCTGGATGATCGACCCCGGCATCGGCGCCGACCCCAAGAACTTCCCCGAAGGCGGCTACAAAGTCTTTGAAGAACTCATGGCCGGCAACCACGCCACGCAAAAGGCCGACGGCACGCCGTTCTATGGCGATGTCTGGCCCGGCAAGTGCGTCTTCCCCGACTACATGCGCAAAGAGACCCGCCAATGGTGGGCCACGCTCTACAAGGACTTCATGGCGACCGGCATCGACGGCGTGTGGAACGACATGAACGAGCCCGCCGTCTTCAACACCGCGAACAACTGGAAGACGATGCCGCTGGACAACATCCATCGCGCCGACCCGGAACTCGGCGGCACGGGCACGCACGCCCGCTATCACAACGTATACGGCATGCACATGATCAAGGCCTCGCGCGAGGGCATCCTCGCCGCGAATCCTGAGAAGCGAGCCTTCGTGCTCAGCCGGGCCAACTTCCTCGGCGGGCATCGGTACGGCGCAACATGGACGGGTGACAACAGCGCGGATTGGCCGCACCTGGAAGAGTCGATCCCGATGGCGCTCAACGTCGGTCTCTCCGGCCAGCCCAACATCGGCCCGGACATCGGTGGCTTCGCGGGCAACGGCCCGGCCGGCAAGGAGGGCGAACTCTTCGCCCGTTGGATGGGCTTCGGCGCTCTGCTGCCGTTTGCACGCGGGCACACCGGCAAGGACAACATCGACAAGGAGCCCTGGTCCTTCGGCCCCGAGGTCGAGGCCGTGTGCAAGGCCGCGATCGAGCGTCGCTATCGCTTCATGCCCGAGATTTACACCGCGTTCCGCGAGGCAAGCGTGAGCGGCATGCCCGTTGCCCGTCCGCTCTTCTTCGCTGACCCCAAGGACGCGGCCCTGCGCAGCGAGGACGACGCGTTCCTCTTGGGCGACAACCTGCTCATCGCGGCCCAGGTTTCTCCGGCCGCCGATCGCGTCATCGCGATGCCCTTGGGCAACTGGCGTGAGTTTGACTTCGGCGAGAAGAAGAGCGTGCACCTGCCGCGGATGTATTGCCGACCCGGCGGCATCATCGTGACGACGGAAGTGCAGCAGTACGTCGACGAGAAGCCCAACGCCGCCAACACCCTCATCATCAACCTCGATGACAAGGGCACGGCGACGGGCACGCTCTACGAAGACGCGGGCGACGGTTGGGGGTATCAGAAGGGCGACTTCCTGCTCACGACCTACGCCGCCAAGCGAAGCGGCGACGAGGTCAAGGTCTCTCTCACCACCACCGACGGCAAGCGTGAACGCGTGAAGCGCACGCTCAACGTCCGCGTGCTCACCGCCGACGGCGAGAAGACCGCCACCGGCAACGACGGCGGCGAGATCGTCGTGAAGTTGAAGTAAGAACGGCAACGGTTTTTCAGCCAAAAACACGCACGCGTCGCGTGCGTGTTTTTTTCTTGTCCATCGCCGTCCTGGCACGCCTCATACCAATCACAGTTGATGGATACGCGTGTCTTTGGTGGCCCGGATCTCCGAACCGGGCCTCGCGAGGTTCAACAGTGATTGGTATCACGCGTCCATGGCTTCCCGAGTCCGCCGGTCGAGACCAGAACCATCTCCATTGGCCACCGTCAATTCCTCACCCTCTCCGCCACAGTTCCCGCCGCCAAAATCCGATAACCTCTGCGGCGTTCCATGTCTGGACGGCCCGTCGCGCAATGGACTGAAGTCGGTGTCCACATCAGGCCGGGCCAACCACGCCGAGCCCGCCGCACCGACCACGAGGATGAACCCCGATGAGGCAGTTTGACTTGTGCGTGATCGGATCCGGCCCTGCGGGCCAGAAGGCCGCCATCCAGGCCGCCAAGCTTGGCAAGCGCGTGTGCGTCGTCGAGCAGCGCGAAGCCCCCGGCGGCGTCGCGATCAACACCGGCACCATCCCCAGCAAGGCCTTGCGCGAAGCCATCCTCCGCTTTCTGGGCCGCGATTCCGCGCTGGCCCACACCGAGGACTTCAGAGCCGCTCGCAACGCCACCTTCACCAACCTGCTCTCCTCCTGCAACGAAGTCATCCGCGCCGAGATCGCGCTGGTCCGCAATCACTTCGGCGGCAACGGCATCGAACTCCTCAACGGCACCGCGCAACTCCTGGGCACGCACACCGTCAATGTCGTCGGCCAGCACGCCGCGGAGGCCATTCGCGCCGAGCACATCCTCATCGCCACCGGCACGCGCCCCGCACGCCTCAACCGCACCGAGTTTGACAGCAAGACCATCATCACCAGCGACGAACTCGTCACGCTCCCTTATCTCCCCAAGAGCATGATCGTCGTCGGCGGCGGCGTCATCGGCACCGAGTACGCCTCGATGCTCCAACTGCTCGGCGTGCGCGTCACCCTCATCGAAGGCCGCCCGCGACTGCTCGATTTCGTCGACGCCGAGATCATCGAAGCCCTGCAATACCACCTGCGCCAGAGCGGCATGACGCTGCGCATGGGCGAAAAGGTCGTCAGCATTCGGCGCATCGAACCCGCCGAGGGCGTCAGCGCCTCCCCCCAGGCCGAGGCCACGCTCGAGAGCGGCAAGACCATCAAGGCCGACTGCCTGCTCTACTGCATCGGACGCCAAGGCGCAACCGAGGCGCTCGCGCTCGAGGCTGCGGGCCTCAGCGCGGACGATCGCGGCCGGATCAGCGTCAACGCGAACTATCAGACCAAGGTGCCCAACATCTACGCCGCCGGCGATGTCATCGGGTTCCCGGCCTTGGCGAGTACGAGCATGGAGCAAGGTCGCCTCGCCGCCTGCCACATGTTCGGCGAAAAGTGCCAGTTGGTCAGCACGCTGCTGCCCTACGGCATCTATTCGATTCCCGAAATCTCAATGGTGGGCTGGACGGAAGAGAAACTGACGGCCGAGGGGATCCCTTATGAGGCCGGAATCGCCAACTACAAAGAAATCGCCCGCGGCCAACTCATCCGCGACGACATCGGGATGCTCAAACTGCTGATTCACCAGGAATCACGAGTGGTTCTCGGCGTCCATGTGATCGGCACGGGGGCCACCGAACTGGTCCACATCGGCCAGGCCGCGATCGCGTTCAACGCGACGGTCGACTACTTCATCAACACCGTGTTCAACTACCCGACGCTGGCCGAGTGCTACAAGGTCGCCTCGATGAACGCGCTGAACAAACTGCGGAACGTGTAGGCCCCTCGGCCTCGCGTCACACATCGGCCGCCGCGCTGTCGCTACGTCATCGCTGTACCCTGACCGCGCCGCAATCCGAGTGCAAAAGAAAGTCCCCGCCCTTTCGGACGGGGACTTTTGAGAATCAGGTCATCCTCGTCTCAACCGCGGCAGAGCCGAGGAGAGAGTCGGGAACCATCGTGTCGAACTTAGCGACGACGACGGCCGGCGACCAGACCACCGAGGCCGACGAGGGCGAGAGCGCCGGGGGTCGGGATGACGGTGATGAGAGCGCCGTTGATGTCACCAGACTCGCGGAACGAGGTGCTGGTCGAGGTGGCCGCAGCGTGGAACGCGAAGGCGCCGACGGGGTTACCCGAGCCGGTGCTCTGCGAGGCCGACAGGAGGCCACCGATGGCGAGGGTCGAGCCGAGGCTGCGACCGGCGCCGACGGTGATCGACCACGAGCCGATGACGACGGACGGCGAGGTGTTGTAGTTCGAGCCAGCCGACGCCGGGGTGGCCTGAGCGAAGCTCAGGAAGCCGATCGTCGTGCCGCCGCCCGCGAGACCGACCGTGAGGGTCGAGCCCGAGAGGCTGGTGCGGAGATTGCCGCCCGAACCGAAGATGAAGGGGGCCGAACGGAGGTTGTTGGCCGCGCCGCTCGTGTGGAGCGAGTCGCCAGCGTCAACGTTGCCGTAGACGATCTTGGCGAGGGTGGCCGAGAAGCCGTAGGCGGTGGTGCCTTCCCAAGCGACGACCATGCGGACCTGAACAGCCGAGCCAGCGGTCACGGCGGCAGCCGCGCCCCAAGTCGCGCCACCGTCGGTGGAGACCTGGTAGCTGAGCGAGGGAGCAGCGATGGCGACCGAAGCGGCGCCCGCGAGGGCGACAAGAGCGAAAACATTCTTCATGACTCTCTCCTATGGGAAACGTGAGAACGACCCGATACCACCCCGCACGCGGAAACACGAGGTGTGGGCACAATCTAGAGGATAAATCCATCTCTGTCAAGAGAATTGTTGTCTGTCCTTGCGCTTTCTGTGAAAAGGTTCCGTCAAGACGCTCCTGAACTCCACTTGGTGCCCTATTAAAATCCGATCATTGGGTCCAAAGGGCGTTCTTTCGGCCCGCACCGGGGGTTCCGAGTCGGCAAGCCTGGCAAACTGGAGCCCCATTGGACGATTTCCATGGCTTCTACGGGCCTTTGTAGGGGATCGTGAAAAAGTCTCGCTCAAAAACAACAACCCCTCGCCGGCTCGGGGCCGACGAGGGGTCGTGTTGATTCAGGAACCGAGAGTTCCAGCGGCGTTGACCGCCGGAGGGACTCGGGTCAGGCCATTAGGCCCGACGACGACGGCCAGCGACGAGGCCGCCGAGGCCGAGGACGGCCAGAGCGCCGGGGGTCGGGATGACGCGAATCGTCGCGGTCTCGACCGTGCCGCTCTCGCGGAAGCTGGTGCTCGACGAGTTGGCCGAGGCATGGTAGGAGAACGAGGAGGCGACACCCGAGGAGGTCGCGATCGTGCTGCGGATCGTCAGGCTGCGATCAAAGACGTTGCCGATGACGTAGTCGAAGGTGAAGATCAGCGCGGGGTTGGCCGTGCTGTAGTTCGAGCCGGCCGAGGCGGGAGCCTGCTGGCCGCTGGAGATGTTGCCTTCCGTGCCACCGATGCCGAGGGCCACGATGCGCTGGGTGGTGCCGGTGACGCGGGCGGCGAGGGTGGCCGCGCCGAAGTTGAAGGGACCGACGCGGTTGCCGGTGCCGTTCGCGGCGACCTGAGCGCCACCGTCAGCGGCGTTGTAGTTGTCGATGAACACCTGCTGGGTGAGGCCGGAGAAGCCGTAACCGGTGGTGCCGGTCCAGTCAACCATGGCGCGGACCTTGACGGTCGAGCCAGCGTTGGCCGAGGTGCTCGAACCCCAGGTCATGCCGTTGTCGGACGAAACCTGCCACACGAGCTTGGAGGCAGCGTTCGCCATGGTCGCGGCACCAGCGAGAACAACAAGAGCAGCAATCTGAGCCTTCATCGTACAGTCTCCTCACGGATCTTCGGTTGAACCCGATTCCACACGTTTGATAGAACGAACAACTCGTTCTGGACCCAAGGAGACAATGCCTCAAGAAATGGGATTTGCCAACGATTCTGCCAAATGATTTGATTTTTCCGTCGGATTCTGGGGCCACGGCCCCCGCAAGGCCCCGAAAGCGGCCTCAGAACCGCGTTCTTACCGCTCTGCGAACGCGAGACGTCCGAACGGCGGCTGACATTACGAATGAATCGCGGCCGGGTTCGCGCTGGACGACGTGGATGCGGCGACGTGCGACGCGGCGGTGCCGGGCATGTGTTCTCGCGAGCATCGCCCAAAGGTGGTCGTGCCAACACATGGGGATCGTGGTGGCACGGGCTCTCGGAGGCCACGGTGCCGTTTTGAGAAGTCAGACGCCCAACGGCCCGGCTCGGAGATCCGGGCCACCCAAGGCATGACGATCTCGATCGGCGATTCGAAGCAGCTCAGACCCTAGAACATCTGATGGCGCAAGGCCCAGTGCAGGACGAGCAGCGACTTGGCGTCCTGAATCTCACCCGAGTCCATTTTGGCGATGGCTTCGGAGAGGGGCAGCGGCGTTACGACGATCGACTCGTCGGGCTCGGTGTGCTGGCCGCGATGGGTCAAGCCGCTCGCGATGAACGCGTGCATGAACTCATCGGTCATGCCCGGGGTGGTATAGAAGGACGTCAGACGGACGAGGCGATCGGCGGCGTAGCCGGTCTCTTCCTCCAGTTCGCGGGCGGCACAAACCTCGGCGGGTTCGGGCGGCTCCATCGTTCCCGCCGGCAGTTCGAGCAGTTCACGCCCCGGCCCGATGCGATGGTTGCGGATGAAGACGATGCGAGGCTCGAGCGTGTTTGGCAGCGCGTCGGTGGGCGCGAGAATCGGCAAGATCACCACCGAGCCGGGATGACGCACGATCTGACGTTCGATGGTCTCGCCGCCGGGCGTGCGGAGGATGATGTTCTCAAAGGAGAACTTGCGGCCGGTGTGGATGGTCCGTCGCGAGAGTTCGGTCATTGGCGCGGGTTGATGAGGGACGCCTCGTGATGAATCGGGTGGGAACATCGGGACGAACTCCTGCGACGCGGGGGGACTCGCGTTCTACCATCGGCAGTCGCCGCTCGCGGACTGGACGGCGAGTCGGCAGGATGCGGAATCAGCACACGCACGCGTTGGCCCGACTCGCGGCGGGCCGGACGCGACAGGCCGAACGCGGCAGGCAGGGTGTTTCGCGAGTGTTGCTCCGAACGGCATGACGCCAACGCCACACCAGATCGACGCTCCCATCGCGGCGGCCGCGCCCGCAGCGGCGGCATCGCGCTCGGCTCGCCCGCATCGCGAAGACGTCATCATCTCGCTCCAGAACGTCCACAAGGCGTTCGGCACGCAGGTGGTGCTCGACGGGTTCAATCTGGACATCGACACGGGCAAGACGACGGTGGTGCTCGGGCCATCGGGGTGCGGCAAGTCGGTGATGCTCAAGCACATCGTCGGGCTGCTGGGACCGGATGCCGGCGCGGTGTACTTCGACGGGATGCGCGTGGACACGACGCGTGAGCGCGACATGCGACCCATCCGATTGCAGATCGGGCTGCTGTTTCAGATGAGCGCGCTGTTTGACTCGATGGACGTGGAAGAGAACATCGCCTTCCCGCTGCGCGAGCACACGAAGATGTCGGTGGACGAGCGGCGCGATCGCGTGCGCGAGGCCCTGCGGGTGGTGGACATGGCGGGCGTGGAACGGAAACTGCCGAGCCAGTTGTCGGGCGGGCAGCGCAAGCGCGTGGCGCTCGCGCGGGCGATCATCATCCGCCCGCGGGTGATTTTGTACGACGAACCGACGACGGGACTGGACCCGATCCGCTCGGACGGCATCAACGAACTGATCTTGAAACTCAAGAACGAGATGGGCGTGACGAGCGTGGTCGTGACGCACGATCTGGTGTCGGCACGAAAGGTCGCGGATCGCGTCGTGATGTTGCACCACGGCAAAGTGGCGGCGTCGGGGACGTATGCGGAGCTCGAAGGCAGCGAAGACCCGTGGGTGAGACAGTTCCTCGCCGGGCAGTATCTGGCGGACGAGGATTGATGTGAAGGTGAAGGGGCGGGCGGCACGCGGGATCGCGTCGCACTCTTGGCGAGGAAGATGGACATGAAGAACACGTTCCGCAGAGATTTCATGATCGGGCTCACGACGCTGATCGGCGTCGCGGGACTGTGCGCCACGCTGTTCATCATCGGGCAGTTGCAGCGCTGGATCGAGCCGTCGTATTACCTGCGTGTGCGCATGGACAGCGGCAACGGCATCAAGAACACCAGCCCGGTCACGCTCAACGGCGTGAAGGTCGGGCAGGTCGACGAGATGACCAACATCACCGACGGGAAGTGGCACGGCGTCGAACTTCGCATCCGCATCGACTCCAAGAGCACCGATATCCCCCGCAACGTCGAAGCGTTCATCGAAAAGGCGTTCGTGGGCGAGGCGGCGTTCGATCTGGTGATCCCGCACGCCGGCGCGTCGACGGAACTGGTGAGCAAGGAGAAGAACAAAGAGGACGTGCTGACGCTCAAGCCGGACACGTTCGTCAACCAGATCGCCAGCGCGGTGACCGGGCCGCTGGAGAAGATCGTCAAGACGTCGGAGAGCATCGACACCTTTGCGAAGACCTACACCGAAGTGGGACAGCGGGTGAACGCGCTTCTCGCGCCGCGCACCGTGACCGAGGTGCAGGGCGGGGCCCAGGCCAACATCGTGTCGACCGTCGAACGCGTGGACCGCGTGCTCGCGGGCGCCGAGAAGATCATGGGCGACGAGCAGTTGCTCGCGAGCATCAAACTGACCGCAAGCGAAGCGGCGACGGCGGCTCGCGACGCGCGCGCGGCGATCGAGACTTGGAAGCGGGCGGGCGAAACAGTGCAGGCCGAGGCGTCCAAGGTGGGCGGCAAGATGAACACCACCGCGGATGAGGCGATCGCGGCGCTTCAGAAGATTCAGACGGCGGCGGACGGGCTGAGTCAAGTCATGGTCGGCGTGAACGCCGGCGAGGGGACGATGGGGCAACTGGCAAAGAACCCCGACCTGTACAACTCGTTCCGCGATGCCGCCGTGCGGCTGGAGAAGGCGTTGGCCGAGGTGCAGAGCCTGGCGGAGAAGATCAAGACCGAAGGCGTGAATCTGGGGCTGTGAGAGAAGGCATTCGGCCTTCGCAAAGCGCACGTTGGTCGCCGAGAACGTGTCGGCGAATCTGAAATAGCGTTCGACAGAACGCGCGTCGCCCGAACCGTGTTCACGCGCGATGCGGCGAAAAACAAACCGGCCCGCGATGACTCGCGGGCCGGGGAGCAACTTGGTTGTCGTGTTCGCTCTCGCTTTGACGTGTTCGCGTGCTTCGTCGAGCAGGCCCGGCTCGGAAATCCGGGCCACCGTCAGAGCCTTTGCAAATCACTCTGCCTTGGCTTCGGTCGCCTTGGCTTCCTTGCGGACCTTGGCGGCGAACGCGGTGCGGCGGTCGGCCTGGCGACGGCGAGCGCTGGCCTTGCCGCCGATCTCCGGGCCTTCCTCAGCGCCCACGAACTGCAGGACGCAGAGTTCGGTGCCGTCGCCGACGCGATGGCGGCCGAGCTTGATGATGCGGGTGTAGCCGCCGGCACGATCAGCGAACGTCGGGCCGACGTTCTCGAAAATGTGCTTGACGACCTTGGGGGCCTTGCGCAGTTCGCCGTAGCGGTTGCGCTCGACCTGGGACGACTCGGGGACGCCCTTGAAGTACTCCGCCGCGCGATCGCGGAGGGCGGTGACGGCCTTGGTCTCGGCCTCGTCGGGCTTCTTGCTCAGGTAGAGCCAGTCGAAACCGCGACGATCGCCGCCGAGCTTGGCGACGACCATGCGCCGGGCGGCGAGGTCGCCACGCTTGGCGAGGGTGACAATCTTCTCCACGAAGGGCTGGACGGCCTTGGCCTTCGGGATGGTGGTGGTGATCTGGCCGTGCTCGAACAGGGCCACCGCGAGATTGCGGAGCAATGCCGTGCGGTGGGACGAGGTTCGATTCAGCCGATATCCGGCTCGACGATGGCGCATGACTGACAACTCCAGACAAACTGCGGGACGGGGCGTGCCCGTTCCGCGAAAGAAGCCTCTCGAAAGACCCGGCCACGGGCGCCCGGATTTCCCCCACCCTCGCCAGACCGGAGAGCCGAACGGGCTGGGCAGGGTCGATACTTTAGGCCGGAATCTCCGGCTTGGTCACCTGATACCCGTCGGGGAGTTTCATGCCCAGGTCCAGCCCCATGTCCTGCAGCTTGCGCTTCACTTCACGCAGGCTGGTGCGGCCAAAGGACCGGAGCTTGAGCAGGTCGGCGTCGGTCATGACAACCAACTGGGCGACGGTCTCGATCCGCGCGGATTCGAGGCAGTTGCTGGCCCGGACGGAGAGTTCCATCTCGTTGATCGAGAGGTTGAGCTTGCGGATGAGGTCTTCGTCGACCCCCGCCGCCGCCGCCGCCTCGTCGCTCACGCGATCGTCGCCCATCTCGAAGTATTGGACGAACGGATTGAGGTGCTTGCGGAAGATCTTGGCGGCCTCGACGAGCGCCAACTCGGGGCTCAGCGTGCCGTTGGTCCAGATTTCAAGCGTGAGCTTGTCATAGTCGGTCTTTTGACCAACGCGGGCTTCCTCGACCTTGTAGCGGACGCGCTGCACGGGCGAATAGATCGCGTCGACGTGGATGAGACCGATTTCCTGCTCTTCCTCGTCCTCGTACTGCTCGCTGGCGGGCACATAGCCGCGCCCCTTGGCGACCTTGATTTCCATCTCGAAGTCGATCTTGTCGGTCAGCGTTGCGATGACCAGATCGCGGTTGAGGATGGTGACAGCGGTGTCGGCCTCGATCATGTCGGCCGTGATCTCGCCGGGGCCGCGGGCGGCCAGCTTCATCGTCTTGGGCTCATCACCCTCCAGACGCACGATCAGATTCTTGACGTTCAGGACGATATCGGTCACGTCCTCCATCACGCCGGGCAGATTGGAGAACTCGTGGGGAGCGCCCTTGATCTTGATCGACGTGACCGCCGCGCCTTCGAGGCTCGAGAGCAGCACGCGACGCAGCGAGTTGCCGACGGTGGTTCCGAAGCCCTTCTCGAAGGGCTCAACGGAGAAACGACCGTAGACATCGCTCTTATAGCGGGAATCAGCCAGCACCCGAGTCGGGAGCTCCAGACCGCGCCAACGGAACCTCATGTGATCCATCCTTCTCTTTCAGCAGGGCCCTTGCGGACGGCACACCCCGGCTCAAGACAACATTCGTCCTGCTGAAGCGACGAGAGGTCTTTTCTGCGGGATTTGCTGGGCGACCGACGCTCGCGCGGCGTGCCGCTCCCTTCACGATTCAACCGATTGACACCATCCGCGTGCCCCCGGCACGCCGAGAACACGCGGACGACGACGACATTTGCTTACACGCGACGACGCTTGCGGGGGCGGCAACCGTTGTGCGGGACCGGTGTGTGGTCCTCGATCGCCGTCACACGCAGACCGGTTGAAACCAGCCCGTTCACCGCGCTCTCACGACCCGAGCCCGAGCCCTTGATGCGGATCTCGACTTCGGTCATGCCCATCTTGCGGACCTTCTGGCCGCAGGTCTCGGCGGCGCGGGTCGCGGCGAAGGGCGTGCTCTTGCGAGCGCCCTTGAAACCGATGGTGCCGGCCGAGTCCCAGGCGATGGTCTCGCCGTTCATGTCGGTGATGGTGACGAGCGTGTTGTTCTGCGTCGCCTTGATGTGGGCGATGCCACGCACGACGTTCTTGCGAATCTTGCCCTTCTTGGCCATTGCAATCTCCTCGGATCATCCGACCGCGATGGGTCGTACCCGATTGTCTTGAGACATGGCTCGATGGACTTGGCACGAGGCACTCGTCCGATCGACATGTCTCGCAGTAAACCATTCGGCCAGCAAGCCGCGAGCCGCAGGTTCGCCCTGATGCCCGATGCCTGATGCCCGCCGCGTTCTTACTTCGCCTTCACGCCCTTCTTGCCGGCGACCGTCTTCTTCTTGCCCTTGCGGGTGCGGGCGTTGGACTGCGTTCGCTGGCCGCGGACCGGGAGGCCCTTGCGATGGCGATCGCCGCGGTAGGAACGGATGTCCTTGAGGCGCTGGATGTTCTGCTGCACCTGGCGGCGCAGGGCACCCTCGACCAGATACTGCGAGTCGATGATCGCATTGATCTGGGCGAGCTTCGCCTCGTCAACGTCGCGGGCCCGCTGATCGGGGTCCACACCGGCCTCGGCGAGGATTTCCTTGGCGAACTTGGGGCCGATGCCGTGGATGTACTCCATGGCATAGAGCATTTTCTTGTTGTCGGGAACGTCGATACCCGCGATACGTGGCACGCCGAGGCTCCTCAAAAACGTGTTCGATCAGAACCTGTCTGAGACAGGTCGGCCGACAAGCGGCCGCAATTCAAACGTGATACCACGCCCCGCCGGACCAAGGACCGACGCGAGGCGTGGGGATGATCAACCCTGGACCTGCTTGTGCTTGGGATCGGTCTTGCAAATGACGCGAACCTTGCCCTTGCGGCGGACGACTTGGCAGTTGCCACAGATCCGCTTGACGCTTGCCTTCACCTTCATCGTGCACCTCAAAAATCCGCCGCGCATGGGCAACTGCCGCCCGTGCGTCAATGGACCAAGACTTTAGGCCGCTCGCGCTGTGACGTCAGCAGCGAACGACTCAAAAACACCACCCAATTCTTCATCGATTTCGGCCAGCCGACACCGACGGGGCTGCGCACCCGATCTCTGTCCAAACAACACGAACGACCGGCGACTCAGTGGCGGAACGTAATCCGCGCCTTGCTCAAGTCGTAGGGGCTCATCTCGACCGTGACGCGATCGCCCGGCAGAATGCGGATGTAGTTCATACGCATCTTGCCCGAGACGTAAGCGAGCACTTCGGTCTTCTGCTCGTTGGGCAGGCGAACGCGGAACATCGCGTTGGGGAGCGCCTCGGTGACCACTGCTTCGAACGTGAACTTGTCGTCCTGCTTACCCATACGTCTCCATCAGGTTCGCCCTCGGGCGGACCAAACACCACCTGTCCTCGAATCCGCTTTGCGTTGAATCACCGACCCGTTCAGAATCGAGGCCCTTTCAGTCGCGGCCCGCTGTTGTCGTCGCCCGTCGCGAGGAAGCCCGAGTAGTTGCGCATGAGCAGGTTCGCCTCGACGCGCTGGAGGAAGTCCAGCGACACCGATACCACGATGAGCAGACCCGTGCCGCCGAGGAACTGTGTCACCGCGAACTCGATGTTCATGCTCTTGTTGATGATCATCGGCAGCACCGCAATGACCGCGAGGAACCCCGCGCCCACGAACGTGATGCGGCTCATGACGGTCTCAAGATACTCCGCCGTGCGCGGTCCGGGGCGCAGGCCCGGGATGAACGACCCGTGATCACGGAGCTGCTTGCTCATCTCCTCGGGGTTGAACTGGACGGTGATCCAGAAGTAGGAGAAGAAGTAGACCATGACGATGTAGAGGATCACATAGGGGAACGCGCCCATCGTGAACTCGTTGTGCAGCCACGACGACGTCTTGGCAATCCATGACGCGGGGTAGCTGTGGTCGGCCCACTGCTGCAGGCCGGCGAAGATCACCGACGGGAAGATCATCAGCGAACTGGCGAAAATGATCGGCATGACGCCGCCGTGATTGATCTTGAGCGGCAGATACGACTTCTGCCCGCCGAAGACGCGACGCCCGCGGGTGTGCTTGGCCTGCTGGATCGGGATGCGGCGCTGGGCGACGGTCATCAGCACCGAGCCGCCGATGACGCCGACGAACATCGCGAGCAGCCAGAGCAGGCTCATGTAGTTGAGTTTGTTGGGCTCAGCGGGGTTGAAGTTGTCGATGACCCACTTCACCGCGCCGGGGAAACCGCCAAGGATGCCGGCCATGATGATCATCGACACGCCGTTGCCGATGCCGTGCTTGTCGATCTGCTCACCGAGCCACATGAGGAACAAGCAACCGGCGGTGAGGGTGATGACGCCCATGATCCACCAGAGCGGGCTGTTGGCGTACATCGGGTAGATCATGTTGAGTTGCTTCATGTACGTCAGCCAGCCGAAGCCCTGCATGATGCACAGGCCGACGGTGGCGTATCGCGTCCACTCCTGGATTTTCTGGCGACCGGTCGCGCCTTCCTCCTGGAGTTTCTTCAGCGCGGGACTGACGGTCGAGAACAACTGAAAGATGATGCCGGCCGTGATGTAGGGCATGATGCCCAGGCCGAAGATCGTCGAGTGCGACAGCGCGCCGCCCGAGAAGATCGAGACGAACTGCGCCATCGTCGCGAACGCGCTCTCGCCGTCGGTCGATTGCTTGAAGTGCTCGGCGAGACTCTCCTGGTTGACGCCCGGGAGCGGCACCCAGTGACCGAGGCGGAACACCACAAGCATGCCCAGTGTAAAGAGCACCCGATTGCGGAGTTCGGCGATTTTGAAGACGTTCAGCAACGTCTGGAGCATGCACAATCCTCGGGCGAAAATCGCGTCGGTTCTTCACCCACGCGCCAGCCGCCCATCATGGTCCCGGCGCATCCATCGCGCCGAGACAGACACGAAATCGGGCGAGTTGCCCGCCCGCAACGCGGGAGAGCGCTGGACGCCCGAAGATTAGGCCTTCTTGCCGCCGCTGGCCTTCGCGCCAGCCTTGGCATCACCCTCGGCGGCTTCGGCGGCGGCCTCGGCCTTCTTGGCCTTGGACCCGCTGCCGCGCTTGAGCTTCTTGGTGAGGTTCTTGGGCGCACGATCGTCGCTGTTGCGGTTCACGCCGCGGTTCTTGTCGCGACGGGTGCCGATTTCTTCGACCGAGCCGCCGGCGGCGACGACGAGTTGGCGGGCCTTGTCGCTCACACGCTGGGCCTTGATGTTGAGTTTGACCTTCAGGCCTTCTTCGCCGGCCTTGGCAAGGCCGCCGAGAATCTTGAGGTCGCGGCTGTCATCGCGGATGAGCCCGGCCTTCATCAGGGTCTCGGCGTTGACGTTGCCACCTTTGGCGAAGGCGGGGTGAGACGCGATCACGCCGAGGTTGACGATCCAGAACTGGCTCTTGAACTGGGCGTTGGTGAAGCCGAACTTCGCCAGGCGGCGGAAGTAGGGCATCTGGCCGCCTTCGAACGCGCGCTTGGCTGCATAGCCCGAGCGCGAACCCGCGCCCTTGTTGCCGCGGCCCGACTGCTTGCCATGGCCCGAGCCTTCGCCGCGACCGACGCGCTTGCGACGCTTGTGCCGACCAGCCAGAACCGTGATGTCGTGGATCATCATGACTCAAACACTCCGCTGGAGGCTGCGAGGGACAAAGGGTCCGTCGTCGCCCGTCCAGTGAATTCAACTGCGAATGTCTCTGCACCGACTCAAACCAAACTCAAAACCGTGAAACCCGCGGCGATCAGGCCTTGGGAGCCGCGGCCTCGCCGCCACCCGCCGGAGCCCCACCGCCCGAACCACCACCCGAGTCACCCTCGGGCCCGCGACGACGGCGACCGCCGCCGCCACGACCCTTGCGCTCCTGGCCGATCGTGTTGACCGGGCCCTTCATTTTCTCGCCCTTGGCGACAATGGCGAACTTCTTGCCGGCGTCGATCTTTCGCTCGATCTCGGAGAGGTCGAGGGTGACACCGCGGGCTGCCGCGATCTGCTCGCGCTGCTTGAGTTGCTCGATGGCGTGGAAGCAGGCCTTGACGATGTTGAACGAGTTGGTTGAGCCGAAGCACTTGGTGAGGCAGTCGGTGATGCCGGCCATCTCAAGGATCGCGCGGACCGTGGTGCCTGCGACGACGCCCGTGCCCGGCGACGCCGGGAGGAGGCGGACCTTGGACGCGCCGTAGGTGCCTTCGACCTCGTGGGGCAGCGTGGTGCCGGCCATCGGGATCGCGACCATGTCCTTCTTGGCGTACTTCTGTGCCTTGTCGACGGCCTGCGGCACTTCATTGGACTTGCCGTAGCCAAAGCCGACCTTGCCGCGACGATCGCCGACAACGACCAGCGCGCCGAAGGAGAAGCGGCGACCACCCTTCACCGTCGCCGACGTGCGATACACGCCGACCGTGGTGGACTCGATTGAACCAACATCATCCAGAAGTTCTGCCATGGGTCTGTCTCGCTGCTGCGAACGGCGAATCGTTCGATTGGAATCCGGTTGCGATTGTTCTTGTGCTCGTGGACGGTCGTCGATTAGAACTCAAGCCCACCCTTGCGTGCCGCATCGGCCAGGGCCTTGACGCGGCCGTGGAAGCGGAACCCGCCGCGATCGAAGATCACGGACTTGATGCCGGCGGCCTTGGCCTTCTCGGCGAGCTTGCTGCCCACCGCGGCGGCGGCGGCGGAGTTGCCGGTCTTCTCGAGGCTCACGCCCTTGTCGCTGGTGGACGCGCTGACGATCGTCTTGCCGGACAGATCGTCGATCACCTGAGCGTAGATATGGTTGAGCGACTTGTAGATGCTCAGGCGCGGACGCTCCACGGTGCCCGTGATGCGCTTGCGGATGCCGATCCGGCGGCGGGCCCGGCGCTGCTGCTTGTTGGTCTGCTTGTCCATACCCAACTTCCTTCTGTGTGGCGCTGCTGCGCTTCGTTGCTCGTGTCGCGGGCGTCGATCGTGAACGACGCGGCGGATGTCTCGAAACTCTGTCGGATCGGGCGTTAGGCGCCGAACTGCTTGCCCTGCTTGCGCTTGATGACTTCTTCGGCGTACTTGATGCCCTTGCCGTTGTACGGCTCGGGCTTGCGCTTGGCACGCATCTCGGACGCGAACTGCCCCACCACTTGCTTGTCGGTGCCGACGATCTTGACCTTTTCCTTCTCGACCGTCACCGACACGCCGTCGGGGATGTCCATCATGATCGAGTTCGCGAAGCCAACGTTGAGCTTGAGCTTCTTGCCCTGCACGGCGGCGACCCAGCCCACGCCGATGACTTCCATGTTCTTCTCGTAGCCCTTGGTCACACCTTCAACCATGTTGCGGACCAGAGCGCGGGTTGTGCCCCAGTAGGCGTTGGCTTCCTTGTTGTCACGAGTGAAGCCCGCGGAGAGACCGACATTGACGGCCTTGCCGCCGTCGGCGACCGCGATCGCGACCTCGGGACGGGCGGTGAAGGACAGCTTGCCCTTGGGGCCCTGTACCTCAACGGTGTGGTCCTTGACGGCGACCTTCACGCCCGCGGGAATCTCGATGACTTTCTTACCGATACGCGACATGATCAACTTCTCCGTGGCGTCTGGCTCGCCGGCCTGTCGTTTCGTTCAACCTGCCGGGCTTCCGCCCTCTGTGTTTCGCTCTGGCTTTCGCTTCTAACTCTTCCGAATGACTGCTTATTGGATCGTGCACAGCAGTTCGCCGCCGATGCGTTCCGCCCGGGCCTTGCGATCGCTGAGCACGCCCTTGGACGTGGAGACGATGCTGATGCCCAAGCCGCCGAGCGGCGAAGGGAGTTCATCGCAGCCCGCGTAGACGCGGCAGCCGGGCTTGGACTCGCGCTCGATCTTGTGGAGCACGGGCTCGCCGCCGGGGCCGTAGCGCAGGCGGACCTTGAGCACGCCCTGGCGTCCGTCGTCGATGACGTCAAAGCCGTCGATGTAGCCCTCGGACTGCATGGCGGCGAGAATGCCGCGGCAGACCTTGGAGTTCAGGCAGGTCACCGTCTTGGACTTGTTGCGGACCGCGTTGCGGATCCGGGTCAGCAGGTCCGCGATTGGATCACCGATCGCCATCTTCATCACCTCGTGCCCGTCGGCCTCGTAAAGCGTGCCGTCTGTGGGCGTTGAAACTCGTGAGTCGAAACCGTGTGTCTGTCGTTGAACGCGCCGAGGGTCAAACGTCCCGCGGCGGGTGGATCACCAGCTGGCCTTGCGCATGCCGGGGATCTTGCCCTCCAGCGCGAGCTTGCGGAGCATGATGCGGGAGATGCGGAACTTGCGGTATACGCCGCGGGCCCGGCCGCTGAGTTGGCAGCGACGCACCACGCGGGTGCTGAACTTGGGCTTCCGCCGAGACTTCGCCATCTGAGCCTTGGTCGTCATCGCTTCGCTCTCCGCCGGCACGTCGCCGGCCTGCTGCTGATCCTTTGAACCGGAACCTGTGTTGGTGTTACTTCTTCTCGGGCTTGACGAACGGCATGCCCAGCTCCGCGAGCACGAACCTGCTGAGTTCCTTGCTCGAGTTGCGGAAGCACATGTTGATGTGCATGCCGTGGGTGAACTGGGCGTCGGCCATGTTGATCTCGGGGAACACGCCCTGCTCGGTCACGCCCATTGCGTAGTTGCCCTGGCGATCGAACGCCTTGTCCGACACGCCCTGGAAGTCCTTGATACGCGGGGCGGCAAGGTTGATCAGGCGATCAAGGAAGTGCCACATGCGCTCGCGTCGGATTGTGACCATCGCAGCCGTCTCAAAGCCCTCGCGGACCTTGAAGTTCGACACGCTCTTCTTGGCCTTGATCACCACCGGACGCTGGCCGGTGACCTTCACAAGCGTCTCGAGCACCTGAGCCTTGACGTGCGGCGGCAACTTCGAGCCTTCGAGATGGCGACCCATGTTCACGTTCAGGACGATCTTGTCCAGCCGCGGGTGCGCCATCGGGTTCTTGAGCCCGAACTTCTCGCCCAGCTTCGCGCGGACCTCGGTGTCGTACTTCACCTTGAGGCGCGGCGGAACCTTGGGGCCGAGGTCTTCGACCGCGGCGGCGTCATGACCCTTGGCGGGCTTGGAGCCGCTTTTGCCGGCGGGCTTGCTTCCCTTGGCGCCTTCGGCCTTGGCCGGCTTGTCTGCGCCCTGGGGCTTGTTGGTGTCCTTCGACATCGTTCAATCCTTCTGGAACCGAAACTGACTGGTCTTCTGATGCTGCGTGAAAGTCGAGTGCTTACTTGCCGGCCGCGGCGCGGACGACGCCCAAGACCTTGCCACCCTTGGCGGCGACGCGGACCTTGCTCCCGTCGCTCTTGGTCTGGAAGCGGACGCGGGTGGCCTTGCCGTCAGCAACGGGGCTGACGTTGCTGATGTGGATGGGGGCTTCCTTGGTGATGATGCCGCCCTGGGGGTTGATGCGGGTGGGCTTGAGGTGCTTGGTGCGGAGATTCACGCCCTTGATGTAGACGCGATCGTTCTTGGTGTCGATGCGCGAGATCTCGCCGACGGTGCCCTTGTGGTCGCCGCTGGTGATCATCACCTGGTCGCCTTTGCGAACGTGCATAGCCATGTCACACCACCTCCGCCGCGAGGGAAACGATCTTCATGTAGTTGCGATCGCGCAGTTCGCGAGCCACCGGCCCGAAGATGCGCGTGCCCTTGGGGTTGCCGTCGTCCTGGATGAGCACCACGGCATTGGAGTCGAACGCGACGTACGAGCCGTCGGCGCGACGCGTGGGCTTGGTCGTGCGGACGACGACGGCCTTGCTCTTGTCGCCGGGCTTGACGTCGGCGCCGGGGAGAGCCTTCTTGATCGACACGAAGACGCGATCGCCGACGTGGGCGACGCGACGGGTGAACTTCCCGCGGCCGGTCGACCCGCCGTACACGCGGATCACGTAGGCGATCTTCGCCCCCGAGTTGTCCGCGACTTCGCAGCGTGTTTCTTGTTGCAGCATGGCTTACTCAACTCCGCGGCAACGGGCCGCGTATGTGTGTGACATTGCTCGGACGACTTACACCACTTCGCGGGCCGACGCGATCGCCGCCGCCTGCTCGGAACGCTTCTCGACCACGCGGACCAGACGCCACGACTTGGTCTTGCTCAACTTGCGGCACTGGGCCACTTCAACGACGTCGCCGGTGCGGCTGACGTTGTTCTCATCGTGTACATGGAGCACCGTGCGCTTCTTGATGTACTTGCCGTACTTGGGGTGCATGTCCACGTATGACAGCACGACCTTGCGGGTCTTGGATCGCTTGTCGGACTCCACCACGCCGACCTTCGCGCCCTTGGGGGCGGGCTGGGCTTCAGCCTGGGGGGCGCTGGTCTTGGCGGGCTTGCTGGTTGTCGACTTCGTCGTCGCCATGTGAATCGTTCCTATCCGTTCCTGCGTACAGACTGACGTGACTTGCGTGCTTACTTCTTCGCGCCGGCGGTCTTGATCGAACGAGCCCGCGCCTCGGTCTTCAGGCGGGCGACGTCCTTGCGCAGTTTCTTGAACTGCGAGGTGTCCTCCACCTTCTCCGTCGTGGTCTGCGTACGCAGGTCGAAAAGTTTCGTCGAAAGACGACCCAACTCGGCCTTGATCTCGTCGTCACGCAGTTTGCGAACTTCCGCGCCCGTCATAACTCAAACCTCGCTTGCAGTGCCTTGACCGCGTCGCCGCAGCCAAGGTCAGGACTTTCCTTCGTTCTTACACGCGGACCCGGCGACCGACGAAACGGCAGCGGATCGGCATCTTCATCGCCACGCGGGCCAAAGCCGACTTGGCCGTGTTCTCGGGCACGCCCGCCATCTCAAAGAGCATGGTGCCGGCCTTCACGCGGGCCGCCCAGTAATCCGTCTCGGCCTTGCCCGTACCCATTCGGGTTTCCAGGGGCTTCTTGGAGATCGGCTTGTCGGGGAAGACGCGGATGAACAGCTTGCCCTCGCGCTTGACGAAGTGCATGGCGGCCACGCGGCCGGCCTCGATGACCGTGCCCTTGAGCCAGCAGCCTTCCAGCGCTTGGAGGCCGTAGTCGCCATAGGCAACGTAGTTGCCCTTGGTCGCCTTGCGGTCGCGCACGCGGCGCTGTTCCTTGCGGTACTTCACTCGCTTTGGCATCAACGCCATTGCTCGGCTCCGTTCAAACCGCCGCCCGATTCACTTCTCGACGCGGCGAAACTCGTGTCAGTTCAGAAACAAATCAATCACTTGCGACCGCGGGCGCGGGCACGACCGCCCGCCGCGTTGGATTCTTCCTCAGTCCGCTCCGTCGTGTACTCACCCTTGTAGATCCAGCACTTCACGCCGATCACGCCGTACGTTGTCTTCGCCTCGGCAAAGCCGTACTGGATGTTCGACTGAAGAGTGCTCAAGGGCAGCGAGCCCAGACGCACATCAAGGACACGCGACATTTCCGCGCCGCCCAAGCGACCGGAGATCGCGATCTTGCAGCCCTTCGCGCCGGCGTTCATCGCGGCCTCGGCACGCATCTTGACGACGCGGCGGAACGAGCCACGCTTGACGAGCTGCTCGGCGACCGACTCGGCGGCCAACTGAGGATCCACGTCGGGGTTCTTGATCTCCATGATCGAGATCGCGACCTTGCGACCCGTCATGTACTGAAGTTCCTCGGTCATGCGCTCGACTTCGGCGCCCTTGGGACCGATCACCAGGCCAGGACGGGCCGTCTTGATGATGATCTTGAGTTCCTCGCGGGTGCGCTCGATGTGGATGTCCGACACCGCGGCGTTCGGAGGACGACGGTTGAGACGCTTGTCCAGGTACTCGCGGATCTTGTAGTCCTCGACCAGCAGTTCGCCGTAGAGCGCCTTGGGGGCGTACCAGCGGCTGCGGTGGGCCTCAGTGATGCCGAGTCGGAAACCGAATGGCTGAGTCTTTTGTCCCATGTGTTCGTTCGCTCCGAAGGCCGCCGGGGCGGCGTGCTTCGTTTAGGCGCGCTCCTGAACCGTGATGGTGATGTGGCTGAACCGCTTGATGATGGCGTGGGCCCGACCACGATCCTTGGGCTGGAAACGCTTCATCCGCGGGCCGTCGTCGATGCGGGCCTCGGCCACGAACAGCCGCGACTCATCGACCTCGTGCTGTTGGGCCTCGGCCGTCGCGGCGCGAAGGGCCTTGTAGACGTTGACCGCGGCTCGCTTGGTGCTGAAGCGAAGAAGGTTCTCGGCCTCGAGCACGTTCTTGCCGCGGACGAGCTCGACGAGCAGGTCGGCCTTGCGCGGCGAGCCGCGGTGGTGCATGACCTGGCTGGTGAAGCGGGCGATGTCCTTGACGGGCACTCCGAGCGCGCCGGCGAGCTTGGCGACGTCGGGCGCCTTGCAGCGCGGGTGGTCGCGCCCGTCCATCCAGTTGGCGACGGCCGACAGAGCGTCATCGCCCTTGAGGCCGACGCGCTCGATGGCCTGGGCGAGCGTGATGATGCTCACGCCCTTGGCTTCGGCCAGCGTCCGAACTGTTTTGCCTTGCAGTCTCACGGGAACCTTCCTCGATTCACGCGGCGACGGGCCGCGAAGAAAACCTGCTCTCTACGACGCTCTTCAACGCTGAACCACGGTCCTTAGCCCGCGGCCGGAGCGGCGGTGCCGCCCGCGTCGATGCCTTCCTTCTTGTTCGTGTGCCCGCGGAAGGTGCGGCTGATCGAGAACTCGCCGAGCTTGTGGCCCACCATGTCCTCGGTCACGAACACGTCGATGAACGACTTGCCGTTGTGGACCTTGAACGTGTAGCCCACGAACTCAGGGACGATCGTGCAGCGGCGCGCCCACGTCTTGATCGGCTCCTTGCGCCGGTTCTGGCCCTGCGCCTCGACCTTGCGGAAGAGCTTCTCGTCGACGAACGGACCTTTCTTCAGGCTGCGACCCATGCTTCTTTCCTCGTGGCGCTTGTCGCCACTCTCGAATGCCCAATGCCCAATGCCGGATGCCTGTGGCTGTGCTTACTTCTTCTGGCCGTAACGCTTGCTCACGCGACGACGGATGATCAACTTGGTCGAGAACTTCTTGCGGTTGCGCGTATTGCCGCCCTTGGCCAGGACGCCCGACGGACCGCACGGCGGGCGATTGCCCTTGGAGCGACCCGAACCGCCGCCCAGCGGGTGGGCGTGGTGGCTCTTGGCGACGCCGCGGGTGATCGACCGGCGGCCCATGAGACGGGTCAGGCCGGCCTTGCCCAGGCGACGCAGACGGTGATCGGGGTTGCCGATCTGGCCGATCGTGGCCATGCACTCGACCGGCACGCGACGGACTTCGCCGCTGGGCAGGACCAGCGTGGCGTAATCCTCTTCGCGGTTGGTCAGACGGGCGAACGAACCGGCGGAGCGGCACATCTGGGCGCCGCGACCGGGGAGCAGTTCAACGCAGTGAACTTCAAGACCGGTGGGGATGAACTTAAGCGGCATCGCGTTGCCGACGGTCGGCTCGACCGCCTGCTTGGACGACACGATCTTCATGCCGTCTTTCATCCCGTTGGCGGCGGGGATATACCGCTTGACGCCATCGGTGTACTTGACGAGGGCGATGTGGCACGAGCGATTGGGATCGTACTCGATGCCGATGATGGTGCCTTCGATGCCGTCGCGATCCTTGCGCTTGAAGTCGACCAGACGGTACATCTGCTTCACGCCGCCGCCGATGCCGCGCGATGTGATCTTGCCGGAGTGGTTCCGGCCGCCCGACTTGACCTGCTTGACGAGCAGGTTCTTCTCGGGGGAGTACTTGGTGACTTCAGCGTGCATGTTGACCGACGCATTGCGACGGCCGGCGCTGGTCTTCTTGTAGACACGAATGGGCATGGGTGTCTCGCTTCTTCAACTCGAGGCCGGCAATCGCCGCCCTCGCGATTCTCAGAACAGTTCGATCGTGTCCTCGGCGTGCAGGCGGACGATGGCCTTCTTGGTGTCAGCGGGACGGACGAGGCCGAACTTGGTCCGACGCTCCTCGGTCTTGCGGACAACGGTGTTGATGCCGACGACGCGCACCTTGTAAATCTCTTCGACCGCCTTCTTGATCTCAATCTTGGTGGCGCGGCGATCGACGATGAAGGTGTAGCGTTTCTGCTCGTTCATCGCGAACGTGCTCTTCTCAGAAAGCAGCGGCTTCTTGATGATGTCGGTGGATGCGACGTTCGCGGGCATTATTCGGCCTCCCCGTTCGCGGTGCGTCCCATCGGGGCGGTCTTGGCCGACTTGCCCGTCTGCGACGACGGACCGTTGAGCCACGCCTCGAGTTCCGCCTTGCCGATCACCAGGTAGCGGTGGTTCAGCATGTTGAACACGTTGATCTGATCGCTCTGCACGAGCGTCACGCCATCGACGTTGCGACCCGAGAGCAGCACGTTGTTGGCCTGGTCGTTGCCGCCGTTGAGCGCGACGACCGCCGAGTTGTCGACCTTGATGGCTTCGAGGAACTCGCGGAACGCCTTGGTCTTGGGCTCGGGCATGCCGAGGCTGTCGATGATGCGGACTTCGTTGTCCAGCAACTTGGCGAGGAACGCCGAGCGGTTGGCCTTGCGGCGCATTTTCTTGGGCATGTCGGGACGGAAGTCCTCGCGGGTCCGCTTCTTGGAGTGGCCATGGCCACCGCCCTTGAAGAGGTTGGACTTCTTGTCGCCGTGACGGGCGTTGCCCGTGCCCTTTTGCTTGTAAATTTTGCGGGTGGAGCCCTCAACCTCGTGCCGGTTGCGGGTTCGTGCGGAACCCTGGCGCGTGTTGGTGTGGTAGCGGACATACGCCTGCTTGATAAGAGCAGGGTTGATCTCGCCGCCCAACGCGGACTCATCGATCTTCAGGCTGCCGACTTGGCTGCCCTTCATGTTGTAGACGGGGACTTCCATCGTCCTACCTCGTCCGACGCCTTATGAGCCTTGGAACGCCATCGTCCCGCCGCTCGACCAATCGCCTAGCTGCCTCAGGTCCAGTTCCCTCCGTCGGGAGCGCCGCACTCGCGTGCGACGGGCCTGGGTCAGCCTCGACTCGGCTGTCTGTTTGATTCATCAGGCTTGGCGGCCCGAAGAACCCAACGTTGTCTTTGCCCGATGGTTTCGCGGAAGGCGGCTCATTGAACCGTTTTCTTCCCTGTCCGACCTTTCGAGCTCGCCGACCCCGCCTTGTCCGGGCCGACGAACGAGACCTTCAACTTCTCACCGAGTCGCAAGACTCGGAAACATTCATTCCACTCGCACGCGGCTTACTTGCCCGCGGCGATGACCTTCTTGGCCTTGCTCTTGTAGAGGCGGATCGCCGGGCGGATGACCACCATACCGGTGTTCGCGCCGGGTACGCCGCCCTTGACCAGCACCAAGCCGTTTTCCGCATCGATGCGGATCACGTCGAGGCTGCGGCAAGTGACGCGCTCATCGCCCATGTGGCCGGCCATGCGCTTGCCCTTTGCCAGACCGCCGCCGAAACCGCGGTTGGAGCAGAGGCCGCCGATCGAACCGGGAGAGCGGTGCTTACGCTCGGTGCCGTGCGACGCGAAGAGGCCCTTGAAGTGGTATCGCTTCATGACGCCCGCAAAGCCCTTGCCCTTCGACGTGCCGATGACGTCGACATACATCTGGCCTTCGAGGTCCTTGGCGGTGAGCACCTGACCAACGCTGTAGTTGCCGGCGTCCTTGGCGTCCACGCGGAACTCGCGATGAAAACGCTGAGGAGCGGCACCAGCGGCGGCGTCGTGACCGATCACGGGCATCGTCGAACGACGGGCCTTGACCTCGTCGAAGCCGATCTGCACGGCGGAGTAGCCGTCCTTCTCAGGAGTGCGTATCTGGGTGACGACGCAGGGGCCGACCTGCAGAACCGTCACGGGCACGGAGACGCCAGCGTCGGTGTAGACGCGGGTCATGCCCACTTTCTTTGCCATCAGAGTCGGAGCCATAGTCAGTCTCTACTTCGCTGCGAGCATCGCTCGCCTCAAACGAACCGGGCCCCGGGCAAATGTGCCCGCGGCCCGATGATGAATCTCTTACGCCTTGATCTTCACGAAAACACCCGCGGGAACGACGAGCCGGTTCAGGGCCTCGACCGTGCGCGCATTGGGTTCGATGATGTCGATGATCCGCTTGTGCGTGCGGATTTCGAACTGCTCGCGCGATTTCTTGTCGATGAACGGCGAACGCAGCACGGTGTAACGCTCGACGCGGGTCGGCAGCGGCACCGGGCCGGCGACCTTCGCGTTCGTGCGCTTGGCGTGCTCGACGATCTCCTTGGCCGACGCGTCGAGGGCCAAGTGGTCGTACGCCTCCATCCGAATTCGAATCTTGCCGCCCGTCATCGTGTGCTCACTCGTCTCGTGTCTACTTGAATCTGTCCAGCAACATTCGACGCAAACCGACTCGAAACCCAAACCCGAAAGCCAACCAGGCACGCTCGACCGACTTGTCATCCGCGACGACAACCAAGACTGGGTCGCTTCAGGCCGACCCGGCCGGTGCAGTGTGCGGAAGTGTCGACCCTGTCGCCACCCACTCGACACGCGGAGAAGAACAGACCACCCAACTCCGCGCGCCAAATCCCCGAGTAGTTCGGGGAGGGAAGAATACGCCCCCGCCCGTTCGTGTCAATGCGGCGTGAAGATGAATGTTTTTGGTCGGGGACAGGCCGGGACGTCTCGCATGTCCGCGATTCTCGATTCCGGCCGACTCAAGGCGCAATCCCCGCACGGACCGATCTACTCTGAAGAGGCCGGTTTGCGCCCCAGTGGTCGCTGAACCTGCGCCCAAATGGCGAAGACGCAAATCCCCGCCCGGGAGAGTCCAGTGAACCACGCTTCCTTGATTGAACCCGCCCGCCCCCAAACCGCTTGCACTGCTCGGTCAATCGGGCTTCTCCCGCGTGTTGCATTTGCGATCGCTTTTTGTATGTCATTTGTGTGTATTTTGGGCGTACTGAATGCTCAAACGGTGCCTGGAACGTCGCAAGTGGCCCCAAAGAAGCCCAAGCCTGCGGCCAAGCCCGCTGCGACACCCGCATCCCCCGTCGCGGGTGGCGGCGCGGCTCAACCGGGGTCTGCGGGCGGGGCGTTGGAGTTCTCGGGGGAGAAAGTGCGGATCGAGAGCGTCGGGTTTGCGATGGAGTTGCCCGCGTCTTGCCGTGCCGAGTCCAACGGCGTCGCCGGCTCACCGGCAATTCAGATCACGCCCAACGACTCGACGTGGCTGATCAACGCCACCTCGCAGAAAAGTGCCGCGGACGGCTCGCTGAAAGACATCGCCGACGCGATGGTGAAGCAGGCAACCGAGCGCGAAGGTCGACCGGCTGAACTGCTCGAGCGATCGGCGAATCTCGCGATCGGTGGCGCGGCGGCGGAGCGCTTCTACCTCAAGTCACCCTCGGCGGACACGAGCAAGCCCTCGCTCATCAACGGCTACACGATTTTCCAGCCGCTGAAGGGACAGTTCATCGTCATCGAAGTACTCGCTGCGGAATCTCTGTGGGCCAAGGCCAAGCCCGCGTATGAAACCATCGTCGCGACGGCGACATTCGAAGACCCGCGAATGATCGAGCAGACACGGCGCGTCGCGGTGGAGGCTGGCGTGAAGTTGCTCTCGGATCTGACCCCCGAAGCACTCGCCGAGATCGTCGGCATGAGCAGGAAGGAACGCTGGGAGCGCAAGAGCATCGCGGTGGCAAGCGGCGCGAAGGGAGACGAAGAGGAGCAGGCGTATCGCCGCATCACGACATGGGCGGGCAAACGCGGCGAGATGGAACTGACGCGCTCGAACACCAAGATGTCGGGCAGCGATCTTGAAGAAGGCTACATCGTCCAGATTCAGGCCCGGCTGCTGCTGCCGCAGAGCAAGATCACCGGCCCGCGGCCGGTGATCGATGTGCTCAGCGCGTTCTTCCTCTCGAAGGACCGCAAGAGCGAGGCGTGGGTCGTGCGGATGACGCAGCGCGAGGGCGGCAAGGCGGCAACCTCCGTCGAGACCGGCGCACGCACGGGCGACAAGATGAGCGTCGTGATCGACGACCTGACCGACGCGCCGCGAACGATCCGCCCGCTGATCCAAGGCCCGGGATACATCAGTCGCGTGGAGGCGTATCTGCTGCCGCAAATTCTGGCCAGGGCCAAGACGCCGCTGGAGTTCGGGTTCTACGCCTATCAGTCGGAGTTGAGCCGCATCTCGCTGCGGACGGACTCGTTTGAAACGGTCAAGGGGGCGGCGGGCACTCCTGCGGGGTGGCGACTGACGACGAAACTCAACCCCGACGCCAAACCGCAGGTGATGACGTTGACGGAGCGCGGCGAGAACGTACAGACGACGCTCGCGGATGGGTCGTCATGGACGCCGACGACGTTGGATGAACTGAGTCGGCTGTGGCAGGCGAAGAGTCTGCCGATGGATTGAATTGCATGGTGAAGTGGCGAGTCGTGGCATGGGCAGGGGAGCGAACGCCGCCGAATGCATGCGCACCTCGGTTCCTGCTGACGCTCCGCGTGCGATCTACTCCGCCTCGGGTCGAACGAGGCGGCGAATCTCGCCCGCGCCATTCTCGATCAGCAGTTCATCGCATTCGTCGAGGAACAGGCCGTGGTCGACGACGCCCGGCACATGGTCGAGCGCGTCTGCGACATCGAAGGGCTCGCGATCGCCGATCATGAGGTCGAGGATCAGGTGGCCGTGGTCGGTCAGGAACAGGTCGCCGTTCATCGTGCGGCGAAGGACTCCCGAGAGCCCGAGGTTTCGCAGTTCGGCGCGGATGACCGACAGCGCGAAGTGCATGATCACGACGGGCAGCGTTGACTTGGTGCCCAATCGCGACGTGAGCTTGCCTTCCTGGATCAGATACACGCGGCGTTTGGCGACGGTGGCGACGAGACGTTGACGAGCGATCGCGCCCTGCATGCCCTTGAGCATCTGGAACTGCTCGTCAACTTCATCCGCGCCGTCGAAGAGGTAGTCCACGCTCTCGACCATCGCGAAGTCGAGCACGTTGAGGCGATGGGCGCGGGCGAGCGTCTCGGTGACGTGGCTGGTGGGCACGCAATGCACGAGCAGGTTCTCGGCGCGGACACGCTCGGCGAGCGCGAGGATCGCGCGGCCGGAGGTCTTGCCGGTGCCGAGGCCGACGACCATGCCGTCCTTGATGTCGGCGACGGCGGCTTGTGCAAGCGGGTCGTTTGTGGTGGGCTCAACCAAACTGAATCCCCTGTGCGAGTGCAATGGACGATCCCCCGTTGATCGTGCAAGTTTGACGACGCATGTAGGCCTTCCATGAGTCGGAGCCGCTCTCGCGACCGCCGCCGGTGTCTTTCTCACCGCCGAACGCGCCGCCGATCTCGGCCCCGCTGGTGCCCATGTTCACATACGCTAGGCCGCAGTCACTGCCCGCGCCGCTGGGGGCGAGGAACTTCTCCATCGCCGAAACGTTTCGCGTGAAGATCGCCGAGGAGAGGCCTTGATCGACGGCGTTGTTCATCACGATCGCTTCGTCGATGGTGCGGTAGGCGAAGACGTAGAGAATCGGCGCGAAGGTTTCGTGAAGCGAGATTGGCAGTTGGTTGCTTGCCGGTGCGCGGATGATCGTGGGCTGGACAAAGTGACCGGGGCCGGAGATCGCGGTGCCGCCGAAGATAATGGAGCCGCCCTGCTGCTTGGCGGCGGCGACGGCGGACTCGAATCCCTCGACGGCACGACGCGAGATCAGTGGTCCGACGAGCGTGCCCTCGACGAGTGGATCACCGATCCTGGCCGAGGTATAGGCCCGCGCGAGGCGTGCCACGACATCATCGACGATTGATTCATGCACGATCAAGCGGCGCGTCGTCGTGCAACGCTGACCCGCAGTGCCGATCGCGGCAAAGACGATGCCCGGGATCGCAAGATTGAGATCCGCGTCGGGCTCGACGATGACTGCGTTGTTGCCGCCCAGTTCCAGAAGCGTGCGTCCGAGCCTTGCCGCGACGACCTGACCCACACGCCGCCCCATGGCGCACGAACCCGTCGCGGATATCAGCGGGAGGCGACGGTCGGCGATAAGCCGCTCCCCCACTTCCGAATCGGTGCCAATCACGAGATTGAACACGCCGTCGTGGCCCATTGACCGCGCAACGCGATCGGCGATGGCGTTGGTCGCGATCGCGGTGAGCGGCGCGAGAAGGCTCGGCTTCCAGAGGATGGTGTCACCGCACGCGGCACCGACCATCGCATTCCACGCCCACACCGCGTTGGGGAAGTTGAACGCGCTGATGACGCCGACGGGGCCGAGCGGGAGCCACTGCTCCATCATGCGATGCTGCGGACGCTCGCTCGGCAGCGTGAGGCCGTACAACTGGCGCGAGAGCCCGACGGCGAAGTCGGCGATGTCGATCGTCTCCTGCACCTCGCCGCGCCCTTCGGCTTTGATTTTGCCGACCTCAAGCGAGACGAGCAGACCGAGATCATCGGCGTGAACGCGAAAGGCGTCGCCGATGGCGCGGATCACTTGGCCGCGAACAGGCGCGGGGACTTGGCGCCAACGCTTGAACGCGGCGGTGCTTTGGCCGGCAATCCGTTCGTACGCCGCCGCATCGTCGAGCCGAACGTGCGCGAGCGTCTCACCACTCGCGGGATTGACGACGGCGATGGTGGCGGGCCCAGCGGCGGGCGCGAGCCGCGGGTCATTCGCCACTCCGAGGTGCGTCAGCAGATCGTGGATCATTGCCATGGGCGAACGATACTCCGTGTTCGAAAACCGCACGCGGCGAAATAGGCTCAGCGGCCCTCGGGTCCGGGCAGGTCAGCAAGGAACTCCGCGAGACGTTCGAGCGTCGGCGACGCCGCGTCGCGAACGTACGCGCCGCTCACGCCGCAACCGACGGCAAGGCATTCTTCCAGCGGCAGACCGAGCGTCTGCGCGAAGGAGAACCCGCCGTTGAAGTGATCGCCCGCGCCCGTGGAGAGTTTGGGCGTCGTGATGAACGGGCCTTCGAACCATGCACTCGCGCCGCTTGCGTCGGCGGCGGCCGCGCCTTCACGCGGGTGAATCACGACGCACTCGATTTTGAGACGATCGCGGATCGCTTTGGCGGCGTGCTCGACCGCCGCGCCGAGCGTGTTCATCGACCAGCCGTTGCCGAACGCGTCCGCGCCGATGACCTGGGCGATGCGCTCGCTCTCGGCGAGGTTGAGTCCAAGCGTGACAGGCGTGAACGTGTTCATGCGCGCGAGCGTCTTCATCGCGCTCGCGATGTCCGCGTCGGTGCGTTTCGCGGGGTCGCACAAATCGATGAAGATGCGACGCCGCACGCCGGGGTGGCCGGTCGGATGCTTGGGCAGGTTCGCGAGGACATCATCGCAAAGGCCGTTCCAGATGCTCTCGACGCCGCCCATCATGACCCAGTTGACGATGCCGATGAGCGCGGCGTCGCCGACGATGCGTTTGAGTTCGTCGAGACCGACGTGCTGTTTGATCGCGTCCCATGTGACGCTCTGGATGTTGGCGGGCTTACCGAGCATGAGCTTGCCGTCGGTGAACTCGAGGGCGTCGGTATGCGCGGGCGGTGCGACGCAGACGACGCGCTGACATCGCTTGGCGAACTCGCCGAAGATCGGGTGCAGTTGCGTCGGTGCGCCCTCGCGACCCACCGCTCCGATGTAGGTCACGGGCAGCGAGAGCTGGCCGATCGCGCCGGCCATCAGCGGGCCGTTGCCGCCGAAACGCTCTTCCTTGACCACCAACTCCATGTTGGTGCTCTTGTCCGCGGCCGAGCCGCAGCGGACGGCAAAGGCCTCGATCGTCGCGAGGCGTGCGTAGGCATCGGCGTGCATGGCGGTGCGCTGGTCGACCACATGGATGATCGCGTCGATGAAGCCGTCAAAGCCGACGAGCGCGGGGCGATGAAGCAACCCCGCCGCGCGAGCGGACTTCAGAGCATGGCTGGCGGAGCGGGCGATGTCGGAACGGGTCTTCATGGCGGAACGCTAGTGCGCGTCGGAGCGGGTCGGAAGCCGGGGCCGTGCGGGTTGGCATTCCGCGAATCGAGGGTTCGGAGTTCAGAACCGTGAAACCGCGTGAGGTCTCAGCCGTCCAAGCGTGGATGCACAATCAATCTGCAGAGGTCCAAGTCCCGCGTCGTGTCGCCGTGGCGGCGGGTGCCGTGGGAATCGCGGCGTTGTTCCTCCGTGACGCGAACGCCAGCGCCGAGCCCGACGCGCGAGACTCCGCTTTCCCACACCTCCACGACCGCGTCGTGCAAGACTTCGTGGGTGTGTGTCATCGCGACATAGACGCGGTGCGCCGGATGCTCGACGAACGCCCTGGCTTGGTTCACGCGTGCTGGGACTGGGGATTCGGAGATTTCGAAACCGGGCTCGGGGCGGCGTCGCACACCGGGCGGCGCGAGATCGCCGAACTGCTCATCTCGCGCGGCGCGCGCGTGGACGTCTTTGCCGCGGCGATGCTCGGTTGGACTGATGTCGTGCGCGCGATGGTCGTCGCCGATCCGCGCGTCAAAGCCACACTCGGCCCGCACGGCATCACGCTTCTGGCCCATGCACGCTCCGGCGGCAAGGCGGCGGAGGAAACGCTGGCGTGGCTGACGGAGCAGGGCGGCGCGGACGAGAGCCCGAGCCGCGCGGCATTGACGCCGACGGAAGCAGACGTACGCGCGTGCGTCGGCCGCTATCGTATCGACACGTTGCGGCACACGTTTGAAATCCGCTTCGACGCCAAGCAGCGACTCGAAGTCGTGGCCGAGGGAGGTTCGCCCATTCGACTCTTCCTGGTGAAGGGGCGGACGTTCTTCCCTGCGGGCGTCCCGAGCGTCGAGATCATTTTCGACGATGGCGCGCTCGCCGCAGGCGTACGGATCAAGGACGGCACGGGTTGGCTCGGCGCCCATCGCCTCGACGAGACGCCGGACCGATGATCGCGTGGCCCGACGGACGCCGCGCCAACAATCAGCGACATGCACACGCCGACCCATCGCGAATCCGTGCGTCTCGTGCTCGCCTCGGGCAACCCGCACAAGATCGACGAACTCCGGGCGATCTTCGCTGCGGCGAGGCTCAACGGCGTCCAGTTGCTCGGGCTGGGCGATTTTCACACGCTCGTGCCGCTGCGCGAGCCGGCCGAGACTGGCGCGACGTTCGACGAGAACGCGACAATCAAAGCGAAGTTCTACGCGATGCAACTTGGCCTGCCCGCGCTGGCCGACGACAGCGGGCTTGAAATCGACGCACTGGGCGGCAAGCCTGGCGTGATCAGCAGCCACTACTGCACCGACGGGCGTGATGAGGGCATGACCCGCGAACATCGCGATGCGGCGAACAACGCACGCGTCCTGCGCGAACTCGACGGAGTCGAACGTGGCCGCCGGGCGGCCCGCTTCGTCTGCGTGATGAAACTCGCGGTGCCGACGGCATCAGGAGGCGAACCGAGCATCGTCGCGTCGTCACGCGGGACGTTCGAGGGCGCGATCGGCGTGCCGCCGGATGTGCCGCGCGGCAAGGGCGGCTTTGGCTATGACCCACTGTTTCTCGTCGCGTCCGAACATCGCCTGTCAAGTTCGGAACTGCCCGCCGAAACCAAGAACGCGCTCAGCCATCGCGGGCACGCGGCACGGGCGATGGCGGGTGAGATTGCGCGGCTGGTCGCGGCTGGTAAGCTGAGGTAGAACATGACGCTGCGATCATCGCCGAGCAAGACAACCAGTCAACGTCGCGGCCCGATCGTGAAAGCCTCAGCCAGGTGCTGGAGACGCTCGCTACCACTTCGGCTCCAACCATGATTCGCCAGAACTTCGTTGATTGATTTTGAGGGTTCCATGGGCTCACAAGACCAAACGAGTTTTCAGCCAACGAATACGCCGCTCTCACCACCAACTTCGCCCTCGCCTCTGCGAATCAAGCCGCACGCGAGGCAAACTTGGACGATCGTCATGGGGATCCTCGGGATTCTCTATTTCGCCATTGCCGGGTTCTTTGCGCTCAGCGGACTGTTTCTCATCATGGGCGGCGCGGCAATCCCATCCGTTCCGTCGGTGGGCGGAGCGAAGCTTGAGATGAAGGACTACGTGCTCGTGATGGGTATCGACTATCTCGTTACGGCCGCCGTTGCAATCCTGCTGTTCGTCGGGACGATCGCCCTGTTTACGCGCCGTCCGTGGGCTGGGCGATGCTGGCTCATGTGGGCCGCGCTCAAGATCATCGTCGTGCTCGTGTTCAGCACGCTCAGCACGATGGCGATGCAGAAATCGATGCAGGCCACCGTCGCGGCGGAGCGTGCCGCGAACCCCGGAGGCATGCCGCCACCCGGCGTCATCGGCGCCGCGTCAATTGCTCCGGCACTGGTCTACGCGGTCCTTGGCCTGATCCTTCCCGCAATCGTTCTCATCTGGTTCCTTCAGCCATCGATCAAGGCGCAGATTCGCGGCTGGGGTGACCTGAAAAAGAATGACGGCCCAGAGCATGGCGACACCATCGTTCTCGGACGTGCCCCAGTTGAAGTGGCGACGCTCGCGCGTCGATGAACGGTCTATGGATCTGAACTCCGTTCTCAGCCTGAACAGCGCGGCGAACCTCTCGCGCGTGCAGTACGTCGTCGCGGCCAAGATCCTCGACACCCAGACGCAGCAGGGTGACGCGGCCGTCAAACTCATCCAAGCGGCATCGCAGGGCGTGGAGAAGCAGATCGCCGCGATGAACGAGTCATGCCGCGGCTGCACCGGCACAGGCGTCGACGTCTACGCCTGATGGACCGACGCCCACCGCTCGCGCATCCGTCTTCATACTTCATCACTTCGGGAACTTCGACTTCGCCCCCGGGAACATCACCTGAAGGCTGGTGCGAAGACGCTTGGACCACGCCTCCTCGTTGTGGTTTGCCTCGTCGTCGATCTCCAGATGAATGATGCGACGACCGCCATCGGCGACGGGCTTGCTATTCAGCGTGCCGTTGAGCTTCTTCACGAGATCGACGTATTGCTTGTTCCTCGCGTCGTTGGCGGGGTCGTTGCCCAGTTCATTGCCGCCCATGCCCAGATACCAACGCTCTGGCCAGCCGCGGACAGGCCCGTCAAAGTAGTTGTCCCACGCGTTGGGCTTGCCGGTTGCCAGCGGCAGGCTCTCGGCGAGCACGCCGCCGAAGATCTCCGGATACTGCGTCGCGGCGTACACGGCGATCGCCGCTCCCAGCGACGAGCCGCCGATCATCGTGCTCTTCATGTCAGTGCGGACATTGAACGTGCGATCGACGCGCGGTTTGACCTGCTGCACAAGAAACTGCACGTACGCGTCGCCGCCGGGGGTGACGTTGGGGAGCGCGTCGACCGGCAGATACTCGCTCATGCGTGCCGCGCCCGCGTTGGGCAGGCCGACGACGATGAACGGCTCGCACAGTTGCTCCATGATCAGTTCGCCAGCGATCTTGTCGAGATTCCAACCACGCGGCGAGCCGAACCCGTCAGCGAAGAGATTCTGGCCGTCGTGCATGTACAGCACGCCGTAGGACTTGCCGCTGCGCGGGTCATCGTCGTACCCCTCGGGCAGCCAGACGAACGCATCGCGCATGGTGCCCATCGCGGGGCCGCCGCCGCCGACGATCTCGAGTCGCTTGATCGTGCCTGAAACAGGCTTGATCGTGCGATAGCGCTCGTTGAAGGGCGACACCTCTTCGTTACCTTGGATCTCATCGCCCCAGTGATGCACGACGAGCGTGATCTGCGGACGCTCGCCGGGCGCGAGCTTTGAGATGTCGACCTTGGGCAGCGAGCGATTGGGCACCTTGCCCTTTTTCGCATCGAGCTCTTCAAGTTTCCACGAGCCGCGGGCGAACTTGAACTCCATCGGTCCGCTGAGGCCGCGATCTGCGAGGTTGAGTTCGAGTCGCCACTTCATGTCCGACTGCGGCTCAAGACGGAACGCGCGATCACCCGGATTCCAGTTGTTGATCGTGCCCGCGAGATAGATCGGCGAGCCGAGCGTCGCCTTCTTGGCCTTGTCCTCGACGATCAGAATGAAGCCCTGCGTGAGCGTCTCGGGCTGGACCATGTTGGGGGCGTCCGCGTCTGCCGCGGCGGCGATCGGGTTCGCCTTTGCAGCGGGCTGTTCGTTCTGCGCGGCCGTGCTTTCGGCCAGGCCGCTCTCCGCGACAGCGTTGTCCGCGCCCGCTTCCGCGATCGCTGCCTCGTCGTGCGAGGCCGCCGTCTGCACGCTCACGCTGCGATTGGCCTTGTGACCGGCGAGTATCTCGCCGATGGCATTCGCGCCGCCGGTCGCGCCCGCGCCCGCGCCGACCCCCGGCTCACGCATGACGATCTCTCGCGATGGATTGACCACGAGCAGAATGAGACCAGCGACGATCGCGATGGGTGCCATGAGAAATCCTGTCAAAAGAAGAGCCTTCTTCATGATTTTCCTGTGCGAGTGCGACCCGACGGCACACGCCCGCGCGGTTGCCGCCACCGGCGCTCGCCCACAGCCATGGAGGGCGACACAGGGTAGCACCAATCAAACGCCGCTCCCATCAAGAGGGTTCATTGCCGCACAACCGTCACAGGCATCACGGACTGAAACGTCCGCATGGGCGTCGCGCAGGTTGTGGGACGCGCCGGTTCACGCGACCCCCGCGCGGACCGATGCACCACTGTTCACCATCCATTCAGGAGACTCGTGATGCACCACTTCGCCGCCGTCGCCCCCTTCGCCCGCGCCGCCCGTCTGATCGCGCTTGCCGGTCTTGCCACGTTCGTCGGCGTCGCCCTCGGCGACGACCACGGCGCGGCACACGCCCCGGCGCCCACCGCGTCGACGCCCGCCGCCAAACCCGCGACAAAACCCGCGACGCCCTCGCCTTCGACCAAAGCGACGAAGCCTGCCGCCAAGGCGCCTGACAAGACGCAGAGCAAGCCGACGGAAGGCACGACCACCGATCACGCCAATCACACAGGCGATGCCGCCGCCAGGCCCGCCGACGCAGGTGTTGCCTCGACGTCGACCTTCAAGACCAACGCCGACTCGATCGCCGTCGAGAACACCGAGGGCCTGACGGCCGATCAGGCGATGAAACTGCTGACCGAAGGCAACGCTCGGTGGGTCGCGTCATCGTCGAACACGCCGAACGTCAGCGTTGAACGTCGCAAGAGCGTGGCCGAGGGCGGCCAGCACCCGTTCGTCACGGTACTCACCTGCGCCGACTCGCGTCTGCCCGTCGAACGCATCTTTGATCGCGGCGTCGGCGACGTCTTCGTCGTCCGCGTCGCGGGCAACATCGCCGGCGTCAGCGAGACTGGCACGATCGAATACGGCATCGAACACCTCAAGACACCGCTGCTCGTCGTCATGGGCCACACCAAGTGCGGCGCAGTGAACGCCGCAGCCACGCACGCCGACGTCGGCGGCGCGATCGCCAAGATCGTCGATCAGATCGAGCCCGCCGTCGAGCGTGCCGCCAAGAACAACCCCGGGGTCGAGGGCGCGAACCTCGTCCCTGCAGCGATCAAGGAGAACGTCTGGCAGACCGCGTTCGATCTGCTCAAGAACAGCCACGAAGTCCGCTCGCTGGTTGAAGGCGGCAAGGTCAAGATCGTCGGTGCGGTGTGCGACATCGCCACCGGCAAAGTCGAGTGGATGGGCGAGCACCCGTGGCAGAAGGAACTCATCTCGGCGTTCAACGCCCAGGACGCTCGCGATCACGCGATCCCCGGTGCCGCGAACACCCCCAAGCACGCGGACGCCGCAGCCCCGGCCGCTTCGCATCAGGCGGCGACCGACACCGGTGTGCAGAGCGAGCACGCTGGCCATGGGCACTGAGCCACCAAGACAGCCGCAAAATCAGCGAATCCTGAGATCAAGCAAGGCCGCCCCGCGTTGGGCGGCCTTGTTTCTTCTCGCATCTCAACTGATCACACCGAGCCCGCGCCAATCGGCGCCGCAGAACTCATGGCTCAACTCGCGCAGCCCGCTTCGAACGACGCGACGTACGCGTCGAAGTCCTCAAACGTCAGGAAGCCATCCTTGTTGAAGTCGCTCATGGCCGAGCCTGCCTCGAACGCCGACACAAACGCGTCAAAGTCTTCAAACGTCAAGAAGCCGTCCTTGTTGAAGTCGGCGGGGCAGGTCGCCAGCGATGTGATGACGGCCCGGATGACGAAGTTGCCTGAAAGGCCGTAGGAGCATCCGTCGCGCCAGCCGATCGAACTGTTGATCGGGTTGATCTTCTGCCCGCACACCTGCGTCGCGAACGGGCCCGTGCAGCCGCAACCGTTGTTGTCGGTCACGAGCGTGGCTCGCAGCGGATTTCCCCCCGGTGCGTCGGCAAACTTCAGGCCGAACGTGAGTCGCTGCGGCCCGGTGCCCACCGCGTCGATGTCAAGCCTGTCGTTGCTGATGTCAACGACGTTCATCCCGCCGTCGGTCATCTGGACCGGGTCGGACTCGTACAGCAACGTGAACGTACCCGTGGTGTTGCTCGTCATCCCGCCGCGCCAGACGTAGACGCCCTCCTGCACCGACGGCAGGTCGAATCCGAACTGCGATTGCCAGAAGACGTGAATCTGCTTCACGCGAATGGGAAACATGCTGTAGGGAATGTCAAAGGTCGCTGCGCCGATCTCGTTGTTGATGAATCCGAACTGCGGGCGCACCGTGCCGCCTTCGATCAGTCGGTCATTTTTCAAGAGAACATCGGCGGCCGAGGCGCCGGAAAGAGACGCAAGGACCATCGCGCCGCACACGGCCGCGCTCATGACGTTGGACAGACGAATCGACATCACAAACCTCCGTGAATCAACATCGCGACACAGACGCAAACCACCGAGCGGCGTGAGAAATCGCCGCGAATGAACACGCGATCTGGGCGGTCGAGAACGTGGACCGACCCCACACCTGGCACCGAGACCTCGCGCTTGAAACCGCGAACGCGGCAGCGAGCGGAGGGCAACAAGCCCCGACGACTCCCAAGATACGCGAAAGCGGCTCTTTGGCTGCACAAAACTTTCGACGATCCACCACAGGACCGAGAAAAGCGAGCCGAAACAAGCCCCAGCCGCGTCATTCCCGACCGCGGTTCGGCAGGCGTTGGCAATCACGGCGCCGTCGGAGGCCCCACCAGTCCCGCGGCCTTCAGAACGATGTCGGCCCATTGCTCGCCCGGCGTTTCCTCGGCGTTGATCCACACGCTGCCCGGCGTCAATCGCAGTCGCTTGAGCCACGTCCGCTGGTTCTTGGCGAATCGCCGGGTCTGGATCTTGATCTCTTCGATCGCGTCATCGAGCGAGCAGCGTCGCTCGAGGTGCTCGACCAACTGCTTGTACCCCAGCGCTTCACGCGACTGAACTCCAAGCCGCCCCGCCGCGTGCAACGCCCGGCATTCTTCGACCAGTCCCGCGTCGATCATCTGCCTCACGCGCGCATTGATCCGCCGATTGATCGCCTCGGTCGGCCAGTCGAGCCCGATGAGCACGCCGTCGCGCCGCCGCCCGACCGAGCGAGCCGCGCGGCCATCGTCCGTGCGAACATCGCTCGGCTGATCCCATTGCCGCTGATGCTCGCTGATCGGCTTGCCCGTCAGCACGAACACTTCCAGCGCGCGAATCGTCCTTCGCTCGTCGTTGGGATGAATCTTCGCCGCCGCCACCGGATCCACGCGCGACAACTCCTCTCGGAGTACCGCGAGCCCGCGCTCTCTGAGTCGCCCGCGCAGCGCCTCATCCGCGCCCGGCCCCTCGAACATCCCGTCGAGCAAGCCTTTCACATACAGGTGCGTGCCCCCCACCACGATCGGAACATGCCCGCGCTCGCGAATCTCCGCAATGCACACATCCGCCGCACGCAGCCAGTCATGCACCGTGAACTCATCAGTAGGGTCAACGATGTCGATCAGATGGTGCCGCACGCCACGCCGCTCTTGCGTCGTCGGCTTGGCCGAGCCGATATCCAAACCGCGATAAATCTGGATCGAATCTGCGGTGACAACCTCGCCACGCGGCTCGCCCGCGGCATCGACGCCCAGACGCAGCGCGACCTCCACCGCCAGCGCGGTCTTGCCACCCGCCGTCGGCCCGATGATCACCGGAAAGCGCTCCGAACCAATCATGTCTCGAGGGTATCGCCGCACATCCGCGCGGGAGCATCAGCGGACCATCGCGGGATCGCATTTGGCGCACTTCCGGCCCACCCCGGGCGCATAAGACAGCCCGCCCTCCTATCATCGCCCGTGCCTATTCCACGCGTTGCCATCGTCGGCCGGCCCAATGCCGGCAAGTCGTCTCTCATGAACATGATCGCCGGGTCGAAGGTCTCCATCGTCGACCCGACTCCAGGTGTCACGCGCGATCGCGTCGCCGCCATCGTCGCACTCAAGCACCCCGACAACCAAGGCCCCGAGAAGCCCGTCGAGTTCGTCGACACCGGCGGCTTCGGCGTTTATGTCGCCGAGGGCGCTCGCTACGACGAAGTCGGAGCGGACCTCGCCAAACTCACCGACTCGATCGAGAACCAGATCGGTGCCGCCGTCAGCAATGCCGACCTCATCCTCTTCGCCATCGACTGCCAGCAGGGCGTCACGCCCGCCGACGAAGAAATCGCGCGTCTGCTCCGCGAGCAGCGCCTCGGTCCGGGCGGCAAGCGCCACGGCAAGGGAGCCAGCGCCGGCGCAGACACGCACAAGCGTGCCCCCGTCATGGTCGTCGCCACCAAAGTCGACGGCCCCAAGTGGGAAGCCCACGCGATGGAACTCGCCGCGCTCGGCTTCGGCGAGCCGCTGATGTGCTCCTCCAAGAGCAACTACTTCCGGCGCGAGTTCCTCGACACGATCTATGACACTGTGCCCGCCGCCACGCCCGACGACAGCCAGAGCGTACTCGCGGATCTGAAGATGGCGATCATCGGCAAGCGCAACGCGGGCAAGAGCACGCTTGTCAACACGCTCGCGGGCGAGCCGCGCATGATCGTCTCCGAGATCGCCGGCACCACCCGCGACGCGGTGGACGTGCGCTTTGAGATGGACGGCCGCACGCTCATCGCGATCGACACCGCTGGCCTGCGCCGCAAGCGTTCGTTCCAGAACATGGTCGAGCACTACGCGTTTGATCGTGCGGTGATGGCGATCGATCGCGCCGACGTCGTTGTCCTGATGATCGACGCGATCGAGAAGATCAGTCAGGTCGACGAGCAACTCGCGGGACTGTGCCAGCGTTCGCACAAGCCCGTGATTATCGCGATCAACAAGTGGGACTTGGCCGAGGGCCGCACCGACGATCGCGGCCGCCCCGCCACGCCCGATCGCTTCGAGGAATACATCCGCAAGGAACTTCGCGCGCTGCCCTTCGCGCCTATCGCGTTCATCTCAGGCCAGAATGGCCGAAACGTCCGCGCGATGGTCGATGTCGCCTTCGATCTGCACGAGCAGGCGGGCCAGCGCGTCACCACGGGCAAACTCAACCGCCTGTGCCGAGACATCATCACGCGCCAGGGGCCGACCGACATCAAGGGCACGCAGGCCAAGGTTTTCTTTGTCGCCCAGACCGGCGTCTATCCGGCGACGATCACGCTGGTCGTCAACCACCCGGAACTCTTCACCCCCAACTACCTGCGATTCCTGAGCAATCGCTTCCGCGAGGAACTGCCGTTCCCCGAAGTGCCGATGCGGATCGTGGTGCGTGCCCGCCGCCAGCGCGAGGACGACATGGCAGACGCCGCCGACGGCGCCGAGCCGCTCGATCGCGTGCGCTCCCGCGGCAAGCAGATGTCGCGCACTGGCGAGGCCCCACCCGCGATCGTCGCCGACGAAGGCGAGTACGGCGAGGAACTGCTCAGCGACAGTGAGTCAGTCGAGGTGCAGTTCGAGAGCGACGACGCGGACGATTACTTCATTGATGACGAGAAGTAATCCCATCCCAAATCGGTTCTTGAGCGCGAAGGGCTCAGAGCACGCGGAGAACGTCCAACGGCCCAGAACACGCAGTCGCGCATCGCGACCGGCGGCGGCGTCGCACCGTCACGTTCCCGCGTCCGCCTGAACGAAGCGGCTGTCCAGGGGCCCACGCGCGATCGCGGCGCGAGATGTTAGGCTCTGTCTGACGGATCGTTTTGGTGGCCCGGATCTCCGAGCCGGGCCGTTGGACGCTCGACTTCTCAAGCAAAACGGCACGATTCGGAGACTCGTTCCACCACAATCCCGATCCGTCAGACAGACCCTAGTACTTCAGCACCGAGTGCAGTTCGCCGTACTGTTTGAACTTTTCGCGCCCGTTCAACCCGGCCAGTTCGATCAGCACGGCGATGCCCACGATCTGGGCCTGGCACTTTGTCAAGAGTTCACAGCACGCCCGGAGCGTGCCGCCGGTCGCGAGCAGATCGTCGATGAGCAGCACTCGCTTTCCCGCGGCGATCGAGTCGGCGTGGAGTTCAAGGCGATCGGTGCCGTATTCGAGCGCGTAGTCGACCCCGTGGACTTTGCCCGGAAGTTTTCCAGGCTTGCGCACGGGCACAAAGCCGGCGGACAGTGCCTGCGCGATGGCCGTGCCAAAGATGAAGCCGCGTGACTCGGCCCCCACCACGACGTCGATCCGCTGGCCGCGGAACGGATTGGCCATCAGTTCCACCGCGAGCGCAAGCCCGCGCGGATCGGCAAGCAGCGGCGTGAAGTCTCGAAACATGATCCCCGGCTTGGGAAAGTCGGGCACGTTCCGAATCAACGCGTTGAGTTGGGCGACTTGACTCACGTCTTGCTCCACTTCGGTTTGTCCGTCATCGATCTCCAGCGACAAGCCTATCGCGCAAGCATCGTTGACGGTACGAATGCGACGCACAATTGCGGCGACACCTCATCGCGTGCTGACCCGGGCAGGTCGATTCGCGACGCTCCCGAAACACGCGCTCAGCCAAGCACGGCGACCTACGACCAGACACGCGTGATGATCTCCGCCGCACGCTCCAGTTCCGCCCGCGTGTTCAGCACGTCCGGACAGACGCGCACAAAGCCGAGTCGGGCGTCGACGTTGACGCCCGCGGCTTTCAACGCGTTCACCGCGTCCATCGCATCGGGCGATTTCTCCCAGGGCACGAGCATGAACGCGCCCGCCGATGCGGGGCGGCACACACGCACGCCGCGTTGCGCGAGGAGTTCCTGCAGCATCGCGATCTGCGTCAGGTTGTAGTCGCGCAGACGACACACTCCGATCGCCGAGACGAACTCCAGCCCAGCGCGGCACTGATACGCGAGCAGCGGCGCGGGCGTGGAATCCATCCATGCATCGCCGCCGGGCGCGAGGAGCGGTTCCTCGGGGCGCTGAAAGCCGAACGTGTCTTGCTTCGCAAACCAACCCGTATCGAGCGTCCGCAGCAACGGCTCGGCGTCGTCGTCGCGGAGGTGGCGCGGATGCACGGCCAAGAAGCCGCCGCCGGGCCCGCCGCGAAGGTACTTGTAACAGCCGCCGATGGCAAAGTCGGCGTCGAGCGCGGCCATGCCGACCTCGATGACGCCCAGAGCGTGGTAGCAATCAACGATTGCGAGCCCGCCGCGCTCGTGGACCGCTCGCACCACGCGACCGATGCCCTCAAGCACCTGCCCGGTCGCGTAGTAGACCTGCGACACAAGCACGAGATCGACCCGCGGCAGCGATTCGATCATCGCGATGATGCGATCAACTGAGAGCAGCGGCGGATGTGAGTCATCGGCCTCGACCCAGTGAACCTCGGCCCTTCCGCGATGCGCGTAGGTCTTAAGGATGAAGTCCATCGAATCAAACTCGCCGCGGGTCGCGACGACGACTGGACGCGCCACTGGCAGCGCGTTCAGAACCGCGCGCAATCCCTGCCCTGCGTTCACGCGAGGCGTCACGCAGTCGCCGCGCGGCAACCCGAGCAGCATCGCGACTCGCGATCGGTAACGCCCGATCTCGTTCATCCATGGGCCCCACGCGTCGTCCATCCGCGCCGCCCACAACGACGCGAACTCCGCGATGTCGGCCGCCGTCTGATCCAGCGGCCTGCCCAGCGAATGATTCGCGAGGTATATCTCGTCGCGTTGCAGCACGCGCGAGAAGAGTGGGAACACATGGCGACAAAGGCCGTCTTCCGTCAGCGGCCCGTCTCCGATTGCACTGATCGCCTCGCTGATCACGGTCATCCGGCTTCCTCACGCTCTGCTGCCGAGCACCCTCACGCCAATGCGAGTGATGCTTTCCTTGAATCCGAAACGCGATGCGCGATCCGACTGGAAGTGGCGGGTCCAAGAAGACACCAAGCTATGACGCGTCGTGGAATCGATCGCATACTCCAGTCTCATCGCGTCACGCAGTCTTCGCTGCATCAATGCTTCGGCGCTTCCCCCGTCGCCGGGCCGATCGACGTCCGCACGTCCCAGAGTTCCGGGAAGAACGGGATGTCGAAGATGTGCTTCAGATATGGCACCCCCGCGGTGCCGCCGGTGCCGCGTTTGAAGCCGATGATGCGATGCACGACCTTCATGTGCCGGAACCGCCACAACTGATACGCCTCGTCGATATCGACGAGTTTCTCGCTCATCTCGTAGGCGTCCCAGTATCGCTCGGGGTTCTCATAGATCTCGCGCAGCACCGCGACTACGCCCTCGTGCGCGACGTGCGACTGGGTCACGTCGCGCGTCAGAACCTCGCGCGGCACATTCATCCCGCGCCGCGCCAAGTGCCGCAGGAACTCGTCGTACAACGTCGGCGCATCCATCGCGGCCTTGACCATCGCGAAGATCGGCGGATTGTGGCGAAACACGTCGAGCATCCGCGCGTCCTTGTGCCCGAGCACATACTCGATGATGCGATTCTGGTGGCTTTGAAAGCCGCTGGCCGGGCCGAGCACATGCCGGAACTGCGTGTATTCCGTCGGCGTCAGCGTCGCGAGCACGCTCCACTGCGAGAGCAACTGCGTTTGGATGTGCTTGACACGGGCCAGCACTTTGAACGACGCTTCGAGTTGATCGCTCGCGATGAGCCGCAGAGCCTCGTGCAGTTCGTGGATGATGAGTTTGAACCACAGTTCGCTGGTCTGGTGCTGGATGATGAACAGCAGTTCATCATGATGCTCGGGTGACGACAGCGGACGCTGCGTGCTGAGCAACTGCGGCAAGCCCAGATACGTCGCGTAGTCGAGCTTGCCGTGCAGGTCCGTGTGGACGCCCGCGGCGGCGTGGTTCGGGCGGCGTTGCGATTCGGGAGCGTGGTCGTGGCTCATGCCAGAGAGCCTACGAGATTCATGTCGCACGCGCAGAGCGACTCTCAAAGCCAGACCTCTGACTTCGTAGAGCCATGACTCTTGACTTTTTGGCTTCTTCCCACGCCCTTACCGACGATCGTCCATCGGGTCCACGTTGTCCGTGCGCGTCGGCCCGGTGGCGTCCGCCATCGCGGTCTGATGGCGATCAACGGAAGTCGGAATCATGGAGATGAGCGGTGAACCGTCGCCGCTCGCCGGCGCGACCTCAATGTTGCGAATCGTTCGATACTCATCGACGCACGAGTAGGAGCACCCGCCAAGACCAAGCCCACCCGCCGCCAGCGCGACAAGCGCGCCGATTCGTACGCCTAGGACGATGCCTAAGCCTTGCACACGCGGGGTCTGACGTTGCGTCACTGCCATGGCTCGTGTTCCAGAGTCCTAGGAAACCCGCCCGCCGCATTCCATCGGCGACCGACCTGCCACAGACCCATCCATCCCAGCCACACACTTCTTCGGCGTTTCCTCGCCGAAACCTCACCACGCCCGACATATCGGACGGGGCGGGACGTGAAGCGTAGCGGCTTCTCCGTCCAGCGTCACGTTGCGACGGCCGTGTCGCAACGCCTGTGGATAAGTGTCTTGTAAATGTCAGGGCATGCACGCGCTCGCAGCGACCGATCCGATACAACGCCGGATGAGTGCGGGCGTGCATTCCAGCGGCTTGCGGGCGTGCGTTTGACGCCCCGCCGCGTCATAGTACCATACGGGTTCCACGCTCGGCGGTTTCAGTGCCGAGCCTTGATTGTGATTCTGTTCGGTTCGCATGACGCGCCCGACCCAACGCGAGATTTCTCATGAAACCCGCCTTCAGCACCGTCGCCTGCCCCGACTGGACCTTTGAGCGCATCGCCACCGCCGCCGAGGAAGGCGGCTGGCAAGGGGTCGAACTCCGCTCCTTCGGCTTCGGCGGCACGCGCCTCGCGTGCGAGCCCTCGCAGACCGCCGGCGAAAAAGTCCGCGCCCTCTTCAGCGCGGCGGGCACCGAGGTCAGTTGCATCGCGACCTCCGCGTGCTTCGACGCGCCGATCCGTCCCGCGATCATCGGCGCGCTCTCAAGTAAGCCCGGCCTGCCTCTGCGTCACGTTCACTCGGCCCTTCGAATCGCAATGTCGCTCGACTGCAACCTCATCCGCGTCTTTGGAGCGCAAGTACAGGCAGGTCAGACGCGACAGGCCACCATCCATCGCATCGCGTCGCAACTTGCCGAGGCCGGCGACATGGCCAAGAACACCGGTGCTCGCGTCGCGCTCGAGAACGCGGGCTCCTTCACCACCGCTGCCGATGTATGTGAAATCCTCGACCTTGTCGATCACCCGCACGTCGGCGTCGCGTACTGCCCCGCGCTGGCGAAACTCACCGGCGAGGATCCCGTCGCGGGGCTCAACGTGATTGGCGAGCGATTGATGAGCGTCAAGCTCCGCGACTATCGCGGCGGCGTGCCGTGCCACCTCGGCGATGGCGAACTGCCCGCGCGGGCCGTCGTGGACGCCCTCGGCAAGGCCGACTTCCGCGGGTGGCTTGTCTTCGAACACGATCGCCTGTGGAATCGCGACGCGAGCGAACCCGCGGCCACGCTCGCCGCCGCCGCGCGTCGTCTGTATGAATGGATCGGCGGCTCGACCCATACGCGCGGCACGCGCCAACTCGTCGAAGTCTGATTTCTGTCGTCCGTTCGCCGGGGCTCCCAAACATGCGGCCGCACGATTCGCATCCCGACTCGGCGCGGCACGCCACAGACGACGACGCGTCGCGAGAACTCACTACGCGCGTGCTCGACCGCTGTCTCTCCCTCGGTTTTGCTCTCTCTGGCGTTGCGACTCTGCAGCGCAGCGAGTGGGATGATGAACTCCGCGCATGGCTCGACGCCGGCAAGCACGGCAGCATGGCCTACCTCGCACGCAACACCGACATCCGCATCGAGCCCGCTCGCCTGCTCGATGGCTCGGTGTCGTGCGTCATGGTCGCTGATCTGTATCACGCGAGAGGTGATGACGCGGCGGGAAACGATCGAGGCAGCGGACACGCGCCCACGGAGTCGCCTCAAGCCTCGACGCAGCCCCTCGGCAGGATCGCACGCTACGCCCGCGGCGACGACTACCACGACGCGATGAAGCGCCGACTGCACACGTTGTGCGATGAACTTCGTGTCGCGCACCCGGCGCACCAGTTCCGGGCATTCGTCGACACCGCGCCGGTTTTGGAGCGTGAACTCGCGCACCGCGCGGGCCTGGGCTGGATCGGCAAGCACACATTGCTCATTCATCCTCGCGTCGGCTCGTATCTCCTCCTCGGCGGCGTGATGACCACCATGTCGCTGCACGCAGCCGAGCGCCCCGAGCCAGACCACTGCGGCATCTGCACGCGCTGCATCGACGCCTGCCCCACCGCTGCGATCACACCCCACAGCGTTGACGCGTCGCGCTGCATTTCGTATCTCACCATCGAACATCGAGGTTCGATCCCGCAAGAGTTCACCGAGAAACTCTCCGGCTGGATCTATGGCTGCGACATCTGCCAGGACGTCTGCCCCCACAACTCGCCGCGCCCCGCCGATGCCGACGTGGGCAACCGTCACGCCGCGTATGCACCGCGCCGGGCCACGCTCCCGCTGCTCGATGTGCTCGGCTGGAACGATGATGACCGTCGTCACGCCTTCAAAGGCAGCGCGATGAAACGCGCAACGCTTTCGATGATGAAACGCAATGCCGTGCTTCTCGCGGGCGATGAAATCGGCGGCGGTCGCGACGCCTCATCCTGCCAACCACTGATCGCCGCGCTCACGCGACTCGCGGACAGCCCGAGCGAAGACGAACTGGTGCGTGCCGCGGCGCGAGGGGTATTGGCGCGCCACGCCTCACGCTGATCTGCGCCGCCACGCAAACACGCCGAAGACGATGGCAAGCCCCGGCAGATACCACATCTCCTGCCGCGCGAACACACCCAGCGCGAACATCGGGGCGGCCGCCGCCACCGTCCCCAGCCACAGCAGCACATCGCGCCGCGTCGGCGGCGACACAAACCCGTCCGGCCGCGCCAAACCCACAAGCAGCACATACGCCGGGAAGACGAGCGCGTAGAACGACATGAACACGCGATACACATTTTCGCTCGAAGGCATCAGCCCAGGTGCCCAGATCACCTGCCGAATGTCATGCGGCGGGATCATCGCGCTCGCCACGCCGATCCCCAGTGCCGCCACCAGCAACTTGCCCGCGCCCGCCCTGCTGTGCGAACCACCCGCCGCGCCACCTGGCGCACCAGAAGAAATGACCTCCTCACGCTGTGCACTCAACTCGCGCACATGCACACCCACCGTAAACACCGCCTGCACGAGAATGTGCGCCGCGAGCAACCAAGGCAGCGGCCCAAAGTCGCCGCCCAGCACCGCCTGCGAGTAGTGCATCGTCAGCGCGATCATCGTCGCGAAGAACACGCCAAATCCGACGCCAAACGCAACTCGGCCCGCGCCCGCGCCGAGCGAACGGCGTGCGCGCAAGAACGTCAAGTCCAGATACGGGCACAGCGCAAAGCCGAAGACCATCACCGGCGCGAGCCACAGCAGCCCCGGATTCGTCACCATGCGCTCGCGCAAGAACGCGTCATCAGGGCGCGGCAGCGCAAGCACCAGTCCCAGGCTCACTGCCCACGCGGCAAACCCGACACCCGGCAGCAACCGCATCGGCACGCTCGCGACGAGCCAACCCAGACCCATCAATCCGGCCGCCGCGCCGAGCCCCAGCAACGCCAGCCCGGCCGACTCGCTCATCACGGCGTCGGCCCAGGGCGTGCTCTTGCACAACCACGTGACGAAGAACACATGAAAGAGAATTGTCACCTGCGAAAAGCCGCGTGCCGCGCTCCGATGTGCCTTCGCGAATCGCTCCGCCGCCGCCGCATCGCGCAGCACCCACCCCATCGCCGCGGCCCCAACGATGTTGGGCATCGCGAACGCGGCAAACGACGCCACGCCATAGTCGCGCAGCAACAGCAGCGGCAGAAACATCCCAATGCACCACGTCCACGACGACGCGAGGTACATGCCAAAGCCCAGAGCCTTGGCAACTCCGCCGCCATCGCGTCCGTCGTTCGCCGCGCCGCCGATCATCAACGATCACCCATCGCCACGCGATTTCGCAGCACGCCGATGCCTTGCACTTCGACCTCCACCACATCGCCGTGCTTGAGGAACACCGGCGGCGTGCGCGCAAACCCCACGCCGCTGGGCGTGCCCGTCAGGATCACCGTCCCCGGGAGCAGCGTCGTCCCGCGACTGCACTCATGCACCAGTGTTGGCACATCAAAGATCATGTCGCTCACCGGCGAATCCTGCATCGTCTCACCGTTCACGCGGCACATCACACGCTGCGACCCGATCGTGCCGAACTCGCGCACGCTCACAAGCCGCGGCCCCAACGGGCAAAAAGTATCAAACGACTTTCCACGACAGAACTGCCCGCCCGAGCCATCTTTCTGCCACCAGCGGGCCGACACATCGTTCGCGACGGTGAACCCCGCGATGCACGACATCGCCTCGTCCTTGCTCACTTCGCGCACGAATTCGCCGGACGGATGCCGCCCGATCACGATCGCCAGTTCCGCCTCAAAATCGACCTGCGGTCGATCCTGGCAAATCTTCGGTATCACGATCTCGGCGCCGTCCACGCTTGCCGCCATCGGGTTCTTGGTAAACAACACCGGCCGCTCCGGCACGCCCTTGCCCTGTTCCTTCGCGTGGGCGGCGTAGTTCATGCCCACCCCGATGATGTGGCGAACCAGCAGCGACTCGCCCGAGGGTGTGCCGATGACGACGCCGAACGTGTCTTTGATGATGCCCGAGTCTTTGGTGCTGCTCATGGTGCTTCTCGCGTAAGGCGGCAGGATATCAGGGCTGCCCATCGAGCCACTGAGGTGAGCCACGGAAGAGGCCGCGGTCGCGGGCCACTCGCGTGGACCGTCAACGCGGACAGGCCCAAACGCAAGCCCCTGCGCTCCCCGGCTATCATGTGCGTTGCCCGCCTACGCGGGCAGTGCAATCGCGGATTGCTGCAAAGTTTGGGCTCCAGCGGGCACACCCCGCGTCCGGGTCGTGAAGGTCAATCAGGTCGTGTGTACGCAGCTCGACACCTCGTCCCCCGCGGCATCGCGCCCCAGTGCCGATGTCGACACCATCGTCCCCATCGGCGAAGCCGCCGAGCCGGACGTCGACGCGGCACTGCAATCAGGCGGCACGGCACTCGCGCGTCAACCTCTTCACGCCGGTCATCGCAAGGGGTTCATCGACCGCATCGAAGCCGGCATCGCCCGCCTGAGTGCCCGCAACAACTTCTGGCATCGCGTCTGCTCCATGATCTGGCTGCCCTACGCCTTCCGCAGCGGCATCCGCATGAAGCAGGTCGACGAGAACACCTTCGCCGCCGAACTCCCCTTCCGTCGCTTTAACCGCAACTGGTACAACGCCATGGCCGGCGCGGCCCTGCTCGGCAACAGCGAAATCGCCGGTGGCATGTTCGTCTTCGGCGTTTGCGGCGGCGACTACTCCGTCGTCTGCAAACACCTCGAATACAAGTTCCTCCGCCCCTGCTTCGGCCCCGCACTCTATCGCATCACCCCGCGCGAGGACATCAAGGCTCTGGTCGCCGCGGGCAGCGAGTTCAACATCACGATCGACATGGAGATCGTCCAGATCGGCGTGCTCCCCAACGCCCTTCGTGGCAACAAGAGCAAGGACGGCAAGGCGAGCGTCATCGCACGCATGGCCGCCAAGGACCGTCGCGTGGGTCGCTGCACTGCGGTCTTCCACGTCACTCCCCAACTGCACAACAAGGCCAAACGCGGGCACGTCCGCAACGTCGGGTGATGCATTCGCCTCCGCGTTGCAGCGACGACTCGCGATGACCGACCAGTCCTCAGCGATACCGCCCCATCCATGAGTTCACGCGGATGACGACGACGCCGCGGAGCATCCGCAGCGGATCGCGGATGAGATCGACCTTTGTCGCCTTCGCAGCGTGATCTTCGCTGACACGCGCGGGAATCTGCGCGATGCGCAGTCCAAGGCGGCGTGCAAGAAACACCAACTCGGCATCGAACGAGAAATCGGTGAGCCGCTGACGGCTGAAGATCGCCGACGCCGCGTCCCGCCGAAACCCTTTGAGCCCCGCCTGCGTGTCGCGATACGGCAGCCACAGCGCAAGCCGCGCGAGTTTGTTGAATCCCCAGCCAAGCACCCGTCGCGCGAGTCTGACGTTTCGCTCATCGCGATGCACCAGACTCCGCGAACCGATCACGACTTCGGCCCGGGCAAGCGCGGCCTCCAACTGCGGGATGTGATCGAGCGGATAGGCCAGATCGCCATCCGTGAAGCACACCAGCGGCGCACGAGCCTCTCGCACCAGATTCAGCGCGGTCTCGCGCACGACGCTCGCCTTGCCGCGATTGCGCGGCGACACCGACAGCGACACGTTGGGGATATCCGCGACAGCAAGCGCCGCGGCGATTCGCTCCGGGGTCCCGTCGGTCGAACCGTCATCCGCAAAGACGAACGCAATGCCCGGGTCGGCCCGGGCCGCTTCGAGCACGGCATTGATCGTCCGCCCGATCACGCGCGATTCGTTGTAGACCGGGAGGATCACCGCGATGCGCGTCGCCACCGCAACACCCGCCGACGACGTGGTCGCGGCAAGGCCTGAGTCGCACGGGATCGCCGACGAGGTGATGAGCATGCTCAACGGGCCTACGGATGACCGGCTCGGCGGGTTGCGGGAAAAGTGAGCGATACTGGACTCGAACCAGTGACCTCTTCCATGTCAAGGAAGCGCGCTAGCCAACTGCGCTAATCGCCCATGAACGACCAGACCTGTCAGGCCCGCGATCGGGACGCCACTTGCGGCCCGCCGCGGACAGGAGGCAAGTCTATCGCCACGAAAGGGCGGCGGCAAATGCTTCGGGTTCACAGGGCGCTCCAAACAACAGTTCTCGGCCGCTATGCCGCCGCTCTTCGCCACTTGGCAAGCCCCCTGAACTCACCTACGCTTGCTTCCCTGTCGATGAAGCGGTCGGCGGGAGTCTCGGGAGCGTGCCGGAGTGGCCAATCGGGGCAGACTGTAAATCTGCTGGCTTACGCCTTCGGGGGTTCGAATCCCTCCGCTCCCATTGAGGTTTCGCGAACAAGCGTTTCGCGGTCAAGCGCGTCAGGCGGGTCCAACTCGGGCCCGCCTGTTGCATTTTCCAACGCCCGAGACGTCGCGACGGCCGCTCGGTTTGAGACCAATCACCGTTGATGAAAACACGTGTCTTTGGTGGCCCGGATCTCCGAGCCGGGCCGTTTGTGCATGTGTTCCCCGATCAAACGGCCCAAGTCTTTTTCACACACTTCGTTTCCTTTCTCTTTGCCTGTCGCACTCCGTCTCTACTCTCCCCAAAAACAACGCCGCGGAGCGTTTCGGCTCCGCGGCGGTTCACAACTCAGATTGACGACAACTCAGTTGCCGACATGGATCTCAACACGACGCGACGACTTCGCGTCCTTCTTCGGCTTGGCCGAGCCCATGCCGATGGCCGAAATCTCGCCCGACGAGATGCCCTTGGAGATCAGGTACTGCTCAACCGACTCCGCACGGGCCTGGCTCAGCGCTTCGTTCGAAGGGAACTTGCTCTTGCGAATCGGGGTGCTGTCGGTGTAGCCCTCGACGCGGATGCTCGCGCCGCTGTACTTGCTCTTGAGTTGACGCGCGATGCCGTCGAGTTCCTTCTTCGCCGCGCTGGTCAGCGTGGCCTGGCCCGAGGCGAAGGTCACATCGCCAGCGAGCACGAACACCTGGCCACGCTCGCGCGAGCCGCCGGTGCCGCCACCGCCACCGCCACCGCCGGTCATGTCCGTCGGAGCCGGGCGGCTCGCGGTCGCCACTTGGTTCTGCAGATCGGCGATGCGGGCGTCGCGATCACGAACCTGCTGAGACAGGCTCTCGGTCTGCGTGCGCAGTTCCGTGTTCTCCGTCTTCAGAGCGTCGACTTCCTTCTTGTTGTTCTCGCAGCCGCCGAGCACGCCGGCAAGGGCGACGCCCAGAACGCTGAGGCCAATGACTTTCTTGAACCCGATCGAGAAACTGCGCATCGTGACGCTCCCTGCGTGTTGCCGCCGCGGCGGCATGAAATGAGTGGTGGCACCGGTCCGTTCGGGGCCAATCTGCCGCACGAGGCCTCGCGAGTTGCCCCGTGTCGGACTGCGCAGACTGTATCGGGCCTTCACGCGTTTTTCACGCAGAATCGGCGTCCTTCTCGTGCGTTTTGCGCTGCCGCCCCGCCGCCCTCACGCAACTCTCGCGCGATCTCCGACCCCTCCCGTGCGCCGTCGTCCCCGCGTCACGGCAGGTTCACCGGTATCTGCGCGTGCAGCAGCCGTGTCAAGCCATGCTCAATCAAGGGCTTACAGAAAAGCACCACCAGCGTCGCCACCGCCAGGAACGGGCCATAAGGCATCGACCGCTTCACCTTGCCCCCGACCACCGCGCCCAGCACCGCCCACAGCACGCCCACGAACGCGGCCAAAAAGAACGCCAGCACGGCATCAATCCACCCGACGCACGCACCCACCGCCGCCATCAAGTGCACATCGCCCAGCCCCATCGCTTCCTTGCCAAAGCCCAGTGAGCCCGCGATCCGCGTCGTCCACACCACGCCGCCGCCCACCAGATACCCCACCAATACGCCGCCCAAGACACTCAGCCACAACGACGGCGGGTTTTCAAGCGCGAGCAGCCCGGTCGCGGGGTCGTACGTCGCCGGACCCATCCATCGCGACGCGAGCGCCCCGCCCAAGAAGGCCAGCGCGACCACCGGCGCGACGAACACCACTTCCTTCATCATCTCCCGCCGCGCGTGCGGGTACTGCACCCAGATGTCCGGCGTGTTCGCCTCGGCAGCGGGTGTCGGCGTCGCCTCACCCTCGCTCGCCGGCTCCGGCATCGTCCCACCGGCGGCGGCCTGATGCTGCTTCTCCCACTCGTCGTAGTCCGCAAACGATCGCCGAATCAGTCCCCGCGACAGCAAGACGTTCGCGACCAGCAGGCCGACCATGCCACCGATCCCGCCCCCCACAACCCACCACGCGTTCGGCCCGACGGCGGTCGCAATCGTCCAGTTCCATTCCGGCGCGTGCGTCGGCAGCCGCCCGCGCGTCACCTGAATCCACACCGCGTGCCCGACATGCCCGACCAGTCCCACGATCGCGGGCACCCACGTCAGCACCAGCGGAATCGTGAACGTCTTCGCGTCCACAATCGTCATCGCCACCAGCGAGCCGGTCAGAATCAGCAGCACCGCCAGCGTCGGCCACGTCATCGCCAGCCCCGACGCCGCCCAGTCCGGCCCCAGCCCTTGGATCGCAATGCTCCCCGACAACCCATACGCGTTGCCCGGCAGCACATAGAACGCCAAGAACAACGCCGCGAAAAGCACCGCCGTCACCGCCTCGACAATTGGATATTCCGGGCTGATCTTCACCGAGCAATAGCGGCATCGCCCACGAAGAATCAGCCACCCCAGGATCGGGATGTTCTCGCGAAAGGTCAGTGGCGTATTGCACGCCGGGCAACGCGACGGCGGCGTCACTACGCTCAGCCCCAGCGGCAGGCGATACACCAGCACATTCACCAGCGACCCGACGCACGCGCCGAACGCGAAAATGAACAGCGTCCAGATCAGGTCCAGCGTCAGAAGCATCCACTGATACTGCGGCATCCGTGAGTGTCATCCCGGTGAGGTGTGATCGCGGGCCGGCGACAGCGACCGCCCCTTACTCATCATCGGCCGCGTCGTCGTCCTCGTCCGAAGTTTCGTCCCGTGCCGACCCCTTGGGCCGCGACGCCAGCAGTTCCTTGCCCACTTCCTTCACCCGCTGCTCCGCCTGCCCCAGCACCGCCTCGCAGCGCTTCACCAGCGCCACGCCACGCTCATACTCCGCGATCGACTGCTCCAGACCGATCTCTCCCGACTCAATCCGCCGGATGATCTCCTCCAAATGCCCCATCGCCTGCTCAAAGGTCATGGCGTTGACGTCGGCCGAGATTGACGCGGGTTTCTTGCTCATCGCTGAAAAACCAATCGCAACACAGAACACCAGAAAGACGACGACCGCTGCCAACCATGCCTGTCGCCCAGACTCTGTCTGACGGATCGTTTTGGTGGCCCGGATCTCCGAGCCGGGCCGTTGGGCGCTCGACTTCTCAAGCAAAACCGCACGATTCGGAGACGTGTGCCACCACAATCCCGATCCGTCAGACAGACCCTAGCCGCAACGCCTCCCACGCCTTCGTCCCACAGCACGCTTCACCACCACAACCGCCACACACACTGTACCGCCACGAGCAAACCCGCGCCGCCGCGTCTTGCGCCGATTCATCACCCACGCCAGTCGCCGCCTCCCAAGGCACGCTCGCACGTCCAAGATCTGCGCCCCTTCTATCCCGCCTCCAGGCTTTGGCCTCCGCCTTCCTTGGTACCATGGACTCATGCTTGCCAAAGCCTTCAAGTTCATCGTCGCGCTCGTCGTCCTCGCCGCTCTCGCCGTCGGCGGCTTCCTTTTCTATCGCTCCCAAAACGCCGCCACCGTCGACACATGGATCGGCAAGCAACTCGTCGGCATCGTCTCCAGTTACATCGTCCCCACCATCGAGTTCGACTCCGTCAAGTACAACGCCCCCTATGGCGTCGCCCTCCGCAACGTCACCCTCACCGCGCCCGACGGCACGCGCGTGGTGAAGGTCGCCGCCCTCGATGTCGAACTCGCCGAAATCCCAAGCATCGGCAAGCCCATCGTCATCAAGAGCGTCCTGCTCACCGGCGGCGACGTCAACCTCGTCGCCTCCGCCGACGGCGGCTTCAAGGGCCTCGTCCCTTTCAGCAAGGTCAGCGCGGTCGACGCCACCAAAGCCAGCGCAAGCGGCAAGGAAGCCATCGCCAAGGTCGAGGAAAAAATCGACCCCAACTTCCGTCTCTCCAACACCATCCGTCTCGAGAACGTCTCGTTCAAGGACGTGTCGCTTGTCTACGACGCCAGCGACGGCAACCCGCCCATGAAAATCGAAGGCCTCTCGCTCGACCTCGCCGTCAGCCCCACCGCCAATGACCCCGGCTGGTACGCGATCGACACCGCCTTTGGCCGCGCCCCGCAGGCCCAGTTCGTCGTCAAGGGTCGCCTCAACATCGACACGCTCACCGCCGATCTCGCCCAGACAACCATGACCGCCGAACTCGGTCCCGACACGCTCGGCAGCCTGCCCGGACAACTCCAGACGCTTCTCAGACAACACGACGCCCGCGGCAAGATGGTCGCAAACATCAGCGGCGTCATCCCAGTCAAAGACATCAACGCCGCCGACATCAAGGCCAACGTCTCGATCACCGCGCTCAACGTCGCCAGCGGCGAGTTCCGTCTTCCCATCGACAACCTCGCGATCAACGCCACCCTCAAATCCGGCACCCTCGACTTTGACCAGACCGCGAACCTCATCAAGGGCGCGGTCATCTCCCGCGGCACGCTGCAACTCGCGAGCACCGACAAGCCGCTCCAAGCCACCTGGACCGCCCGCAACCTCGACCTGCGCGAACTCCTCCGCGTTCAGAACTCCGGCGAGCCGCCGAAACTCGCCGGCATTCTCAACTCCCAGGGAAGCGCAACGACCAGCCTCAACGACCCCAAGGGCAAGCTCGCCGGCAGCGGCGACCTCGAAATCAAGGACGGTCGACTCATCCTGCTGCCCGGTCTCAACGACCTCATTGAAAAAGTCGGCATCGGGACCAGCCTCCTCGGCAGCACCGACCTCAACCACGGCCTCACCGCCACGTACGACCTCGCGCCCGTCGGCATCGTCGTCAAGCAATCCGAACTCACCACGCCCGTCATTGCCGCCCGTGCCAAAGGGCGCATCGGGTTCGACCAGCAACTCGACCTCGCCGTCAACGCAGGACCGCTCGAGAAGATGCAGAACCTGCTCAGCAAAGCCGGAAAGGTCGGCCAACTCCTCGGCGACCTCACCAAGGTCACCGACAAACTTGTGACCTATCGCGTCACCGGCCCCGCCAACAAGCCCGAAGTCTCCGTCGCGCCGCTGGGATTTGAGATCAAATGAGTCCGTCGCCAATCTCGGGTGCCACAATCACCCGTTCGCTTTGGAACTCGTGATCGTGCGGGGCAGTCGAATCGTCGCTCGATCAACACGCATGATCGTCACGCGCACACCCTCGCGTACCATCGCCCGATGAACCGCGACTCCATCATCAACCCGTTCCGCGCCGCACTCAGCCTGCCGATTCTCCTCTGCCTCTCCGCCTGCACCATCGGCGGCAGCACAGGCGTCGGCGTCGAGAACAACCGTCTCCGCGACGAACTCGCCGCCGCAAAGGCCCAGATCACCCAACTCTCCGCACAGCGCGACGAACTCACCACCAAACTCGCACTGTTCGAGCGTGCCCGCGCCGGCGCGATCCCCTTCGACATCCTCAGCGCGATGCCCGCCCCCGCCGGCATCCGCATCGGCTCGCTCTCGGGAATCCACCCAGCCGATCGCGCCACGCCCGCCACCCGCGTCGACCTCTACATCGAGCCCTTCGACGGCCGTGATCGCTTCATCCAAATCGTCGGCACGCTCAGCGTCGAGATCGATGCTCTTGCCCCCGTCGCCGACCGCACGCCGCCGCGATCGCTCGCCAGCGTCACCCTTACGCCATCACAAGTCCGCGACGCATACCGCGCCGGCTTCACCGGCACGCATTACAGCGTTGAACTGACGCTCAACACGCCGCTCAACACGCGCGAAGGATCGCTCGCGATGCGCGTCCGCTTCAACGACGCGATCAGCGGCCGCGAGTTCAAGGCCGAACGAGTCGTTGATCTTTCAACGAAGTGATTCTCACCGCCGACGTGCGACCTCTCACGCCGCCCGCAACTTCGCCAGTTCCGCCACGCGGCGTTCCGTCGGCGGATGCGTCGCGAACAGGTTCACCAGCGAGCCGCCGCCGCACAGAGGCTCGACGATGAACAGGTTGTTCTGGGCCGGGTTCGGCTGGATCAAGGGAATCCGCTGCGAATACGCCTCGAGTTTCTGAAGCGCCGAGATCAGCCCATCCGGCGACCCGGCGATCATCGCCCCGTCGGCGTCCGCCACATACTCGCGGCTGCGGCTGATCATCGCCTTGATCAGTGCCGCCCCCACTGCCGCCACGAGCACGCCGACCAGCGCGAACAGCGGGTTGGACCGACCTTCACTGTCGCGCCCACCGCCCAGCAGCATCCCCCACTGCGCGATGAATCCCAGCACACCCGCGATGGTCGCGGCGATGCACGAGGTCAACGTGTCACGGTTCTTGACGTGGGCCAGTTCGTGGGCCATCACGCCCTCAAGTTCGCGCCGATTCAGGAGCCGCAGCGCACCCTCCGTCACGGCCACCGCCGCCTTGCTCGGCGAACGCCCGGTCGCGAACGCGTTCGGCGCATCGTGCGGGCACACATACACCCGCGGCATGGGCAGACCCGCCCGCTGCCGCAGTTCGTCCACCATCCGGTACAGGTCGCCCCCCTCCTCGGCGGTCACTTCCCGCGCTTGCATCGCCGCGAGGGCAATCTTGTCCGAGAAGAACCACGCGATGATGTTGCTCGCCCCGCCCATGACAAGCGCGATCAGCAACCCCTGCTGCCCGTAGAACGACCCGACGAACAGGAACAGCCCAAAGAGGCCGCCCATCAGAAACGCGGTCTTGATGTTGTTCCACATTTTGACCATGAGTGCGATCGAGCCTCCCTGCGAGGTTGAGCACCAAGCACACCATGGTCCTCAGACCCAGGTGTCCCGGTTCACCCACCGATCGAGCATACGGCGTGCCGGAGGTTTGGTTTGATTTCGGATCGATCAGTCCCTTCAATTTTCTCTTGTTTGGTATTCGATCATTTTTCGAAAGTGTTTCGTCTTGACAAGCCGACAATCAATCTGTATCTTGTTCGGTATGTCGACCTTCGGCACGCCCGAGAACCCGCCCCGAAGTCCGCTTCACCTGTCGCGGGTGTTGCCGCGGCGTGTCGAACTGGCAGTCCCCCCACCCCCGAGGAGGCACGGATGAACAACATGGGATATTCTTACCCCGAGGCAAGACCGGTTCGGACCGGTTCGCGCATCCGAGTGTCCCGGTCAATCCCGGTTCGAAGGATGAGTGAGTCAGCGGATGGTGGTCCGCGTCCGAGCGTCGGCAGGCCGTTGGTGGAGCAGCAGTTGCAATCGCAAAACAGCCCCTCAGACACGTTTGTCGCCCCTTGGCTCACATGGCGGACGATTGTCCGTCGGTGTGCCGTCGTCGGCGGCTATGCGTTCGTCGCGGCGATGGTCGCCCTGTCTGCCATCATCGTCAAGGAGCACCAGCACGCCCCCGCCCTTGCCCGGGTCCAGCACCTGACGGCTGAGGATGCCGAACTGGCCGCTGATCTCCCCGAGATCGACGACCCGTTGAACGCCGAACCCTCGGAGATTGATTCCAAACTGGATGCCGGCGCCATGTTGACCACCGTCGCGCACGCGACGACGCCGTCCACCGAGGCGGCCGACATTTTCGGCGAGCCGGCGTGGAAGTCCGATCCGAGCATTCGCTACTTCAACGGGCGCCCGGTTCGCCCGGCCCGCACCATCCGAATGGTGGTCACCGCCTACTCCCCCGATGCACGCTCGTGCGACGACTCCGCCGACGGCATCACAGCGACTCTGCACTCGGTCGAGACCAATGGCCACGCCCTCGTCGCAGCCGACCCGCGGATTCTCAAGTACGGCTCGCTGCTGACGGTGCCCGGTTACGACCAGGATCGCATTGTCCCGGTGCTCGACTGCGGCGGCAAGATCAAGGGGCGTCGCCTCGACGTGCTCTACCCCTCCCACAACCAGGCCCGCAAGTGGGGCAAGAAGACACTCGACGTTGTCGTGTGGGAGTATGCCGACGGCCTGCCCGCGCCGAACCCGCGCAAGATGCGGTAAGCGAGCGACGCCCAGCCCAGACCTGCGTCCACCGCACGACAGACCGATTCGACCCGCCAAAAAGGCCGCGGGCCCTCGGTCATCCCGAAGGCCCGCGTCAGTCGGCGTGGCGATAAGCCGAGTTCTGTGCCCCGCAGCGGTTTCCGGTGCACCTTGACGGGGGCTCGCACCAGACCTGCCGCAGGCGGCGGTCATTTCTCTTGGCCCGCCGTCGCCGACGGGCTCCAGCGGTCTACCCGCCTTCCATGCGACCGGACCGATCGTGGAGTCTTGCGATTCCGGAAGGCTGCTTGACCTTGCACGCGGTGGGGTTTGCCGTGCCCCGCTCGTTACCGAGCGGGCGGTGGGCTCTTACCCCACCGTTTCACCCTTGCCTGAGCGGGGTTGCCCCGGCCATCGGCGGTCTGTTCTCTGTGGCACTGTCCCTCGCGGGTGACCTGTCCCGCGGGCGGGCGTTACCCGCCACCGTGTCCTGTCGTGCTCGGACTTTCCTCACTCGGGCGTTTACCCGAGCGCGATCGCCTTGCCACGCTGCGAAATCCTAGCCAGGCCGCAACCAGAACGCGCCAATGTCTTTACTATCTCTTGTCGCTTCATCGACTGATGGACGCGGCTTCCAGGGGTCTTGGTATGTCGTTGATTGAACCAGGCGCGAAAGCGCCTTTGTGGTCGCTCCCGGACAGACACGGCGATCTCGTCGCCCTCAAGTCGTTCACGGGCCAGTTCGTCATTCTCTACTTCTACCCCAAGGCCGACACGTCGGTCTGCGCCAACCAAGCGTGTACGTTCCGAGATGCCCTTCCGAAGTTCCGCCGCGCCGGCGCCGCCGTCGTCGGCATCAGCCCCGACAGCGTTGAAACCCTCGGGACCTTCGCCAAGAAACACCGCTTGAACTTCCCGCTCCTCTCCGACACCCCCGCCAACTCCGACGCCCCTCCAACCTGCGCCGCGTATGGCACCTGGCAAAAGAAGTCGATGTACGGCCGCCCCTACATGGGCGTCGTCCGCACCACCTACCTCATCGCGCCTGACGGGAAGGTTGCCCGCCGCTGGGACAAAGTCCGCGTCGCGGGTCACGCGGAAGTGCTCTACGACCTGATTCGAACAGCGGCGAAGAACGCGGACACACGATGACTCCCCGCCACCTCGCGCGGTTTGACGCCATCTTGGAATCGGGAACCGACTCGCGACGCCGGCGTAATTGATCTTGGACTCGGTGCGATCGCGCGGAGCCAATCGAAGAATGGCGCGGAGGTGGGGCGTGGTGGCCGCTGTCATCGACAGCCAAAGACTCGCGTACTTCGAACAGCTCTTCAAGACGCTGCGGCATTTTGTCCTTTTCATCGGTGCCGTCGTCGGGGTGAGCATCGGGATCATTCGACTCGGCAATCTCACGGCGAGCTCGACCAGCAAATCCAACGCGGGCGAAGGCTCGCTTCCGCTGTCGATCAAGGTGACAACGCCTGCTGGAAGTGCCTCGCTCGATTTTTCTCCGCCGCCCCGCTCGATTCCAACCCAAGAAACTCAAGTTGTGGTCACCGCGGAGGCACCAACCAGCGGCAACCCGTCGGAACATGGTGGTACCCAACCTGCGGGCTCAGCGACAGGCATGACGCCGACCGGGTTCGCCGACACGCCACGTCGTGATTCAGCGAGAGAGCGGCCCACACTGGCAGCCGCGATGCAGCCTTCCCATGCAGGCACCGTCGGAATGTCGCGGATCTCGCAGGAACGCCCACAGCGAAGTTCGCAATCACAACCGCGAGTCACTCAATACTCTGAGGCGCCATTGTCTCCCAAGGTCGCAACGCGAGACGTTGCCCGATCAGAGCCATACCCGTTCCATCTCGCGCGAACAGGTACGCCTGCGGCCCCGACCGGCTACTTCAAGGTTGACAATGCGACGAATCGCCGGACGCAAATCACTCGAGCCGAGTTCGATCGCCTCTCGCGCCTCGGGGCGTACCCGTCACCATTCGCGTTGGATCCATGAATGTCGGATTGGATCCATGAACGCCAACCCCCGCAGGCAAATCAGGTATTGTTCGCCCCGTGATTCGTGCGCCGACGACCAACTCAACCCCAAAAAACAACAAGCCCCGGCGTGAACCGGGGCCTGCTTGGGTCAAACATGTGCCAGCGTCGATTAGCGACGGCGGCGGGCGGCGACAAGACCACCGAGGCCCAGGAGCGCGAGCGCGCCGGGGGTCGGGATGATCTCGCCCGAGGTCTGCGTCGAGACGCCGGTGAAGTCGGCGTCGAAGAAGCCACCAACGGGCTGGATGAGCAGGTTCACCAGAGCGCCTTCGAGGGGCTGCTGGCCGAACGTGCCATCGAAGGAGCCGGGGAGGCCATCGAAGGTGCCGTCGAGCGCGGTCACCAGGACGTTGCTCAGGAGGCCGTTGAACTGGGTGCTACCGGCCGGCCCGATGCCGCCGATCCACGTGCCGGCGATCGTGCCGGTGATGGTCGAGCCATCCTTGTCGGTGATCGTGAACGACCCGCTGCCGTCGGCAAGCTGAAGCGAGCCGGCGGTCGTCTTGTTGGTGACGTTCAGGCTGAGCTGGAAGTTCATCAGGCCAGCAAGGGCGTTGCCAAAGAAGCCCGAGGCATAGCTCGCGGTGCCAGCACCGGGAGTCTGCAGACGGGTGACATCGCCACCGGTGTGCAGGAGGCCAGCGTTGGTCGCATTGGCCGTGAACATGCTCGAACCGTTGTTGTACGAGCCATCCAGGTCCGTGAACCCGAAGGACAGGACAACGTCAGCATTCGCGGCGGCAGTCATGCCGGCGAAGGCGAGAATCGACAGGGTCGTGGCGCGCATCTCTCTACTCCCTCTCTGCGGACTCAAGCAAGGCTCTCCATACCGCCGTCCCGGCGCGGGCCGGGGAATCTCCGTCGGTACTCTTGCTCTCGACCGGACATTATGCACAGAAACCAAGACAACGCAAGCGAAAATCCGGCGATTCTTTCAGGAAATGCACTTCCCGCCGCCCAATCTCATGCGCCAAAGCGCAATATTTGGTTTTTGGAAGGATTCATCTGCCACGCCTATCGCTTCTTCACGTCTTTCGAACGCCTGGGTGCCTCTTCGCTGTCCAGACTCATGCGCGTGTACGCGGCTGCGGGTGGCGTCGGGGCGATCGTCCAACCCCACATGGCCGGATCGCCATACGCCACCGCGTTCACCGACGGCGGCAACAGATTGAACGCCATCGGCACGAGCAGCCGCATCTCGTCGTGATCGCCGAAGTACATCCAACGCCGCCCGGCCTGCGGCACACCCGTCCCCGCGTCTCGCATCCGATAGGCATCCACCGGCACCCACGTCACCGTGTTCCGCGCCTCGTCATAGATGCAGAACTCCAGCCACGCCCGCACGCGATCCTCATCCTTGTGGCGACGCGGCCTGTCGCGCGGGTCGGTCTTGGCCTGCATTCCGATCACCACTCGCGCCGGCAGCCCGGCATCGCGATAGATCGCGACCATCAGCAGCGCGAGGTCGACCTCGCTGCCGCGGCGCAGACGAAACGTCTCGTCGACACGCTGGATGTTGAGGCCCGCGATCTGGGTCGGCCCTTCGGACCCTCGCTTGGTGGTGTCGCCGCTGAGCGAGAATCGCGGGATGATCTCCGCCGCCAGCGCCCGCGCCAGCACTGCGGGCGGCAGAGCCCGCGGATTTCCCTTGGTCACCTTCTCGACGACCTTCCGCATCTGCGTGAAGTCGAAGACCACCGGCTGCCCGGTCTTGGGGTCGGGCATGTAGTCGACGTACACCTGGCTCTGCAGCGCGGCCGCCGCCTGCAACGGCCAGCCCTGCGTCGGCCAACCGATCTTCGACGCGGCGTCCCAGTCAAACTTCGTGTTCGACGAAGAACTGGTGTATCGAATCTCGAAGTTCACCTCGTTGGTCGCGCTCGCGTCGGGAAACTCCCAGCGCGTCAGCCAAGCACCCGAGGGCAACGGCACGCCGGGTTTCACCTCCTTGAGGGTCGTGAACCCCGAGCGGGCGATCTTGCTCACCACCTGATCGTCCTTGTACTCGGCCGTCGGATAAGACGCGTCGTTGCCGATGCGAATCATGCTCGATTCGACACGCCCGAACGTGGAGTTCGCGCTCGATCCGACGATGGGAAAATAGAGCGACATCGTCTGGAACGCCGTGCGATAGTCGGCGACGCCGACGGCGGCCGGGTTGTGACGAATCAGCCCCGCGTTCTTGCCGCTGATGTTGATCGACACGCGCGTCAGCCATTCGCGCTTGTCCTCAAGCGTGATGAACGGCCCGGGCTCGGCCGCCATCTGATTGCGCACCACCGTGCCCGCGGGCAAGCCGACCATCAATGGCTCGGCGGCGGGCGCGGGCTGTGACGCGGGCAGAGGCTGCGACGCGGGCGGCACATTGGGTGTCGAGTTCTGTGCAAGCCCGATCGAGGCTCCGCACAGCAGCACAAGACCCGCGGCGGTCCGGGCGCGGCGCGAGAAGTCGCAGATCAAGTCGCGGATGGGCAAAGAGCGGATCGTCATGGTCTGGTCCTTGGCACACGAGACGCGATGGGCCGCGGCATGCTGCTCGTCGGCGCGCGAAGTCTTGGAAAGCGTACTGGAGTCGCAGGCGTTGCGCTGGCCTTTCGCCGGCACTCCCCCACTTTTGTCGGGCCGCCCGACGCGGCGGGCGCGAACCGCCACCCCGCCGAGCGAGGCCGCCCCTCTGGCCATACGCGGCTTTGGCGGGCGAGGTTGCACCACGCCCGTGGCGTTTACGCCGGGGCCTTTTGCCCTTGCCAGTTCTACACTCCCGCATGACCACGACCCGCATCGAAAAGGACACCATGGGCGAGATGCCCGTCCCCGCCGACGCCCTCTACGGCGCGTCGACCCAGCGCGCGGTGCTGAACTTCCCCGTCTCGGGACGCCCGGTGCCTGAGGCGGTCATCAAGGCCTACGCGATGCTGAAGACCGCGTGCGCCCGCGTAAACCACAAGCTCCATCGCCTTGACGCGGCCCGCACCGAATCCATCGCGGGCGCGTGTGCCGAAATCCTCGAGGGCATGGCGCAGCGCGGCGGGATCGCACGTCACTTCCCGATCGACATCTATCAGACCGGCTCGGGCACCAGCACCAACATGAACGCCAACGAGGTGATCGCCAACCTCACCGCGTTGCGGGCCGGACATGCCATCGGCAAGAGCAAGGACGCCGCGTACATCAAGTCCGGCGGCGTTCACCCCAACGACCACGTCAACATGGGTCAGTCGTCCAACGACACCTTCCCCAGCGCGATGAACATCAGCGCGGCGATCGTCATTCATCGCGAACTGCTCCCCGCCGTCGAAGCCCTCGCGAGGGAACTGGAAGCCAAGGCCGCCGCGTGGGACAAGATCGTCAAGATCGGGCGCACGCACCTGGCCGACGCCACGCCGATCCGCCTTGGTCAGGAGTTCGGCGGCTACGCCTCGCAAGTACGGCACGCGCAGCGGCGACTGTTGCTCGCGCTGGACACGCTGAGCGAACTGGCGATCGGCGGCACCGCGGTCGGCACGGGCATCAACTGCCACGAGCAGTTTGGCCAGATGGTGTGCGCGGAGTTGAACGTCATGCTCGGCCTGCCCTCCAAGGCCAGCGGCGCGTCCCCCGGGAGCGACGGCATCCGCCCCTTCGCCTTCCGCGAGGCGAGCAATCACTTCGAGGCCCAGCACGCACGCGACTGTTTCGTCGAAGCCAGCGGGCACCTGAAGACCTATGCCGTCAGCCTGACCAAGATCGCCAACGACATTCGCTGGCTGGGCAGCGGCCCGCGTTGCGGCATCGGCGAACTGACGTTGCCCGCCGTCCAACCCGGCAGCAGCATCATGCCCGGCAAGGTGAACCCGGTCATCTGCGAGAGCGTGATGATGCTGTGCTGTCAAGTTGTTGGCAACGACGCCGCGATCACGATGGGCGGGCTGGGCGGCATCGGCTCGCTGCTGGACCTCAACGTCGCCATGCCGATGATGAGCGCGAACCTGCTCGACAGCGCGTCGCTGCTGGCACACGGCAGCCGCATGTTCCTCGTGAACCTCTTGCAGGCCCACAACGGCGACGCGGCCACGGGACTGCCGCCCAGCCCGGGCCTTGTGCCCAACGAGAAACGCTGCGCCGAACTCATCGAAGGCTCGCTGGCGATGTGTACCTCGCTGGTGCCGGTGATCGGCTACGACAAGTCGGCGGCACTGGCCAAGGACGCCTTCAAGGCCGGCAAGACCGTGCGGCAACTCGCGTACGAGACCGTCGTCGGCCAGAACGACAACAGCGGCAAGCCCATCACCCGCGACGACATCGACCACTATCTGAATCCGTGGAGCATGACGCTCCCCGGCGGTGAAGGCAGCGCGGGCGGGTGAGTCGCGGCTCACCTCGTCGCACTTTATTTGATGCCTCGGTGCCTCGTGGCTTGATGCCTTCTTTGCAACCGCCACCTTTGGAATCGCGGCGCGTGGCACGCCGGGGTCGGGTGAGAAGAAGACACTCGGCAGATGGCACACGGCATCGAGGGCGGACCCCCACACTTCGGACCACAACCGTTGACGACGACGACGTTCAGCACGCTGGCCCATGCGATCGAACTTGACGGCGTCGGGCTGTTCAGCGGCGTCGAGGGGCGCGTGCGCCTTGTGCCCAAGCCCACGTTCGGCATCGAGTTCCGAATGGGTGGGCGTGTCGTGCCCGCGAGCGTCGCCCACGTCGTGCTCTCGCCGATGCGCAACTCGGTGCTCGCGGCCGACGCCGGCAATCCGTCCTCGCCGCGTGTGGCGACGATCGAGCACATGATGAGCGCGCTGGTCGGCATGGGCGTGTGGGGCGCGACCGTCGAGGTCGAAGGCCCCGAAGTGCCCATCTTCGACGGCTCGGCGCGGGCAATGGTCGAGGCGATCGCGGCGGCCGGGCGCACGCCGCTGACGTCGCAGGCCGAGCCGATTTTGATCACCGAGCCGCTGCGGGTGCAGGATGCGCAGGGCGCGAGCATCCTGATCGAGCCGCGCACCGACGGGCGGCAGGCGATGTCGCTGGTCTATCGCCTCGACTATGGCCCGGCGGCGGCGATCGCGCCCAGCGCGGCGACGTGGGACGTTGATTTCTCCGACGCGGCGGCGGTCTCCGCGGCGGCGGACCACTACGCGGCCAATATCTCTCCCGCGCGGACGTTTTCACTGGAATCGGAGGCCAAGGCGTTCGCCGCGATGGGCTTGTTCAAGCATCTCACAACCCGCGACATGGTGGTGATCGCCGAGCACGATACGCCGACGACGCGCCGCGGCGAGGGGGTTGAGAACCCGCTGCGCTTCGCGGACGAGCCTGTGCGCCACAAACTGCTGGACCTGGTCGGCGACCTCGCGCTGCTGGGCCGCCCCTTTGTAGGCGTGTGTGTTGCAGAGAAGTCCGGGCACGCGCTGGCCCACGCGCTGTGCCGCGACGCGGCCCGGCTCTTTTCGTGACGCCGACTTCACTCCGCGGGCTTCGCGGACGCGAGCCCATCAACGCGATTCAGATGCTCGATCATCTCGCGGGCAAAGCCGCGCACGCGTGGCGAGCCGAAGATGCTGCCGTGGTCGAAGCCGGGGAGGATTTCGATGGAGCCGTGCGAGCCTTCGGGGAGCGTGAGGAACGAGAGATTGTCGATCTCGGGCTTGAGGATCCGCACCGCGTTCTCGAGGAAGAAGTTGTCCTGATCGCCGACGACCAGGCGGATGCGCTGCTTGAAGATCGGGCCCAAGACGCCGGGGCTCGCGCGGACAAGGCGCACGATGTCGTACTTCGCGCTCGCTTCGGCGATGGCGTGGTCGATCTTGCCAGTGGCCGGATCCCACAGCGCGGCTGGGTTACCGCGCAAGTTGCGCGGGCAGGCCACGGCCTGCCATGAATCCCACTGCCCGCCGCTGGTGTTGTCAGGGCCGAGCACGTCCTCCGCGCCGGATTCCTCGCGGACCGAGAGCGGACGTTTGCCCGCTCGGCGCACGGAGGGGCGTTCTTGGCCGCTCGCGTCGATGAAGGCGTTGTCATCCTTGTACATGTTGATGGACTGGAACTGCTCGAAGCACACGGGGTCGGGCGCGGTGGACCAGCAGGCCCCGAACGTGTCGGGATAGGTGATCGCGAGCCACAGCGTCGACCAACCGCCGGAGGAATGGCCTCGCAGCAGGCGATGCGTCGCGGCGGTCTTCAATCGATAGCGAGACTCGAGCGCGGGGATGAGTTCCTTGATGAGGGCCTCGCCGCACGGCCCGTTGTTCGCGCTGTCGGCAAAGAGCGTGTGCCCGTTGGGGCTCTCCGGGTCGAGCACGATCCAGAACGCGCGGCGGTGCAGCTCGCGCTCGGCGGACTTTTCGTTGGTGTCGCGGGCGAGGCGCTGGGCGTGGCCGCTCGCCCCGCGATCGTCGCCGCCGAAGCCGGGCACCTCGTACACGGCGGCGAACTGGTTGGTCGCGGCGGGGTCGTATCCCTCAGGCAGCACCACGCCCGCGCGGAGCATGACGTCGCGGCCGTGGAACGTGGAGAGCAAGGCGGAGCGGAACTCGACGTATTCGATGCCGGGCGCGGACTTGCGCGGCGGGACGGTGTTGACGGCGTCGAGTGGAATCTTTACGACCAGCGGCGCGTCGGCGTTGGCGACGATCTCAAACGCGACGGGCACGCGAGTGAAGAGGCTGCCGTCGGCACGGCGCCAACTGCTGACCATCTTGAAGCCGGTGTTGAGCACGGCTTGGGCGACGTACTTGCCCGGAGGCAGTTCGCTTGGTTTCCCGCGGGCCCGACCCAAGAATCCGTCCGCGCGATCATCGACGATGAGGACGTCGCCGGGCTTGGCGCCAGCCTGCGTTCCCGCCGCGTTCCCCACATCGGTGGCGAAGAGAGGCTGCGGGTCGTCCCAGAACGGGCCGTCGAGCGGCGTCGCGCCCGGGGGCAGGTCGGCACCCTCGCGCTGCAGAAAGACCACGAGCCTGCCGACGGCGGGCGAAGACCGCACCGACCCGGCGAAGGAGGCTTCGAAGCGCACATCGGCGGCGGAAGCGACGGCGCAGACCAGCGCGGAAAACGCGGTGAACCAACGGACGGAAGCGACTGTGGGCATGAGAGACTCCTGGGGCGGAGCGTAAAGGACGCTGGAAGTGCTCGACCTTACGACGCGCGGTCGCACAGCGAGCGCAGGTTCTTCACGCACTCGGCGGCCGCGCGCATCGGGTCGTCGGCCTGATCCTGCTCGGCGATCAGCCATTCAGCGCCAGCGCGGATCGCGGCGGCGATCGCGGACTGCATCGGCACCGCGCCGGTGCCCGTCGGGCAGAAACGATGCGGCTTCTCTCGTGACGCGAAATCCTTGGCGTGGATCAGCGGCACACGCCCCGACAGCGACAACAACTCCGCCGCCGGGTCCAGACCCGCGAACCACAGCCAGCCGACATCGGGCTCGATGAAGAGTTCGGTGGCGGCAAGCACGGCGTCCCACATCCGCGTGCCGTCGGAGAAACGTGCGAACTCGAAGTCATGGTTGTGATATCCCAGCGCGATGCCGTCCCCGCGCAACGCGACAGCGGCCCGACGCACGCGTGCGACAACATCCGCGGCCTCAACCGTCGACTGTGGCGCGGGCACCCATGGCATCACGACTCGAGTCGTGCCGAGTGTTTTCGCATCGTCGGCCACGCGAGCGATATCAGAATCCAAGTCGGCAAGCCCAACGTGCATCGAGGCGCACTCGAGGCCGAGCCCATCGAGCCATGCGCGGACGGTCGCGGCGTCGTGACCTTGCAACCCCGCGAACTCGACGCCGTCGCACCCCCACTGTCGACACGATTCGAGCACCGCGCGCAAGTCCGCGGCGGCCTGGTCACGAACGGTGTAGAGCATCAGGGCAATTCGCGGCGTCATGCGGCTTCTCCAGTCCGGCACTGTAGAAACAAAAGACCCTCGCAAGCGATCTCGCGAGGGTCCGGGGTTTCACAACTCATCCCGGGTGACGCGTTCGATGCGCGACGCCACCCGAATCAGCCGCCTCAGCAACCAGCCTCGAACGAGCCGACGAAGTCATCAAAGTCGGTGAAGTCGAGGAACCCGTCGCCGTTGAAGTCGGCGGTCGAGTTGCCGGCCTCGAACGCGAGCACGAAATCATCGAAGTCGGTGAAGTCGAGGAACCCGTCGCCGTTGAAGTCGGCGGGGCACGGCGGAGCAAGTTCTTCCTGGATGAACGAGATGTCATCCCAGAAAATCGTGCCGCTCTTGGGGGTGTCGCCGAAACGCAGCGGCAGGATCGAGATCATGTTGGGGATGTCGGTCGACATGAACCAGCCTTGAGCGACACCGAAGTTGAATCGCTCGACCATCACGTCCTTGGTCAGACGGAAGTCAAACCGCACCCATTGGCCGTTGGTGGTGCCTGTGGCGCCGAGGTCTTCCCACGACCAGACCGTCTGGCTCCACGGGAAGCGGAGTTCGATCTTCAGCCCCGAGCGATCCGCCATCGTCTGGTCCGCCGGGATGTTGTAATAGCCGGTGACGATGATGTCGCCCTTGGTCCAGTCGATCACGGGGTTGTAATACAGGAACGTGGCGAAGTCGAGCGTGTCGGTCGTGAAGCCGCAGAACGCCGAGCCGTTGCGGAGTTCGATCGATGCGGTGCCCGTGCGCGCGACTGCGGCAGGCGTGCCGCCATCACCAAGCGTGCGGCGCACGGCGTTGGCCGGGTTGGAGAGGTTGTGCCAGCCGGTCGGCTCACCCGAGCCGCTGAACACGTTGAGTTGCTCAAACGAGCCATTGGTGACGGGGCCGGGCGTCTGAGCGTTGGCCAGACCGGCAAAGCCGACGAGCGCGAGAACCGCGAATAAGCCAGTGGTGTTCTTCATACAGGTGACCTCCGATGCAAACCCGGAATGATTGAAACGACACATGATCCGCAGCGATCGGCACGCGATCGCTCAGCATCCGCCCTCGAACGCGCCGACAAAGGCGTCGAAGTCGGTGAAATCCAAGAAGCCGTCGCCATTGAAGTCCGCGTTCGAGGAGCCTGCTTCAAACGCGCCGACGAAATCGTCAAAGTCCGTAAAATCAAGGAAACCATCGCCGTTGAAATCAGCCGGGCACGCCGAAACCTGCGCAAAGGTCAGGTCATCCCAGAAGATCGTGCCGCTCGGCGGCGCGAAGCCAAATCGCCCGAGCGTGATCTTGCAGTGGTCGGGATACGGCGGCGTGCTGAAATAGCCCTTGCTTTCGCCGTCGGCGACCGAGGCCTCGATCTGGGCTTTGGTCCAGCGCACCTCCCAGTACCGCCACTCGCCGTTGGTGTGTCCGGTGATCTGCGGCCCAGGCGCGGGGAAACCGAACGGGTCGTAGGTGCCGTAGTCCTGATTGCCGTACTTGACGTTGAGTTTGATGCCGCACGCATCGCCGGCGATCGGTTGGCTCGCGGGGATGTTGTACCAGCCGCTGACGACGATGTCCCCGCCGCCCCATGTGAACGCGGGGTCATAGAAAAGGAACGTGGCGAAGTCGAGCGTGTCGGTGGTCCAGCCGCGGAAGCCCGACGGCGGGGCTTTGATCTCGACGCAGGCGTCGCCGGTGCGAGCCGCGATCGGCGGCAACATGCCATCGCTGTTGGTGCGACGAATGGACTGGGCCGGGCCGGAAAGATTGTGCCAGCCGACCGGTTCGCCCGTGGCACTGAACGGATTGACTTGTTCGAATGAGGCGTTGGTCAGCGGGCCCGGCGTCTGTGCCGCGGCCGTCGCGGTCAAAAGCGACGACGCGGCGACGCCCGCGGATAACGCGATGATTCGCGGGATGAAGTCGCGGTGGAGTCGCATAGCGCGGCCTCGGAGGAGGGTCTGAAAAAATCGCCGAAAGGCAATCATGAAAGCGGTTTCATTCTGACGACCCGATTCGTTCCTGTCAAGTCTAATTGTGATGATTCGCAGAGAAGTTCTCGGACCGCGGCGTCCGTTTCCTTTGCAGACCGTTCGTGCAATCGGCGGGCTAACGTGGCTCCTTGCCCATCGTCTCGGAGCCGCCCATGCCCCGACCCGCGTTCACGCTCATCGAACTGCTCGTCGTCATCGCGATCATCGCGGTGCTGATCGGCATTCTGATGCCGAGCCTCTCGGGGGCCCGCGAAGCCGGGCGCGGCGTCGTCTGCTCGACCCACCAGCGCAGTCTCGCCATCGCCATGACCGCCTACGCCAACGAGAACAAGGAGTTTCTCGTCGGCCCCAACACCTCCGGCTTCGCGCTGCAGGCGGGCAAGGCCTACACCCCCGGCAAGTCATCGCCCGTGCAGGACTGGGACTTTGTTTCACCCCTGCTCGGCGATGGGCTCAACCTGCCCGACGACGCGCTCGCGAAGTTTCAGGAAATCTGCATGACGCGGCTGCGCTGCCCGTCGAACGCCGTCCGATACACGAGTCGCTTCTCCGGCCCAGCGCTACCGATGGAGGCCCGCGGCGAGTTCCCGATCACACTCAGTTACCTCACCCCCGCGTTCTTCCAGTTGTACCCCGCGGGCGTCGTGTTCGTGAACGGCGTGCGCGTCGAGCAGGCCGGCAACAGCGAAGCCATCGCTCTTCCTCGTGGCTACATCCCCAGGCTCGATCGCGTCGGGCCATTCCCCTCTCGCAAGGCCTTCGCATTCGAGGGCGCACGCTACTTCAACGGCGTCGGCAAGGGCTTCGACTATTCCACCGTCACCAACGCCGCGGGAATTTCCGGCAGCCCGCAAGGCAACTTCTCGTCGCGCGGCCCGGCGTTTATTGGTGGCGGCGAGCCCTACCTGCGCGAAGGCACCAAACCCAGCGCGACGTTCAAGCAAGTGTCCCTTCGCCACGCCGAGAAGATGAATGCCGCCATGTTTGACGGCCACGTCGAGCGACTCGACAACGCCAAGAGCGCGGACCCGACGTATTTTGTGCCGTCGCAGAGTCGTCTGACCTCGCCGGGCTCGACGTGGTTCTTCAACCTTGGGCCCAAGGACTCGCCGCTGATGAAGGCGAATGCGATCATCGACTGATCCGCGTCAGATCGCGAGTTGCTCGCGCACGATCGCTCGCAGTTCATCCGCGAGGATGCGTTGACCCTCGATCGTCGGATGAATGGCGTCGCGGAAGGCAGGCGTACCTCGCTGCATGGCGGCGCGGAAGGCGGCGTCGCCTTGGCGTGTCGGCACGTTGAGTTCGTCAAGCACGCCTTTGATGAAGGCGTGACCGGCGTCAAGCGCGCCGGTTTCGATCTCAGCTTTCTTCCAGTGCTGGAGGACCGCGACGCGGACGCCGTCGGCGCGGCAGCGTTCGATCATGCGGCGCAGTGCCCCCAGGCTGCGGGCGACAGCATCGGCCTCGGTGTAGCGGTCGGTCGTCGCGGGGAAGCGCGGGATGCGCGACGGGAAGAGGCGCGGGTAGACGACGCGATCGAAGACTTCTTGAAGCGCGAAAACGGGCTTGCGCATCGTGAAGACATCGCGCCGAAGGACTGGCACATACTCGATGTTGATGTCCACCGCGTCCTCGCTGTTGAGCACGAAGATCGCAAGATCGGCGCGAAACGTGCCGTACTTGTCGAGGTAGGCGGCCTGATTGGGCGGGCACCACCCGCCAGCGGCGATGTTAGCGACGCGAACGGTGCGGCCCGTGAGTCTGGCGAGGTCGTTTTGAAGCAGGGCGGTGGCGACCTGGGCGTCGTCGCAGTGAGCCCCGCCGTGGACGACGCTGTCGCCGATGACGAGGATTCGGAGTTCGCCTGCGGGTTTGGCCCCGGGAAAATCCTGGTCGAAGTCTTGGGGGAAGTCGGGGCTGCGCATGCCCCAGGCGTTGATGGACTGACGAATTTGTTTGCGTCTGGCCCGGTCGCCGGGGGCGCAGAGGTACTTGATCTTCGGGTCCGCGATGGTCAGGGCGGGGTTCCCAAGGCCCATGACCACGCGTGCCACAAGTTCGAGCGCGGCTGCAGCGACGAGAAGCGCGGCGGCAAGTCCGAGCAGGGTCCAGAGCATCCACATCGCGTGCGAGTCCTTTTGCGGAAAATTCTCATGGAGTGTACGAATCTGCGCGCACAAACGTGGACATCCACGAAAGAACGACGCCGGTGCAACCAAGAAGGGTGGTAGGCTGTATCAGGCTGGTCAACCCGGGCGGATGGCCCGCCGGGCACGCGGACAGATCGAGAGTCGACGGTCGAGGATCGGGGACGCACTCAACTCGGGGAACAAACCATGAGCCGATTCATGCGGTCGCGGTTGATCATCGGAGTGGCAATGGGCTCGATGCTCCTGTGCCGCAGTGTTGCATGGGGACAGACACCCACGACCAAGGCTGCCCAACCAGCGAAGGCGGCACCAACTGCGAAGAACGATGCGAAGGCGGAAGGTCGCCCGCTGGCGTGGACCTTCAACGTCGGCGATGTGTTGGCGTATGACGTGCGCTGGTCGAGCGTCGAGGGTGACGCCGGAGCGACAGCCGCCCGCATGGCGGGCGCGCTGGCAGGGCGAATCGAACTCACGGTCATGGAGGGCGGCGCAGATCGAGGTGTTGTCGGGGTCAAGTTGATGGAGGCGCAGGGAAGTTGGAGCGATGCCCCCAGCGGCTGGACGCCAAAGGCCATCGGCGCGATCGACGCGAAGGATGCGATGCTCGGCGCGACGCGGGCCCTGGACAACGACGGTGTGAGCGCGACATTGAACCTGCGCGGCGAGACGATGAGCGTTGATGGATTCGCCGCCAAAGTCGGCACGCTGAAACTGGTCGGCAGCGATCTCGATCAGTCGCACGCGACCACGCACACGCTTGGTGCGAATGATGATGATCTGCGCGTTCTGCTCTGCGCGATGCTGCATGTGTTGCCCGAGAAGCCCGCCGCCGTGGGCGGGACATGGACCACGACACTGGATCGGTCAGTGCCGGGTGTCGGCACGCTGCGGGAAGAGATCACGTTCACACTCAAATCAATGGGCGCGGACAACATCGGCGTGCTGGCGATCGCGGGCAAGGCGATGCTGTCGGACGCGGTGAGCACCGACCTGGGCAAAGCGGAACTGCGCGAGAGCCGCCTCGAGGGCGAGGCGCGGTTTGACGCCAAGGCGGGGCGGCTGACGCTGATCAATCGCAGCGCGACGTACAAGGTAGCCATGCCGCCGGCCATCGGGACGGCACCGGGTGCTGCCGCGGAAGTGGTCGAGATTCGCCAGAGTCTCAGCGCTGCGATCAACAGCGGCGCGAGCAAGTCGGCGGGGACGAGCGCGGTCGATGCGGGCGCGAAGACGGCCGAGCCCGCGATCGCGGCAGGCGGAGATGACGCGGCGAACAACGCAGCGGCGGAAGGGCCGGACTTTATCAAGGAGCCGGGCGAACTCGCGTGGGGCTGGACCGAGGGCGAGACGATGCGGTATCGCATCACCTACGCCAACTCGACGAAGGTGGTCGGGCTGGGCGAGAGCGGGACGGACAACTCGCAGAAGGTGACAATCGACGTCACCATGCTGGTGACAAAGGTGGGCGAGGACAAGTCGGCGAGCGCGACGTTGACGTTTGATCGCGCGCGGATGGCGATGACGATGCCGATGATGGGTGAAACGGTGTATGACACGGCGGACCCGGAGAACGTGCCGCCGATGATGACGTCGTTCGCGCGGCCGATTCAGGTGATGATGAAGAAACCGCTGGACCTTGAATTGAGCCGCAACGGGGCGATCAAGGCTCTCAAAGGATTTGCGAAACTCGCGGATCAGTTCATCGCGGCGATGCCGATGGAGGAGTTTGGCGGTGAGGAGGCCGCCGAAGCGATGCGGGCCCAGATGAAGTCTCAGATGACGGACGAGATGCTGCGCAACGCGCTGGAGCCGTTCCTTCGGATTCTGCCCGACAAACCGGTGAAGAAGGGTGAGACGTGGGTCGTGCCGGGGCGGAAGAGCTCGGGGTTCGGGGCCCAGGACGAGCCGCCGGTGACGTATGTGTTTGATGACGTGCAGGAAGTGGACGGCGTGCGCTGCGCGTATGTGTCGACCAAGCAGGCAGGGCGGACGCAGAACATGGGCGCGGAGGAGGGCGAAGGGCCGCAGTTCAAGATGCGCCAGAACGACACGACCGGGCGATACGTTTTCATCATCGAACTCGGCAAGGTGCTGAACGCGGAGACACGGACGTCCATGTCGTACGGCGGCGATCTGCCGGGTCAGGACGAGGAGGGCTTCCAGCGCGAGTACAAGTCAACGACCACGCAAACGATGTCCATCGAGATGATTGAATGACCCTCCCGACCTGCGTCTGGTATTGAGCGGTCGAAACTCGACACGACGCCGCGCGGATTACGCCTTCAGCCCTTCGCCCGCGATGCCCTTGACGAACGCCTGGCGTGCGGTGAGGAACACCAGCAGCACGGGCAGAACCACCATCGTGCTCGCGGCCATCAGCCAGTTCCACGGCGTGTTGCCCGCCTTGCTCTGGTACATCTGCAGGCCAAGCGCGAGCGTGAACTGATCGCGGTTGGTCAAGAAGATGAGCGGCGCGAGGAAGTCGTTCCACACATAGATGAAGTGGAAGAGCCCGACGATGACAAGCGCGGGGCGACTCAGGGGCACGATGATCCGCCAGAAGATGCCCCAGTGCGAACAGCCGTCAATCGTCGCCGCTTCGTCGAGTTCCTTGGGGATGCCCATGAAGAACTGGCGCAGCAGGAAGATGTTGAACGCCCCGCCGAACCACGCGGGCACCCAGAGCGGCTTGAGCGAACCAATCCAGCCGAGTTCCTTGAAGATCAGGTAGAGCGGCCCCATGACCACGGGGAAGGGGATCATCATTGTCGCGAGGACGATGGCGAACATGGTGCCGCGACCGCGGAAGGGGATGCGAGCGAAGCCGTAGGCGACGATCGCGCTGGAGAGCACCATGCCGACGACGCTGAGCAGCGCGACGATGAGCGTGTTGCGGAGGTAGATGGGGAAGGTGATTGACGAATCGTTCCACACCGCGGAGTAGTTGTCGGCGATGATCGACGGCATCCTGCTCACGTCGGACGGCAGCAGGTTCAGCCCGCCCTTGGCGGCTTCCTCGGTGTCCTTGAAACTGGTCGAGATCATCCACACCAGCGGCGTGATGAAGAGCAGCGCGATGACGATGAGCGACAGCGTGGCGGGCCAACTGGTGCCGCCGCGGCCTTGGGATTTCTTGACGTTCTCACTTGCCATCGCGTGCTGTTCTTTGCTGGTTCCCAGATGCCCAATGTCGAATGCCTGATGCCTGTTCCCTACCCACGATAATGCACGAGCCGCTTGCTCATCGCGAACATGACCGCGGTGAGCAGCAGCACGACGACGAGTTGCACCCACGCCATCGCCGAGGCGTAGCCCATTTGGCCGTTGACGAAGGCCTGGTCGTACATGACCATGGTGTAGAACTCCATCCGCTTCAGATCGCCGCCGGGCGTCGCGCTGCGGATGATGAAAGGCACGGCGAAGACCTGCACCGCGCCGATCATCAGTGTGATGACGTTGAACAAGACCACCGGCGAGATCATCGGCAGGGTGATGGACCAGAACTTGCGGGCGGCGTGCATGCCGTCGAGTTCCGCGGCTTCGTAGAGACTTTCGGGCACTTCCTGCATGGCGGCGACAAAGACGACGACCATCTGCCCCACGCCCCAGAGCGAGATGAGCACGAGCGAGCCCATGGCGAAATCGCCGAGCCAGTTGGGGCCGGGTATGCCAAAGAGCCCCAGCACGCGATTGATGAGGCCGTATTGGCCATTGAGCAGCCAGAGCCAGACCATGCCGCTGGCGGCGAGTGGCACAAGCGTGGGCAGAAAGATCATGCTCTGCAGCGTGCCGACGAAGCGCACTCGCGAGACGAGCATCGCGGCGATGACCAGCGCGAGAAGGATGCTCAGCGGGATCGAGATCGCGGCGTAGAGCAGCGTGCGCCCGGCGGCACCGATCACGTCCGCGTCGCCCATCATGCGGATGTAGTTGTCCAGACCCAGCCACAGCGGCTTCTCGAGCATGGGATAGTCGGTGAGGCTGTAGTACAGGCTCATCGACATGGGCAGCAGCATGAACACAAGGAACCCGACGATCCATGGCGATATCCATAGCCATCCCGCCAGCGAGGTCTTCTCGCCGCGGAGCGCGTCGGACTTGAAGCCTGCGCCGATGTTCACGCGAGCCTCCGCTTGCGGGCGGCCGCGTTGCGATCGACCTCGCCCTGCACGACGGATTGCACCTGGTCGAGCGCCGCGCGGACGGGTACGGTGCCCTTCCACATGAACTGCATGTTCTCGTCCATGCCCTTCTTGAACTGCGGCCAGACGCGTGTGCGCGGGCAGATGAACCCGCGTGAACTGTTGGCGATCGCGTTGAAGACCGAGACGCCGCGGTTGGGATGCTTGGCGATGAACTCGTCGCTCGCGTGGCTGAGCACCGTGTTCTTCATGTGCGCGGTCGCGAGTTCCTCGGCGATCTCGCGCGTCTGCGTATAACGGATGAACTCCATGGACGCCTCGGGATGGCGTGCTTCACGAGGCACGACCAGCACGTCGCTCTCGACGAGGCCGATCGGGTGCGCCGGGTCGTAAATCTCTTCGCTGACGGGAATCGGCGCGACGCCATAGTTGAGCGTTGGCTTGAACTCGTTGATGACGTTGGCGAGCCACGGCCCCTGGGCCACCATTGCCACCTTGTCGTCGAGGAAGCCGTTGAGCGGCGAGGAATACGCGGTCGCGAAGCCCGACTTGAAACGCTCGGCCCGGGCTGCGCCATACTTCGCGCCCGCGGCCGCGAGCCAGTCGTACGCAAGGACGTTGGCGTTGGCGTTGATCGTTGCCTTCTCACTGGCGGCGTCGTAGAGATTGCCGCCGAAGTGATAGCCCCATATCCACGACCACCACCCCGGCTCGGTGTGGAGGAAGCCGGCCTGCTCGATGTCGCCTGACCCGCCGCCCGCGAAGCGATCAAGTCGCTTGCTGTAGTCGTCGAACTCGGCGATTGTTCGCGGCGGTCGCTCGGGGTCGAGGCCGGCGGCTTTGAACGCGTCTTTGTTGTAGTAGAGGCAGATCGTGCCGCCGGTGTTGGGCGTGGCCCACACGCGAACGCGACCATTGTCCTTGGGGTCCGGATGCGTGAGGATCGGCCACACGCCCTGCGCGTACTGGTCTTGCCTCGGCGACAGATCGCCGAACTCGTCAAGCGGACGGATCGCGCCGGTCTCGGCGAACTGCGGCACGTTGTAGTTGTACATGCCGATGACATCGGGCGGGTCGCCGCCGGCGATCGCGATCATCGCCTTCTGATCGACGCCCGCGGTGACGAGGTAGCGGACGCGGATGCCCTTCTGTTCGCCGATGGTGGCGTTGAAACGGTCAACGACTTTCTGCATCGCGCGGCCTTCGTGGCCGGTCCATTTCTCCCAATAATCCAGCACGATCTTGCCGTCGCGGGCCTCGCGGGCGCCGCGCGGACCGAGAAGCGCGAAGCCAAGCCCCGCGGCGGCGAGAGACCCCATCGCCGCCCGGCGGGTGTACAGACCGATCGTGCTTTCGTGGGCCGCCTCGGACATCGCGCTCGCAGTTTAGCAAGCGTGGCGGAGGTCATCCGAGAGGGTGGTCGAGTCACGTTCCCGCGCCGGCTCACCATCGTCCGTTGGTCATGTCCTGCCATTCGCCCTGCCGCAAGATGCCTTCGAGTCGGGCGGTGTCAGCGGCATTGATCGCGCCGTCGCGATTCACGTCGATGCCGCTTTGGTTCTGGGCGTAGAGGTCTTCGATGTCGACCTTGGCGTCGCGGTTGACGTCGGTGTCGGGCGGCAGCGCGACGGTCAGGAGCGAATGCAGGATCAACTGGTCGGCGTAGGTGACGACGCCGTCGCCGTCGTGGTCGTACATGTGCAACACGGTCGAACCGCTGGGGCCGGTGGCGCCCATGCAGGCGAGAAACGCGTCGAGGTCGTACTGGTTGACGACTCCGTCTTCGCCGAAACGGTACTTGGCGAACTCGCGATAGATCATGGTCTTGTCGGTCTCGTCGATCCAGCCGTCGTTGTTGAAGTCGAAGCGCGTGAGCAGCGGCGTGACGGCGATGGGCGTGCCCTTGTAGCGGAAGTTGAAGTTGAAGAGGTCGCGCGAGTCGACGACGTCGTCGTTGTTCATGTCGCCCTGCTGATGGGTCGCGTTGGCGGTGATCCATGTCCGCAGTTCGCTCTGGCGGGCGGCGTCGACAAACACGTCGGCGTTGAAGAGCACCCAGTCTTCCACGCCCTGCTGCTTGGCCATGTTCATTTGATCGGTGATGCTCGGATGGCTCGCCGAACCCGTGAGCGCCAGCGCGATCAGCATCGGCTTGCCTGCGGCAAGCCCGTTCGCACGCACGATCTCCGTCACGATCGACGAAGTCGTGGACGAATAGCACATCGGCGAAACGACATCGAGCCAGCCGCTGGCGGCCCATGTCGGCCAATCCTGACACTTGGCGAGTTGTGCCGAGTCCGTCGCGGGCGCGGGCGGCACATCGCACATGAACACCATCTCCGCGCGGGTGTTCTTGACGCTTTGATACATGGACTGCACGGTCTGCCCGATTCCCGCGCGGCGCCACGCGAGGAAGTTGTTCCACTGCGAGCCGTTGGTGCGGCGTGCCGTCACCTGCGGGTCCGAGCCGTAGATGGACTGAAACGTCGCTCGCGTCCACGCGTCGTAGGAGTATGGGGCGGGATAGACATCGGTCGTGTTGTCGTCGATCGGGAAGCGGGCGTAGTCCGCGAGCATGCTCCACAAGCCGGGATAGGTCGCGAGTTCGGCGACATACGACGAGAGTTTCGCACGCACGCCGGGGTGGATGAGGTTGGCGAAGGCCTGGCCGCTGATGTCGCCGGTGAGCGTCGCGCTGTTGGTATGAACGACCTTCCACGCGGGATCGCCAACGCTCTGGCCGGGCGGGTTGACTGTGAAGTTGTACGCGCCGGTGGTGCCGAACTGCCAATATCCGGTCTCGAGCCATGAGTGGACGCGGACGTTGTACTTGGCGGCGATGGGAATCGCCTGCGCGAGATAGTCGTAGCCGAAGCGACTGTTGAACACGCCCTGCTTGCCGGTGCTGACACCCCAGTAGAAGGTTTCGAGCCAGACATCGGTCAACCCGGCGGCCGCCGCACGCTGCATGGCGGTCTCAAAGCTGTTTGCGCCGGTGAGTGTCGCAGGCGGGCGGAGCTTCATGCCGCGGATCGGTCGCGTGGGGCGATAGGTAGTGGCTGGTGTCTGGCGGACGCGGATGCCCAGGTGACTCGGCACGGCGCGGAACGACCCGTCGCTGGGCCGATTGACCGCGGTGGTGCCGTCGTCCTTGAGCCATGCGAATGAACTGGATCCGCCGCCGTCGAGATTGATCGCGTTCCAGACGCCGCGCGAGATGAGATATGTTGCGACCTCGGCGTTGGTCATACCGACGCTCCAGCCGGTCTGGCGGCCGTCGATGACGAAGAGATACAGCGTCGTGCCCGCGGCGTTGACGCCGATGGCGGTGCGCGGATTGCGATTGAGCGGATCGACGCGTGCCGAGGCACCGGTGTTGGTGCCGCTTGTCACGAGCAGCGTGCCCGCGAAACTGTCGCTCGCGCTGGGGCCGACACCCGCGACCGCGTCCCACACGCCGGTCGTGTCGTTGGGCGGGATGTACCCGATCCGCGGCACGCGATTCTTGTCGAAGGCGATCGCCGGGTCGGGCAGCGTGCCGAACTGGCGCGCGGGCGAGACGATCACGCCGTCGGAGGCGTGCAAGCCGATGATGTCGCCGGCGGTGGCGCTGACGGTGCCGAAGTAGTTGGCGTTGATGGCCAGGCGGCAGCCATTCGCGGAGCGCCACGCATCGGTGGCCTGCAGCACGCCGTTGGCGCCCGTGCCCGCAGGGGCCTGCGGGTCAGTCACGATGTCGATGCGGGCGTCGGTGAGGTCGACGATGGCGAGCCAGCCGCGTGCGGTGCCGCCGGTGGTGGTCAGGGTGAGTTGCTCGACGACCAGCGGTTGGGCGAGCGCGACACCCCCGAGGCACGCGACGAGCCAAGAGGCGAGCAGCACGAAGACGCGTAATCGGGTTTTCATCTCATCGTCCGATCACTCGCGCTGGCGCGAGATGCATTTCACCGCTTGCCTGAGGACATGTCCTGCCACTCGCCGGCGCGGAGTGTCGCCTCAAGCGACGCCGTGTCGGCGGCGTCGACAACGCCGTTGCGATTGACGTCGAGCGGGCTCTGGTTCTGGCGGTAGAGGTCGTCGATATCAACCTTGCCGTCGCGGTTGATGTCGTTGTCGTTGCCGATGCTGGTGGTGAGCAGTTGATGGAAGCGGAGTTGGTCCTGATACGTGACGCCGCCGCTGCCGTCGAAGTCGTAGAGGTGCTCACGGGCGGAGTTTGTGCCCTGGAGGGCGTTCATGCACTGCATGAAGGCGTCGAACTCGCGCTGGCCGACGGTGCCGTCTTCGCCGAAGATGTTGCGTGCGAACTCGGCCTTGAAAAGTGTCCAGTCGGTCTCGTTGATGAAACCGTCGGCGTTGTAGTTGTAGCGGGCGTTCGCGCCGCCGCTGCTCACCGGCGTGCCGTTATAGACCGTGCGGAACGCGGACCAGTCGGCGGCATCCATGTAGCCGTCGTCGTTGAAGTCCCCCCGCTGCTTCTGGGCGGTGCCTGTGACGTAGGAGTACAGCGTGGTCTGATTGGCCGCAACATTGAACGTGCCGCCGCTGAAGAACACCCAGTCCTGAACGCCCGTGCCCGTGGTGCCAGTCGCGCTGTTGGCGGCAGTCAACTGCGTCGCCAGTGTCGGATGGCCGCTGGTGGTATCGATGTAGAGGCCCGCGATGACACGCCGTCCGGCCGCGCTGGCTTTCACGGTGTTGAGGTCATTGCGGATGCTCGTGCTGGTCGAGCCGTAGGCCATCGGCATCAGCCAGTCGATGTAGCCGTTGGTGGCCCAGGTTCGCCAATCCTGACACTTGGTGGTCTCTGGGTTGGCGAACATGGCTGCCGAAAACTCGATTCCGGTGTCGACCGAGTCGATGCCCAGTTCCATCTGGCGGGCGGCTTCGGTGACGCCCGCCTTGCGCCAGGTGAGGAAGTCATTGTATTCGCTGCCGCTGGTGGTGATCGCGTTGGTCAGCGGGTCGGCGTTGCCAAGAGCTATGAACGCATTTCGGCTGTATGGATCAAACGACCACGGCGCGGGGTTACTGTCGCCGGTGTTATCATCGAGCGCGAAGCGGTGGTAGTCGGTCTGAATGCCGAAAAGACCCTTGTAACCCGCGAGCTCGGTGAAATAGGCCTTCAACTTGGCCTGCACGCCGGGGTGGCAAAGGTTGGCAAAGACCTGGCCGCTGGTGCCGTCGCCACCTCCCGCGCCGGTGGCGGAGGAGATCGACTTCCACGCGGGGTTGCCCTCGCTCTGGCCGGGGGCGTTGACGGTGAAGTTGTAGCCGCCGGTGCCGCCGTACTGCCAGTAGGCGCTCTCGCACCAGGCGTGAACGCGGATGCCATAGCGCGCCGACATGATGATCGCGGATTGGAGGTAGTCGTAGCCGTAGCGGGCGTTGAAGACGCCCGCCTTGCCCGTGCTCACACCCCAGTAGAAGGTCTCAAGGAACAGGTCCGTCACGCCCGCCGCGGCAAGACTCTGAAGATTCTCATCCAGACTGCCGGCGCCCGTCAGCGTGCTCGGCGGACGCAGCCACGCGCCGCGCACCGGACGCGTACTGCGATAGGTCTGGGCCTCGGCCAAGGTCGTGCCGCCCACGAACGCCAGCAGCGCGAACACACACGAGAGCGAACGACGAGTCATCGCCATGCCAACAATCCCTTCAATGCCCCTGGGCCGAGTTCCGGCGAACCCGCGACGGAATCGTCGTGATACGCCAGATTATGAAAGCATACCGACTCCCGACGCTGCGCCAACCCGTTGGGAGCGTTCTCTGCCGGTTTTCTTCGGTTGATTCAGCCGGGAGGATGCCCAAACGTGACATGGTTATACGACATTCCGCTCGGCGTCGGCCTGTTGTTTGGTTTCGCGGTCGCGGGCGATCGCACGGAGACTGCCCGCTCAAGCGTCAGCCTGCCGCTCACTTCGCCACGGGCTTGGTCCACTCGCGGGCTTTGGCGTCGTAGCCCTTGGCGGGCTCGGCTCGATCCCACGCGGCATACAGCTCCGCGATGAACTCGGCGCACGCGACGGTGTTGGGGTCCGCCTCTCCGTTCACCTTGAGCAGAACGGCATGGGCTTCGAGGTAGTTTTTCTCGCTTTCGCGGAAGCGATCGGTGTCAAACCCCAGCGAGAATCGCGAGCGGGCCATCGTTGTGAGGAAGGTGCCGAGTGTGCCGGTCATTTCATCCACGAAGACCTTGCGTGCAGCAGGCTCGGCAGCCTCCAGAAGCGCGACGGCCTGCTGGTACTTCTCCTGCTTGTTGTAGAGCAGCGCAAGATTGATGGTGGTCGAAAGCGTCAGACGGTGCTCATCGCCAAGCAGACGCCGACGCCCGGCAAGTGCTTCCATCGCGCACGCCTCGGCCTCGGCGAGTTTGCCCTGCTTCTGCAGGATCAACTGCAGGTTCGCGAGAATGTTCAGCACTTCGGGTGCGTCGGGCGGCAGGATGCTCTTGAACATCCGCAACGACTCCCGCATCATCGCTTCCGCGCCGGGCAGGTCGCCCTTGGCGTAGAGCACCGCCGACAGATTGCTGATGCTGACCGCGACGAGCGTGTCCGCACCAGTGCCGACGCGCTCGTGCATCGCAATCGACTCGCGAAGATACTTCTCGGCACTCTCATTGTCGTTGCGATCGCTCAGCACCAAGCCGACGTTGTTCATCGCGGCGGCTGTGCGATAGTGGTCGCCGGGGAACGCTCGCTTGAGAATCTCGAGCGCTTCGACGTAGAGCGATTGAGCCTCCTCCAACCGATTCATGTCGCGCAGCATCGAAGCGAGATTGCTCACCACCCTCGCGATCTCGGGATGGTCACCGCTGTACAGCCGTTTGTTCATCGCGATCGCTTCGCGCAGCATCGGTTCGGCGGCGTCGTAATGCCCGCGACGCACGCGCAGCAAGCCGAGTTCCGTGAGGATGTTCGAGATGTTCGGATGGTCGCCCGAATAGACACGCCGATTCATCGCCAGCGATTCTTCGAGAATCGGCTGCGCTTCCTCGTACTCGCCCGTCGTGTGAAGAAACGAACCCAGGGCGGCGAGGTTCCTCGCAAGTTCCGGGTCATCGCCCGAAACAAGGCGTCTCGTCATCGCCACCGCTTCGCGGTACAGAGGCTCGGCGGCGTCATGATCATCGGCCGCGCTCAACGCATTGGCGAGATCGTTGAGCGCGGCGGACACGGAGAGATGATCGTCGGGGTGCAGACGCCGCAGCATATCGAGAGCTTCGCGCCGCAGTGTGATCGTGGCGGCGAAGTCACCCATCTCGTCATGCACAATCGCGAGGCTGCCCAACACCGCCGCGGTGTCGCCGTGGTCCCCGCTGTGCGTCGCGCGGGCGATCGCCAGTCCGGCCTCGAGCACGCGCTTGGCTTCTGGAAGTGCTGAAAGTTCGGAGTAGGTGTCGCCGATCGACGTGCGCAGGCTCAGTTCCGCCATCGGAGCCGCCTTGAGTTCGCCCTTTTCCAGTCGCGCGGCGGCGGCGTCAAGCAACTCACGCAGCATGGTGCTGTCGCGTCCCTTGGCCACGCTCGGACCGGCACCGGAGAGAATGCCGCTCATGAACTCGGCGACCCGTGCCGCCCGATCTCGCTCGACCTCGGCGGCTTGGCGTTGGCGGGCCTCGGCCTCCCGGGCTTGCACCGCGAGATCGCGCTCGGCGCTGGCAATCCGCGCCTGCCACGCGAATGCCACAACACCCGCGATCAGCGACACCGCGATCGCCCCCGCCGCGGCCACCAGCGTGCGATGGCGACCGATGAACTTGCGCGCGGCGTACGCGCGGCTCGGCGGCGCGGCCGTCACGGCATCGCCGGTCAGAAACCTGCGGACATCCATCGCGAGCCCGCCTGCGGAGTCGTAGCGACGAGACCGGTCCTTCTCCAACGCCTTCATCACGATCCAGTCGAGCTCGCCGCGGACGATCAGGCCGAGTCGGCGCGGCTCGGTGTCGCGCTGGGCCGCGACGGTCTGGATCGTCGCCGTGCTCCGCGACAAGCGGGTGCTGGGCGCGGGCGGATCCTCCTCACGGATGATGCGCTGTATCTCGGCGAAGCCCGCGGAGCGGAGTTTGTTGCCTTCAAAGGGCGTCGTTCCCGTCAGCAGTCGATAGAGCAGCACGCCCAGCGCGTAGACGTCCGTCCGCGTGTCCACATCGAGACTGCCCTCGGCCTGCTCAGGGCTCATGTACTCGGGTGTGCCGATCATCTGCGCGTGTTCGGTGAAGAACGTCTTTTCCGTGAGACGACTCGCGGTCGCCTTGGCGACGCCAAAGTCGATCACCTTCACCATCGGCCTGCCGTCCTGGGTCGACACCATCGCGTTGCTGGGCTTGATGTCGCGGTGGATGATGCCCTTGGTGTGGGCGTGCTGCACCGCGGCGCACACCTGCTCGAAGAGTTCCAGCCGCTTGGGGATGTCGAGTTTGTGGCGATCGCAGTACGCGTCGATCGGTTCGCCCGTACACAACTCCATCACGAAGTACGGCCGCCCCGTCTCGGTCGCGCCCGCGTCGAACACCTTGGCGATGTTGGGGTGGTCCAGCACGGCGAGGGCCTGGCGTTCCTGCTCAAAACGCGCGACCACCTGTCGCGTGTCCATGCCGAGTTTGATGATCTTCAGCGCGACGCGCCGCTTCACCGGCTCGCTCTGCTCGGCGGAGAAGACCACGCCGAACCCACCCTCGCCCAATCGCTCGATGAGTCGATAGCGGCCGATCCGCGAGCCGCGAGCTTCAACGGGCTTGCCGAGCGTGGTGCCCTCATACGCCGCACGGATGTCGTCGGCGAGTCGCTCGGCGGTGAGGGGCTCCTGATCGCCGCGCAGGAGTTCAAGCACGAGCGCACGCAGTTCGGCGTCGTCGCCACATTCGCGATCGACGATCTCTTCGCGCTCGGAGAGTCCCGCGTCGTGGGCGCGAAGGAAAATGGTCTTGGCCTTGCGGAGGCGCAGGGCGTCATCCCGGCTGGGCTGGCCGCGCTGGTCCCCGGAAGAAGTCGTCATTGTCCTGTGCCCTCCGCACGACCGGTGCCGTTCATCCGCGACGCGAGCCACGCACGGGCGAACTGCCAATCGGTGGTCACCGTCATGCGCGACACGCCGAGCACGCGGGCGATTTGCTCCTGTTCCATGCCGCCGAAGAGTCGCATCTCGGCGACGCGGGCCGATCGCGGGTCGGCTTTGGCGAGTTGTTGCAGCAGATCGTCGAGTTCCAGCACGCGCACGTCTTCGATCGCGCCCTCCGCCCCCAGCCCGCTGATGCTGACCTGGTGCGCTCCGCCCCCGCGTTTCTCCGCCGATCGCTTCCGCCAATGGTCGACCAGCACCTGTCGCATCGCCTTGGCGGCGACGGCCATGAAATGCTCTCGCCCCGACCACTGACGATCGTCCCCCACCATTTTGAGGAACGCCTCATGCACGAGCGCGGTCGGCTGCAGGGTGTGGCCCGCGTCGCCGGGCCGGTCCAAGTAGCTGGAAGCCAACGCCCGCAGTTCCTTGTAGACGAGGGGCAGCAACTCGTTCATCGAACGCTCGTCACCCGGCTCGGCGTTGGCAAGCAAGTCAGCCACGGATTGGATTCCAGCCATTGGGCACTCCATGCACTTTACCAGAACCCCGGCTTAGAAAGTCGGTCGCCGCAGAAGAGTTCAGCTCGGTGTCACACTGGGCAAGTTGCGAACCGCTCATGGACAACCACGCAGTCCGGACGACGTGCGCCAACACGATCTTCACACATTTTTGTGATGCGCTGCTTTGCGCGCGTTGGCTTCGCCGCGTGGTTGCTGATGGAGGCCGCCGCGACAGTCGCCCCGGCCAGGCATCAAGGACCACACTGTTCGCAGGAGACGCACATGCTTCGCAAGACGATGACAGGGATCGCACTGACGCTCGCACTGGCCGCCGGCTCGGCGTCGGCTCTCGCTCAGACCACGGCATTCACCTATCAGGGCCAACTGAAGAACGCGGGCACGGTCGTCAACACCCCCACCGACATTGAGTACACGCTGTACGACGATGCTTTCGGTGGAAGCCTCGTCGGCACAGTGACCCGCTTCGCCGAAACGGTGACCGACGGTCTGTTCACGAGCGAACTGGACTTTGGTGCCTTCCCGTTCACGACGAACCAGCCGCTGTACCTGCAGATCTCGGTGCGCAATCCGGCGGGCGTGGGTCCATTCGTACCGATGGGCTCGCGTCAGCGACTGACCGCCGCGCCCTACAGCCTCTCGACGCGCGGCATCAGCGTTTCCGATTTCAATCAAGTGGGCATCGGCACCACGTCGCCGCAGTCGATGCTGCACGTGGTCGGCACCGGCTTCTTCACCGACATCGATGTGCCGTACGGCATCTTTGAGACTGCCGCGGACCCGAGCCCGTCAAACCAGTTTGGTCCTCAGGTGCGCCTGAAGCACGGCGGCCCCGGCGGCGAGGACTGGGTCATGGTTTCGAGCGGCGCCGGCAACGGTCCGGCGGGCTCGTTCCAAGTGGTGCGCAGTGGCGCTCCGAACGCCGCATTCGCTGCCAACACGGCCGGATGGGCGGGCATCGGACGCTCGTCGCCCGTGATCACAGGCTTGCCGTCGGAAGCCTTCGGCATCGCGAACAAGTCCGGCAACGCGGGATACAACGGCATGATCGTGGACTCGGCTGCCACATCGGGTCTCCCGTACTACGGCTACAGCGTGGGAGGGCAACTGAAGGGATGGACCACGGTCACCAACACCGGCCAGATGGAGTTTTGGAACAACAACCAGCTCAACATCACCGTCTCCGACACTGGCAACGTGGGCCTCGGTACTTTCCCCAGTGCACGCCTGCATAACCCTGGCACCACGCGACTCGACGGCGTTGTGCAGTTCGGCGGCACGCTGCAGAACGGCAACACGATGACGATGCAGCGGCTCGATGGTGTGCCCAATCAATCCGGCTTCGTGTTCAACATCGCGCCAGCCAGCAACGCAGCAAACGCATCATTCAACATTTACCGCAACGGCGCGAGCGTCTACTTTCTGCAACTCGATGGCACCGCCTCGAAGCCCGGCGGCGGCGCATGGGCCGCGCTCAGCGACGAGCGCACCAAGGACAACATTCAGCCCCTCACCGGCACCCTTGATCGCCTGCTCACGCTGAAGGGCCATTCGTATACCTACAAGCCCGAGTTTGTGGAGAAGGGCCGCGTCTTGCCGGGCACGCAGATCGGTCTGGTCGCTCAAGAAGTCGAAACCGTCTTCCCCGACTGGGTCACAACCGGCCCCGACGGCATGAAGCAGGTCACCGAGCGCTCGACCACCGCGCTCATGGTCGAGGCCCTCCGCGATCTGCGCACCGAGAAGGACGCGGAGATCGCGACGCTGAAGGCACGGCTGGAGAAACTCGAATCGCTGATCCGAGATCAGAGCACCGTCTCCGCGAAGTAACCCAAGCCCGTCGAATCCACGCGGTGCCCTCGGCCGCGTAAAAGGAGACTTCCCATGACACTTCGCAACGCACCACTCGTGTCGCTCGCGACCCTCACGCTGTTCGCCGCCGTGACGACCGCCGCTCCCGAGATTCCCTGGTCGACCATCGACGGCGGCGGCATCATGAACACATCCGGGGGCACTTTCTCTCTGTCGGGCTCGATCGGCCAACCTGATGCGACCGCGTTCAGCGGCGCACTCAGCGGCGGATCCTTCTCGATCGCGGGCGGCTTCTGGACCGTGGCCGCCCCGACCTGCGCGGCCGACTTCAACCGCGACGGCTTCCTGGACTTCACCGACTTTGACGACTTCGTCACGGCCTTCGAGGGCGGGCTGTCGAGCGCCGACTTCAACGCCGACGGCTTCCTGGACTTCACCGACTTCGACGCCTTCGTTGCGGCATTCGAGACCGGTTGCTGATGGCTCCTTGAGTTCTGCGACACAGCAACACACCAGGCAGCCTGGCCTCACCGCCGGGCTGTTTGTTTTGATCGTGGCTCATGGGTTGCACGCGGTGCCGGGCCGTGACGCGACTCACCACCGCCCGTTGCGCATGTCCTGCCACTCGTTGGCCCGCAGCGTCGCCTCAAGCGACGCGGTGTCGGCGGCATCCACGACCCCGTCGCGGTTGACGTCCAGCGGCGACTGGTTCTGCTTATAGAGATCATCGATGTCGATCTTGCCATCGCGGTTCACGTCGTTGTCGTTGCCGATGCTGGTCGTGAGCAACTGGTGAAGGCGCAACTGGTCCTGATAGGTGACGCCGCCGCTGCCGTCGAAGTCGTACAGATGCTTGCGTGTCGATGTTCCTTGCAGCGCATTCATGCACTGCATGAAGGCATCGAACTCGCGCTGCCCAACGGTGTTGTCCTCACCGAAGATGTTGCGGGCGAACTCCTGCTTGAAGAGCGACCAGTCGGCCTCGTTGATGAAACCGTCGCCGTTGTAGTTGAACCGCGCGTTGGCCCCGCCGCTGCTCACAGGTGTGCCGTTGTACACCGCGCGAAACGCGGCCCAGTCCGCGCTGTCGAGGTACCCGTCGTTGTTGAAGTCGCCGCGCTGCTTCTGGCTCGCGAGCATGACGTTCAGCGCGGTGGTGCGGTTGGCGGCGCTCGTAAACGTCGGCCCGCTGAAGAAGACCCAGTCCTGCACGCTCACGCTGTTGCACGCGTCGAGTTGCTGCTGCATCGTCGGATGGCCGCTGGTTGAATCGGTGTAGAGCCCGGCGATCACGCGCCGACCCGCGCTGGCGTTTTTTACGATCGTCAGGTCGTTGGTGATCGAGAATGTGCTGGAGCCGTAGCACATGGGGATCAGCCAGTCGATGTAGCCGTTGGTCGCCCATGTGCCCCAGTCTTGGCACTTGCTGGTCACGGGCACGGCGAACATCGCCGCCGAGAACTCGATGCCGCTGTCGACCGAGTCGATGCCGAGTTTCATCTGGCGAGCGCACTCGGTAATGCCCGCCTTGCGCCAGTTGAGGAAGTTGGTGTATTGCGTTCCGCTGCTGCCGCTGGTGCTGATCGCCTTGAGCAGCGGGTCGTTGTTTGCGCCATAGATCGCCATGAAGGCGTTGCGGCTGTAGGTGTCAAACGACCATGGCGCGGGATTCGCATCGCTGCTGCTGTCGTCGAGCGGGTACCGGTGGTAGTCGGTCTGGATGCCAAAAAGTCCCTTGTATCCGGCGAGTTCTGTGAAGTACGCGCGGAGCTTGGCCTGCAGGCCGGGGTGCGCGAGGTTGCCAAAGACCATGTTGGGGTCGGCGTCGCCGCCGCCCAGCCCGGTGCGCGATGAAATCGCTTTCCACTCGGGGTTGCCCGTGCTCTCGCCGGGCGCATTCACCGTGAAGTTGTACGCGCCGAAGGACCCGTACTGCAGCAGCGCGCTCTCGCACCACGCATGGACACGAATGCCGTAGCGGGCGGCGGCGATGATCGTCTGCTGGAGAAAGTCGTTCGGGTACATCGAGCGGAAGACGCCCGCCTTGCCCACCGTGTACCCCGAGTAGAGCGTGTCAAGATAGATATCGGTGATGCCGGCGGCGGCGAAGTTCTGCAGGTTCGCATCCATGCCCCCTGAGCCGGAGATCGAGCCGTTGCCGCGGATCCACACGCCGCGCATCTGCCGCGTGACGCGGTAGGTCTGCGCGTCGGCGAGCTCGACGATGCCCGCGAACGCCACCAGGGCGGCCGCGGTCGTCAACGCAAGTCTGCCTTTCATCGCTCGTCTCCAATCCCCGGAGCGTACGCGTGATCAAGTCAGTGATTCAGTTGTTCGTGCCCGATCGCTTGGACATGTCGCCGCGTCGATCGACCAGCAACTCGGCCCGCGTGACTCCCTCGGGCAGTTCGACGCGCACCGTCATCGACGCGGCGTCCACGACGATGTCGTTCGCGTAGTCCCACGCCGTGCCGTCGTTCACGATCAGGCGGTACTTGCCCGTTGCGACGCCGCCGGCTTCCCAGCCCTTCCCGGCCTTCTTGAGCGCGATCGAGGGCGTGCGCCAGTCCTTGACGAAGTGCGGATTGGCCGGGATTCCGACACGGGCCGCGTCATAGAACGAAGTGAGTTGCTGCGGGTACAGGTCGAGCGCGCCGCGGCTGAACCACAGCACGTGCCCGCCCGACTTGGTCGTGCGCGTGAGTTCGATCGACTTCTGCAGATCTTCCCACGTCGCGTCCGGGCCGTCGCCCACGACGCGAATGCCCGCGACCAGATCGCTCACGCGTCCCCCGCCCTCTTCCTTCATGTACCGCACCTGCTCCAGCCACGTCTGCTCGTACGCCTTGTAGTTCATGCGATAGACCTGCGGTATGAACTCGTCCCATCGCGGAGTCACCTTGGACGCGGCGTCGTTGCCCGCGATCTTCAGTGTGTCCTTGGCCTGCCACGCCGACCACTTGGGCCACTCGAGCAGGTAGTACTCCCAGCACCACGGGTACACCGCGGGGCTCAGCGAGACCAGCACGCCCGGGCGACGGGCATGGATCTCCTGCACGAACTGCTTGCTGAACTCGTTCACCTTGTCGGCCCGCCAGCGCATCCACGCCGGGTCCTTCTCGTTCAGCGGCGGTTCTTTCCCGCCGTGCTCGCTGGCGTAGACCTTTTTGGTGTAGTCGTCGTATCCCATGGTGATGTACGGCCACACGATGCGGTCGTCGAGTTGCACGCCGTCGAGGTCGTAGGCGTCGATGGCTTCGAGCACGAGATCGAGCAGGAATCGACGGGCCTCGGGGTGGAGCGGGTTCATCCACACAAACCCGTTGGGGGCGACGTCGTTGCCCTTGGCGTCCAGACTCAGCCACTCCTTTTTCATTCGCCGCAGGTGGCTGTCGGTGGTCTTGTGGGCCGCCATGAAGCCGTACTCGAACCACCCGATGTAGATCAGCCCGTTGCGGTGGGCCTCGATGAGGGTTTCTTTCAGAAGATCACGCCCGGGCTTCTTGATCGCGTCGGGCTTGTCGCTGGGGTCCTGCGGCATAAGGGCCGGGCGGCGGTCCATGCCAATCACCTTCTGCAGCGTCTTGCTGGGGTACTGGGTGTAGCCGTTCTTCCACGTCTCGACGTAGACGGTGTTGAAGCCGATCTCGCGGAGACGGCGCATCGTGGTTTCGGAGTTGGCGGGCGAGGAAATCGCGGTGTTGGCCGTGGTCGTGACCCAGGTGCCACGGACTTCTGGGGACGGGGCCGGGGCACCGGTTTGGGCACACGCGCCCCCCACCGCCCCAAGGGCGTTGGCGACAGCGGCCAAGACGGGGAAAAGGACGCGGCGGTTTACTCGCGACAGCATCGGTCTACCCTTATCTCTGCCCCGCGCGGGGCCTGCCCAACGGCAGTGTTTCATAATCTTACCCGCCCAGCATACCGCCAAGTCGCCGGTTGCAACCCCGGGCGGGTCCGGATTTCAGGAGTTTGTCCATGGCCGCCAACGTCTTCAAAATCGCCCTCATCGGTGCCGGTGGCATCGCTAACGCTCACGCGGGCGCAGCCAAGGCCAGCAATGGCCGCGTGCAGGTCGTCGCGGTCGTTGATCCGGTCGAGGCCAACCGCACCAAGATGGCCACCGATCTGGGGGCCAAGGCGTTCGCGTCACCCGACGAACTCTTCGCGGCAGCCAAGGGGCTGGAACTGAGCGGCGTCGTGGTCTGCACGCCGCCGTCGGTGCGCGTGCCGATCATCACCAAGGCCCTGGATCATCGCCTGTCGGTGCTGACCGAGAAGCCCATCGCCCACAGCGTGGCGGACGCGCAGAAACTCGTGGAAGTGAGCCGCAAGCACGCGGACGTGACCACGGCGGTGGCGTATTGCCATCGGTTCGCGCCCGCGATCCTGGAGATGAAGAAGCAGATCGCCGCGGGCCGGATCGGCAAACTCCTGCGCTTTGAGAACGCCTTCGCCTGCGACCTGCCGGGCCACGAGAACAAGTGGTTCAGCGACATGGCGGCGTCGGGCGGCGGCGCGTTCATCGACATGGGCTGCCACAGCCTCGACCTGTTCCACTTCGTCGTCGGCTTCGGCGACATCAAGGGCTCGGTGTTCGCCCACAAGTGGCCGGGCCGGGCCGAGACGGCGGCCACCGTGCTCATCAAGTCCAACACCGACGGCGGGGCCAACATCGGCACCGGCGTTGCAGGCGTCATCATCAGCGGCTGGGCCGAGACGTGCCGCTTCACGCTCTCGCTTTTTGGCACCGGCGGCTCGTTCCACTACGACTACGAGAAGCCACTGGAACTGATCTTTAAGGACCTCAACGGCAAGGCCGAGACCCACGCGGTCGAGACCCACGACGTGCGCTTCGCTCGCCAACTCGTGGCCTTCGCCGACGCGGCCCAAGGCGGGAAGAACTTGGGCCTCGCAACGTTCAATGACGGCCTGCAGGCCGCCGTCGCCGTCGACGCCGCCAACCGCCTCGCGAAGGGTTGAGCAGCGACGCGGGGAATGCACGCGGCAGAAGGCCCGGTTTCGGATTCAAAGAAGGCATCGAGGCATCGGGGCCTGAGTGACTGCTCGCCCCGCGCTCGCAATGGGGACGAGCTTTCGATCGATCCGAACTCACGATCTGATCACCACGCGCGTCTCGCGAGCCTCTGAATGCGTCCCGCAAACGGCGCAACCACACCATCCGAAACTCAATGGAGTGTCCTCTCAACCGCTCGAACGATTCTCGCGGCGGAGGCCTCAGGGGGCAGTAGGACGCGACCGCTTGCCCGACCGCCACAGCAAGCCTGATGAATCAGGCATCATCTTCCCTGGATGCCAACGCCCAAATGGGCAAGTGAACAGGCGAAAGAACAGACCCGCGAACAGACCCGATTTGGGCGTTAGGGAAGATGTCTGGAGCACTGGGAGGGATTGGGGGGTGGAGTGGGGGTCAGGTGGGGGTTCATGTGGGGGTTGGCACGCTCCGCTTCGCCTTCCTCTCCTGATTCGGGGTGACCTGCCCTGACAAATCCGAGCCAACGCGAGTGAGATCATGTGGGCCAAGAATGGTCCAGAAAGGTCCGCTCGATGAAACGCAAGCGTCACAGTTCCGAGGAGATCATCCGCAAGCTGCGTGAGGCCGAGCAGTTGCTCGCGGCCGGGGAGGGTGTGCCGCAGATATGCCAGAAGCTGGAGATCAGCCAGCAGACTCTGGGGCGCTGGCGGCAGCAGTTCCGCGGCATGGGAGACGACGAGATCAAGCGGATGCGGGCACTCGAAGAGGAGAACCGCCGGCTCAAGAAAGCGGTGGCCGACCTGACGCTCGACAAGCAGATATTGAAGGAGCTCAACGAGGGAAAATGGTGAGCCCGACACGCAAGCGTGAGGCCCTGGCGGGGTGATCTTCTTCATTTGCAGTCTCTCAGCAGGGTGTCGCCGAGCCCTCGCACCCCGTCTCGAAGTACTCCACGAACGCATCAAAGTCGCTGAAGTCCAGGAACCCATCGACGTTGAAGTCCGCGAGGAAACTGCCAGCCTCGAACGCCACGACGAAGTCGTCAAAGTCCGTGAAGTCGAGGAAATCGTCGCCGTTGAAGTCGGCGATGCACTGCGACGGCTGCGAGGTTGAGTCGAGATAGCCGTCGTTGTCCGCGTCAAGCATCGGGTTGGCCGCGATCTCGTTGGCGTCGGCGATGCCGTTGTTGTTGCCGTCGAGCAGCAGTTCAAACAGATACGCGAACGGCTCCACCGGCACATTACCCTCGACATCGGCGCACAACAGGCGACCCGTGCCGATAGTCTCGGGACGCACGCGGTATTGGCCGTGCATGAAGCGGTGCGCCGCGCACCCGTGAATCGTGATCCAGCGGTTCGACCCGCCCGCGATCGGCGGCTCGATCGTGACGGTGCAATACGGCGTCACGTCGATCGACCCGCCGCCAGGCGTCAGCATCTCCACGATCACGCCCGCCACACCCGCCGTCTGGTTGCGCACTGGGCCATAGAAACTCAGTTTCATATCAAAGTCATGGAACGGCTGCGTGTTATTCGCAAGAGGGGTGCGGTTGAACTGTGTCTGAAGAAACGCAAGCCGGCCCGAGGATGCGTCACGTCCGCCGTTGAGCGAATCCGAGTCCTTCTGATGCAAGTGGAACGGCGCAAGACCGATCGCGCCGCCGCCAAGCGATGCCGAGAGGTTGTCGTAGTACGGCGGGCTGACCAGAGGCGTGCCGTTCACGACGACCGTGCCGGCCCACACGCCCGCGGGCGCACCCGCTGGCAAGCCGTTGCGGCTGTTGATGATGACCTGGCCCTTCAACCCATTCGCGGGCAAGACGATCGCGTCGTCGCCGTCGGCGTTGGGCAAGAGCGAGCCAGAGATGTTGATCGTCGCGCTCGGCTCGATCCCGCCGTTGATCACCATCGGCTGCGTAGCGTTGCCCAAGAACTTCATGCCGCTCTCAACCTTTCCTGTGGATCGCACACCGAAGGTCGCGCCCACCGCGCTCTGCTCAAGGTTCGCGGCCCATAGCGTGCTGCCAGAAAAGCGACCGCTGGCCGAGCCGCCGGTCAGTTGCAGGAGCCCAAGATTGCCAGAGTTGTTGAACGCGTTGACGCCGGCGTAGTTGGCAACAATGTCGGTATTGACGACTTTGGCGGCGATGAGGCGATCGATACCGTCTCGGGCGACAATCCCCCGAGGGATGTACTGGTTCGCTGGCCGATTGATCTCGCCACCGACAAAGAGCGTGCTGATGCGGCCAGCGGGAACTGAAAAGAAGCCTTTGGAATCACCTGTGATCGAGGCATTCGCCACGTTTCCGTCGTAGACCAAGACCTGGGCACCGTCATTGATGGTGCCAGCTACACTCAAGTTGAAAATCGAGCCACGAAGAAGTTCAATCTTCACGCCTCCGTTGATACTCGACCCGCTGTTGATGACGCAGCCGTCCGTGGCAGTGTTGTTCGCCCAGATGTTACCGATCCCCTGTCCGGCATCAGCAAGCCAGAGTCGTTGTACCTCAATTTCCCCCGCGTTCCCGGTAACACCACCGTAGAACTCGGAATTAAAATCGCGCGCACGGAGACCGCTGATTTTCGCGTGGATTCGGGTTGGGAAGTTCAATGATGGCGCGGTATCGGAATCCCCAAGAATAAACGTCACCGGACTCGGATTGGAAAGCGAATAGAACTCGAGATTTGGCAGTTGAAGATCGCCGTTGGTCGAGGATGTGTTGATGTTGACGCGACGCGTGTTGCCCGCGAGATAGACCTGAAGCGTCGCGGGCATCGTGGTGCCCATGACCGCACAACTCCACGCGCCCAGGCAATCCGTTGTGGAATCGTCAAACGAGACCGAGTCGAGCGGGACAAGGTTCGCATTAGGGCCGAGCGCGTCCCACGCGGTGATCGTGAAGCAGGTGCCGTTGTCGGGCGACAGGCTGCATGGCGGCCGAGCGAGGCTGAACGAGGCGTTAAGAACAGAAAGGGACAGCGCAGCAAGGACAACGAGTTTGTTCATTGGCGACTCCTTCGAGATGTCAGAAGTGACAGGGTCAACGGAATGACCACGAGTGTCGACGGAACGGGCACAGATGAAGCGATACGCAACCCTGCCGGGAACAAACTATCGGGAAGTACGGACGCGGCGAACTCAATGGATTCACTAGTAACCGTACCGTCGACGCCTGCTCCTAAAACCGTCCGGCCTCTTGGTGTGTCTAACGGCGCAGAGTCCTCCGTCCACTCAATCGCCCCGCCGCTCGTGTCGAGCAATCCCCACGGCGACAGCGACTGCGGGTACGCGCCGAGCGGGATGAGCCACGCCGCCCCGTTGGGGAGATTGAGTCCCGCGCTGGTCGTCCCGACTCCGGGTATCCCCGTAATACCAGCGACGTCCGACTTGTTGGCGTAGGTCCACCAGCCAGCGGAATTGCTTCCGTAACGGTTGGGATCGAAGTACACCGCTTTCATCCACTCGTCAAAGGTCGGAATCCAGTACGTGGCACCCGCAAGGTGCGTGAGTGCATCAGTGAACGAGCCGTCAGGATTTGTGCCAAAGGTCGACGTGTCGTACGCGCCGGTGGTGAGCGAGTTCAGATCGCTCGTCTTGCCGTTGTGCAGCCAGTTGCAGTAGCGGGCGGCGTCGCGCCAACTGATGCCGCCGACGGGGCGCATTGCCGCGTTGGGATCATTGCGGAGCTTGTACTTGACGCCCGGCCCGGTGTAGCG
>Ga0164290_1000323_pt1 | contig 171478 bp, 143 predicted proteins | sample Micstemetagenome_FD_108782 | JGI IMG/M metagenome (GOLD analysis project Ga0164290, IMG submission 108782) | Contaminated culture microbial community from soil near Moab, Utah, USA - Microcoleus steenstrupii SON62 (Illumina Assembly) | ecosystem: Environmental > Terrestrial > Soil > Soil crust...
CGAGGTGGTCGCTCGCGAGAGGTACAGGAGGCTCACATGGCAGGCGAAGCTCGCCCGCTGCTCCCGCCGCAGGAAGCAATCCTCGAACCGCTTCAGAAACGCCTCTCACTCAGGCAAAAGCGATCGCATCGACTTGGCGTCCATGCCGCATCTCCTCGTCCCCGCAGATTGGGCGTCCCTCCATTCGGCAATACGCCGCGAAGCTCTTGAGCGAATCTGGCGTTGTCGAACTGAGGACGACGCATTGGGCATCGGGCATTCGTGAAAAACATGCCCGATGCCTGATGCCTGCACGCTTGAAGATGCTCATCCAAGGTGCGTATCTCCGGGGCCGTGGATGCGCACCTTGAAATGCGCACACTCTGCCACTTTGCCACGTCGTTCCCGAGGCCTTCCCCCAGCCTGTCACGTCTCCTTTTCAACCCTGGCCCAGCTTTGGCAACCTGAGTTGGCAATCTGAGTTGGCAATCTGGCGACCAGCCGCCGCCTCACTCGTCGGCGTCGTTCGGGTCGTCTTCGACGTGGGCCGGCTCGCCGAAGATATGGCTCCCGACGCGGACGATGTTCGCGCCCTCGCTGATCGCGACCTCGTAGTCCCCCGACATCCCCATCGACAGCAGGTTGAACTGCCCCTCAACGACGCCCTTGCTCAGCATTTCGTCAAAGAGTTCGCGGCAGCGCGCGAACGTCGGCCGCGCATCCTCGGGCTTGTCGCTGTGCGCCGCCATCGTCATCAGCCCGCGCACGCGCACGTTGATCATCGTGCTGATCTGCTCGGCGAGCGGGATGCCGGCGGGGATCGGGCAGCCGAACTTGCTCTCTTCGCCCGAGCAGTTCACCTGCACCAGCACGTCGATCACCTGATCGCGCTTGAGGGCGACAGTCTGCAGTTCCTCGGCGACGCGGAGCGAGTCCACCGAATGCACAAGCCGCGCGATCTCCCCGACTTTGCGGGCCTTGTTGCGCTGCAGGTGGCCGATCATGTGCCAGCGCACGCCCTCGTTGGCGATGGCCTGCTTCTTCTCGCCCGCGACGTGCCTGCTCGTCGGCAGCACCGCGAGGCGCTGCAGATAGTCCTCCACCATCGCCGCCCGCTGCACGAGTTGCTGCACCCGGTTCTCGCCCAGGTCGCGGTGCCCCAGCGCGAGCAGTTCGCGGATATGCTCCGGGTCGGCGTACTTGGTGACGGCGACGAGGATCACGTCCTGGGCCCGGCGACCGGACTTGCGGGCCGCATCGGCCACCCGCTGGCGGACGATCGCGTAGCGCTCGGCGAGGGACTCGGGCATGCCTGCGGGCACGGTTCGCTCCGTGATGGGCGCGGTGGCGTTCAAGTGGGCGGCCAGAACCTCGACGCTCCGCACCCGTTTCTCTGTGTCCGGCATCCGTGCCTCCCTCATGCTCGCCATGCCGGGAAATGAGGTCGCGGTCCCCGCGAACACTTCACCTCCGACCGATCAACCGCCAACAGTCCGGGCGTAGGATATCGCCCCGCCGCCCGACGTGCGGCCCCGCCATTCAAATGATCCAGTCAGACGACCCATTGAGAGCACCCACCGGGAGAATCGGACATGGCCACCAACGACGCACTCACGCCCCGCACTTCGCCCATCGCCGTCGGCGAGTTCGCTCCTGACTTTGAACTCAAGACCCAGGACCGGGCCGACTGGAAACTCAGCGACGCGGTGAAGCAGGGCGATGTGATCCTGTGCTTCTTCCCGCTGGCGTTCACCGGCGTCTGCTCGACCGAGATGAAGTGCGTCAACGACGAGATGGCCAAGTGGTCGGCCAAGGGCGCCAACGTCGTCGGCGTCTCCTGCGACTCGTTCGCGACCCAGAAGGCGTGGGCCGACTCCATGGGCCTCAAGCAGATCCTGCTGGCCGACATGCACCGCGGCGTGTGCAAGGCCTACGGCCTCTACTGGCCCGAGCTCAACGTCTCCTCGCGCGGCACGGTCGTCATCGGCAAGTCCGCCGACGGCCGCGGCACGGTCAAGTGGGTGCAGTCGCGCCAGCCCGGCAGTGCGATGAACTTCGAAGAAGTGCTCGCGTGGCTGGGATGAGTGGAGAAGAAGCGGGCATTGGGCATTGGGCATTGGGCATTGGGCATTGGGCATTCGTGAAAACCAAACGCCCGATGACTGTGCGCACGACCAACCCCGCATGCCTGTTCCCGACGCCGGATGCGTCTTCCACACTCCCGATCATCGCGCCGTGATCGCGACTACTTCTTGCAGCCGCAGCCCCCGCCCCCGGAACCACCACCAGAACCGCCGCAACAGCCACCACCGGAGCCGCCAACGGGCGTGAGGGCCGCGGCGAGTTCTTCGTCGCTCATGGGACCGATCATCTTGTCGAGTTTCTTGGCGAGGAAGCGGCAGTGGTGCTCGACGTGCCAGACGGCGTACACGAGCATGGACTTCACGCTGGTCGGGCCGTTGGTGGGGTGCATGGCGACGCGCTGCATCTGCTGCTCGGTGAGGCCCGAGAGCCAGAGGCTTGTCCATTGGCGGAGCGTGTGGATGACGGCGATGTACGCGCCGATGGGGCCGAAGGGGCGCACGTCGTCATCGCCCATCGGACGATCGGCGGGAGCGCAGCCGTAGATGTTGGCGTCGATGAAGGCATTCTCGTCCCAGAGGGCGAGCACGGGGCCGTCCTCGGCGACGGCGCGGCGCATGCGATGGACGATCGCGAGTTCCGCATCGGCGAGGTGCCCAAGCAGCACGCGGGTCGGCCAGTTGCCGACGCCGGCGTCGGGGAGGAAGGCTTGATCGAGTTGGCCTTCGCTGAGGAGGAAGACGCGCCGATCGATGTTTTCGAGGCCGCGGCGGTAGCGGAGGATGAGTTCGTGGTTCGAGAGTTGCATGAGCGCGTCGCGGGTGTCGGCGCTGAGGTAATAGGGCTGACGCGCGGGACGATCGGTGGCGGTGGACATGCAATGCTCCGAAGGCGGCGGGTTTGAGCGTGGCCGAACCGGGCGATGCCCGGACGCGGTGACAAGGGATGATATGAGATACTGTGTGCCGCGGACGGCCGACGCGGGGAGATTGCGCAGACCGGGCCGGGCACGCGTTTGCGGGAACGAAGATGAGTCGCGAGCGATGAGAAGCAACCGATGAGCAACGACACGTCCGTCCGAACGCTGGCACTCCGCGTGGTGACCATGCCGCGTGACACAAACCACTACGGCACAATCTTCGGCGGCGTGATCCTGTCGTACGTCGACCAGGCGGGGTTCGTTCAAGCCCGGCGGCACGGCAATCACAAGTGGGTGACGGCGGCGATCGATCGCGTGGACTTCAAGGCCCCGGTGCATCTGGGTGATGTGGTCAACTTTTATGCGCTCACGACCCGCGAGGGGACCAAGTCGGTGACGATCGCGATTGACGTGGAGGCGGAACGCTACACGGATGGATCGGTCGTGCCGGTGACGAGCGCAACCTTGACGATGGTCGCGGTGGATGCGGAGGGGAAGGCGATCCCGTTCCGACAGCCGGGGACGTTGTAATCGCGGGCGAGCCACGCCCAAGAGTTTCAAAGCGAGGCGGGACCGGGTACTTGCGCACCTCGGCTCTCATGAACCGTCGCCGCTCATCGAGTCGCGACGTGCTCACGCGATGGCTCGTCGTGGCCGCATTCGACGCATCGGGCGTCGTTGGCGTCGGGCGTCGGGCTGCCGATGGGGTACGCGCATTCGGGACAGAGGCCTTGCTCGCGTCGGCGATGGCCCGAGGCGAGCACGCCGCGCCAGAAGCCGGGCACGCGGTCATAGCCGGGCTCGCCGGGTTGAATGCCGTCGACCTCGGGCGTGCGGATGGTGATCATGACCGCGCCGGCGATGACAAGCACACCGGAGACGAACGCGAGTCCGATCTGTGTGCCGATGCCGGGGTGTGACCACGCCGGGGCGAGGCGCGTGACGAGAGATTCGCCGACATGACCGGCCTCGGCGGCGATGAAGGTGCCCAAGGGCATCAGGCCCATGGCGATGGTGTTGCAGACGGCGAAGACGCGGCCGCGCATGGAGTCATCGACAAGCAACTGCAACGCGGCGATGGAGGAGTTGAAGGCCCACATCCAGAATGTGCCGCTGAGGAAGATGCAGATGCCCGCGCTGATCGGCTCGGGGCAGAGGGCGAAGAGGAAGATGAAGAACCCGCCGAGCATGACGCTGAGCGGGATGAAGTGATGCATGGGATACCACTTGGGAACGCGACGCATGAGCAGGCCGCCGAGCACCGCGCCAGCGCCCATGAGGGCGAGCATGATGCCAAAGACGCTCTCTTTTTTGTGGTAGACCCCGGAGACAAAGAGCGGCAGCAGTTGCATGAGCGGCGTGCCGAAGACGGCAAAGACACAGAGAGCCAAGAACGCCGCCCGCGGCCCGCGGCGGGTGAAGACCCACGCGCCGGCCTCACGCGTCGAGGGCCAGACGCCGGCGATGTCGCGCCACTTGCCGCGTTGGTCGGGCGGGGCGGGCGCGTCGGGCGTGGTGCGGACGATGAGCATGAGCGCGAGGAACGTGCAGGCGTTGAACGCGAGCAGCACGACCGGGCCGAACACGGCCATGATCGCGCCGCCGATGCCGGGGCCGACGACGCGGGCCATGTTGAACTGGATGCCCTGGAGCGTGATCGCGCGGGTGAGTTCCTCTCGCGGCACGAGCCGCGGGGTCAGGACCTGCCACGCGGGCGTGTTGAACGCCGACGTGATGCCCTGGGCCAGGCAGAGGAACAGCAGCACCCACTGGTTCGCCCAGCCGAGCGCGGCGGCGGCGGCCATGGCCACTGCGATGATCATCATCGCGGCTTGCGTGAAGACGATGAGCGAGCGACGGTTGATGCTGTCAGCGACGATGCCGCCGTACATGCCGAAGATGAGCGTGGGGAAAAGTTGGGCCGCGGCGAGGTAGCCCATCCACACTTCGTCGTTGGTGGCTTGAGAGACGATCCAGCGAACGGCGACGAACTCCATCCATGTGCCGACGCTGGAGCCGAAGGCGGCGATCCAGACATTGCGGAAGTGGCGATGGCGGAGTGGTGCCCACGCGGAGGTGCTGGCGGCTGGCGCGGGCGCTGGGGGTGATGGGGGTGATGAATCAGGCGCGCCAGTGGCGGCACCGGCCGCTTTCGACGCGCTGCGATCGGTTGATATCTCTTCGGACCCTTCCATGGTCATCCAGAAAACCGCGCCAAACGCCCGCGAAAGTCGCGGCGTCGTCGTTGCGCGTGGAGCGAACACGAACGTTAGGTCGCCCGCGGGGCATTCGCCCATCGACAGCGACGCACACCGAGGTAGACGAGGGTCTCAAAGACAACCATGCCGATGAAAAACCCGCCCGCGACGAGCAGAACGGTGGCGACATCTCGGGCGGCGAAGACCGGGCCGGAGATCGGGCGAAGGTCAAGCGTGCGGCTCCAGAGGGAAGGCGAGAGCCGGTCGACGGCGGTGAGGATGGCCATGCCCAGCAGCGGGAGCAGGCCACAGAGCAGCCACCCCACCGCCGCGTGAGATGCCACATGCCACGCCGCCGAGCGCGAGAGTCGCCAGCCGCGCCGCGCGGCGAAGAAGCGAATGCCGACGACCTCGATCCAGGTGAGGAGCCAGAGCACCGCGAGGGCGATGGCGAGGTTGAGAAGCGAGCCGAGGATGTAGAAAACGGTTTCGCGGAGGGCGTGCGGGCCGCTGGGGGGAACGTTGGCGCGGATCGCGCCCATGCCGGCCCACGGGGCGACGAAGAGCACGGCGGTGAGGAAGAGGTAGGACCAGAGCAATGGCAGTCTCGCGGCGGGCGCGGTCGACATCGCATCGAACAGCGCGCGAGGGCGGGTGAGTGTGCCCCACGCGGTGATCAGCCACGACGAGAACGTCGGCGACTGCTGCCACGGCGTGCCGACGCGGCGCGTCGGGAGGGACCATGCGACGGCGGTGCCGCACTCTGGGCAGCGGGGGCTGGTGATGGCGTTGGCGTCGTCGTGGTCCAGCCCCTGGAGCACGTAGCCGCAGGCTTCGCAGAGAAGGATGTCGTCGGTGTGGGGCATGATCGGAGGAATGTTCGTGTTCTCGGACGGGCGGATTCGCAAAAACGCGGCGTGAGTCGAAAGCGGACGTTGCGTTGTTCCGATAGTCGGGAAGGTCTGTTTGGAGATATCCGCGGCTTTCGGGGTCGTTTGGCGCTCACCGTGAGGGGATGCAGCGCCGGGCGAAGGGCGTGCCGGCCGCATCGTTGGATGACGTGAGAGTGGATGAATCACAATTGGATGATTCAAGAGCGGAGTGCGTTGCCATGCAGAGCGAGAATCGCCCGAATCCGTCGCAGAGCCTGAACGTGAATCGTCGGCAGTATGAACGGTTCGTGCTGCGTCCGATGTACACACCCGTGGCCGCCCGCACGCTGGACCGCGAGGACTTCGTCTTCGAGGGCCACGCGTACGACGTGAGCGAGGGCGGGATTCAGTTTGAACTGGATCATCCGATCGCGCCGGGCACCACGATCGCACTGCAGATCACGCTGCCGACCGGACCCGGCGGGCAGAGCAACGACATCGGCCCGGGGCGCAGCGTGTTTGTCATGGGCAACGTCGTGTGGATCGACGACAGCGAGCCGGGCCCCGTTCGCCACGCGCTGGCCATCACTCGCTTCGTCCGCCTTGGCGATCGCGAGCGTCTGATGAAGCAACTGGTCAGCGGGCGGTTCGCGCGGGCGGCTTGATATCAGCATCAACGTGCTTTCTCACCAGCCCGCGCGTCATCGCGCGGGTTTTCGTTGCGCGATGACGGACGCCGCGCGCCGACGCCGCCGGGCGTGACGTACACTGGGCGCGTGACGAGCGGCGAGACATGGCTGAACGCGCTGGCGGGCAAGTTTGTCGTCTTCGAGGGGCCGGACGGCTCTGGCAAGACGACGCAGCTCAAGCGGCTCGCCGCGCTCTGCAAGGAGCACGGGCTGAGCGTGTGCGAAGTGCGAGAGCCGGGAGGCACGCCGATCGGTGAACGCATACGACAGGTGCTGCTCGACAAGGGCAGCGACATGAACATGCGCTGCGAGATGCTGCTGTACATGGCGAGCCGGGCCCAACTCGTGGAGCAGATCATCCGCCCGGCCCTCGCCGTCAGGCACGTCGTGATCGCCGACCGCTTCGTGAGCTCGACTCTGGCCTATCAGGGAGCGGCGGGCGGGCTGCCGATCCTCGACATCCAAGAGGTCGCCAAAGTCGCCACCGGCGGCATTCGGCCGGACCTGGTGGTGATCTGCGATGTCGACGACGAGACGGCCCATCGCCGCATGTCGCCGCTGCTCGCGCCGGGGCGCGATCTGGATCGCATTGAGAGTCGCTCTCGCGAGTTTCACAAGAAAGTGCGGCAGGGGTACCTGACGCAGGCGCGGAGCGATCCGCATCGCCATCTGGTGCTCGATGCGAGCAAAGGGCCCGACGAGGTGTGGGCCCAGTTGCTCGCCGAGATGCCTCAGCGGGTGTGGTGACGGGCGGTTGATCCAGCACGAGGGAACGCTCGCTTCATCGCGTCGGCTCGCCGTGGATGCTCGCTCAGCAGCCGGTCTCGAACGCCACCACGAAATCATCAAAATCGGCGAAGTCAATGAAGCCGTCGTGGTTGAAGTCCGCTGCGCAAGCGGTCGGCTGGAACTCCATCGCGCCGATGTCGATCTGGCCTCCGACCACGCGCGGGTTGCGCTGGTTGTCCAGCCCCGAGGTCCAGCCGACGTCGGCATTCCCGGCGTTGATGACGATGGAGTCCGAAGTCGGAACGAAACCACCGACGACGAACGTCGGGTCGCCGACGATGTTCCCCGTGCCGGCGTAGGCGTACGGGAAGGCGCAGTGCTCCGCGGTGACGTTGTCTCCCATGCCCGTGTTGGGGCGATAGACCAGCGTATTGGCGAGCGATGCCGCGGCGTTGAACACCGGGCCGCGACTCTGCACGCCGCACACATACAGCGTGCAACTCGACAGGGTCGCCGTGACGCTTGCGTTGGTGATCGCGAGTGCCTGAATGAAGATCGAGTCGATGGCGAGGACGTGTGCCTCCGCCGGGCCTTCTCCGGTGAACACCGGCCCGCCGCGCGAGCGTCCGACCGTACTGCGGCGCATTTCCACGTTCGCGCCCGACCCGAGCACCACCAGCCGCTGCCCCGCGTCGTAGAAGCACGTCAGATGGCAGTCGCTGAGGCGAACTCGTCCCCCAGCGAAGCGCAGATGAGCATCGTCGTCAACGCGCCAGATCGCGACACCGCTGATGTCCCACGATCCACGCAGATCAAGCACGGATTCGGACTCCCAGAGCCGTATCCTGCTGGCTTCACGACCGACGCCGCGGATCGTGCCGACCGTGCCCGGAGGCACCGAGATGGTGTGCGGCATGTCGATCATCGGCAGATCGTTGCCGATTTCCATGCTGTAGAACTGCAACGTGTTCATCGCTTCAAGCGCGTCGTCGATGTCGGCGTACTCCTGCGGCACGCGGATCGGCCCCGCGATCTCGACGAGATACAGCGAGTCGGACTGGATGGCGGCGGTGGCCCACGTCTTGTCGCTCCGCAGTTGCACATAGTCCGAGTTGGTCCCCGGCTGATTGCGATCCCAGTTGCGATACACGCTGCTGGAACCGTCGCTCCATGTAAACGTGCCGGGCGTGGCGGCGTCGCTAAGGCCGATGAAGAACTTGCGCCCGCCGCCGGTGAAGGCCGCGGTCACCCAGTCATTCTCGGCGGCATCGTCGATGGTGGCGAGATCGCCGCCGCGGCTCCGAGCGATCGACCGCGCGTTCGTCCACGACGACGCGGAGATGAGTTGGTAGCGGTGCTCGTTGGCCGGGTTCTTGAGCGGGCCGACGACGATGGTCTGGGCATGTGAGTGCGACGCGCCTGCCATGCCGAGCATTGCACCGACTGCGATGTTGAACAGACTCTGACGCATGACGTTTCTCCTGTTGGACGCGGGACACAGAGCCCCGGCACGTTCAAGCCGCGAGAAGTCGGCGGCACCCTTCACGAATCTCGCTCACACGCCAGTGCCTCGTGCCAAGCACATCGTGCCAGCTGCCAAGGGCCTTGCCCTCGATCAGCATCCCGCCTCGAAGGAGGCCACGAAGTCGTCAAAGTCCTCGAACGTGATGAAGCCGTCGCGGTTGAAGTCGGCACCGCACACCGGCGGTGGGGTTTGCTGGAACTCATACGCCCCGATGTCGGGTGCGGCTCCGCTGATGCGCGGCGAGCCGAGCGCATCCACGGCGTTGCCGAGCATGCGCGTTGTGCTGCCCGCGTCGATGCACGGAGACGTGGCTGACAACGCCAGCGTGCCCGGCGCGAACTGTGGATCGACGTTGATGTTGCCGCTGCCCGCGACACCGCTGTGCTGGATGTTGCAGTTGAACGCCACCACGGCACCAGGAGAGCCGCTGAGATTCCAGACGATCGAGTTGAACAACTGGGCGGGCGCGACAAACACGTCTCCGGCTGAGCCCACGCCGGAGAAGGTGCAGTTGGAGAATGTGCCCGGCGCGTCCATGCCGGTGACAGCGCCGACATTGGCGAAAACGGAGTTCGATGCCGTGACGAAGCCATATGCCTGGAACGCCGCGCCGAACAGCGAGGACGTGTTCATAAACGTGGAGCGATCAATCTGAAGCGATGCTCCTGTCGAGCCGAACAACAGGAGGGACCAGCCGCCGCTGTTGGCGTTGTCGCCGTCGAGGACACAGTTCTCGATGAACACCGGCGCTTCGTTGATGCTCAGCGCCGACCGACCGAAGTCACGCGTGATCTTCATATCTCGCAGCGTCCATAGGCCGGTCAGGATAATCGCGGTGTTGCCATTGACCCGCGTGATGATGTTCGTCTGCTCCGCGCCCGCGCCGGTGATGGTGCCCATGCGGGAGAGGTAGGTGGACGCGCCCACGCTGTTGTTCAGCGTGTACGTCCCCGCGGCGATCTGCAGGTGTTTCGTCCCGGTCGCGTTCATCGCGTCGAACGCTTCTTCCAGCGTCGCGTACTCGGTCGGCACTTTGATTGGGCCGGCGTTCCATTCGACAATGTAGTACGGCGAGAACGCCGTCTGCCGCACGTACCACTTCGCGTCCGATTGCACGGTCACATACTTCGACGCGCCACTGACGCGCGGCTCGCCGGGTGCCCAGTTGCGATACGCGCTAGTCGATCCATCGCTCCACGCGAGCACGCCTGGCGTGTGGACGGCCGCAAGACCGATCATGTACTTGAAGCCGCCGGGACTGAACGCATTGAATACCCACACATCCTCGGCGGCATCGTTGATGGTGGCCAAGTCGCCGCCGCGGGCACGGGCCCATGTCTGGGCCTGCTCCCAACTCGTCGCCTGAATCATGACATAGCGATGGCCGTTGATGTTGTAGCCAAATGGGCCCTTGGCGATCGATTGGGCGTGGGCGGCGGAGGCGCCAGCGAGCGACGCGAGAGCCAAGCAGGCGATGCGGTTCCACATGTGACGATCTCCGAGAAAAGTGCCAAATGCACGACCCCAACGAACTTCAGCCGCAGCACGGCCACAGCAACCGTCACAAATCGCCGATGATTCTTGAGAAATACCGAACACGCGTTCGGGCCTTGTCGGATCAAGTACAATCCCTCCGCCAAATGGCCACGCCCGACACACCGCCGCCCGCACCTCCGTCGGCCGTTCCGCCGGCGCACGAGATCACATTGCTGCTTCGCGGCGTCGCTCCCGACGACTCCGCGGCCGCCGATCGACTCTTCCCGCTGCTCTATGACGAACTCCGCAAGATGGCGCGGGCCAAACTGTCGCACACACCCGGCGGCACATCGGGCCAGACGCTGCAAGCCACTGCGCTTGTCCACGAGGTCTACTTCAAACTCGTCGCCAAGGACACTCCCGCGTACGAAAACCGCCGCCACTTTTTCTTCGCCGCCGCCCGGGCGATGCAGGACATCCTCGTCGACCAGTATCGTCGGCGCGCGGCGATCAAGCGCGGCGGGGGCAAGCGTCCCGGCGAACTCGACTCGAATGACCTCGCCGTCGAACCACCGAACCCCGGCGACGACGTGGTCGGCATCGCCGACGCGCTGACCGAGCTTGAACGCAGCGACCCACGAAAGGCCCAGATCGTGCGATTGAGGTATTTCACCGGCCTGAGCGCGGAGGAGACTGCGGCGGCACTCGACGTCTCGCTGAGCACGGTCGAGCGAGAATGGCGGTTCGCCCGCGCGCTGCTGCACACGATGCTCGCTCGCAGCGATGAGAGCGGCGTCCACGACCGCGCCAAGGACGCCGATCGTTGATGGATGCCGCCCTGCTCCAGCGCGCTGAGGCGGTGTTCGCGGAACTCGCCGATCTGCCGGCGGACCAACGCGACGCGCGGCTCGCCGCACTGCGTGCCGATGACAGCTCGCTGCATGAACTGGTCATCGCGCTGCTTGCCAGCGACGATGCGTCCACCGCGTTCATGCGCTCGCCGCTTCCCGAGCATGACGCCGCAGCGCTCGCGAGTCAGTTCGCCGCCTTCGACAACGCCCGCCACCCCGTCCGCATCGGTCGCTACACGATCGTCGGACTGCTCGGCGAGGGAGGCATGGGCACGGTGTATCACGCGACGCAGGACGTGCCGCGTCGCGCCGTCGCGGTCAAAGTGATGCGAGCGGGGCTGATCACCCGCGAAATGCTCGCACGTTTTCGCCGCGAGGCTGAACTGCTCGGCGCATTGCAACACCCGGGCATCGCCGCGGTGTATGACGCGGGCTCTGCACGCCTGGAGTTCGCCGACGGCCCGGGCGTGGAGCAGCCGTTCATCGCGATGGAACTGGTGCAGGGTCGCACGCTGACCGCGGCCGCGGCCGACCTTCCGACACGCAAGCGGCTCGACCTCTTCACGCGGGTGTGCGACGCCGTGGATTTCGCGCACACGCACGGCGTCATCCATCGCGATCTCAAGCCGTCCAACATCCTCGTCGCCGGCAACGGGCACGTCAAAATTCTCGACTTCGGTGTCGCTCGCGTCGTGTCTGGCCCCGACACGCCATCACGCAATGGCGATGCCGCCCCCGCGGCCACGTTGCAGACCGAGACAGGTCGCATCGTCGGCACGCTCGCGTACATGGCTCCGGAGCAGTGCGGGCATGGCGCGATCGTCGACCGTCGCGCCGATGTCTACGCGCTGGGCGCAATTCTGTATGAGCTGCTCGCGGGTCGCCCGCCGCACGATCTGCGCGGACTCTCGATCGTCGAGGCCGCGCGCGTCGTGCGCGACGATGAGCCGTCGCGTCTTGGTTCGCTGGATCGTTCGCTGCGTGGCGATCTGGAAACCATCGTCAGCAAGTGTCTGGATCGCGACCCCACCCGCCGCTACGAGTCCGCCGCCGCGCTGGCCGCGGACGTGCGACGCCATCTGCTTGATGAGCCGATCATCGCCCGCCCGGCGAGCACGATGTACCAACTGACCAAGTTCGCCCGACGGAATCGAGCGCTGGTCGCGGGCGTGCTGTTTGCGTTCGTTGCGCTGACGATCGGTTTCGTCGCCACGCTTGCCTTTGCAACGCGCGAGGCGGGGCTGCGCCGCGACGCCGTCACTTCGCGGTTGCGTGCGGAGCGAGACGCGTATCGAGCGAACTTGGCCGCGGCACAGGCCGCCATCGCTGCCGATGACCCGGAGCTCGCCGCACACCACCTCTCGCACTCCACCGATTCACTGCGCGGCTGGGAGTATCGACTGCTTCGCCGCGCGGCCTCGCCATGGACGCAAGACATCAAACTCCAGGGCACCACCACGCCGTTCCTCATCCACACGCTCGGCGGTGACACCATCGCGACGATGGAGACGGACGGCACGGCCCACCTCATCGACATCGCCACCTTTCGCAAGACCCGCAGCGTCAAGATTGAGGACAGCCCCAAGGGGACGTCATGCGACACGCAGCGACGCCGCGTCGCCGGCTTCGATAAGAACTCACACCTGAGCGCGTGGGACTTCACCACCGGCAAGAAGATCTGGTCCAAGTCGACGTCCAACACGCGCTGGCCCCCGGGCTTCAGTTTTGACGGCGAGATTCTCACGTCTTCGGAGAACTCGGAGAGTCAGGCGGTGCTGTATCGGGCAGTTGACGGCACGGAGATGGGACGCTTCATCGCTCCGACGTCGTATCCGCCGCCGTTGATCTCGCCCGACGGCACGCTGCTGCTGTGCAGCCTGCTGGATCGCCAGATCACCGTGTTCGACCTCAAGACCGGCGGCAAGAGATGGGAAGCACCGGCGGGCTTCGCCGCCTTCGCACCCGACAACAGGCATGTCATTCTCAGCGGCGTCGATCGCGGGCGCGCGTTCGTGTCGCTCGTCACACTCAACACCGGCGAAGAGGTCGGTCGGTTTCCGATCATCGACAGCATCGCGTGGAGCGCGGCGCGTGTGACGCTGCGTCCAGACATGGGCGTGTTCGCCGTCAGCGAATCCGACGCCGTCGTCTCGCTGTGGGATGCGCGGGGGTTCCGCCGCATCGCGCGCATCGCGGCGCCCAGCGGCATCTACAGTGCCAAGTTCGCCCCCGACGGCGAGCGGCTCGTCGTCGCGACGCGCAACGGACATCTGCTGGCGTGCCCTGCGACATTCAGCCCGCACATCACGCACATCGACACCATCGGCCCGCGGACGGCGGCCACCGCGCTTTCGTCCGACCATGCGCTCGCCGCGCTGGTGGATTGGGGCGCGGTGTCGCTGATCGACACGACGACGCTGCGTCATCGCTGGCGGGTCTCGCTGCCGCCGCGCGCGGGAAAGGGAGTGCGATTCTCTTTGGAGGGCGACGTGCTCGTCGATACCGCGGGCGGGGTGCGTCGGTTTGACGCCGCGACGGGCGAGGAGCGACCGGTGAGTGATGCGGACGAGGCGCGCCCTGCTGAGTCCGCTTCCCCGCAAGTCCTCGCGACACTCGCATCGCGAACACTGGTGCGTGTTGACGAGAAAGAGATCGAGCAGCGCGACGCTTCGACGCGCGTCCATTCCTATCGCACTGTCGCCCGCATCGAAGCGGCGTGCTTCACGCCCGACGCGAGCCGCGTGCTTGCCGCGTGCGCCGACGGCAGTATCTCCATCTGGGACGCCGCGAGCGGCGACGAAGTTGCTCTGCTGCGGGCACGCCCGGTCTTCTCCAACGTCAGCATGGGCTTCCGTGGCGACACGCTCGTGCTCGCCCACTATGAAGGCGTCACCGCTCTTGAGCCGCAACAACCCAACGCCGATGTACTCGCGATCCGCGATCGGACGATTCGCAGCCGCACACTGATTGACGCCGGCTTCATGAAAAAGCGCATGGCGGCGGAGATCAGCGTGTCCCTTCGGACGGACGAATCGCTGACCCCTGTGCAGCGTGACGACGCGTTGGCGCTGCTTGATCGCGTCGGCGACCACGCCGCCACGCTCAACAGCGACGCGTGGGGACTGGTGGTCTCACCCGGCAAATCGCGCGAGGGCTATCTCCGCGGAATCGCGCTCGCGACCCGCGCGAACCAGTTGATTCCCGATTCGCCGATGCTCTTGAACACACTTTCGGTCGGGCAGCATCGGGCCGGGCTCGCCGTCGACGCGCTCGCGACGACGCGCCGGATTGAAGCGATCGAGCACGCCAGAGGTCGTGATCTGTCGATCATCGATCAAGTGATCGCGACGCTCTCGGCCGAGGCGTGCGGCGACCCCGCCGCTGCGGAGTATCGAGCGAGGCTGGCCAAGGCGTGCGCCGTGCCGAACGCGCTCGTGAATCCCGAAGTCCGAGCGTTCGCACGCGAAGCGGGCATCGGCGAATGACGCCCCGACACCCAAGATTCGGGCGGCTTTGATCTCATCGGCCCTACGCTTGGCGCATGTTCGAAAGACTCTCCGACACGTTCAACGGTCTGTACCGCAAACTCAGCGGCCAAGCCAACATCTCTGAGAAAAACGTCGCCGAGGCAATGCGCGATGTCCGCACCGCGCTGCTCGAAGCCGATGTGCATCAGGACGTCGTCAACGCGTTTTCCGACGCGGTGATGAAGGACGCCATTGGGCGCGAGGTCACCAAGAGCCTCAAGCCTGGTGAGGAGATGATCGGCATCGTCCACAACCGTCTGGTCGAGTTCCTCGGCGGCGAGCCTCGCGCTGGCGCGGACGCCGCGACGGTGGTTGATCCGATCACGGGTGTCGCGGTGCCGAATCTCGCACCGGCCGGACTCGGCTCGGGTGACGAAGCGATCATGCGCGTCAGCCCCGGCCCCACCATCATCATGATGTGCGGCCTGCAGGGATCGGGCAAAACCACAACGTGCGGCAAGCTCGCGGGGTATTTGAAGAAACGCGGCCGCTCGGTGATGCTCGCGGCAGCGGACTTGCAACGCCCGGCGGCCATAGAGCAGTTGCAGATCGTCAGTGAACAGGCGAACACCGACCTGCCCGGCGGCAGTCGCGTGGTGTTTTACGGAGAGCCGGAGAAGTCCGCCGAGTATGGCAAGGCCGTGGGCGTGGCGGTGGGCGTCTGCCAGCGTGCGTTGGAAGCAGCTCGCAAGGCGGGCGTGGATGTGCTGATCCTCGACACCGCAGGGCGTCTGCATGTGAACGATGAACTGATGGGCGAACTGCAGAGCGTGAATCGCGCACTGCGTCCGCACCACATCTTCCTCGTCGTTGACTCGATGACCGGCCAGGACGCGGTGAACAGCGCAAAGACGTTCCATCAGCGGCTGCAGGTCGATGGCATCATCCTCACCAAGTACGACTCGGACGCACGCGGCGGCGCGGCGATCAGCGTCAAACACGTCACCGGCGCGACCATCAAGTTCGTCGGCACCGGCGAGAAGCTCGATGCGATCGAGGAGTTCCATCCGACGCGCGTCGCGGGCCGCATCCTGGGCATGGGCGACGTCGTCAGCCTCGTCGAGAAAGCCCAGCAGGAAGTCAACGAGGAAGAGGCCAAGCAGCTCTCCGAGAAGATGGCCAAGGGCGAGATGACGATGGACGACATGCTCAGCCAGCTCAAGACGCTGCGCCGCATGGGGCCAATGAAACAGATACTGGGCATGCTCCCGGGCGTCGGCTCGATGCTCAAGGACGTTCACATCGAGGACAAGCAACTGGATCGCGTCGAAGCCATCATCAACTCGATGACCAAGAAGGAACGCAACAAGCCCGATGTCATCGAGAACAGCCGACGCAAGCGCATCGCGACAGGCAGCGGCACCAAGACCGACGAGGTGGCAAAACTCGTCACGCAGTTCAACACGATGAACAAACTCTCCAAAACGATGTCGAGCGCGAGCGGCATGGCGAAGGTGAAGGCCGTGAAGGAACTGGCTGCGGGCGGCGGAATGGGCGGCATGATGCCAGGCCTGAGCGGGATGCCGAACTTCAACATGAAGGGTTCGAGCGCGACGCCGAGCGTGAAGGACAAGTTCAAGAAGCGGAAGAAATAGAAAAGTGGCGGAGTTCCGAAGAGACGAACAGACGCGGGAAGAGGGGAGCCAAGAGTCACGGCGTCAAGACGCGGAGACGACGGAGACACGGCCGTACGCGGGCAAGAATCACGCTGCCACTCTGCCACTTCGTCGCCCCCCGGACGCCCTCCCCGAACCCTGCCTATAGTCCCGCTCAACTGCCGGTGGCCTCAGTCTGCTTTCGGGAACCGCCCGAACCGTCCTGGGATTCTGCTGGCGACGCCCGACCGGGTCCGTGACCCAACCGGGCGAGCCCCCAGTACGGCCGACTTTTGCCGCCACCATCCGGCCAAAGAAAGCCGAACACAACACAGGCTGTCCTGCCGCGCGCTCGTCGCGTCGCGGGACAGGCCCGGAGATATCGCTCTTGCTTCAGTCCCGCTCCCACTCGTCCGACGCCGTTTCAAATCACACTTCGGCTCCCGCCTCCCACACCTTCAACGCCTCGGCGGACCCGGTCGCGACCGCTGCCCCCGTACAGCCCGCCGGCCCGACCTTCGCAGCCCTCAACCTCGCGACGCCCATCATGCGGGCGCTGACTGAGGAGGGCTACACGACCCCCACTCCCATCCAGGCCACGGCGATCCCGCCGATTATGACCGGCAAGGACCTGCTCGGCTGCGCTCAGACGGGCACCGGCAAGACGGCTGCGTTCGCACTGCCAATCCTGCACGAACTCGTCAGCATGGCGCCCGACAAGTCGCGTCGCGGCCCGGTGATCCCCAAGGTGCTCGTGCTCTCGCCGACGCGCGAACTCGCGACCCAGATCGCCGAGTCCTTCCAGACCTACGGACGTCACACCGGCGTTTCGGGCACGGTGATCTACGGCGGCGTCAGCCAGTTCCGTCAGGTCCGCGCTCTGGATCGCGGCGTCGATGTCATTGTCGCGACGCCCGGGCGTCTCATCGATCTGATGGAGCAGAAGCTCGTCAACCTCTCGGAGATCGCGATCTTCGTCCTGGACGAGGCCGATCGCATGCTGGACATGGGCTTCATCCAGCCCATTCGTCGCATTGCGGCGACGCTTCCGGCGGATCGCCAGACGCTGCTCTTCAGCGCGACGATGCCGCGGGAGATTCAGCACCTGGCCGACTCGCTGCTGAAGGACCCGGTCCGCGTGGCGGTGACGCCGGTCGCCAGCGCGGCCCCGTTGATCGAGCAGAAGCTCTACCACGTGCCGCGTTCTCACAAGCAAACTCTGCTGCAGCACATCCTTGAGGAATCCAAGATTGAGCGTGCGGTCGTCTTCACCAAGACCAAGCACGGGGCCGACAAGGTCGCTAAGAAGCTCAACGCCGCCGGCATCAGCGCCGACGCGATCCACGGCAACAAGGCCCAGAACGCCCGCGAACGGGCCCTGGGCGGTTTCCGCAACGGTCGTTCCCGCGTCCTGGTTGCCACCGACGTCGCCGCCCGCGGGCTTGACGTGGACGGCATCAGCCACGTCTTCAACTTCGATCTGCCGATGGAGCCAGAGGCGTATGTCCATCGCATCGGTCGCACCGGCCGCGCCGGGGCTAAAGGCATCGCCATCGCCTTCTGCGACGGCGACGAGCGAGGGCTGCTCAAAGGCATCGAGCGCATGACCGGCAAGCGCATCCCGACCGCGCAGCTGCCCGACGGGCTCAAGCCCGAGGCACCGTTGCACGGCGATCGCGACGACCGCGATCAAGATCGTCGCCCGTTCCGTGAATCGCGTCATCACGACCGCGCGCCGCACGGCCACACGCAACCCACCGCGCACGGCCATGGCAACCAGCACCCACGGGGCCACGCCAAGCCGACGGGCAAGCCCGCCGCCAAGGCACCACACCTCAAACTCGTCGATGGCGACGCCTCAGTGTCGGATCAGGCCACGAACCGTCCGGCCCGTCCGCGCGGCCCGCACTTCGCGTCCGCCGGCAAGGGCGGCAAGCCTGCGCCCAAGACATTCGGCGGCAAGAACTGGACCCGTCGTCGCTCGCCGCGCGACTGATCGCGAGATTCCCGTCCAGAGGGAGGGGAGTCGAGACGATCGCTCCCGAAAACTCTGTTCGATTCGACAGGCCTCCTTCCGGGGAGGCCTGTTTGTTTTTGTTGGCGTTTCACCGCAAATCCCACCGATTCGCGCCAGAAAACCCGAATCGGATGCGAACCTCCGAAACCACTCGCGTTATACTTCATCTGAAGTTGAGACCCAGTCTCTTTCATACACCTTTCGCCCGCGCGTGATCGGCCCACAATCTCGCGTTTGGGGCTTGGAGCGTTTGCCATGGCTCTGAAGTTCCCGATCTATCTCGACAACGCCGCCACCTCACCGTGCGACCCTCGCGTCGTTGAGGCGATGCTGCCGTACTTCACCGAAATCTTCGGCAACCCCGGCAGTCGCAACCACAAGTTCGGATGGGATTCCGAGGCCGCCGTGGATGCGGCCCGCGAGCAGGTCGCGGACCTGATCGGTGCGGACGCGAAGGAGATCATCTTCACGTCCGGCTCGACCGAATCGAACAACCTCGCCATCCGCGGGGCGGCGTTCATGTACGAGAAGGCGGAGGCTGGCAGCGGGCATTGCCGCGGGCACATCATAACCGCCGCCCACGAGCACAAGGCCGTGCTTGATCCGTGCAAGCGACTGCAGAAGGAGGGGTTTGAAGTCACCTTCCTTGATCCGCCGCGCGACGGCGTGATCACCGCCGACATGGTCAAGGCCGCCATCCGCCCCGACACCATTCTCGTCTCGCTGATGTGGGCCAACAACGAGATCGGCACGATCAACGAGATTCCGCAGATCGGCGCACTCTGCCACGAGCGAGAGATCATCTTCCACACCGACGCCACGCAGTGGGTCGGCAAGATGCCGACCGACGTCGAGCGCGACAACATCGATCTGCTCAGCCTCAGCGGGCACAAGCTCTACGGGCCCAAGGGGGTCGGCGCACTCTTCGTACGGCGTCGTCGCCCGCGCGTGCGGCTAGTCTCGCTGCAGGACGGCGGCGGCCAGGAGCGCGGCTTTCGCAGCGGCACGCTCAACGTCACCGGCATCGTCGGCCTGGGCAAGGCCTGCGAGATCGCCAAGCGCGAGATGGATCAGGACGCGACCCGCCTCAGCCGCATGCGGAAGAAACTCGAAGACACGATCACGCGTGAACTCGACACCACGGCGATCAACGGACATCGCGAGAAGCGCCTGCCGCACATCACCAACATCTCCTTCGGCTTCGTCGAAGGCGAGAGTTTGATGATGGCGATCAAAGAGATCGCCTGCTCGTCGGGTTCCGCATGCACGAGCGCAAGCCTCGAGCCGTCGTATGTCCTCAAGAGTCTGGGCATCGGTGATGATCTCGCGCACTCGTCGCTGCGCCTGAGCCTGGGCCGCTGGACGACCGAGGAGCAGGTGGACTATGCCACGGCGGCGATCGTCAAGGCCGTCCGCAAGCTGCGCGAACTGAGCCCGCTGTACGACATGCACAAGGAAGGGATCGACCTGAGCAAGGTGGAGTGGGCGCATCACTGATGGCAACTCCCTACGCATGGCTTGGAATCGCGCAGGACGGCGAACTCGCCGCCAAGGAATCTCTCTCAACTCATCCCCGCTCGTCAATTTCGCGTTACTATTACGCCGCTTACTCCGCATCCCACGCCCTACTACTCCATCTCGGCGTCGATCCGCCGCCTCGCGGGAACTGGGACCACGCGATCCTTCCCGAGTGCCTTCGATCGTCACTGATGGCCAGAATGGGGAGTATTCCGTCAAGAAACGCGACGATTTACAAGAAGGGTCTGCAGGACCTGTACAATCAGCGGATTGCTGCAGACTACGGCCCACTGCGTACCGTGGACGAGCAAGCCGCAAACGACGCACGGAAGTGGGCGGGCCAACTGGTTCGCCTCGCAGAAAAGGTGCTCGAATCATGACCCAGTTCAACAGCCTTGCAGCCGTCAAGGACGCCTTGAAGAGGGCTTGGAATGAAGACAAGGGCGTTGAACAGTTCAAATTATCCATCTTGGAGGAGCAGATTCGACCGGCTGGGGGCGGCTTTGCCGTACCTGTCGCTTCTGGCACGGAAACCGGCAGTGCCTCGGATCTGGCTCGCACACTAAGTCATCTTCAAGACCTCGCTGAGACATACAGCGGGCAATCGCTCACTTTGTATCTCGATCCATTCGCACCCCGCAAGAACTGAGGTGTCATATCTCTTACGGCCCCAAGATCATCGACCATTACGAGAATCCCCGCAACGTCGGCAACTTCGGCACCGGCTCTGACGTCAAAGGCCGCAAGGACATCGGCGTCGGCCTCGTCGGCGCGCCCGAGTGCGGCGACGTCATGCAACTCCAGATCAAGGTCAACCAGAGCACGGGCGTCATCGAAGACGCCAAGTTCAAGTGCTTCGGGTGCGGCTCGGCCATCGCCTCCAGCAGCCTCGCCACCGAGTGGCTCAAGGGCAAGACCCTCGACGAGGGCATGGGCATCAAGAACACGCAGATCGTCGAAGAACTCAGCCTGCCGCCGGTGAAGATCCACTGCTCGGTGCTGGCCGAGGACGCGATCAAGTCGGCGATCAACGACTACAAGGCCAAGAACGGCATCGCCGTGGCTGAGCAGCACGCGGCACAGGCCCACTGACGCTCGGGTCGATCGAGCGCGGTCTCGCCGTCGCATGCACGCAACCGACTCTGACGATCAAATCGCAACGCCGCCGACGCGGCGTTTTTCTTTGATGCCGCTGCGCGATAACGGAATCGAAGCGGCCACGACGATCGCGACACGCAAGCCGGTCAAGAGGACATCAAGACTCACATGCAAACTCTTCACGCCCGCGAGCCCGGCGCCCTGACCCGTTTCAAAAGGTGTAGAAAAGAACGATAGGCCCGGCTCGCCTGCACAAATCCTGCGGCTTTTCCGACCACCTGTTCACAGAAAGATCGGGGCTTGCGGCACACTCCTCCCTCGCATAGCCTGCGTGTTGGCGATGACGTGTGTGCCGTCACAACTGTTTCGGCGTCGGTGTCTCTGGGTTCCCGTCTCGCGGACCTTCGGATCGCGTCAACCGCGACGCCCCGCAGGTCGATGGAGAGTCCTATGCCTACCACCGCCTCCCGCTCCTCCCGCCCGCGCCCCTCGCACGCGGCCCTTGACCCCACGCCCCGCACACTTCGCGCCCCGCGCGGCTCCAAACTCACCTGCAAAACCTGGCAGGCCGAGGCCGCCATGCGCATGCTCATGAACAACCTCGACCCCGAGGTCGCCGAGAAGCCCGAAGACCTCGTGGTCTACGGCGGCACCGGGCGTGCGGCCCGCTCGTGGGAAGCCCTCGACGCGATCGTGCGTGAACTGCAATCGCTCGAAGCCGACGAAACGCTGCTCGTGCAATCGGGCAAGCCCGTCGGCGTGCTGCGGACTCATGCCGACGCCCCGCGCGTGCTCATCGCCAACAGCAATCTTGTACCGCACTGGGCCACGCAGAAACACTTTGATGAACTCGCCGCCAAGGGCCTCATCATGTACGGCCAGATGACGGCCGGCTCGTGGATCTACATCGGCACGCAGGGGATTTTGCAAGGCACCTACGAGACGTTCGCCGAACTTGCGCGCCAGCACTATGGCGGCGATCTGGTCGGTCGTCTGTGCGTCACCGCCGGTTGCGGCGGCATGGGCGGCGCACAGCCGCTGGCCGTCACGATGAACGGCGGCGTCTGCCTCGTCGCCGATGTCTCGCTCACCAATCTCCAGCGACGCATCAACACCCGCTATCTTGACGAGATCGCCGAGTCAGTCGACGCCGCAATCGATCAGGCCTGCCAAGCCACCGCCAGCGGGCAAGCGATCAGCATCGGTGTCAACTGCAACGCGGTGGAGTTGCTGGAAACACTGCTTGATCGCGGCATCGTGCCCGATGCGCTCACCGACCAGACCAGCGCGCACGACGTGCTCAGTTATGTCCCCGCCGAGATGACCTGCGCCGAGGCCGAGACCTTCCGCGCTCGATATCCCAAGCAATACGCCGAGTTCTCCACCGCGACGATGGAGCGGCATGTCCGCGCGATGGTCGAAATGCAGACGCGCGGCGCGATCACCTTCGACTACGGCAACAACATCCGGCAGCGTGCGTTCGATCGCGGCTTTGAGAAGGCGTTTTCGTTCCCCGGCTTTGTTCCCGCGTTCATCCGGCCGCAGTTCTGCGTGGGGCGCGGGCCGTTCCGCTGGGTCGCGCTCTCGGGTGACCCCAAGGACATCGCCGTCACCGACCAGGCGCTGCTCGACGCCTTCCCCGATGACGAAGGCCTGCAGCGCTGGCTGACGATGGCCGGCGAACGCGTCGCGTTCCAAGGCTTGCCTGCACGCATCTGCTGGTTTGGTCAGGGCCAGCGTGCCAAGGCCGGCCTGATCTTCAACGAACTCGTCCGCACCGGCAAGGTCTCGGCACCGATCGTCATCGGGCGCGACCACCTCGACTGCGGCAGCGTCGCCAGCCCGAATCGCGAAACCGAAGCAATGAAAGACGGCAGCGACGCCATCAGCGACTGGGCCATCCTCAACGCCATGGTCAACATCGCCAGCGGCGCGTCGTGGGTCTCTTTCCACCACGGGGGCGGCGTCGGCATCGGCTACAGCCAGCACGCGGGACAGGTCGTCGTCGCCGACGGCACGCCTGAAGCCGCCAAGCGCCTGCAGCGTGTGCTCACCAACGACCCCGCGATGGGTGTGTTGCGTCACGCCGACTCGGGGTATGAACTCGCCCAGCAGTGCGCGGACGAACAGGCGCTCAAGGTGCCGATGCGCGGGTGGTGAGTTTCGAACAGATTTGGAACGGCCCATCGCATCCGGATCGCCAATCGGTCTCGGGCGTGCCATTGGTAGCCCGGATCGCCGAGCCGGGCCGGGCATCGCTAAGTTCCTTGGGCACAACCGCCCTCCCCAGAGGTTAGGTCACCTCGAGGTGCCCCCGTTTCGGCGACGATCCGTATAAATTCTTAGCAGCAGCCCGCCTCAAAATCTGTGACGAAGTCGTCGAAGTCCGTGAAGTCAATGAACGCATCGCCATTGTAATCAGCGGAAGCGAGACCATCCTCAAATGCGACAACAAAATCATCAAAATCCGTAAAATCTAAAAAGTTATCGTTGTTGAAATCTGCATTGCACGCGGCAGCAATCGCCAGACTTGCGCCTTGACTTACAGTGAAGCATCCGTTTGTAATAACACACGCATAAACACCGTGATCGCCACTACCGAGGCCAGAAAGCGTCAGCGAGGGAGTGCTGACACCACTAGCAGTAGCCGTTCCGCCATTACAAACAGAAGCGTTATTCTGTAGTGCGCACCGCGACTCGGGGTCCACCGCATCGACCCGATACCACTGATACCCGTAGACAAAGTTCACGCCATTGATGGAGTTGTGGACACCGCTATCAAGAAGTCCGTCATGCTGCACAGTAAATGTTACATTTTGACCGCAATTCTTGGACTGATTTCGATTGGTAACACTAAACATTCCGGGCCAGAGCCGGGCGCTTGGTGAATTCGGCCACGAAACAGTCTTCGATGCCGACACACTAAGATTGTCAACATACGCCTCTTGACTCTGCCCGTTCCAGATTTGAACGCCTGCGGCGACCGGGTCTGCGTTGTATGTAAACTGAGTTTGTGATGAATTGGCCGACGCACGGATATCTGTCCATGACCCGCCCGCAGGTTTGTACGACAGCGTTACGAGGCTGCCCGCCCGAACAACGCGAATCTGAAAACTGCTCCCGCTGACGGCATCTGCGATAAACGTGCTCGTGTTGGTGGTTACAATGCTATTGACACTTCCACCGACATACAGCAAACCTCCAGACTTGTATATGTTAATGAGCACCGACCGAGAGCCGTCAGTTACCAAGTCTGATGCGACATGAAACCCAACGCTGCCGCCGTTGGCAAGCTGGACAATCTCAACGTCTGCTTGAACCGTGAAATCCCCATCGATAATGCACCTCGGAATGACTTGGGCCCAGTGCAGGCCGGTCGAGGCCGCGGTAGAGCTAACTTGACAACCTCACTCTTCCGTTGTCCTGGGCTGCGAAGTAGTGAGCCTCCTCTCCAATCTTCACCCAGTAACGAGCGCACGGATCGGCCGTGGTGCCGGGGAAGGCGAAGTTGATGCTGCTTGTGGTTTCGACTGGCGGTGCCGCGAGACACTTCTGTTCAACGTCCATCGAGCCGAGAAAGGAAAACGACAGCAGCACAACCAGCCACGTCCAGAAGCGAAAGTTGGTGACGCAACCGAGAGTAGAGGCATCCCGTCGAGAAAATGTGCTGCTCGTTTTGTCAAAGCGGTTATTCACTGCAACGCTCCGTTGAATGCCCTCGGGACCAACGTATCCGCAATGCGACTGTATCCGGCTAGGCTTGCTTGGACAAGCCGCAATCCGTCAGTGGCGTCCGCGTTTGTCTCGCTCGGCCGTCGACTGAACAATTTGCCTTGCCGGCGCGAGCGGCTCAAGCATACGACTAAGGTTTCCCATATCTGGCACCCTCCCAGTGACCCGCTGCCCATTGATGCATTGAAGCACTCTCGCCGCCAGACCGCTTCCTGCAAGACCATAGCACAAGGCGAGAGATCACCCGATGAATTGTTTTCACCATTCGGGAAGGAGCGGTCGATACTGAAATTTGAGCACCGTGGCCTTGACGCAGGTGGTATTCCGATGCGAAATCATGACGTCTGGTTCGCCATCCCCTCTGCCAACCCCGAGAAATGCCGACGCACGCTTCGGGTGTGGCGGGAGTACGGCTACAGAACCGCAGTGCTCGTGGACGATGTGATGTCCCACCCCGCCGATGCCTTCGGCGCGGATGTGACGCTCCGCGTGTCAACATATCATGGCTACGCCGCCAGCGTGAACACACTATGCAAGACCGTCGTGCCCAAGGAGTTTCCGATCGTGGTGACGGGCGGCGACGACATGCTGCCCGACCCCAACCACTCCGCAGACGAACTCGCCGCGCAGTTCCTTGAACGCTTCCCCGACACCTTCGGCGTGATGCAGCCGCACGGCGACGCGTACATGGCCAGCAACCGCTACTGCGGCTCGCCTTTCTTGGGCCGCGCGTGGTTCGAGTCGATGTACGGCGGGCGCGGCGGGATGTACCCCGGCTATCACCACAACTACGCTGACAACGAACTCTTCTGGGTCGCCCGAGGCATGGGCGCGCTGTGGGAGCGTCCGGACCTGAGCCACTTCCACGAACACTTCACCCGCGACGGCAGCGCGGCCCCCGCGTACTGGGACACCGTGAAAAAGAACGACATGCGCGACTGCCTGCTCTATTACTCACGCGTGCATGAACGATTCGCCGGGCATGAGCCGCTGGAGACGCCAGCCACGCGCGGACGCGGCTTCAACGCGAGCATCAGCCTGAAGGAGATGTTGGTGCTGGTCGAGCAGCGTCTGCTGAGCGTGGCGATGCACAATCCCTTCGCCGACGCCATCGCCGCCGCACTGCGCCGCTGCAAGGCCAGCGGGCATGACACGGTGGCGCTCTATGGCTTCGGCCTGTTCACGCAATCGAGCGCGGCGGCCCTGTGCGAACCGCCGGTGCGTGTCGCGTGCATCATCGACGACAATGAGAGCAACCAAGGACGCACGCCGTGGGGCATTCCGGTCGTGTCGCGCGATGAGGCGATGGCACGCGGCATCAAGGCGGTCGTGCTGACGGGTAACTCGGTGCAAGATCGCCTGTGGGCCAACAGCGAAGTCTTCCGCCAGCGCGGCATCGCGGTGCTGCGCCTGGATGGCAAGGGTGAGCAGAGCACGACGATGCAAACGGCGGCTTAGTCACTGTTTGACGGATCGTTTTGGTGGCCCGGATCTCCGAGCCGGACCGTTGGGCGCTCGACATCTCTCGCAAAACGGCACGATTCGGAGGCTCGTGCCACCACAATCCCGATCCGTCAGACAGACCCGATTCACCCCGCATTTCGACGACGACTGCATGGCTCCTTCACCTCGACATCCTCGCATCGTTCACGTCGTGGGTGACAGCCATGTGGGCTTCCTGCGCGGTACGTCGGCGATGACGCCGGTGTGGCCCGAGTGCTACGACAACTACATCCCGGGCATCAACGTCTATCGCGCGGGCTCGCATCTGGCCTACTCGATCACGCGCCCGAAACATCCGGGACGTGCCGCGCTCAGGTCGGTCGTTGATCAACTGCCCAAGAGCGACCCTGTCCTCGTCGTCTATGGCGAGATCGACTGTCGATTTCAAATCGTCAAGCAAGCGAAACGCCAACAGCGAGCGATCGCCGACATCGCGCACGACGTGGTCGAGAAGTACGTCACCAGCGTCAATCGCTTACTTGGCCGGCGTGATTTCGCCTTTCTCGCGATCTGCCCGGCGATGCCGGAAAACCCAATCTGGAAGGGGCTCTACGTCGGCACGCTGGCCGAGCGGCGTCGCGCGGTCGCGGCGTTCAACACGTCGCTTCATGCCGTCGCTGCCGAGCACAAGCTTCCTGTGGTCGACATCACGCGCGATCTTCGGAGTTCGCGGGCGCCGCTCGCGTCGTGGTACTGCGATCTCATGCATCTTGCGCCGCGTGCGGCACCCCTGGTGATCGACCGACTCGCCGACATGGGCTGGCTGGACGATGACGCGACGACCAAAGCCACTGCCGTCTCACTCGGTCGCCTGCCCGATCTGCCACTGCCATTGCCGCAGGGGCTCCAGTCACCGCAGCAAGCCATCGCCGCGCTCGTTGATCGCGCCGCACTGGAATGCGCGGCGCTGGGCGCCAAGCGCATCGCGATCTTCGGAGCGGGCAAGCACACGGCACGCCTCGGGCTCGCGGGCTACAAGGCACGCGGCCTGCGCATCGTCGCGATTCTTGATGACCACCCCTCGCGCGACCGATTGCTGGGCGTGCCGATTGTGCGCGCGACCGACGCCCCGCCGACCATCGACGCGATCGTCGTGTCCTCCGACACCTATGAGAACGCACTCGCCGAACGTGCCCGCACGCTGACAAAGGGTCGCGTGCCGATCGTGCGGCTCTATGACTGGAGTGCCTCAACCCGCTGAGGTGGCGAGGCCGTGTCGCACCGTGTCCAGAATCTCCCGCGCGGCGATGTCGTATGTGAAGCGAGCGAGTGACGAGTCCCGCTGCCACGCGCCCAGCCCGGCACGAAATGCATCGCTTTCGATCGCGCGGGTCGCCAGCACGCGGAATGTCTCGCGCGACCAGAACGTCGTCTCCGCGTAGTCGCCGACCAGCAGCGCGTCCTGCATCGTCACCGGCGTGCCATGATGCACGGGCCACGGGTTCTCGCTCGTCGGAAAGACAAACTCCGCGTCCTGCGGATGATCTTCGATCGGCGAGATCCCGAGTCGCGCATGGATGTCGCGACTGATCGTCGTCGGTCGCGCGGCCGACCCGACAATCCATCGCCGCTGCGCCTCGTCCCACCTCGGCGGCGGTGTCACAACCTCATCCGGGCTCGCGAACTCCGCACCCATCGCCCACCACTGATGCAGCACATCCGGATCATCGCCCTTGAGCCGCGTCAGCGTCGCCCCGCCCGACAGCGCACATTCCATGATCCGTTGGTGGATCGGCGCGCCCATCCCCGCGTGCAGGTGTACCCGCGCACATTGATACGCGGCACGCAGATCGTCGCCGTGCTTGAGTTCGCCCCTGGCAAACCGCGCGAATCGCGGGTGCCGATCCCAGCCGCGACCGTAGATGTGCAGCCTCCAGCCTCGCTCATCGCAGAGTTCAGCCGCCCACTCCAGCATCTGATGGCGCAGCACCCGCTCCGCGATCGGATACCCATACGCGGCGACAAGCCCGCTCACGCGTGCTTCGTCAAAGGTTCGCCGCAGGGCTTGCTGCAATGTCTCTCGCACCTCCGCGCGAAGCCACTGTCGCGTGCGCGGCGTCAACCCCTCGAGTGCCATCGCGCCCAGCCGTGTCACGAGGTCGCGCAGCGCGGGAAGCACCGCGTTCTGTTCCGCGATCGGCTCCCGCACCACCAGCGCCTGAAGCAGGTGTTCCATCGGCTCGCCGTGGTGGCTCACATAGCCGATCTCGCACGCGAACCGGGAGCGTTCGTCGTTTCCGACACTGGCGGCATGGAACTTTCGTTGACTCACCGGCGACGAGAGAAAGCGCGTTCGCTGGGTGGGGAACCCGAGTTGCTCGAACAGTGCGGGGATGAGGTATCCGACAACGAAGTCCATCTCTCCCAAGCCTGCCGTCGCGCTCGCAGAGAACAAGTGCTGGGCCTGATCCTGAATCCACATCACGCACGGCACATGCCGCGGCGCTCCGCCGGGCAACAGCCCCCGCGTGTAGTTGATTGCAATGATCAGGTCCGGCTGCCACTCGACATACTCGTTCCAGAATGCGATCGCGCTGAACTTGCTCGCATCGTCCGGCTCCTTTAACACGCGCACGTCGCAACCCAGCGCCCGCAACGCCTCGGCCAGATCCTCACACGAGTGCCGCACATACGTCGTATACCGCGAAGTCGGGATCAAGACTCGCAGCGGCGTGCCGCCGGAAATCGCGTCGTCAAACCGCGCCGCCCACCACGCGCGGTCTCTTCCTGAATACACCGTCTCGCCTCGGTCCGTCAGCGTCGCGAACCTCGCGTCCTGACGATCTCGCGCGTCCATAAGCAGTTGACCCGCGCTTCGGCCCGCGGGTGTCCCGCGTCTCCCGAGTGGCACGCCGTTGAAGCATGTTTTCCCGAGGTAGAAAGCCGCCCGCCCCTCGAGCGATTCGGCGAACTTTGACGACGCTCCCTCGCCGACAAACGCCTCCACTCGCGCCTCACTGAGTACCGCGGACACGTCCGTCAGCGAGATCGAATCCACAAACGCCATCAAGTCCGGCTCGACGATCGTGAGTCGAGTGCGCTGACCGTCCGCTCGCGTCGGTGTGTACTCCGCCGCCCGCGCGAACACCCAAGGCGGAAAGATGCCGTCAAACAACAGCGGTTCGATCGGCGCGCCCGGGGTCGCCTCCGGCACATGCTTTCGCGCCAACGACACATCATCCGCGAATCGCACCCATCTGCCGTCCGCCTCACGCAACAGCATGTTCCCGCCGCGCGCGTTGAACGCATCGACCTTTGCGGCGTGTTCCGCCCACGCGCCCAGCACATGCCGCAGGTCCACCGCCCGAGTCGGGTTCTTTGCCAGCGCGGCCAGATTCCTTTCCAGTGTTCGCAGTCGCTTCGCCAGCGGCACACGATCGTCTGGCAACTGCCCCACCACCGCCGCCATCTGCTGCACCGCGGGGTGCGATGCCCCACCGAGCGCATGCGCCAACACCCCGAGCGATTCGGTCGCCGCGGTCTTCAGGCCGAGTTTCGCATAGGCGGCCGCAAGCAGAAATCGAACCTCATGGTCCTCCGGCGCGATCGTCAGCGCGTGAACAGCCAGCGGCACGAATGCCCATGGGTCCGCGCTGCGCCCCAGCGCCACAACAGCCGCGCGCGTGATCGTGCCGGTCGCGCCGCCCTCGCCCCCGCCCGCGCGCACCGCCACGTCGCCCTCACAACGCTGATCTCCCGCCACGTTCATGCCCGAACATCGGCCTTGCGCAGACTTTGCCGTGAAACTTCGCTTCGCGTCACCACGTCACCGGGAACCATCTCCACGCGCCACGTCAGCGTCAGGAGATTGCTCGGTGGATCGTCGATTCTGCCTTTATTCCGGCCGCGCCCAATGCCGATAACCATGCCATGGATTCCCCGCATCCGGCGCGCGACACGATCCCCTTTCACTCCTCCGCTCGCGCGAAAATCCTCTCTCGCGCCGAACTCCTCGAACGCCGCGACGCTGCCCGCGCCACCGGTCGCCGCGTTGTCCAGTGCCACGGTTGCTTCGACATCGTTCACCCCGGCCATATCCGCCACCTCCGCCAGGCCAAGAACCACGGCGACCTGCTGCTCGTGAGCATCACCGGCGATCGCGCGTGGACCAAGCGTCAAGGCGCTCCGCTCATCCCTGAGGAACTCCGCGCCGAAAACCTCGCCGAACTCGACTGCGTCGACTGGGTCTACATCGAACCCGCGCCGACCGCGTTCGATCTGCTCCGCTCGGTTCGGCCCGACGTCTATGTCAAAGGCAAGGAGTACGAGACCAACGACGACCCTCGTTTCGCCGCCGAGCGTGCCGCGGTCGAGGACGCCGGCGGGCGCGTCGTCTTCTCCTCGGGCGATGTTGTCTTCTCCTCCACCGCCCTCATCACCGCGCTCGAACGCTCCATCGATCCCTATCACGCGCGCCTCATGCAACTGCTCTCGCGTCCCGAACTCGACCAAGGCACGCTCGGCTCACACATCGCCGCCTTCCGCGGCAAACGCGTGCTCGTCGTCGGCGAATCCATCCTCGACTTCTACATGCTGTGCGATCAGCCCGAGGTCGCCGCCGAGGCCCCCGTTCTCACGCTCCGCCCGCTCGAGAAGCGCCGCTACGACGGCGGCGCGGCCATCATCGCGCGCCACCTCGCCGCCATGGGTGCCAAGCCCGTCCTCCTCACCGGTGTGCCTCGCACCGGCGATGAAGGTCTGCGTCTTCGCCTCGCCGCCGAGGGCATCGAACTCGCGCCGATCGCGATGGACCAACCCCTCGCCGAAAAGCACCGCTATCTCGTCGGGACGCAGAAGGTGATGAAGGTCAACAACCTTTCGCCGATCGTGCTCGATGCCGCGTCGCAAGACACGCTCGTCCGCGACGCCGTCGCCATCGCACGCGGCTTTGACGCCGCCATCGTCGCCGACTTTGGCAACGGCCTGCTCTCGCCAGGCTTGCTCACACGCCTCGGCACCGCCCTCCGCCCGCTCGTCGGCGTGCTCAGCGGCGATGTCAGCGGCACCAAAGCCCCGCTCACCGCGTTCCAGCACTTCGATCTGCTCTCGCCAAGCGAAGCCGAGATTCGCGGCGCCACGCGCACCTTTGACGAGTCACTCCCCGCCGCCGCGTGGCGCGTCCTCGAGGCCGGGCACACCCGTCGTCTCTTCATCACTCTCGGCGGCGACGGGCTCATCGCCTTCGAACCACTCGCCAACAGCGCAACCGACACCGACAACGATCACGACTCGCATCGCTCTCGCGTCCGCGGCGAACACGTCCCCGCGCTCTCCGGCGCGCCAATCGACCCCATGGGCTGCGGCGACGCGCTGCTTTCCGCCGCGACGCTCGCCCTCACCACGGGCGCAAGCACGCTCGCGTCCGCGTTCCTTGGTTCCATCGCCGCCGCGTGCGAAGCCCAGCGACTCGGCAACATCCCCATCAGCGCCGCCGACCTGCGTCACGGTATGTCGCGCGTCGCCCAAGCAACCCTCGCATACGCACCCGACCACGCCCAACAAAGATCGCTCATGGCTTCGTAGAAGTTCGGCATTCGCATTCAAGTCTCAAGCTCTGTCTCGGGAGTTCACTTCTTCGCCGCAAAGCGACGCACGATCGTCGCCGGGAGCAAACGCAGCGAACGATGGGTTCGCACTTCCGCCCTATGCGGTCCCACCCACACGTCTTCTGACTCGGTGACTCCTGCCTTCGTCACTTCCCGCCTTTCGCACTCTAGTTCGTCATCTCTTCCCCATGCTCTCCTACGTCCTCCCCACCCGCGATCGCCCCGACGTGCTCCATCGCACGCTCGACGCCCTCGCCGCGCTGGGCGAGCACGACGCCGAAATCATCATCGCTGACAACGCTTCGCGCGAACCCCCGCCCGTGCCGACCCATCTCTCCAACGGCATTCCCGTCCACCTCCTGCGCCTCGCACGCAACCACGCCGCCGCCGCACGCAACCTCGCCGCACGCGAAGTCCATCGTCGCAGCCAGTGGATCATCATGCTCGACGATGACTCGCATCCCCTCGACCTCGGCCATCTGCGCGCCGTCGCCCAGGCGTCGCCCGACACCGCCGTCATCGCCGCAGAGATTTTTCTTCCCCCCGGTCGCGATGCCCCGCGCCACCAAACCCGCGAACAAGGCGGGCTGCCCGAAGTCTTCATTGGCTGCGGCGTCGCAGTTCGCACTCATCTCTTCAACGCCCTCGCCGGATACGACGACTCCTTCGACTACTACGCCGAGGAGTACGACCTCGCTGCGCGGCTCATCAACGCTGGCCATCGCATCGAACTCGATCGTCGCTTCCGGGTGCTGCACGAGAAGAACACCGCGGGCCGCAACTTCTCGCGCATTGTCCGCAACCTCGTCCGCAACAACGCATGGGTCGCCCAGCGCTACGCCCCCGAGTCCGAGCGCCAGGCCGAGATCAAACGCCATATCACCCGCTACGCGGCGATCGCGAAGAAGGAACACTCCCTCGCCGGCTACTCGCGCGGCCTCATCGACCTGCTCACCACACTCGACGCCCAGCCGCGCCGCGAAATGTCGCGCGGAGCATGGGATCGTTTCACCGGGCTCGCCGCCTGCCGCGCCGCGCTTGCCCGCTCGCACGCGGTGCTTCCTCTTCGCCGAGTCGCGATCGTCGCTCGCGGCAAGAACGACTGGGCCGTCGTCAAAGCCTTGACGGAACTCAACATCGAGATCGTCCACGAGTCCGATGCCGACACGCTCGTCGTCGGCACGCTCAGCCCGGGCCCGATGCTCGACGCGGCCGAACGCCTGACCGCCCGCGACACACGCCGCGTCGTCCTGCCTTGGGACATCTGCCCCGATCCGAACCTCCATACCGCACTCCGCCCTTCGCTCGCCGCCGCCTGACCCCCCAAACGCCTGTGATTGCCTCAAGACCGCCATCACATCGAGAAGATCGCTCTCGAACCCCAAGCGATCGGCCGAAGTAGAATCCACAAGAATCCCGCGCCATCACCCAACGATTCAAGTCCATTTCCGCATCAATGCCTCTGCTTTGACACGTCGCGCTTCGCGACACACTCGCCAACCAAGGAACTCGCGTCATGACGCTCGCCCGCCGCTCTCCCCTCCTTGCCCCGCTCGTGCTTCTCGCCCTCGCGGGCACCCCCGCCGCGGCACTTGCCCAAGACGCACCTGCCGCGCCCGCCAGCACGATCAACCCCGAGCAGGCCGCCAAGGCCAGGACGCTGCTTGACCGCGCCGCCAAGGCCGTCGCCGAACTCAAGACCATTTCCTACTCACTCCGCACCGAAGCCGGCAACCACCCCGCCCGTCGCGTCGCGAACGTCTTCCGCGTCACGCTCGCGCGAGGTGCCGACCAAGGCTGGCGCGCCATCGTCAAGTCGCAAGAAGCACCCGACACCACGCCGCTCACGCCCGTTCACGTCGCCTTCGACGGCACAACCGGCCGTGCTGTCGATGTCGTGAACCGACTCGTCCACGAAGGCAACTTCAAAACCCTCGACGAGGCTCAGACCTTCCTCGCCAAGTTCCGCGCCCGGCCCGCGATTCTCTGGGATGTCTTCGGCGCCGAGCCCTTCAAGAACGCTCTCGCGGCATCGATGATGACCGTCGAAGACTCCGCCGAGGTCAACGGCTTGAAGTGCGATGTTGTTCGCATCGAACTCGGCGGCACGGACCGCAAGCCCAGCATGGACGAGGGCAACCTCCCCGGCTATCGCTTCTACATCAGCAGCGAAGACCACCTCATCCGTCGCATCGAGCGGCTTCCCGCCTCGAAAGCCGCTGGCGAGTTCGACGACTTCGCCAAGCCCGCACGCACGCTGACGCTCTCCGACATTGAAGTCGACAAGACCATCGCCGACGACGCATTCACAGTCGCCACACCCACCGGGTACTCGGTGAAACTCCCCGACGGCAGCATCAAGGGCGCAACCACCGGCAACACACCCACACCCACCCAGGCACTCGAATCCGGCGATCCCAAACTCCTCGCCGTTGGCTCCGAACCGCCGCCGTGGGGCATCAACGATTCCGAAGGCAAGTTCTTCAACCTCGTCGACCAGAAGGGCAAGATCGTCCTCATGGACTTCTGGGCCACATGGTGCGGCCCGTGCAAAGCCTCCATGCCCGGACTGCAGCGCCTCCACGAGAAGTACAAGGACCGCGGCCTCGAAGTCGTCGGCCTCGCCGTCTGGGAACGCGGCGACCCCAAGGCTTACATGGACGACAAGAAGTTCACGTATCGCCTGCTCCCCAAGGCCGATCAGATCGCCGAGGCGTATCGCGTCAACGGGATTCCGACGTTCTACGTCATCGGGCCCGACGGCAAGATCATCTACACCGCCGTCGGCTACGACCCCGACCACGAAAATCAGATCGCGGCTCTGGTCGAGAAGTACCTCCCCGCCGCGCCTGTCAGCGCCCCGACCAATCCTGCCCCAACCGACGGGGCTGTGAAACCGAACGCCGACCCGGGTCATCCGCCAGTCAAGGAAACGCCGTCGCATTGAGCGCGGCCGCGTCGGAATTTCGGGAAAACCTTGGTCAGATCGCTCGTTTCTCGCGCTCTACCCGCGCGATTTCTGCTCTCTTTTCTATGGTCGAGCATCCAAGGTTCTGGAAGCCCCCAGCCCCGCTTCGAAGTTTGCAATACGTTCGGATCGAATCCTCCGGTTCCATAAAATCCGATACCCCTTGTGTCCGAAGCATGATTGTGGTACGCTTTGTTTGAGTGGAGACTTTCGGGGTCTCGTGGAGAGCAGGCGTTGAACACGCGGCGGACCATCACGAAGAACGAAGCATCGCGCACGCGCGCGGGCTTCACGCTGGTCGACATGCTCGTGTCGATCGCCGTGGTCGCTGTGCTGATTGGTCTGCTTCTGCCCAGCCTCAAATCCGTCACTGAGACGACCCGTCGCGTGATCTGCGCATCGAACTTGCGCCAGATCGGGCTTGGCGTCGCGATGTACGCGGATGACAACCAAGGTCTGCTCGTCGGATCGGTCTTCATCCCCAACTCGAACACCGCCGTCTATTCCGGTCGCACCGCTCCCGCGCCCAAGCCGCAGGACACTGTGATCGTGCGCCTCGAAACCGAAGAGTTCATCAAGATCTCTCGCATCCACACGCCTTGGGATGGTCTGGGCATCCTCTACTCTTCCGGGTACTTGCCCGCCTCGGGCGTCTTCTACTGCCCGAGCCACCACGGCGACTACTCGTTCCGCAAGTACAAGTCGATGTGGAACGACGCCGGTCCCTCGCTGGTCTCAAACTACCAGTATCGCGGCCTTGGCCCGCACGGCGAACGGTCTCTCTATCAGATCGTCCCCGAGCGTTCGCTCATCGTCACCGATGCGATCCGCTCGATTGAAGAGTTCAACCACATGGTCGGCACCAACAGCCTTCGCGCCGACCTGATGGTCGAATGGCTCGCGGACGAAGGCGGCGAAGTCCAATCGCTGCTCCGCAGCGTGTCCGGCTCGGGCAACACCAGCCAGGCTCAGGCGCAGGCCGTCCCCAAGGTTTGGGACGCGCTCGACGGCCAGGCCCGCGACGTTTCGCACTGAACCTCGTCACAGTCGACGCTGGCCATCATTTGGCTTCGCCGCGCGTTATGCTTCGCTCATGAAGCACACTTCCATCGCGCTCCTGCTTTCGATCGCTGGCTTCGCCACTGCCGCTCACGCACAACTCACGCCCGATCGACTCTACTTCGGCATTGATCGCCCGGTGCCGATGAAAGTCGTAATTCCCGAGGGCAAGGCCGGCGACCCGACCATCCAACTGTTCGCCCCCGGCGGCACCGAGCCGTTGGCCTCCGCGCCTGTGCTCGCTGGCCCCATCAACCTGGCCACGCTCTTCCCTGACCTGTGGAAGACCAAGGAAGGCGACACCACGATTCGCTACGCGCAGCTCGTGGTCGGGACGGATCGCGTCGGCGCGCCGGTCGTGCTTCAGCCGCTCGTGGACGCTCCCACCGCCGAGACCACGCCCGGCGACCGACGCCCGCGCTTCCGCCCGGGCGCACCCACCAACGCCGGAGTTCGCGCGTACGTCGACAAGAACGTCGTCTTCACCACCACGGCGGGCGAGATCGAGTTCCGCATGCGCCCGGATCACGCGCCAAACACCGTGTGGAACTTCCGCCACCTTGTCGAAGGCGGCTTCTACACCGACATCCTCTTTCATCGCATCGTCGCCAAACTTCCCAGCAGCGGAGCGCCGTTCGTGATTCAGGTCGGCGACCCCACCGGCAGCGGCAGCGGCGGGCCGGGCTATTCGATCGACCTTGAGAACAGCAAACTCAAGCACGACTTCGGCGTGCTCTCCATGGCCCGAGAGGCAGACCCCAACACCAACGGCTCGCAGGTCTTCGTCTGCCTCAGCCGCCCGGGCACGTCGTTCCTCGATGGCTCGTACACCGCGTTTGCTGAGGCCGTACGCGGCGGCGACGTCATCCGCGCCATCGCCGCCACGCCCGTCGACGGGAACGATCGCCCCACCACCACGCCCGGCCCGCGCATCGTCTCGGCCAAGACCATCGACGCGCCACCGTTTGGCACGGGCCCCAAGCCGCTCAGCGAGCCCGAGCCCAAGCCTGCCCCCACCGCGGCACCGACGCCCGACGCGAAGAAGGACGCCGCGCCGACCCCGACACCCGTTCACGAGGGCACGCCGCGCTGAGCGAGCGCAACCCGTGTCCCTCGGCGTCACCCGTCTCGCACCCTCTCCGACCGGCGCGCTGCACTTGGGCAACGCGCGGACGTTTCTCGTCAACTGGGCCCTGGCCCGCCAGCGCGGCTGGCGCATTGTGCTCCGCATCGAGGATCTCGACGGCCCGCGCGTGAAGCCCGAAGCCATCGACGACATCGTCCGCATGCTCGAATGGCTCGGCATCGACTGGGATGTCGGCCCGATCATCCAATCGCACGAGCCCGAGCCGCATGAGCGTGCCATCCGCACGCTCGCGGAACGCCGACTCGCGTACCCGTGCGAACTGACGCGCACACAGATCGAAGCCGCCGCGTCAGCGCCGCAGGAAGGCTCGCACGACACGCCCTTCCCCGCGTCGCTGCGTTCGACGATGATCCCCGGCGCGTTCACCGCCGCCCACACCAACTGGCGACTCATTGTCCCCGATGAAGACATCTCATTCCGTGATGAGTTCTTCGGACCGCAGTGCTTCAATGTCGCTCGACTCGTCGGCGACTTCGTCATCTGGACCAAGCGAGCCCAGCCCTCCTACCAACTCGCCGTTGTTGTCGACGACGCTCGACAGGGCATCACCCACATCGTCCGCGGCTGCGATCTCCTCGACTCCGCGGCACGCCAGACCCTCATCGCCCGCGGCCTCGGCATCGGCCCCATCCCGCACTATCTGCATCTGCCGCTGGTTCGCGGCGAGGACGGCAAACGCCTCGCCAAACGCCACGGCGACACGCGCGTCGACGCGTATCGCAGTCGCGGCGTCTCTCGCGAGCGCGTCCTCGGGCTGCTGGCGCAGTGGTGCGGCATCGGTGTATCCTCGCCTCGCACGGAACGCTCAGCCGACGAGTTCCGCGGTGCCTTTGACCTTCGTACCATGCCGAGACACGACGTGGTCTTCACCCCGGAGCATGACGCATGGCTGTTGAACTCGTGAATCGCTGGACCGCTGCGGCCGCCGTGTGCGTCGCGCTCGTCGTGCCGCTCGCGGGGTGCGAGAACAACTACGACACCACCGCCACGCACACCCGCGTCACCATCGGCGGCAAGGTGTTCAAACTCGGGCTTGCGCTCGACGACCGCACTCGCTTTGTCGGGCTCTCCAACGTCGATCCCATCCCCGAGGACGGCGGCCTTCTCTTTGTCTTCCCCGATCGTGGTGTGCAGGTCCACGAGTTCGTGATGCGAGATTGCCCCAAGCCGATCGACATCATCTACCTCGATGACACGATGCGCATCACCGCGTTCTACACCATGCCCGCCGAGCCGCCGCGCGGCGAGGATGAGAAGGAACTGCGTGCCCCATTCGAGGGAGCGCCGGACTGGGCGAAGGTCAACGCCAAATACGAAAGTCGAATGAAGAAGTATTCCAGCCGATTCGCCGCCCGCTACGCCATCGAACTCCGCGGCGAAACCATCAAGGGCATGGACCTCAAGGTCGGCCAAGTGATCCAGGTCGACCCGGGCCTGAAATCGAAGGCGAAGTGACGCGAAGAATGCACTGGGCGGCCGATTCTCTGCCCCACAGCGCCGAGCCCCCATCACTCCGACGGCAGCATTCCCGTCAGCCACGCACGCAGTGCCGCGTTCGTCGAAACGTCATAGCCGCGCTCCACACGACCCGCACGCACCAGCAGCACGGCATCGCCCTCGCCGCCATCGGCACCCACAAGCTTCATTCGCAGCGTGGCGACGACGCCCGACGCGGCATCCGACGCACCCATTGAAATCTCCCAAGCCGCGCCGTCGCTCGCCACCTCGCTGAGCACCTTCACCGTCTCTGCTGGAGTCTCGCACAGCAACGCGAGCCATCGCGAAAGATTCTCCAGTTCCGCGCCCACCAGCGGCGTCTCTCCCGCCTTCCACCGATCGCCCTGCTTGGTCCACTCCCGCACGATCGCTTGGCTCGGCGACTCGCCCATCGCCCCACCCAACGCCACACTGAAGCGCACGCCGCGCACGTCCGCCGTCGGCACATGCAGGCTCTGCCGCCCGAGCAGATCCCCGATGGGGGGCATCGCCGCCGCAAGCGATTCGACGCTGACCACGCCTTGCACCGGTCCCCACATCGCCATCGCGCTGCCGCTCTCGATGTCGATGCGTTCTACTGTGGCACGCGCGGGGATTTCGCCCGCACGCTCGCTCGCCCCAGCCCACATCTCAACGCGATAGCGGATCGCGCCGCGTGTCACCTTGTCCCCATCGACGCTCGGGCGATCCATCTCCGCGTTGATCACCGCGATCGGCGGCGTCGTCGGCACCTCGATCGAATCCGTGATCCGGCTGATCGTAAATGTCTGCAGCGCGAGCAGCACCTCGTTCACCTTCGCGCGGTTCGCGCCGCTCACGAGCGGCGAACGCACGCTCCACATCTGCGCGACACGCCCCAGCACCACCGTCGCTCCTCCTCGCGTGAGTTCGATCCGCCCCACCGGCGTCGCCGCGGGCGGAAATATCCCTCGCTCCAGCCACTCGCTCATCGCGCCGGGCTCAAACAGCGACGCGATCTGCTCGCTCATCAGAAAGCCGACCTCTGGCGTGCCCGGCATCTGCGTCGACGCCCGCCGCTTGCCGTCCAGCGGGGTGCGGGTCAGCCAAATCTTCTGCACGCTGTTCTGAAAGTCGTTCCCACGCCCCGGCGCGGAAATCTCGATCATCGCCGCACGATCGCGCTCCGCCAGCGGCGGGCCGTCCATCAGCACCCGCGTTTCGTGCAACAGCCGCAAGGCCCCGCGCACACTCGTTGCCGCAACAGGCCAGCGACGCTCCACGCCCGCGTCATCCGTCCACACGCTCAGCCACACCTCGGGCAGCGGCCCTCTCACGACACGCGACGAACCCGCCCCCGGATGATCGCGCCACTGAACCGCCATCGCCTCCACGCGCGACGGCGACGACTCCAGAATCGGCGTACCCGCCACGCCGCTCTCCCCATCGGTGTTCCCGCCACTCGCGCGGTCGCGCGTCGCGCCCGCAGGCCAGAAGGTCAGCCCGGCGAGCACGATCGCCAGTAGCACCGCCCCGATGACAAGCCATTTGGACATGACGGGAGTGTACGGCAACCCTCGCGGCGTTCGTCACGCGCCGCCACCCTCGCTCGCCGGCTCCGCGCCGATCGCGTTCCCGCTATCGTGTGCGATCATGCCAAGTCCACCCCTCATCGGCATCACGCTCGACGTCGTCGAGACCGACCATCGCAAGGTCGTGAACGCCGGGCTCGCCTACGCCGAGCGCGTCAGCAACGCCGGCGGGGTGCCCGTGTTCCTCGCCCCCATCGCCGCTCGCATCCCCGAGTACCTCCGCACATTCGACGCGTTCGTCTTCACCGGCGGCGACGACCCCAAGATGGAACCCTTCGGCATCACCACGCACCCCAAGGCCAAGCCGCTGCACCCGATCCGCCAGGAGTTCGAAGTCGGTCTGCTCAAGTCGCTGTCGGATCGTCGCCCGCACGCGCCTGTCCTGGGCGTGTGCCTGGGCATGCAACTCATGACGCTGCTCAGTGGCGGCAAGATGGACCAGCACCTGCCCGACTCGCTCGCCAGCCACGAGCACCACAAACACCACGCCCACCCCGTCTTTCCGTGCGACGCCGACGCCGCACGACTCATCCCCACCGGGCAAGTGTGGAGCAATCATCGCCAGGCGATGCTGGGAGCCGGACTGCTCCGCGTCATCGCCAAGAGCGACGACGGCGTCATCGAAGCCGTCGATGATCCCGCCCGCCCGTTCTACGTCGGCGTGCAGTGGCACCCCGAGCGCACCGAGGATTCCAGACTCGGCCAAGGACTGTTCGACGCCCTCGTCCGTGCCACACGCGACTGACTTCTTCGGAGATTCCGCCCATGTCCGCGATCCGACCCGTCACGCTCTTCACCGGCCAGTGGGCCGATCTTTCGCTCGACGCGCTCGCCTCCAAAGCGAAGACCTTTGGCTACGCCGGCCTCGAACTCGCCTGCTGGGGCGATCACTTCGACGTGACCCGCGCCAACGCCGAGCCTGACTATTGCAAAGGCCGCCACGAACTGCTCGCTCGCCACGGCCTGAAAACGTGGGCGATCAGCAACCATCTGGTCGGACAGGCCGTGTGCGATCCGATCGACCATCGCCACAAGTCCATTCTGCCGCCGCATGTGTGGGGCGACGGCCAGCCAGAGGGCGTGCGCGAACGCGCCGCCGAAGAGATGAAAGCGACCATCCGGGCCGCGGCACAACTCGGCGTGAACGTCGTCAACGGCTTCACCGGCAGCGCGATCTGGCACATGCTCTACTTCTTCCCGCCCACGAGCGCGGCCGACATCCAGCGCGGCTACGACGACTTCGCCAGACGTTGGGGGCCGATCTTCGACCTTTGCAAGTCGCTCAACGTGCGCTTCGCGCTCGAAGTCCACCCCACCGAGATCGCCTACGACATCACCACCGCCGAGCAGGCCCTCAGCGCCGTGGGCAATCACGCCTCGTTCGGTTTCAACTTCGACCCCAGCCATCTGCTGTGGCAGGGCGTTGAGCCGGTGAAGTTCCTCGAACGCTTCGGTGAGCGCGTCTTTCACGTCCACATGAAGGACGTCGCCGTGCATCGCGACGGGTACACCAGCGCACTCGGCTCGCATCTGGCGTTCGGCGACGCGCGACGCGGCTGGGATTTCCGCTCCGTCGGCCGCGGACATGTGAAGTTCGAGGGCATCATCCGCCACCTCAACCGCGCGGGCTATTCGGGGCCGTTGAGCGTGGAATGGGAAGACCCGGACATGGACCGCGAGCACGGCGCGAAGGAGTCGTGCGATTTCGTCAAGCGACTCCAGTTCAATCCCGCCCATGCGGCGTTTGACAAGGCGTTTGCCGGAGAGCAATAGGCTCTGTTTGACGGATCGTTTTGGTGGCCCGGCTCTCCGGGTCTGGCCGCTTGTGCCTTTGTTCCCAAGTCAAACGGCCAGACCCGGAGGCTCGGGCCACCACCGCGCCGCGCAAGGTTCAACAGTGATTGGTATGACCTCTCCTCTTCCACACTCAGTCTCTTCTACACTTTTCCATGCTCTCCCCTCTTCGTCTTGGCATGGTCGGCGGCGGCACCGGCGCGTTCATCGGCGCGGTGCATCGCATGGCCGCCGCGCTCGACGCCCACTTTCGTCTCGTCGCGGGTTGCCTCTCCAGCACGCCCGATCGCGCTATCGCCAGCGGCAAGGCCCTGGGTCTTGACGATCGGCGCAACTACGGCACATGGCGAGAGATGATCGAGGGCGAACTCGCGCTGCCCCACCATGAACGCATCGACGCCGTCGCGATCGTGACGCCCAACCACACGCACGCCGCGATCGCGTGCGATTTCGCGCGCGCGGGCGTTCATGTCGTGTGCGACAAGCCGCTGTGCATGAACGGGCACGAGGCCAGCGCAATCGAGGCTGCGGCCCGGGACGGCAACATCGTCTTCGGCGTCACCTACACCTATGCGGGCTATCCGATGGTGCGTCAGGCCCGCGACATGGTGCGGGTCGGGCGTCTGGGCGATGTGCGCAAAGTGGTGGTTGAGTATCACCAGGGGTGGCTCGCGCGGAAGATCGAGGACGCCGGGCAGAAGCAAGCCGCGTGGCGCACCGACCCCGCGCTCGCCGGCGCTGGCGCGCTGGGCGACATTGGAAGCCACTGCGAACAACTCATCGCCAACATCACCGGCCTGCGCGTCGAATCGCTGTGCGCGGACCTCAGCACGTTCGTCCACGGCAGGCTTGTCGATGATGACGCGAGCATCCTGCTGCGCTTCGCGCCGAGCGCCAGTGGCCCCCACCCCGCCCGCGGGATCATCTCCGCGTCGCAGGTCTGCGAGGGCGAGGAGAACAACATCTCGATCCGCGTCTTTGGCTCAAACGCCTCGCTCCAGTGGCGGCATGACGACGCGAACGCGCTCACGGTGCGTGATGCTGCGGGAGAACATCGGCTCTCTCGCGGGCAGGCGACGCTGTGCGAGTCGGCGCAACGCGGCTCTCGCCTCCCGCCGGGGCATCCCGAGGGGTACATCGAGGCGTTCGCGAATGTGTACGCGGGCGTGGCCCACGCCATCCGGGCCCGCGCTGGCTTCGCGGATCAGCCCGACGCCGGGCGCGTGTACGACTTCCCCGATCTGCACGACGGCATCCGCGGCGTGCGGTTCATCGATGCCGTGCTCGCGAGCGCGAAGTCGAAAGAGAAGTGGACGAGAGTGTGATGACTTGAATGGCGCGCGGCATGTGCCGTCATCGCTTTCTGGCGACCAGCCGCTTCGCCAGCGTCGCCGCCAGCCACTTTCGTCGATCCTCGCGCAAGGCCGCGCCGAACTTGATCCACTTCTTCGTGCGCACGCCGACGGCGTACATGATTCGGCCGTTGCTCCGTGCGCCGCTGTCGACGATGCGCACCTCGCGCACGGCGGCGATGTTGAACGGTCGCGCCAGTCGCAGCGGCCAAAGTCCCGAGATCGCGCGGGCCGCGCCGTCGCGCATCACCACGCGAACCGTGCCGCAGACGAGCACGATGCCCGCGATGAGCATCATCGAGCCGACGGCGGTGAAGACTGCGGCGATCGTCCAATCCATCGGCGCGCCGCCGCCGCTGGGACCGCGCCGTCTGCCGACATTCACGCTCGCGAGGAAAAGCGTCAGCGGCACGCCGCCGAAGACCCCGCCAAAGAGCATCAAGAGAACGCCGAAGGGACGGCGCATCACCGCGCCGGCCTCTTGCTCGACACCGTCGTCGCGCCACCAGCACCCGGCGGGCATGGTCGCGTCGGCGTCGCCGACCTCGACGCGCTGGGGATCGACGAGCGGTGTCGCAAAGTCGCACGCGCGGCAGTAGCCGACGCCGTCAATCGTGTTGATGTTCTCGGGCGCGATGACCTTGCCGCATTGCTCGCAGCAGGTCTCTGGTGGCACGGTCGTCTCGCGTCGTGGCATGTCCATCTATGAGGGGCGACGGGCGGCGCGGTTCCGTCGCCCTCACTTCTTCCGCATGTACGTCACTTCGCTCATCGTCGCCCATGTCGCGTGCGCCGCCGCGCTTTCGGTCGACGGCTCCTCGGGCAGCAGTTTGAGTTCGATCCGCTGCGTGATGCGGTCCGCGGTTTCAAACTTGACGATCCAGCGGAAGTCCATCTGGCGTCCGCCCTCGTCGTTCACGCCCAGCAGTGTCAGCGTCTTGCTCGCCGCGTCATAGTCGCCGACCGCGAGAATCGCGTAGGTGCCGAGTGTGTCGAGGGCGATCACGGTGTACTTCTGGATGCGGCTGTCGTAGCCGTAGGTGGTCTGGAACTCGGCGCGGATGGTCTTGGCGTCACCGGCCCGCCCGTCCAGTTGCATGAAGCGATTGCCGAGAATCCATGTGTTGGTGGTCGCGCCTTCGCTCTTCATAGCGTCGCCGCCGTTGATGTAGAGCGCGCACGACATGTTCCATGTGCCGTCAAACGCGGCGAGGATGTCGTGGGCCGCGACGGGCTTGGACTGCTCCTCCACCATCTTCATAAACTGCTCGGCGTCGGGCTGATCGTGCGTCGCCGGCGCGGCGGGGGCGGGTGAGTGAACACTCGAATCGGGTGCGTGCGTCGGCGTGCCGCCGGGCTGCACGCCCGCTCCTGCCTGACCTGAGTTCTGGGCCATCGCCCCGGCGATGGTGGCAAGGCAGATGCCGCTGAAGAGGCCGAGGGCCGCGATGCGCCGGATGCTCATGAACATTGCTCCTCGCGCCAATCTGGCGCGTGAATGGTTGATCGGCGGGTTTGGGTGCTTTGGTGCAAAGTCGGCAAGAACCGCCGCAAAACCGGCGACAATCCGACCGACCCGAACAAGTGTCCACAGCGCAGGTATTGTTCGGACAATGAGTTAGGCGAATCTCCACATCCAAACGAAATCAGGACAGACGACCTTGCACTTTGTTTGGTTCCTGGTACAATCCACCCGTCCGGGCCCGCGTCCGACGCCGCCCCCGGAACTCTGGTCCCTCGTGGGAAGGCTCCCTCGAACAGAGATCGCGTCGGCGTTCGACGACCCACCCTCGGGGCGACTGGCTCAGCCAGCATCGCCCGCTCGGCGGCCATCGTCGGCAACCCCTCACCGGCAACGGGCTGAGGGAGAAAGGTCGGTTGGTTATGGCTTTTGACAGGTCCGACAAGTCTGAAAAGCACTCGGAAAAGTCCTCGGGCGGCGGCGCGAATGCCATGATGGACATCAAGACTGAGATCAAAGCATCTCAGATGAACATCGAGGACAAGTCCAAGAAGCAGGCGCTCGACCGCACCCTCCAGCAGATCGACAAGGCCTTCGGCAAAGGCGCGATCATGCGGATGGACGAGCACGCCTACCTCAACATCCCCGGCATCTCGACTGGTTCGATCTCTCTCGATCTCGCGCTCGGCGGGCGCGGCATTCCCCGCGGGCGCATCGTCGAAATCTTCGGCCCTGAATCCTCGGGCAAGACGACGCTGGCGCTGACCGTCGCATCGCAGGCCCAGAAAGACGGCGGCGTGGCCGCGTTCATCGACGCCGAGCACGCGCTGGATCCGTCGTGGGCCCGTCGCATCGGCGTGAACATCGATGATCTGCTGGTGTCGCAGCCCGACTCGGGCGAGCAGGCGCTGGAGATCTGCGAGTTGCTCGTGCGTTCGAATGCCGTCGACCTGATCGTCATCGACTCGGTGGCCGCACTGATTCCGCGTGCGGAAATCGAGGGCGAGATGGGCGACGCGGTGGTCGGCCTGCAGGCCCGCCTGATGAGCCAGGCGATGCGCAAACTCACCGGCGTCATCGCCCGCAGCAACTGCACGGTCGTCTTCATCAACCAGATCCGCGAAAAGATCGGCGTGATGTTCGGCAGCCCCGAGACGACCACAGGCGGTCGAGCTCTGAAGTTCTACTCCTCCGTGCGCATCGATGTGCGTCGCACCGGCGCGCTGAAAGAAGGCGACGTGACGATCGGCAGTCGCACGCGGGCCCGTGTGGTGAAGAACAAGATCGCCCCGCCGTTCCGCGACGCGGAGTTCGACATCATGTACAACGAGGGCATCTCGGCCTCGGGCGACCTGCTCGATCTGGCCGCCGACACCCGCGTGGTGCAGAAGTCGGGCTCGTGGTACTCCTACGGCGAGATGCGGATCGGCCAAGGGCGCGAGCAGGCCAAGCAGTTCCTGAAGGACAACCCCGAGTTGTTCGCCGAGATCCGCAAGGGCGTGCTGGCGGCCAAAGCGGCTCAAGGCATCGGCGGCCGCCCCCCGGGCGCGGTCGAGGGCGATGAGGAAGCCGACGCGGAAGCACCGGAATAACCATGGCGACGGCCCGCCCCCGCGCGTTGTGCGTCTGAATCTTCTCTTTGTGATCACAGTCACGCCCTGCGCCGCGGGGCGTTTTTCTTGCGCCACAGGGCGTCTATGACGCCTGTGCGGCCTTTGACGACTGGGCACCTTCGCACAAACACGCCGCGCAAGACCTGCGCCGGACAAGACAAGCGTGAAATCCGCGCGCAGGCATTGGCCTTGGCGTCATTCATCGTGCATGTTGAAGGATCAGATCGGCGCGCGACCGCCGCGTCATGGAGGAACCGATGCAGTCAAGCATGATCCACGTCCGCCGCAACATCCGCCCCGGCACGCTCTGTGCCGCTATGGTCGTTGTCGCCGGTCTCGCCGCACCCAGCGCCGCGCTCGCCGACCTGACCTTCCTGACCCAGGAACGTTGGATCGAGACCGTCGCGCCTCGGGCCGACTCGCTCCCGACGCGCGTCTCCTCGCCGGGGTTCACGCGATTCAACGAGGTGTACACCAACGCCGCCAAGGACAGCGAAGCAATCGGCAAGGGCGACGCCACGCAGGACTCCACGCTCGGGAGCAAGATCACCGCGACCGGCACCGCGTCGGGCATTGGCGGCGGTCCGATCGGCTTTGGCAGCGGCGAGTCGTACTTCAAGACCACCTTCACCGCCGACACCGACACCACCTTCAACTTCCTCTTCAACGCATCCTCCTTTGAGAGCAGCGTTGTTCAGTACTTCAACTTCTCGTTCACGGGCGAAGGCGTCAACTTCACCAGCGGCGACTCGTTCCGCCTCGTCTTTGGTCAGACCTTTGACCTCTCCGGCGAAGGCACGCTGAAGGCCGGCCAGACCTACACCGTCGAGATCGACCTGTACGCCTTCGGCGACGGCATGGGCACCAACGGCGATGGCTCATTCGGCTTCAGCATGGTCACGATCCCCGCGCCCGGCGCGAGCCTCGCGATGGGCCTCGGCCTCGCGGGCCTCGCGCGTCGCCGCCGCTGAAACGCGGTGTGCGGATCAGTTCCGCGTGTTGCCGGGGGGCGGAATGCGGGCTAACCTTGCCTGCATTCTGCGGCTGTGGCGGAATTGGCAGACGCGCTAGATTCAGGTTCTAGTGGGGTCACACCCGTGGAGGTTCGACTCCTCTCAGCCGCATTCGGGCGGGCCGAAAGGTCCGCCCGGTCTATTTTTGGCCTGGGCGGCCTCCTCCGATACAGTGCGTCGAACGACGCGAGGAGTTTCGGACCGTGGGACTGATCATCGCCGGAATCGATGAAGCCGGGTACGGCCCACTCCTGGGTCCGCTCTGCGTCGGCATGAGCGTGCTCCGCGTCCGCGATTGGCGCGAGGGCGACAAGGCCCCGAACCTCTGGAAACTGCTCGACGGCGGCGTGGCGGCGAAGCCCAACTGCCCGCGCGGCCGGGTCGCCGTCGCCGACTCCAAGAAACTCAAACTCGCCAACGACAGCGCGACCCGCCATCCGCTCACCCATCTCGAACGTGGAGTGCTCGCGTTCGCCGATGCCGCGGGTGTCGACGCCGCAACCGACCTCTCGCTCTTCGCCGCTCTCGGCTTCACGCTGGATGAACACGCGTGCTACGCAGGCGCCGCCGCCCCACTGCCGGTCGCCCCGGGCGCGGCGGCCCTCCGCGGGATCACCGCCAACCTGCTCGCAGGCACCCTCGAACGCGCTGGCGTCGAAGTTCGCGATCTCCGACTGATCGGCGTGCCCGAACCGCAGTTCAACGCCGTCATCAAGAAGACCGGTTCGAAGGCCAACACCGTCGCGATTGCGCTGGGAGAGCATCTGACGCGCGTGCTCGATCACTTCGGCGGCGGGGAAGACGCCGTGCGCTTCGTCTGCGATCGACTCGGCGGCCGCGCCCAATACGCCACCCTGCTCGAGTGGTTGCTTCCCGGCGCAACGATCGGTGTACTCGAAGAGACCGACGTGCGCAGTCGCTACACCATCGAGCGCCAAGGCCGCCACGCCACAATCGTGTTCCAGGTGGAGTGCGAAGCCGCACACCTGCCCGTCGCGCTGGCGTCGATGCTCGCGAAGTATGGACGCGAGTTGTCAATGGCGCGATTCAATCGGTACTGGAGCGGCCTGATGCCGGAACTCAAACCGACGGCCGGCTATTACCAAGACGCGAAACGCTGGCTCAAGGACATCGGCGCGACGATGCCCGCCGAAGACCGAAAGCGCCTCGTGCGCGTGGGATGAAGTCATAACCTTCAAGCGTCAGGACAAACTCTTGGTCGGAACGGAGTCTTTGTCGCGTCTGCGACGCAGTGGCGTGCGTCTTCCTCGCATCTGGACCTCTTGACAGGTAGCGAAGAAGAAGAAGAAGAAGAAGACATCGAGTACAAGACTCGATGGCACCAAAAAACCTCGCACCGCTCGACGCCAAGGACACGCCAGATATTCAGGCTACCCAAACAGTCGCATCTGTCCGCCCGATTCCGGCTTGCGAAAGTGTGAGCCGGAGAGGCGAGGCACCTCAAGATTGAGGCCATACTTGCGGCTGAACACTTCGAAGGTGCGGGCGAGCTGGTCCGCAAACGGACCTTGCTCACGACGGCGTGAGGCACCGGCATCGTACAACTTGCCGTGATTCATCTGACGGAGCAGCGATTCGACCTTGCGGGCCCGGTCGGGATGAACGTGGCGTGTGAGCCACTCAACGAAAACTTCCTTGAGTTGATAGGGCAAACGCAGCGTGATCCACGACGCTCTACGCGCTCCGGCTTCCGCGACAGCTTCCAAGATGCTCGGCAGTTCCGTATCGGTCAGACCGGGGATGATTGGCGCGATGTTGACGGTGACCGGAATGCCCGCCCGCGCGAGTTCGCGAATGGTGCGCAAACGCCCCGCCGGATCGGTTGCACGCGGCTCAAGCGTTCGAGCGAGGGCGGCGTCCAGAGTCACCAGCGTGATCGTCACGCGCCCGGCATTCACCTCGGCAAGCCGTCGCCACAAGTCAATGTCTCGCAACACCAGCGCACTCTTGGTCATCGTGGACACGGGCTGACGGCACTCGGCCAGAACTTCAAGACACTGGCGTGCGAGGCGCATCTTGTGTTCGATGGGTTGATAGATATCCGTGATCGCCGACATCACGATCGGCTCGGGCTTCCACGCGGGGTGCGAAAGTTCGCGGCGCAGCATCTCGGCGGCATCGGGCTTGGCAACGATTTTGGTCTCAAAGTCCAGCCCGCAACTGAAGCCGAGGTACTCGTGATACGTCCGCGCGTAGCAATACACGCAGCCGTGTTCGCAACCACGGTACGGATTGAGCGTCCAGTCATAGGGCATGTCGGCCATCGGCGAAACGCGATTGATGATGGTGCGTGTGCTGTCGAGATACACCTCGCGTTCAACGCGACGAAGGCGTTTGCCGCCTGCGCCGTCCGGCTCTTCAATTTCAATCTGTTCACGCTCGATGACGCGACGATCGAGTTCCTCACCCAGTACATGCAGCCGAACTGATTCGAAGCGATTGCCGGGATTGAGACCTGCCGCACGACGATGAGCCGGCCCGCCGGCAATCGCATCGCGATACTCCGCCGATCGCGACGGCGGGTCCACGCCCTCGTGATCCGTTCGAATCTGAGTCACAATGCGAACAATATCCGTTTTTTAGACCGTGTCAATCAGTTTCACACAATACCTGCAAATTCAGGCCGCACATGCGGATCACTGTTCAATCTCGGGTGAGCCTCTGGTGGCCCATATCTCCGAGCGGGGCCGAATATTCATCTTTTTGGGGCCGAACGGCCCTCCCCGGAAGCCGCGCCACCACCAAACCGCACAAGTCTCAAGTGTGATCGGTCTCACGCCACGGCGATCAGCGTCTCCAAGCGATGGATGTCTTCAGACTCTCGTTCATGAACGCGCATCGTCGCCTCCTTGCCAGAAGCCGACATCATTCCACGCTCACTGCATTCGCACAAGACTCGCACGTGACGAACTCGCCCAAAGCACACCGAGTGGTGTGAAAGACATCAAACGATGACACCGTTCACAAGCCGGCGCATGAGATGCGGCGCGTGATTCACGAGTGCCACGCTGCGTTGTCAATGAGACGGACATTCCCGACGCGGGCGGCGATGAGGGCACGCATCGGCCGGCCGTGTGCCGGTGCCAGCAGCGTCGCGGCGTCGCGGACGACGGCGTATTCGGGCGCGATGTCCGCCATCGCCAGCACCGACCGCATGATCTCTTCGGCTTCGCTGGGAGTCGCGGCGGCGTCGGCTTCGCGGAGGGCGGCACTGATCGCCAGCGCGCGCCCGCGATCGGCGGCGGAGAGAAAAACGTTGCGCGAACTCATGGCGAGGCCGTCGGCTTCGCGCACGGTGGGCACGCCGACGATCTCGACATCGGGCCTCTCTGCCGCAGTCATCGCACGGACGAGCGCGAGTTGCTGCCAGTCCTTTTCGCCGAAGAAGGCGGCGGCGGGGCGAGCGAGTTCAAAGAGTCGCAGAACGACCTGAGCGACACCGGCGAAGTGCCCCGGGCGATGCGCGTCCTCAAGCCCCGGCCCGCTCGCGACCGGCGGCAGCGCGGGGACGCGGATGTCGACGCCCGGCGGATAAACGTCCGCGGGGCCTGGGGCGTACACCGCACTCTCGCCCGCGGCATCGCATATCGCGACATCGGCCTCGAGCGTCTTGGGATAACGAGCGAAGTCGGCGGTGTCGTTGAACTGCGTGGGGTTGACAAAGACGCTGACGAGCGTGCGTCCGCCGATGCTTGCGGCCCATGCGGCAGCGAGCGAGACGAGTGAGGCGTGGCCGTCGTGCAGCGCGCCCATCGTGGGGACAAACGCGATCGGTCGCGTGTCTTCGCGTTGCCAGCGGGCGAGGTCAGCGTTGGTCGAGAGAACCTGCATGGGCAAGGGTGAGGGGCCCGGCGGGCTTGGTCAAGTACGCGTCAGCGCGTGTCAAGTGGGGATCACGTCGACATGCCGGAAAAGTTCGCTGGTGCCCGTGGCTTCGAGGGCTTTGCCAAGGCGTGCGAGGGCGTGGGCGTACGCCGCGGTACGCAGGTCGATCTGGCGGACGCGGGCGAGTTCATACACTGCGAGGAACTCGCGGCTCATGACGTCGTGCAGGCGGCGTTGCACTTCTTCTTGCGTCCAATAGAAGCCGGTCTTGTTCTGCGTCCACTCGAAGTACGAGACGGTGACACCGCCGGCGTTGGCGAGGATGTCGGGGACGACGATGATGCCGCGTTCGCGCATCATGGCGTCGGCATCGCTGGTGATCGGGCCGTTGGCGAGTTCAAGGATGACCTTGGCCTTGATGCGCGCGGCGTTGGCGGGCGTGATGACGTCTTCAATGGCGGCGGGGACAAGCAGGTCAACTTCAAGTTCTAGCAGTTCGTCGTTGCCGATGACGCGATCGCCCGCGTCGGGGTTCGCGACGATGCGACCGGTGTTCCTGTAGTGGGTGGCGATGGCGGCGACATTCAAGCCGCGCGGGTTGTAGACCGCGCCGTGGATATCACTGACTGCGACGACGGCGTAGCCGTCGGCACGCACCATCGTCGCGAAGGGAGCGGCGACATTGCCGTAACCCTGGATCGCGACGGTTCGGCCCACGCCGGGCGGGCCGCCGGGCGCTGCTGGGCGTGTGGGATCCCAGCCGAGTTTGCGTTCGAGTTCCTTGAGACAGACGTAGCCGCCGCGAGCGGTGGCGTCTTCGCGCCCGAGCGAGCCGCCGAGGGCGATGGGCTTGCCGGTGATGACGGCGAACTGTCGCACGCCCATGAGCGAGGAGTATTCGTCCATCATCCAAGCCATGATGAGCGGGTTGGTGTTGACATCCGGGGCGGGGACGTCGGAATCGGGTCCGATGGCCTGGTGAATGGCGCGAACGTAACCGCGGGCGAGGCGTTCAAGTTCTTGTTTCGAGAGCGACGATGGATCAACGACCACGCCGCCCTTGCCGCCGCCGAAGGGAAGGTTGACGCAGGCGCATTTGAGGGTCATCCAGAAAGCGAGAGCGCGGACTTCGCTGTCGGTGACGTCGGGGGAGAAGCGGATGCCGCCTTTGGCCGGGCCGCGGGTGTCGTCGAACATGCAGCGATAGCCGGTGAAAATTTTCAGCGAGCCGTCGTCCATGCGGACGGGGATGGAGACTGTGAGCACCTGCTTGGGATGCGAGAGGCGGAGCACCGTCTCGGCGTGAATGCCGGCGTGCGGGGCCGCGGCGTGCAAGCGAGTGAGGGCGGCCTGAAAGATGTCGGGTTCAAGACTCATCAACAAGACCGTATGAGGGCACACACGCGGCAGCACGCGGAACGCGACGAAAACAGCCAGAAAGAGGCTCGCTAGGCGAGGCCCATGCGCCGCGCGGCGCACACCGCGATCGCCAGCGCGTCGGCGATGTCGGGCGGCTCGGGCAGGTCGGCGAGGTCGAAGTAGGACTGCACGGCCCGCTGCATCTGTTCTTTGCGGGCCTGGCCGTTGCCGGTCATCGACTTCTTGATGAGGGCGGGGCGGAACTCGGCGAGTTCAAGCCCCGCGCGACGGATGGTGAGGAGCATGACGCCGCGGGCGTGACCCATCACGATTGCCGTCGCGGGGTGCTTGTAGTGGGCAAAGAGACTCTCGACGGCGACGACCTCTGGCTTCACGCGATCGATGAGGTCACGCAGATCGCGTTCGAGTTCGACCAATCGCGAAGAAACGCTGGCGACCGTGCGGACTTCGGCGGCTTTCTTCGTCCGCGAGGCTCGACCGCCAAGGCGGAAGACGCCGGCTTCGACGAGGCGCACGTCGGCGTCGGCGGCGTCGATGCAGCCGTAGCCGGTGATGTTGAGGCCGGGGTCTATGCCGAGGATGCGCATGAGGGAGTCACCACATTGGCAGAGACAAGAGGTTGAACGCGAAGGGAGCAAGAAACGCGAAGGAAGACAGGAACGCAGGGGAGGCAGAGAAGAGAGGACAAGACGGAGCAGAGATTTCAACATAGAGACACAGAGAAGGAGAGTCAGGACTGAGGCGAGCGAGCGACAACGAGAACGATGAGAAGGCAAAGAGCGGTGGAAGCGGAGAAGACGAGCGGCGGCGAGCGGCGCGTGCTCTGAGTAGTTGCCCCGCGTCAGCGTCGCGGGGCGTAGTGCTTGAGCCAGTGGATGATCGTCTTGGCGGTGGCGTCGGCTTCGAGATTCACGCCGTCGCCTTCGTTCAGATCGCGCAGCGTGGTCTTGTCGAGTGTGGTCGGGATCAGCGCGACCTCGATCCATCCCGCCTGCGGATCGACCGCGGCCAGCGTGAGCGACACACCTTCGATCGTCACCGACCCCTTTGGCGTCATGAACTCCATAAGCGCCGGCGGCGGTTCCACGCGGACGCGCCAGTCGTCGGAGCGCTGGACACATATGACGCGGCCAACGGCATCGACGTGGCCTTGGACGAGATGGCCGCCGAGGAGCGTGGAGGGCGTGGCGGAGCGCTCGAGATTGACGCGTGAGTTGGGGCGAAGCGTGCCGAGCGTGGTCTTGGCGAGTGTCTCAGGCACAGCATCAAACGCGAGCAGGCCACCAGTGGCGTCCGACGCCGCAACGATGGTGAGACAGACACCGCTGACGCTGATGGACTCGCCGAGGGCGGGCGTGTGCCACGCGGGGGCGACAATGAGAAGTCGCGTGATGTCGCCACGGCGTGCGACTTCTTGCACGACGCCGACGGCTTCGACGAGTCCGGTGAACATGGACAAGTGTTGGGACCGCGACGGCGTGAGACAATGCCGCCGAACCGATCGCTTGACGTCACTATCATCGGGGCCTGCTTCGTCCGACCCCGCCCCGCATCGTCCTCCGAGAACACTTCTTGACGACGCCCACGTCCAACTCTGCCGCAGGTTTGCCGGCCGTCCAGGGTTCGCGCGCGTTGAATCTGGTGCTGTGGAGCATCGGCAGCCTGGCGATGCTCTTGCCGTGGACGATGCCGTGGATGGCGTTGCTTGCCGGCGCGGTGCTCGCGCTCTTCAACCTCGCGGCGATGCAGGACAAGACCAAAGCGTGGTCGCGACTGCTGATCCAGTGTGCGGTCGTGCTGACGGGTTTGACGTTGGATTTGAAGGAACTCTCGCACCTGGCCGTGTCGGGGCTGGCGTTCGCGCTGGGAACAATTGTCGGCGTGTTCGCGCTGGGTGTGCTTGGGGCGCGGCTGCTGCGGACTGAGGCGAAACTCACCACCCTGCTCTGTTCAGGCACGGCGATCTGCGGCGGGTCGGCGATTGCCGCCGTGTCGGGCGTCATCAAGGCCACGCCCGCCGCGACATCGGTGGCGATCGGCGTCGTGTTCCTCATGAACGCCGCCGCATTGTTCTTCTTTCCACCGCTGGGGCACTGGCTTGGACTGACGCAATCGCAGTTCGGCACCTGGGCGGCGGTCGCGATCCATGACGTCTCCAGCGTGGTTGGTGCGGCGAAGCAGTTCGGCGGCGAGGAAACGCTGCACGTCGCAACAGCCGTCAAACTCAGCCGCACGCTTTGGATCGCGCCGATCGCGATCGCGGCGGGATGGTGGTTCGCACGTCGTGATCGCGCGATGCCCGTCGATGATCGTGAGGGTGGTCAGTCCAAGCCCGTCGGGCTTGCCGGCGTTGTGCCGTGGTTCGTGGTCGGGTTTGTGATCGCGTCGACCGTGCGGACGTTTGTGCCGACCATCGCCGACGCGACGGCCTACACCAAGCCGATCAGTGGCGCGATGATGACGTTGGCGCTTTTCTGGATCGGCTGCGGCCTGTCGCGCAAGACGCTGGCGGCGGTCGGCTGGCGGCCTCTCGTTCTCGCATTGGCGCTGTGGGCGTTCATCACCGTCGCGTCGCTGATCGTGATCCGCGCGACGTGAGTCGCGCCCTCGGTCACACGTTGGGCTCCGTCCCCAGCGACATCGCACCAACGACGACTCTCGCGCGTCAGTGCTCGCCTGCTCTGAATGCGTCCTCGGGCGCGGCCTCGCTCGTCACCGATCCAGACTTCCCGCGCACGCCCGTCAGCGTGAGAATCTTTCGGCGCGTCCAGCGCAGCGGGTCGCCGACGGCACGGCAGAAACGCACGAACCCGGGGCGAGCCTTGTTCAGGTCGCGTCGTTCGGGCGGGACAAGGTCGGGCCGCAGCCGCAGCGTGTGCTTGAGCAGGTGATACTCGTCCATCTGCTGAAACGTGCGGATGATCTGCGGAATGGGAAAGACGCGACCCATGACCCCGCGCGGCAGGCTCTGGCAAATCTGAAAATCAATCAGCACGGGCGAGCCGTCCTCGGCGACGATGATGTTCTCTCGCTTGTGGAGATCGATGTACGCGATGCCGCGCGCATGGACCGCGGCGAGCGTCTGCCCAAGCCGCGCGAAGAACTCGTCGTTCACTCGCTCGTGGCGCCCCAGCGGGTGGCCGTCGATGTACCAGTGAGCCGAGCAGTTCGGAAGCGGGGTGCTGGTCACGGCTTCGTCGCTGCTGGCGTCAAACACGAGGCCACAGTCGCGCGGGACATGTGGCACATCAGCGAGCATCGTGAGGTAGCGGGTCTCGCGCCGCGCAAGCCGGCGACCGAGCCAGCCCATCGGCACGACGACGATCGCTTGTTCGCGATTGAACTTCGCGATCACCTTGCGCGTGTCGCCCGGTGCCGCGGCGATGTACACGGCGGTTGCGGCCCAGGAATCGTGCTTCAGCACGTCTTTGAGCGCGAAGCGCGGACCGTCACGACCGCCCACCGCGATCAGCGACGGCGGCTCGCGCCGACCGAGCGCCCGAAAGATCGCCGGGCGAGGTCGAGCCTTCTTTGCTGAGGCACCACGCGACGACCCCGAGCGTTCATCGCTCGTTGCCGCCACCGTCGTGCTCGTGGAGTCGCCGGCCATTAGCGAAAGTCTATCGAACTTGGGTGAGCAGCGAACGCCGAGCGTGGTCGACGCAACAGCGCGGCCCCGCACGCTGCTCACATTGCGATCGGGGTCGTCGCGACAGTCCGGCCGCCCCGCTTCACACGTCGATCGAAGTCTTTGCACCCACTCATGACTTCGGCGTCGCGGGCGCGGTTGCGGGTTCTGTCGTCGGCTCCGCGACCGGCTCGGTCTCGCCACTCTCATCGACGCCGCCGGGTGCCGTAACGGCATAGTTCATCCGCTGGCGCATCGCCGCGTACGAGAAGACCTTTGTCCGCGTGTTCTCCGGGCTCAACTCCTGATTGATGAGTTGGCTCATCAACTGGAAGTCGCCGCGACGGAACACCTCGATGGTCGCCGGGATGTGGGCGGTCACGACCGCAACCAGCACCGCGGGCGTTTTACTCAGGGCGGCGGCCATCGTGCGATCAACTGCCGGGATCGCGTCGACTTCCTTTGTTGGGTCGATCCTCGTCGCGAGCGCCATGATCGTGTCGCGGATGTCGGGCGTGTTCAGTTCCGGCGCGCTCGAGAATGTGCGGCTGATCTGCGTGCCCTTCTGCGCTGAGATCGCGGGCTGTTCCGCGCTCGCGGGGAACTCCGCCGCCACCGCGTCCAACCCTTTCTCCACCGCCATCGCCCGGAAGCGATCCAGATCGCCCTTCAGAAGTGCCAAGCCCTTCGCAAGTTTCACATCGCGTACAACATCATCTCGGCACTCGTCCAGCGACTCGGCGGGGCCTTCCTTCTTCACATCGAGCACCGTGAAGTAGAAACGATCGCCGTTGGGCCCAGTCAAGGGGTTGTCGACATACGGCACGCCGCGCTGGATCGACAGTTCATTCGGGAAGCCCAGTTCGCGCGTGAGGAACAACGCCTCGGCAAAGCCGGCCCGCTTTGTCCCAACGCGCAGTTCGCTCGAACCGATCTCGGGCAGCGTCATGATGTCCGCAGGCTTCAACCATGCGGCACCCTTGGACACCACCATCGGCAGGGGGAATGACCCGACACCGCCGGGCATCTTTACGTCGCGCACGACGGCCTGCGCGATCGCCTCAAGCGTGGGGCGGGTCGCGTCCCAATCCGCAGGCAGTTGCTTGTACTGGGCTTCGGCCGTCAGACGCGCGGTGACCTTCAGCATCTCTGCGCGGACCACGCGATCCGCGTCGGTCATCAGGCGTGCCGTCAGTTCATCGCGGAGGTCCCGCTCAACGTTCGCCTTTTCCGCGGCGAACTCTCCCGCGTACTTGATGCGACTGGACTTGTAGCGCTTGTTCACCTCGATCGGATCAAGGTCGATCGCCTTCGCCGCGGCGGCGCGATCGATCCGCAGCCACTCGAGTTTGAACCGCGTCGGCTGGAAGTACCCCGCGCCGAGCTCGCCCTCGCCCGGCTTGGTCGCCTTGAACTTCTCGAACTGGGCCTGCAACTCCTCGGACGTCGGCTCGGCAACCTTTGCCAGCACGCGCTCGGCGGGAATCACCAGCGCATCGACAAGCGCGAAATCGCCCTCGGACGTCACGTTACGTGCGAGCCGACGATCCGACACCCGCGGCGCAAACTGGAACGACGTCACATACCGATTGATCGCCCTCGCCTTTGCGACGGCCAGAAAGAACTGCTCCGGCACCATGCGATGCGTGTTCATCGACCGTTGTGCCAGTTCGTTCACGCGATCGGACGTGAACTTCGCGACATCCTCCGCCGTCGGCTGAGGGTTCGGGCTCGCGCCGGTCTGCTGGCGCTGGGCCCACTCGCGCATCAGGACCTGATACGCCTCCTGCTGCAACTGTCCGATCTGCTTGATCTCTTCGATCCACTGCTGGCCGTCGTTGGCGCCCGCCAAGAAGCCCGCGAGCGCGGCTTCTTTCGCCAGCAGTTGAAAGTGCGTGCCGTTCTCGACCCTCATCGCGCCGTTGCTGAGAAGGAACGGCAGGAACTCCTGCACGGCCTTGAAGTCCGCGTCGGACTCGGCCTGCTCACCGGCGGTGATCTTCCCTTGGTTCGTCACGGCTACGACGCGCGTGCTCGGGTCCGAGCCCATCTGGTTGATGGTGCCGGACATCGCGAACGAGATCATCAAGAGCGTGCCACCAACGACGAGCAGCGGCTTCTTGTACTTGCGGAGGAGTTTGTTCATGGCGGAGCGAGGTCAAAAGAACGGCTGCGCCGCTCGAGGGTCGCCCCGACGCGAACGCAAACCAAGGGGAAGAGTGTAGGACGTCTGCCCGCGACTTCGGTTCGTCAGTTCGTTGATTGTTCTGTCATCATGTCCTCGGCCGACTCGGCGTCGCCGGGGGTGTCTGGTCCGACGCGGGCTTCGTCCCCGGTTGCTTCGACTCGGGTTGCCACGCCGTCACATCGCGCGCGAACTGTTCCAGCGGTTCGCCATAGGTCACGATGATGCGACACAAACGAAACAGTTCGCCCTCGCCGTGCTCGTTCCCGGGGTCCGTGCTCACTGCCGATGTGAATCCCGCCCGCCGCGCAAGCCCGATCGTCGTGTCGTTGTAATCGCCAAAAGGATACGCGATCGACAGCACCGGCCGCGCGAGTTTCTGTTCCAGAATCGTCTTGCTCTCGCTGATCTCGCGCCACGCCGCGTCCTCGGTCATCTGCGTCAGATAGGGATGCGACATCGTGTGGCTCGCGATCTCCATCCCCGCATCAGCCATCTCTCGCAACTGGTCCCACGAGATGTACCCGCCCGCGTTCCCCGCGTTGACTCCGTTGGGATACACGAAGTACGTCGCGGTCAGCCCATGCGCCTTCAGCGACTTGAACGCCGCGAAGTACCCGCACGACCACCCGTCGTCGATCGAGATGATGACCGGCTTGGACGGCAGTGAAACGCCGCGCGTGATGTGATCCGCCAGTTGCTGAAACGAGATCGACGAGAAACCATGCTCGCGCAGCCACTGCATCTGCGCATCGAAGTCCCTGGGCGCGACCGAGTACCGCAGCACCACGCTCCCGATCCCCGGCGCGCGGTCCTTCACATGGTGATACATCAGCACGGGCACTCTGACCTTGGCGGCCGAAACGATCGCGACGGGCGCATCAGAGTTTGGCAGTTCGGGCATCATCACCACCGCCGCGTTCACCGGCGCAGCCTCCCCCACCTGGGCTTCGCTCCCCGGCGCGTGCGAACACCCTGCGACGGCGAGCAGCGTCGCGAGACACAGCGGGGCAAGCCACAGGCCTTGGCGCGATCGACGCGACAGCGAACGAATCACAACCCCAGCCGAGGCCGCCGGAACGACTCCGGGGCGTTGCATGAGCCAGGGATGCTACCCGATCTCGACTACGAAAAGAAGCCACTTTTGCCGAGAATCACAGATGAATATGCACGCCGCCCGTGAATCCAATGGAGAATGCCCCCCGCTCCCGTCTACCCTTCTCCTCCCATGGCACAGATCAACAAAGAGACCCACGTCGTTCTCCCCGCCGACTCCAATCAGGCCCTCGGCATCGCCCAGTACGCCATCGACTTCATGTCCGGCGCGCCCAGCAAACGCGGCGAGCCCGATCAAGCCGTCCTCGACCGCACCAACCTCTTCCACACCGACGCCGTGATCTGCGGCATCTCCGCCATCGCGCTGGGCACCAACGCACCCGTCCTTCTTCGCAACGAAGCCGCGCAGTATCCGACGCCGCCCAGCGGTCTGGGCACCATGGCCGGTGTGCCTTGGGCACCCAGTGCCAAGTGCGTCCGTGCCGGCGTCCCCGTCTTTGGCTCCAGCACCGACGTCGCCGTCGAGAAGGCCATCGTCGCCAACTGCTCCGCGGTCCGCGAGTGGGACAGCAACGGCACGAACTTCGGCTACAACCCGCAACTCGGGCACACCGCCGGTGAGTTCGGCCACAACGACTATTACTCCGTCGCCACGGCCGCCGCCCAACTCCGCGGCAAGGACGGAGCGTTCGCCCTCAAGGGCATGATCCTGCTCGACGAGATACGCGGGCGCCTGGGCGAAGTCTTCAGCCTCAAGAGTTACAAGATCGACCACGTCCTCCACGGCGCGATCGGCTCTGCCGCCACCTTCGGCGCGATGATGGGCGCGACCGCCGAACAGATCGAGAGCGCGATCGGCATGATCGTGGCTCACTACATCCCCTTCCGCGCGATCCGCGCCGGCAAGCAACTCAGCGACTCCAAGGGCGCATCGGCCGCCATCAGCACCGAGGCCGCGATCCTCGCCGTCAAACGCTCGATGATGGGCTTCCTCGGCCCGCGCGACATCTTCCGCAATCCCGAGGCTGTCTTCCGCATCTTCGAAGGCCCGGGACAAATGTTCCAGAAGGTCGGGTCATCTTCCGCCAACACCGCCAAGAAAGACGCCTCGCCGTTTGAACTCGTGCTCGGCCGCGCCGGCGACGACTTCGCCGTCATGGGAATGCACTTCAAGCTCGGCCTGTACGAGCACCAATCCGCAGGCGCGCTCCAAGGTCTCATCAACCTCATCACGCGTCACCCGCACCTGCTCAGCGACCAGACCGGCGACGCGATCAGCAAGATGATGGTCCGCGCCTACGAGCCCGCGTTCGGCATCATCGGTGACCCGGCGAAACGCGACCCCAAGACGCGCCAGAGTGCCGACCACTCGATGCTCTACCTCGTCTGCACGATGCTCCGCAAGGCCCTTGAACTCGCCGCCGCCAAGCCCGGCGCGAAACTGGGTTGGAAGGAACTCATGCTCACGCCGCATGACTTCGACCCCAAGGCCCTCAAAGACCCGCTCACCCGTGAACTCATGGCGAAGATGAACTTTGAGCACGGCGGCGCGGAGTACGACGCCAAGTATCCCGACGGCATCCCGACCAGCTTCGTCATCACCGACGATCAGGGACAAGTCTTCGACAGCGGCCTGGTCATGTACCCCGGCGGCCACGCCCGCAACGCCATGGGCCCCGACAAGGTCGACCTCAACGACATCCTCAACCACAAGTTCCACACGCTCGGCAAACTCGCCGCCGACGACCCCAAGCCGATCATCACGCAAGTTTCTTCGCTGGAGAAGAAGTCGAGCAAGTATCTCGCGAGCCTCTACGACTTCCCGCTCGTCGTGCGCGGCAAGTTTGATTGAGCGAAACGAGAGGCACACGCCAGTCCATCAGACGAACCGTGAGCGAAGCGGCTCCATGTCGCTCACCCGCCCATGCCGTCGCCCATCTCCTTGATCGCGTCTTGCACGCACGTCCACTCGCCCGCCGCGTCTTCCTCGCTCGCGACCATCACAACGCGTCCATCGCGCACTCGCACGCCCAGGCCGTGCTCTTCCTCCCACACGCACTCAAAGTGGAAACCAAGATCGCTGCCCGCCGCATCGGCGGCGTGGATGTGCAACGTCGAGAACGCGATCAGCGGGCTCATGTCGCTCACCGCGCGAACCGCCGGAGCGATCGCGGCAAGCTCCTCCTTGCCCACAAGACCAGCCAGTGTCTTGCGCACCATCGCGTAGTGCTTGTGGATGGCCGCGAGCACCGCCTTGCAGAGTGAGGCCTCGTTCGCGTCAAAGTCACGCATCGACTTCATGCACGCGTCGGTGATCGGCTTCTTCGCGTCGGAGTTGATGACGACCGCGAAGTGCTTGGACGAGCGCTTGGTGCCGCCGCCCGCGGCCTTCCGCAGCGCCGGCGTGCCAAGCCCCTCAAACGCCGCGATCGGACGAGTCGACACCCACCAGAATCGCTCCGAGGTCGGCGGCGCGAACACGCCCGCGCTGGTCGGCGTTGCGCTTGATTTGGCTGATCCTGCCTTGGCGGATCGTGACTTGAAAGGCTTGGCTTTCGCTGGCTTGTCGCTGCCCGCCGCCGCGGCCCGTGGCTTCTTCGTTGCCTTCGTTGTGGACGGGCGGGCGGAACGCTTGGCAGTGGTCTTCTTTGCCATGAGCGCGAGTGTACCGACGCTGCCCGCCGCCGCGCCCGCGTTGGTCGGTCTTGACAATTTCTTGTTGGTTGTGGCGGATGGCGAAGCCAGATCGAACGCCACGATCATCCGGCCGGATCGCAAGCCAAGACGCGGCGAAGTCCTCGAACGTCAACTGCCCGTCGAGATTCCCGTCCGTCCCCGACTCCCCCGCCACCATCGCATCCACGAACATCATCGTGTCGCCGACATCGGTCCACGTTGTCGCTCAACCGCCGCTCTTCCGATACACTCGCCTCATGCTCCCGCTTCGATTCCTCTGCGCGGCACTCGCCCTCGCACCGCTGCTCGCGGCCTGTGATTCCGCGCCGCGCATGGGCAACCCCGCGCCCACCGAAGTACCGCTCAACACCTGGCCCTTCGCACCCGCGAGCCTCCGCATCTATCCGCTCACCCACCTCGAGCGCGGCGAGGACAACAAAGGCCGCGTCATCGCCCACGTCGAACTCAAAGACAAGTGGGGCGACACGACCAAGGGCGTCGGCGCGCTGCGACTCGCGATGTACGGCCCCGGCCAAGGGCAGCCCGGCGGCCCCAGCGTGCAACTCGCCAAGTGGGAGATCAACCTCTCCGACATGACCAAGAACGCCGCGCTCTTCGACCCCGCGACCCGCACCTATCGCGTGCAACTCACCGGCGTGCCCGAGTGGATCGGCAGACTCGCGGTCGGCGGCGACGCGGCCAAAGGTCTCGTGTCGAGCGTCACGGTGCAAGCCACGCTCTCCATCGTCGGCCCCGATGGTCGCGTCGCTGATCTCAAAGACGAGTTCGTCGTGCAGCGATGAGTGGCTCGGTGCCCGCGACCAGTCGCAACGCCCGAGAATCTTCGCCATTGCAAAAACACATGCAACCATGTGCGATTTTCATCGGTAACACGATCGCAACTCCATCTGTCGCGTCGCGCTCATCAATGCCTCCGCCATCCAATCGCGGTTTTCTTGCGCGCCTTCTCGCAACCGCGTGACACAACCCTGCGAACCTCAATGTGTCCGGGTCGCCTTCAGTGTGACCCGACCGGTTCTCGGCGAAGGTTGGTGCGGAACCCAGCAGGAACTGAAGTCTGCCACGCGGCGCGCGATCGTTATCTCTTGGAGGGGAGCAACGATCGCCAGCCTCGCAGCAGGGGAAACGCCCGTCTGTTCGGGCGGCGCGATCGGTCTGTCCGTCCAGCGGACCGTCGCGGCGTGTCGGGTGAGGAGCCCCGATCCGCCTCCCGCAGGGTGTACGTGTGTCGGCCCAGGGATCGGCGTTTCCGTTTTGCCGCAACCGCCGGTGGTGTGAGAGACAAGACCCTTGCCCGGACGTGCAGCCGGGGCCTGACCGTGAATCAGGCAGCGCGACGGATCGGAGGATCGCCGCGATTCGAGGGCCCCGGGCCGACAGACGTGGGAACGCTTGACCCGGCGCGCTGGCGCGACGTTTCGCCCCGCCGGTTGACGTTCCGGCGGCCCGCCGCATGAGAGTGCGGCGAGCCGCGTCCAGATGTCGAGTTCCGCCCGCGTCGCGCTGGTGCGTTCATCCCGCGCGACGGGTCATCCCGAGAGTCGGCCGCGACGGCCAAGAGGAGAGGGAGTGTCGCGGCCGGCTCTTCATTTCACTACTTTATCAAAATCCATAATAAACACGAACAAGTCGGCATTTGTGCTGACCAGTGGCTCCACTGAACCTGAGCGTCTGGCTCAAGAGCAAAAACAGGTGTTTTCCCCTGGCTAAGTTCTTGCTCTTGCGACCCCCCAAAGTGGAACCCCACCAACAGAATTCCGGATGAACCTTGTGTAAAGCCTTGCGAGAAAGGGATCCACACGCGACACTGGTGCGTATCGGGGAACTGACCGGGCATTGTGGTCCGGCAGCCTCGATTGTGTGGGCCGCTGACGGTCGCGGCCGATTCTGTAGCACACAGTCGGGAATGTCGGCGGGAGTGGATGCTTTGCGCATCCTTCACATGGGCGACCCTCGAAGCCGTTCGGCTTTGATCGCTCTGCGGTGAAGGCACCCGCGATTCTCGGGAAAGGTTTCTCGGGAAGGTCATGACGACCCGTGAAGGTCAAGCGGAGATCGACGTCTCCCTAATGCGACGAGTCGCACGCGGCGAAGACGCCGCCGTCGGCGAGTTGTACGACCGTTTCGGATCGCTGGTGTATCGGATGGCCTTTCAGGTGATGCCCACTCGGGCCGAAGCCGAAGACGCGGTGCAGGAGATTTTCATCCGGCTCTGGCGCACCGCAGAGCGATACGACCCCGAGCGTGCCGCGCTCGTCACCTGGGTCATGCTCATCTCGCGGCGACAACTGGTGGATCGGATGCGAAGAACGCGGGCCAGGCTCAAAACCGCCTCGCTCGAAGAAGGCCAGCAGGCGACGGAACTTGTCGGAAACAGCGGCGTCGGAAACGCCGACATCCAGGGCCAGAAGGAATCGGCCCGGATGGAACAGGATGAACGGATGGGAGCGCTGCTCAAGCGAATCGAGCAACTCCCCGAACTGCAACGGACTGTGATCAAGCGGGCTTATCTCGGCGGCCAGACTCTGCGACAGATCGGCGAGGAACTCAACACTCCTTTGGGCACCATCAAATCCGCCCTCTCCCGAGCCCTGACCCGCTTGCGTGAACGGACGAACGAGGAACAGACGGCATGAACACCCACGAACTTCTTGAAGCCGCCCAGCTCGACGCGCTCGGCTTGCTCGACGAATCGGAACGCGATTCATTTGAGAAGGCTTTCGCCTCGGCCCACCCGGCCATCAAGGCCCAGATCCGTCTGGAGCAGGCGCGCCTGTGCCGCCTCGAAGGCGTCTGGCCCGACACGCGCCCCCACGCCTCGCTCAAGGACCGAGTGATTGATGCCGTGCGCGCCGCCCGCGGCGTGAAGACCGAAGCGACGACCCACGTCGCCGGTCGCATCGTCCCGCCGATCACCGCGTCGCATCGCGTCAGCCCGATGTGGCGTGCGGCGGCTCTTGGCTTCGCGACCGCCGCCGCGGTGTGCGCCGCGATGCTCATCTCGCTCCGCAGCGAGACGACGCGCTTGCAAGCCGGCCTGCAGGCCGACTCGATCTACGGCAAGATCACCAGCACGGTTGGCGCGGCCAACCTCCACAGCATCGTTTTCAGCCCGAGCACCCAGCGCGTCGTCTTCCAGTCTCCCGCCGAGCGGGTCGCGGGTCGCGTCTATTCAGGCGAGGCGGCCGTGTTCTTCAATGCCGACAAGGCCTCGATGCAACTCCTCGCCAGCAACGTCGCGATCAACGACGGCGAGTCGCTCCGCGTGTGCGTGGTCGATGCGAACGGCGCGATCGTGAACGAAGTGCAGGAACTTCCCAGCGCCGGCCCCGCCGTCGCCACCGAGGTGAAGGTCAGCGGTCGCGACCTCGCGTCCAAGGGATTGCGTTTGGCACTCGTCGCGGCCGTCCGCGGCCAACAGGCGGCCACCGGCACCGTGCTCCTGACGACCGGCACATTCAACACATGAGAGCCCGCCCGCACCCCACGGGTCGAGCGGCGAGCAGACAGAAACGTGAGATTTGTTCACAAGCCGTCGGGCCAACGCCCCACGGCTTGTTTGTTTTTCGCGGGATGCGCGATGGCGTGCTCTTCAAAACCGTCGCGAATCGCGTGGTGCGAACGTGGCATTTGGAGTATGCTTGGGCCCTGCGAGACCCCATGAGCACCTCCACCTTTGTCAGCACCCAGACCGTCGGCGCCGCCGTGGTCGCACGCATCCATCGCGAGAAGTACACCGAGCATGAGTGCGCGGCGCTTGACGCCGAACTCGGCGCGGTCGCCGCCCGAAACAAGCATCGGCTGGTCATCGATCTTTCCGAGGTCATGATGATCGCGTCGGCAGGGCTGGGCTCGCTCGTCACCCTCGACAAGGCGTGCAAGAAAAACGGCGGCAAACTCGCCATGTTCGGCATGAGCGATCAGCTCCGCCAGGTCTTCGAGATCACGCGCTTGCACAAACTGCTCCTGCTCGCCAAAGACCGCGACGCGGCGGTGAAGGCTGTTTCGTGAGGACCGCGTCGTGAGGGCGTGCCTGTGACTGTCGCGCCTGGCAAGACCGCCACCCGACTCGCCGGCCTGATCTCGGGCGGCGGGCGCACGCTGCTGAACATCCTCGACCACATCGAGCGCGGCGAACTTCGCGCGACGATTCCGCTCGTGATCGCGTCCAAAGAATGCGCAGGCGCGCAGCGGTGTCGTGATCGAGGCCTGCACGTCGAAGTGATCCAAGGGCGCATCCCGGCGCCGCTGCTGCACTCGCTGCTGGACCATCACGCGATTGCTTGGGTGGTGCTGGCGGGCTACCTGAAACTGATTGATGTTCCTCAGTCGTATGAGGGCCGCGTCGTGAACATCCATCCCTCGCTGCTGCCCCGCCACGGCGGGCCGGGGATGTACGGCCATCATGTCCACGAGGCGGTGCTCAAGGCGGGCGACGCGGAATCGGGTTGCACGGTGCATCTGTGCGATTCGCGGTATGACAGCGGGCCGATCGTGCTGCAGAAGCGGTGCCCGGTGCTGCCCGGCGACACGCCAGACACGCTCGCGGCACGCGTGTTCGAGTGCGAGTGCCTTGCGTATCCGCTGGCGTTGCGCGGGCTCATCGATGGGACGTTGCAGCGCGAACTCTGAGCCGCTTCACTCGCCCTCGATGCTTTCACCTGTGATACGCTGCGCCCATGGCCGACGCGACACACCAAAGTGCAGAGCAGTACACGATCCGGCGACAGGTCTTTCGTCTTTTCGGCGCGGGCTTTCACATCTACGACGCGCAAAACAACGTCGTGGGTTTTTGCGAGCAGAAGGCGTTCAAGCTCCGCGAGGATTTGCGCCTCTATCGCTCGGACGCCAAGACCGATCTGCTGATGCGGATCGCCGCCCGGAGCATCATTGACTTCAGCGCGACGTACGACGTGTTTGACTCGCAGGAGCAGCGCGTGGGCTCGCTGCGCCGTCGCGGCGGGGCATCCCTGTTCCGCGATTCGTGGCTCGTCTTTGATGCGGAGGATCAGGAGGTCGCGCAACTGAAAGAGGACAGCGGGATGCTCGGCGCCCTGCGGCGATTCACCGATCTGGGCGTTCTGATCCCTCAGAAGTTTGAGATGCACGCGAACGACGGCGCGCCGCTGGCGAGCCTTCGCACCCACTTCAATCCATTCATCTATCGCCTGGGCATCGCGATTCACCCTGCGGCATCGACCTTTGATCCGAACCTGCTGCTCGCGACCGGCGTTTTGATCGCGGCGATCGAAGGACGGCAGGAATAACGGGCTGCGTCGACCGCCGCCGGGCGACACCCGACCACCACGGAGCACCATCATGGCAAATTCCAACACGCATCAAGACACACCGGGTCATGCCGACGAAGAGTTCTCGAAGTCTCCCGCGACGGCCGATTCGGCGGCGACCACGCGGCGCGAGGCGATGTTCGCGCTGGGGGCGATTGGCGCACTGGCCGCCGCGGGGGTTGCGATCGCACAGCCGGGCGGCATCATCGATCCGCCGCCGAAGCCGCGCCGCCGCCCCGAGGACTACTTGCCGCCCGAGCGTGCGCCCGCGTCGACACCGATTACTCCGGAATTTTTGGGGTACAACGCGGTGAGCGGCGAGTATTCGCTCCCGCCGTTGCCGTATGACAAGAAGGCGCTGGAGCCGTTCGTCGACGCGCAGACGATGGAGATTCATCACACCAAGCACCATGACGCGTATGTAAAGGGGCTGAACAAGGCGCTGGCGGAACTCAAGAAGATTCGTGAGTCCGCCGGCGACGCGTCGCTGATCAAACACTGGTCGCGCGAACTCTCGTTCCACGGTGCCGGGCACATCAACCACACGCTGTTCTGGAACATGATGGCCCCGCCCGGCAGCGGACCCGGGCAATCGGGCTCGCGCGGCGGTGGCGTGCCGACGGGACCGCTGATGGATGCCATCACGCGTGACTTCGGCGGGTTCGAGGCGTTTGCGGCCCAGTTCAAGGCCGCGGCGAATGCGGTCGAGGGCGCGGGTTGGGCATGGCTCGTACACGAGCCGCTGTCGCGTCGCCTGCTGGTGATCCAGGGCGAGAAACAGCAGAACCTGATGTTGACGGGCGTGCAGCCGCTGCTGGGAATCGACGTGTGGGAACACGCGTACTACCTGAAGTACCAGAACAAGCGGAGCGAGTACGTCGGGGCGTTCATGAACGTGATCAACTGGGCGTTCGTGCAGCGGCTGTTTGACGCGGCGGGGAAGTAGACCGCCTCAAAGCCCCAGCCTCGCACCATCAGCGGCCTCTGGCCGTCAGTCGTCGCCTCGGGTGTGTCCGCCGTCGCACGAAGCGGATGGGGTTCCTGAACGCCCAGAAATCCAAACAAAATACGATCATTCAATCGTGCAGATTTGGCTTCCCGGCGCGTGAGTCACGCCCGGTGGCGGCGTTCTTGACCTGTCCAGTCGGCCGGCATCCGGCCAAGAAGGGGCTGGAAAAGACGGAAAGGACGAAAAGAGCCATTCACATAAACCCTTGAGAACAAAAGGATTTGACTGATCGGCAAGGATCGCCGACAAAAAATCTGTCAGATCGTTGGCATTCGCCGGAATCTGTGGCACATTCCTCTTGTCTTGTCTCTCTCCTATGACTCGGCCGCGGGCGGAAACACGCAGCCGGGTATCTGGAAGGCCCCAACCGAAAGGGAACGGCCTTCATCGAGTGTCTTGTCTCTCTCCTATGTCTCGGCCGCGGGCGGAAACACGCAGCCGGGATTCAAGAATGCCAGAACCGAAAGGGAACGGCTTTCGTAAAGTGTCTTGTCTCTCTCCTCCTATGCTCGGCCGCGGGCGGAAACACGCGACCGAGTTTTCCTTTTTGGACCCTTCGATGATGCCCTTGGCGACATGCCGGGGGCGGTTTTGTTTTTGGGTCGCTTGAGCGATGCACGAGCTGGCGTCAGCCCACGCCTCGCCGCCGGTCGCTATTCTCGCCGCCGCATGGCGGCACATCTTTCAGAATCTTCGTTCTCCGTCCTCCTCGCGCAGGCGGCGTCCGCGGCCAGCCCGGCGGCTGCCCCCGCGACCGCAGCGGCAGGAAACGCGCCCGGCGGGCTCTCGATCATCGACTGGGGCGTGCTCATCGCGTACTTCGCGCTGGTCGCGTGGACGGGCTGGTGGTTCAGTCGGCGCGAGGTGAGCGGTGCCCGCGAGTACTTCCTCGCCAATCGCCAGATGCCGATGTGGGCGGTCGCGATTTCAGTGCTTGCGACGTCGACCTCCGCCGCCACGTTCATCGGCAGCCCCGAGGAGGGCTACGCCCGCAACCTCACCTATCTCTCGACCAACATCGGCGGCATCATCGCGGTCGTCATCGTGGCGATGTTCTTCATCCCCGCGTTCTACAAGCACAACGTCACCACGGTGTACGACCTGCTGGAGATCCGCTTCGGGCATCGGGCCAAGCAGGCGTCGAGTTGGATGTTCATGATCGGGCGGGTGCTCGCGAGCGGGGCCCGGCTGTTCATGGCCGCGATTCCGCTGTCGCTCATTCTCTTTCGCGAGACCCGCGACGGCCAACTCATCGGCGCGATCGTTGTGCTCACGATCGTCGGCGTGTTGTACACGCTCGTTGGCGGCATCCGCAGCATCATCTATACCGATGTGATCCAGGCGGCCGTCTTCGTCGGCGCGGCGGGCGCGGCGGTGATCGTGCTGCTCGTGAAAATCCCGGTGCCGATCGGAGAACTCTGGCACGCGCTGGAAAGCGCGACGCTCGCTGATGGCACACCCAAGACGACACTCATCAAGACCAGCGGCGATCCGGGCAGCGTGTACACGCTGCTCACCGCCGTCACGGGCTTCATGCTGCTCGGCCTCGCCTCGTATGGGACGGACCACGACCTGGCGCAGCGTATGCTCACCTGCAAGTCGGCGCTCAAGGGCAGCCAGTCCGTGCTCGTCGCGATCGCGCTCAATCTGCCGATGCAGTTGCTGTTCCTGCTGATCGGGCTGATGCTCTATGTGTTCTATCAGCGCCCTGACTTGATGGGGGGCGGCGGCGGAGTGCCGCCGACCAACTCAAGCGAAGTCTTCGTCCATTTCATCCTGACGCACATGCCAACGGGCATGGCGGGGCTGATGATGGCGGGGCTTTTCGCGGCGGGGCTGGGCAGTTTCAACTCCGCGCTCAACGCGATGAGCGCGACGTTTGTCAGCGACATTTACCATCGCGTCGTGCCCGGCAGGTCCGAGCGTCACTACATGATCGTGGGTCGCTGGGCGGTGGCCGCGTGGGGCATCGTGCTTGCGGGCTTCGCGTGCTTGTGCGTGGTGTGGCAGCGATCGAGCGGCGAGACGCTGATCTCGTTCGCGCTGGGCGTGATGACGTACGCGTACGCCGGATTGCTCGCGGTGTTTCTGGCGGCGCTCTTCACCAAGCGAGGCAACGGCTTGACGGTGCTGGGCGCGCTCGCGACGGGCACGCTGACGGTCCTTGCGATGCAGCCATGGGCGCGGGCACGCTGGGCACCGATGATCGGCGCGGATTCGTTTGCGACGATGGGCATCGCGTGGCCGTGGTATCTCACGCTGGCGACGACGCTCGCGTTCATCGTCTGCTGCCTGGGCAAAAGCCCCGCGCCGCGTGCGCTCTCGAGCGGCCTCTCGCAAGGGGCGACACGATGACGCGATTGATTCTCGCTGTCGCAGGGTTCGCGTTGGCGGCTGGCGTGTGCCGGGCTGATGAGTTCACGACGCTGGTGCCGATCACGTCGAAGGGCACATGTGATCGGTGTGCGGGATATGTGATGCCGGGACGCGTCGTGCCCAGCCCCGAGACTGTGTATCGCATCGATTCGGACTTGCCCGAGATCTTCGTCTCCACGGGCGTGCTGTACGGCACGATGGCGACGCTGCCGCCGTTCAAGACCAAGGACGGGCGCGACGTGCCCGAAAACCAACGCCGCCAGCGCAACGCGGGCTTCGCGACGATCGACAGTTCGTTCGAGGTGTTTCTCTACCACATGAGCAACCCGCTCGCGTGGGCCGAGCAGATCACAGACCCATCGCGTGTCACGATCGCGAAGGAGTCGCGGCGGGTCGTTGTGTATGCGCACAACGCCGGCGTGGTACCGGTGCGGGTGCGCCCACGGCAGATCGTTGAAGCGGACGGCACGATGGCCAAGGCCGATGGCCCGGAGACGCGACTCTCGCGACGCGTGTTCACCGACCAGTTCGAGCGCGTGCTCGATGAGGTGGTGATTCCGGCGGGCGAAGGGCGCGCGATCGGCTGGACGCCGCGGCTTGGAGTTGCGAAGGATCGCATCGCCGCGGGGGAGACCGATGCGACGGCGAGCGACTTTGTGACCGGCACGCTCCGTGCGGATGTCGAGGCAATCGCGAACAAGGACTCGCCCGGCGCCGCATCGGGCCAAACGTCGCTTGAAGTAACGGTCATCGGTGTCGATGCCGCCGTGCCGCTCAACGGACTGGATGACGCGTGCGCGGCACTCCGCACTGTCGGCGCACGCTCGGGCGAGGGCGCGATGGACCTGACGATTCCGCCGCCGGAGTGCCACGTGCGGCGCGTGGTCGGCGTGTTCAAGAACTTCATCTGGCAAAGCGATCCGATCGTGCTCGATGCGGCGGAGTTGCCCAAGGGCGCAGTGTCGTTCCTGATGGCCGCCCCGCGCGTGCAGACCGGTGGGTGCCCGGAAGCCCAGCAAACACAAGACATGCTGCTCTCTCCGGGATATGTGCATTCCGACACTGTCGGCAACTACATGGTCGAATACCTCGTGACGCTCACGTTGGTGAATCCGAGCGACACACCGCTCGCGGTTGATGTGCGATTTGGCAAGCAGGACGCGGATGTTGGGATCACTTGGCAGATCACGAGCGGCACGACGGCGGCGACACGCGACGAACTGATGAAGACGCCCGTGCGCTCGCAATGGGCAGGCGGCTGGCGCAAGGACGACCTCGCTGACAACACGCGGTCGTTTTTCGAGGAGCGATCGGCAATCGTGCCTCGATCGGATGAACTCGTCAAGGCGGGCGCGGCACCCATCACCCTCGCGGCGGGCGAACGCCGCACGATCAGTCTGCGACTGATGCCGATCGGAACGTCAAGCCTGCCGTTTGAGTTGAAGGTGGTGTCGAACACGGGGACGGCGGCCCGTTGATGACCGCAGACTTGCGCCGCGAAAGGCGACCGGCGATGCACACCGTTTCACCATGGCTCTGGGATCTGCTGCGGTCGTTGCCGGCCGCACATCATCGCCTGCTCGATGAACCGGCGAAGTTTCGTCTCCAGATCATCGTGAGCGTTCTTAGAGACCGCGAGGCTCCAGAAACACACGTCGTTCGCCCCGACGCCGAGTATTTCTATCCCGCGAGCAGTGTGAAGTTTCTCGGGGCGGCGGCAGCGCTGTGCTTCATGCGCGAGCTGCGCGAGACGCACGGCATCGACTGCGATGAGCACACGCCGCTCGCGTTTCGCCCGCTCTTTGATGGTCAGGCGCTCGAAGACCGCGACGACACAAACCTCGACGGCGGCACGATCACGCTCGCGCACCAGGCGCTCAAGACGCTCATCGTCAGCGACAACCCGGGCTTCAACCGCATGTACGACCTGCTCGGGCATCGCGGCATGAATGACGCGATCGCGAGCGCGGGGCTGCGTTCGTGCAGGATCGACCATCGGCTCAGCGAGTTTCGCCCGCCGCAGGATCAGGTGCGGACACGGGCGGTGGAGATCCGCACTCGCGGCGGCGTGCATCTGGTGCCACAGCGGGACAGCGACCTGCCGGCGGAGGTTGAACATCTGACGGGGCTGGATGTGGGGCGCGCGTTCATCGACGGCGGTCGCCGCGTCGATGCGCCGATGTCGTTTGCCCGCAAGAACCGCATCAGTCTGCACGATCTGCACGCGTCGCTGCTCGGAGTCGTGTGTCCGGACGCGGCGGCACGACTCGCACTTGCGCCCACAGTTCCACGCGGACCTCGCTCGTCGCATCCCATGCACGGCTTTCCGCTTTCGGACGCGCATCGCGCGTTGCTGATCCGCGGCATGACGCTGCTGCCGCGCCAATCGGCCAATCCGATCTACGCCGACGCCGAGCACACCGACGATTTCGTCAAGCCGCTGTTGCCGGGGCTCGCGAGAGTCGTCGACCCGCGCGACCTGTCGATCACCAGCAAGATCGGCTGGGCCTACGGCTTTCTGGTTGAGAACGCGATTGTGAGCGCCCGCGGCCGCGACGCGGCGTTCGCGATCACCGCGTGCATGTTTGTGTGCGAGAGCGGCGTCATCAATGCCGACGAGTACGAGTACGACACCATCGCAAAGCCCCTGCTCATGGACCTGGGAGAGGCGATCGCGAGGAATCTCGGCTGGGACAGGTGATACCAATCATGCTTCTCACTCGCGCGGTCGTGTGGTGGCCCGAGGCTCCTGATCGGGCCATTTTCTCTGAACACAAGGGGCGATTGGCGCGACTCGGAAATTCGGGCCACCAAAGGCGAGCCCGATGGTCTCTTTGGTCGGTATGAGCACCGCACATCGGGCTCTCCAACGTTCTCATCGATCGCATGCGAACTCATCCGTTCTTCCAACGAAAAGCCCCCGCGACGGCGCGGGGGCTTGGTGGTGACTCGGGGTTGTCTCTGGAGCGCTGGCCTTCACTCTCGCAGTCGCGATCATGCGCGAGGCTCTCGGCCGCGCCGCATCACCCGCGGTGCGTCAGGCGCCTGGCCGCGCCGTCGCCGATCACTTCTTCACGCTCTCCAGTGCCTTCACCGGGTTGATGAGTTTCTTCTCCGGGTGACCGGTCATCGGGTCGCTGGTCTTGCTGATGACATCGATCACCTGACTGCTGCTGAGCGACGGATCGACGGCCAGAATCTTGCCCGCGAGGTTCGCGACCTGCGGAGCCGCCATCGATGTGCCGCTGTACTTCAGTTGCTTTCCGCCGGGCACATACGACAGCACCTCAAACCCGTTGGCGTAGAGCGTCACGTTCTTGCCGAAGGTCGTGAAGCCGGTGGGCGTGCCCGCCTGGTCCACCGCGCCGATCGTCACCATGTTCGGGACGTTCAGACCAGACGGAATCACTTCGCTGAACGTGTTGTCGTTGTCCGAGTTGCCGGCGGCGGCGACAAACAGAATCTCCGGGGCCTCGGACATCGCCTTCTCCAGCGCGTCCTTGCCGATCTTGAATATCTTGCGGGCCAGTTCGGCGCGCTCGGCGGGGGTGCCGCCCGCGCCCTTGGCCTCCAGCGCGTCTTCGATGCCCTGGCGTGAGCCGCCCCACGACATGTTGACGACGCGAACGCCGGCCTTGCGCATGTACTGCACGGTCGCGACGGCGGCCGCCGCATCCTTCTGGGCCTGCTCGATGCTGGGCGTGATGGTGGGAATCTGGCGGAAGTCGAACGAGAGGCGGGCGGTCATCAATCTGGCGAAGGGATTGCCGGCGGCGGTGATGCCCGCGACGTGCGTGCCGTGGCTGTAACTGCCGTAGAGGCTGAGGTCTTCGAGGAAGCCCTTGACGTCGGCGGGCTTGAGCGACGCGATGTACTTCTTCAGTTCGCTCGCTTCAGGGCTGTCGATGTTGGACTGCACGTCCGACATGCCCTTGGTGTACTTGGAGACGATGGGCTCGGGATTGGTCAACTCGTTGATGGGGTGGAGCAGGTCGGGGACGGCGTTGCCCTTGAGGTCAAACGCGACGCCGTGGATGTCGTCGACGAAGCCGTTGCCGTCGTCGTCCTTGCCGTTGGGCTGCTCGCTCTCGTTGGTCCAGAGGTTGTTGGTCTTCGCGAAGATCGCCGTGTCAACGCCCGAATCCCACACGCAGACGACGACGGGCGAGGCCTTGTCGGTAGGCTTGAGGGCCACGTCGCGGGCCGCCCAGATGTCCTTTTTTTCCACGGCGTTGGCGGCGATGACGGCCGTGTATACCTCAGCGACGCCCGCATTGAGCGGCAGTATGACCTCGATCGCGCCCTTCATGCTCACCAGTTGACGCGCGATGTCCTGGCTGATCTCACCCTTCTGCGTCTCGATGATCGGGTCGAGTTGCGACTGCATCATGCCCATGACCAGTTCGGGCCCCATCATCTCGGCGCGGCCCTTGCCAGCCTTCACCTCGTCCCCCACCACCGTCCACGGCAGCGCGCCGACCTGGGCCTTCAGGTTGGTCTTGAACGCCTCGTTCACCTTGGCCGCGTCCTCGCCGCCGATGCGTTTGGCCTTGAGCCACGCGGCGACGGTCTGCCCGGTCATCAACTTCTTGGATTCCTTGCCTTCCAGGGCCCGCACGCTCTCGATCGCCTTGAGCACGCCCGCCTCATCGCCCTTGAGCAGCGAGGCCATCATGAACAGGCGGTGATACTCCTGCAGCGTTGACGGATCCTTGATGTCGTACTTCGCCAGATCGTCCTTGGCGTCGGCCTCTACCTTGTCGAGGAACGCGCCGAACGCGGGGTTCTTGATGAACTCGGTCGCCTTGCCCTCGATGGTGTAGGTGTGGCGAGGCAGGTCGTCGGCGGTCTTCACTTCCTTCTTCGCACCCGGGGCGGCCGCCGGTGATGGCGCGGGCTGGGCGTCCTGCGCGAAGGCAGGCGCGGCGAAACCCGCGGCAAGGCACAACGTGGCGGCGGTCAGGACAAGCACGCGGGTCTGTTTGACGGGGCTGATGTGGGCGTTCAAGCGACTGCTCCAATGGAAACCGGACCGACAGGCACGAGCCCGGCGAACCATCGACGGGCGGAGAACGACAAGGGCCAATCCTATTCGGATCGCGGACGGGGCGAAAAGCGCGTATTCCCGACGGATTCCGCTATCATCTGTGCCATGAACCAGACGCCCAATCTCACGATGAGTTCCCTCGCCGCTCATTTCGCGTGTGTCATGCTCGGCACGGTCGCGCTGCTCGCGGGTGTTGCCACCGGCGGCTGCTCGTCCACCGGCATCGCGATGCGCGAGATGATGGGGTACGCCAAGCGCGAGCAACTCGTCGATCGCGTGAAGGAAGCCCGCGACGGGCAACAAGAAGCCAAGAAGCAGTTCGAATCGGCCCTGGCCGAGTTCATCGCCGTCACCGGCGCGACCGACGCGGAACTCGAAGGGCGATACAAGTTGCTCAAGGGTTCGTACGACACGAGCGAGTCGAAGGCAAGCACCGTGCGCGACCGCATCAAGAGCGTTGAACGCGTGAGCGAGGCTCTCTTCAGCGAATGGAAAGAGGAACTCAAGCAGTACAACAGCGAGGCGCTGCGTGCCGCCAGCCAGAAGCAACTGGACGACACGCGCACGCAGTACGACAAACTGATCGGCGTGATGAAGGCCGCCGCGGGGAAGATGGACCCGGTGCTGGCGGCGTTCAAGGACCAGGTGCTGTTCATGAAGCACAACCTCAACGCCCGCGCGATTGCGAGCCTTGAAAAGACCAACACCCAGCTCCAGTCCGACATCAACGCCCTCATCAAGGACATGGAGAAGTCGATCGCCGAAGCCAACTCGTTTGTGGAGCAGATGCAGACGGGAAAGTGAACGGGGCTGCGTCTCCACGACCCGCACGCAGAGCGCGCGGACTTTCAGAAGGCAAATCTCGCGTGATCGCCGGACGCGCGGCGTGATCGATACCGTTTGCCGCTGGATGCTGCATCCATCGCAAACCTACGAACCCGCCAAGGACCGATATGAGCCGTTCACGCAGATCGTTGATTCGGACGATCGGGCCCGCGACCAGCTCGCACACCTGGCGTTGACCGGCAAGACGCACAAGCGGGCGGCGTTCGTCATTATCAACAACAACGCCGAGGGGAGCGCACCGCGCAGCGTCGAGCGGTTGGCGCAACGAATCTCGCGTATGAGTTGATTTCCGCATTGATTACTCCGACTTGTAACTGACCGCGCGCATGTGTCGGCCCAAACGAAATCCGCCTATTCCTCTCCGACTGCGGAGAAGATGGGGGAATGATGGCTTGTTTGGTCACCAAATTTCAGGAAAACCGCTCAACGCATCGCTGCTTCGACAGTCGGGTCGGGTGTTCACCGATGGAACCATGGGGGCGTTCCCCAAGTCCGGGGAACCCATTGACCTGAAAAGGGCTCGCATGCGGATCAAAACCAAACTCGCTCTGTCGTTCGGCGTTCTGGTTGCGTTGTCCACCATCGTGGGCGGCGTCGGGTTCTACTCCGCCGAGAAACTCAGCGCGTCAATCAATGAGATCGGCATCGTCCGCTTGCCCAGCGTGCAGGGTCTGCTGATGGTCGAATCCTCTGCAACGCTCGTCCGCGCCACCAACGCAACGCTCCTCATCGAAACTCTTCCTGAGGACAAGCGTGCGGCGCAACTCGCGGCCATGGACGGCGCATGGAAGCGGCTCGATGAAGGGTACAACATCTACGCCCCGCTGCCGCAGACTGAGGAAGAAGCGGTCGAGTGGACCAAGTTCGTCCCCGCCTTCGACGCATGGAAAACCGACGCAAAGGCACTCACGGCGCTGATCGCCGAGTGGCAAACGCTGGCGAAGGCCGGCAAGACCGAGGAAGCAGACGCCAAGCACGCCGCGGCGCAGACCGCGTACCTGGAGCTGGGCAGCAAGTTCAAGGCTGCGATGGATCACTTTGGCCCGATCCTCAAGATCAACATGGATGTCGGCGCGCAAGAAGTCGCCAAGGGTGCCAATGCCGTCCACACCGGTGAGTTGATGATTGTTGTTGGCGGCAGCATCGCCATCTTCCTCGGCCTCGGCTTGGCCTTCTTCATGAGCCGCGACTTCAACAAGGCCGTGCGTCAGTTCGGCGAAGCCCTCGACCCGATCAGCCGAGGCGACCTCACGCACTCCATCGACACCAGCCGCCGCGACGAGTTCGGCGTCATGGCCACGCAGTTGCACACGGCGATGGAGTCCGTCCGCGAGACCATCGCCGGCGTGAGCATGAGCAGCCAATCCGTCGCCGCTGCGGCGACGCAGATCGCGGCCAGCGCAGAGGAAATGTCGCAGACGCTCAAGACGCAGGAGCACGAGGCCCAGCAGGTCTCCGCCGCCGTCAGTCAGATGAGCGCGAGCGTGGTGGAAGTGGCACGCAAGTCGGGCGACGCCGCCAACAACGCCAAGGAGAGCGGCGAGCAGGCCAGCGCGGGCGGCGAAATCGTCCGCAAGACCGTCGATGAGATGACCACCATCGACAGCGAAGTCACCCACGCCGCCGGGGCTGTCGAAGACCTCGCCGCACGCAGCGAGACCATCGGCAAAGTCATCGGCGTCATCAACGACATCGCCGAGCAGACCAACCTGCTCGCGCTCAACGCGGCGATCGAAGCCGCACGAGCGGGCGAGCACGGGCGCGGCTTCGCCGTCGTCGCCGATGAAGTGCGCAAACTCGCCGAACGCACCAGCACCGCGACCAAGGAAGTCGCAACGACAGTGCAGAGCATCCAAGTCGGCACCCGCGACGCCGTCGAGAAGATCAAGGCATGCACGACGCGCGTGCAAGACGGCGTGAAACTCGCCAATCAGGCGGGCGGCGCACTCGAGCGCATCGTCCAAGGCTCGGGCGGCGTGCAGGCCATGGTTGCGTCGATCGCCGCCGCCGCCGAGGAACAGTCCGCCGCGTCGGATCAGGTCGCGCGGTCGATCCAGTCGATCACGGCGAGCAGCCAGGAGTCGGCACAGGCCGCGACTCAGGCCGCCCAGGCCGCGGCCAATCTGTCGCAACAGTCTGAGACGCTGCGCGAACTCGTGCTGCGGTTCAAAGTCTGAATGAGCGAAGCGACCCTGCGACCATCGATATGTTGCCCTCTCAACGCCCCCCCGCGGGGGCGTTTTTTCGTCGCGGAGCAACACACGACGGTGCCGGAGGGCCGCGCGAACCCTGGGCACCGCTGCCGAGCGAGGAACGTCGCGCTTGGATCGTGGGCCTCGCGATCCAGGCTCGACAATTCTGTTGTACGGGATCGTTCTCCGAGAGTGCGGCTTCGCCGTGAAAGATGCGCGCGAGAGGACAACGCAATCAGATCGCGAGCGACGATGAAGTTTGTCAACAGGCGGATCTGAAACCGCCCTCACGCCGCCGCGACACTGCCCTGCGCCGGCTCGTGCGTCTCGACGCGCGCGGGCGGCAGGTTCCACACCGCCTTCTTGTGGCGGCCTTCGGCGAGGTACCACTTCACCATCTTGTCCAGGCCCTGGCGCAGCGTGTACGGCGCCTTGAAGCCGCTGGCCTGTACCCGGTCAGCCTCGAACTTGGTCTGCGTCGCGAAGAGCTTCTTGATGCGGGCCGACGACACCGGCAGGTTCTTGCCCGTGAGCTTGATGATCAGATCAAACGGCAGCGCGAGCGCGCACGCCACGCCCAGCGGCAGGTGCATGCTCGGCACCTTGCGCCCGAGACTCTCGTAAATCTGGGCCGCGATCTCGTGGCTGGTCAGATCGGGCTTGTCGATGTACTGGAATATCTCGAATGGCCCGCGGTCCTTCTTCGCCCACAGGAACATCGTGCAGGCGACGATGTTCTCGACATATGAGAGACTCTTGACGTTCGAACCGTTGCCTACAGGCATGTACTTGCCCGAATAAATCTGGCGGATCAGCGAGTACATGTTCGCGAAGTTGTGCGGGCCGAAGGTCACGGTGGGGCGAATCACCAGGCACTGGCGCCCGTCGCCGCGTGCGGCCCATTCGCGATACACCTTTTCACCCGCGAGCTTGGACCCGCCATAGGGCGAGTTCGGTGCCGTGGCCGAATCTTCACGCCGGGGTTCGGGGGCGTCACCAAACACGGCGACGGACGAATAGAAGCAGATGTCGCGGATGCCCAGCGCGTCGGCGGTATCGCAGATGATCCGCGAACCGTTCTCGTTCACGTCGTAGTACGTCGGCTCAGCGATGCCAAAGTCGTGGTGAGCCGCGGCCAGGTTCAGAATCGCCTCGCGCCCCTGCATCGCCGCCCGCAACGAGCGGGCATCGCGGATATCCCCCTGAATGCAGCGAGCTCGCCCGATATCAAACGTTGGCTTGACAAGGTCATAGATGACGATGTCGTGCCCGGCTTCGGTGAGCAGAGCGTGGAAGTAGCGACCAATAAAACCGGCCCCGCCGGCGACAAGAATCTTCACGGCCTGCGCCTCCAAACACGAACGCCCGTGTCGCACCTCCTTGTGCCGCCACGGGCCGAATCCCTCGAAAGACAGTGTAGCATCGGCCCGTGCGGCTCTTGGCTTTGATACGCCCCGACCATTCGCCAAGTTTGCGCGAAGGCCCGACCGTTTCATGTTCCCGTGTCGAGAATCCATGGCCGTTGTACGCTTGCCCCATGACCACACCCGCGGCGTCGATCGCAAACGTGCGACTCTCGATCCGGCTTATGGCCGGGGACATCAAACTCGCCCACAGCGTTTTTGCGCTCCCGTTCGCTGTCTTGGCGGCGTTTGTTGCCCGCGACGCGTCACTCGGCTGGTCGCGCTTCCTCGGGCAACTCGCCCTCGTCGTCGCGTGCATGGTGCTGGCACGGTCGTGGGCGATGCTCGTGAATCGCCTCGCGGATGCGCGGATCGACGCCGCCAACCCGCGGACGACGCGGCGCGTGTTCGCCGCCGGCAACGTGTCGATGCGGCGAGGCTGGTTCACCGCGTTCGCGTGCGCTGCCGGGTTCATGCTCGCGTGCGCCGGGTTCTGGTTCTTCTTCCAGAATCGCTGGCCCACGTTGCTCGGGCCGTTCGTGCTGGCGTGGATCGCGTTCTACTCACTCACCAAACGATTCACTTGGCTTTGTCATCTCGTGCTCGGCGTCGCACTGGCCGCGTCGCCGATCTCCGCCGCGATCGCCATCAACCCCGGCACCGTCGGCATCCTGCCCGGCGAAGTCGGTGCCGTGATTCCGTTCCTCTGGTGGATCGCGGGGATGGTGACGGCATGGGTCGCGGGCTTTGACGTCATCTACGCCCTGCAAGACACATCGTTTGATCGCGGCGCCGGACTCAAAAGCATCCCCGCCAATCTCGGCACCAACGCGGCGGCGTGGATCAGTCGCGTGCTCCACCTTGTCGCGTTCGCGTGTCTTGCGATGGCGTGGCGCGCCGAGCCTCGACTGGGGCCGGTGTTCGGACTCGGTGTCGTCCTCACCGCGGGCTTGCTCGTCACCGAGCATGTCGTGCTCGCGCGCCGCGGCGAGGCCGGGCTCGATATGGCCTTCTTCACGCTCAACGGCATCGTGTCGCTGGTGCTGGGTGCCGCGGGCGTGGTGGATGTGATGGCCTGAGACGCTCGCTAGGCGGCCTTGTTTTGGTTACGACTCGCCTGAGCCCGGATCGTCTCCCAAATGGTGTCGATCGCGCTGACACTCTGGCGTGTCGCATCGTGCATGCCGCTGACACTCGATTGAATCTGCGACGTCGCGTCCGAAGCCTGATTCGCCAGACGCTTGACCTCCTGGGCCACGACCGCAAAGCCGCGACCCGCCTCGCCCACGCGTGCGGCCTCGATCGACGCATTCAACGCAAGCAGGTTGGTCTGGTCGGCGATGCGATCGATCACCGTCGACATGCGCTCCACCTGCTGCGTGGCCTTGGCAAGTGTGTCCATCACGCTCTTCGCGGCGGCAAAGTCCTTCTCGAGTTCGAGTCGCGCCCGCTCGGCGGCCGCGAGCCCCTTGGCCTTCTCGTGCATGGCGCCGGTCGCGGCGTTGATCGACTGCGACGCTCGCCGGAACGAGCCGAGCATGCCGTCGGGCAGCACGCGCCGGAAGAACTTGCCTTCCGATGCAAACTCCAGCGAGGCGGTCGCCTCACGCACGAACGCGTCCGTCATGTCAAGAAGATGGTTGATGCTCAGCAGCAGCTCGGTCAGTTCCGGCTCCGCGTCAACGCCGACAAGGCGAGCTTCCAGATCGCCGGCGGCCGCGCGCTGGCACACCTCCGCGGCTTCACGCAGCCAAGACGCCTGATCACGGACGGGTTCGGACATGACGAGCATCCCTCGAAGCAAGTGGTGAACCGCGAAACACGACGCCACAGCAGGTCGGACACTCAAGGCGTGATCGCGAAAATCAACTCGTCATACGTCAACTTCTTCTCCCCCAGAAACGCCACAAGCAGCGGCAGCGACGCCGACCACTGGTCGTGCGGCAGCCCATGCTTCCGCTCCTCCGCCAGCAGTTTCGAATACAGCGGCTTGACCGCCGCCAGCGCCGACGGCGCGGGCACACGCCGACTCGAGTGATACCCGATGATCTTGCCGTGAGAGTCGAACGTCGGCGTGACGTGCGCGAACACCCAATATTCGTCGCCGTTCTTGCAACGATTCAGGACGTACGCGAAGACCTCGCGCCCGCCGGCGATCGTGTCCCACAGATACTTGAACACGCAGCGCGGCATCGCAGGGTGTCGAACAATGCTGTGGGCTTGGCCGATCAGTTCCGCTTCGCTGTACCCCGCAACCCGCTGGAAGACGCGATTGGCGTAGACGATCCGGCCCTTGAGATCAGTCTTGCTGACGATGATCTCGTCGGGCGCGAACGTGCGCTCGATGCCAGTGAGTCGGGTTCGCTCGATCGTGGCCACGGTGCCTCCGGCGAAATCGGTCGCACAAATCAATGGACAATCTGATCCGCAATCAATCGGGCGTGAGACGCGCAAACTTCAACGGTCACGACTCCGTGAAACTGCCGTATCGCACGCCGAGCTGGGGGTATGCAGTTCCAGACGTTGCGGTCGGCACAGTCGCGCCGTCGCTACAGTGCCGCGTGACTCGGGAGACCGCCCAAAACCGCAAAAACATCGACGAGATGGCTCCGACGGACGGGCCCCAGTGGCTGCCGATCAGCGAGACGTTTTTGAGCGTGCAGGGCGAAGGCAAACTCACCGGTGTGCCGTCGTTCTTTGTCCGGGTCAGCGGCTGCAATCTGCGGTGCGTGTGGTGCGATACGCCGTACGCGAGTTGGAAGCCTGAGTACGAGAAACGCACGATCGAGTCGCTGGTGATCGAGGCTTGCGCGAGCGGCGCGCGCCACGCCGTCCTCACCGGCGGCGAACCGATGATCTTCCCGCACGTCGCCACACTGGCGGCGGCACTGCGAGAGCGCGGCCTGCACATCACGATCGAAACCGCCGGGACCGTGGATCGCGACCTCGCGTGCGACCTCATCAGCATCAGCCCAAAACTCGCGAACTCGACGCCGCGGGGCGACGAGCGAGATCCGCTCCGCGTCTGGGAGAAACGTCACGAAGAACAACGCCTCAACTTCGACGCGCTTCAGGCGTTGATCGATCGATTCCCTCATCGCCAACTCAAGTTCGTCGTCCGCGGTACCAGCGACGCCGAACTCGCGGCGGACCTCGCCGAGGTTGATTCCGTCCTCGCACGCCTCCGCAGGTTTGACCCGGCCGACGTGCTTCTCATGCCCGAGGGCGTCCGCGTGCCCGGCCCCGAGTCCAAGTCGCGCGTCGTCACCGCGTGCATGGCCCGAGGCTGGCGCTTCTGCCCGCGATTGCACATCGAACTCTTCGGCCATACGCGGGGGACGTGAGGATATCAACGCGGACACGATCAAGAAGGCTGCGCTGCCGTTGCGGGCCTGTAGGGACTCCTGCCCACGCTCTGTCGGAATGACTCGCGCCGCGAGTCATGCCCCTCGACCAACGTATGATGACGACGAAACCACAATATTGTGCGGTTCGCGTTGAAAACGCTCAAGGTTGTGGAATTCGCCGATCGCTCACAGTCATATTTCTCTGAAACTTGATCGAAGTGAATGTTTTGGAGCAACCGTCATATCGGGAAGACGGTACCGTCGACCAGGCAGCTCAGGCCGAGTTCAACAAGTGGTGGCAGTACGAGATGGCCCGTCCCACTGGAGGTGGACAGTGAAAATCACGCTGAGTCCACATACGATCAAGTCACCGCTTGCAGGGACGACTTGCAGTTCGGCAATCCTCTTCGTGGTCGGGTGCATCGCGATCACGGGCTTGAGCGCGTGCGCGGCAGCGGTGGACCGGCGCACTGCGTTTGATGTTGCACCGATTGTTGAATCCGGGCGGGTCTTGCAGATGATCGATGTCGCGACGACTCGATACAACGCGAGTCCAAGTGCTGCAACTCCGGGCTCAGATCCGATGCTTCGAATCGTCGGCCTCAAAGACGCGGCAGCTCGTGTCGCCGGAGACTATCTCGAAGCACTGACCGGCGGTGAGCCGGCTCGCGTGCGATACTGCGAGAGCATCTCCGCGATGCGCACGCAAACCGCCGAGTTTCAGCGGGACTTTCCATCGTTGATCCTCAAAGAGGAAGCCGAGCAGAAGCAAACTCCCGCGGTGCCATAGGCCCGCTGGCCTCGGCGTCACGAGCGGTGCATTCACCCAACCTTCATAGCCCGGTCGCCTCGCGCAACCGGGCTATTCATTGGCGTTGGCCGTTTGCCCCTTGCGGTATCGGCGGCCCGCCGCACCTACCCTTCGCGGCTCATGGTGTATCGCATCTGCAAGTCGTTCGAGATCGAGTCCGGGCACATGCTCTCCAAGCACCCGGGCGCGTGTCGCTTCCCGCACGGGCACAGCCGCCGCGTCGAGGTCGTGGTGTCGAGCGAGACGCTGGATGCCAACGAGATGGTGTGCGATTTCTCCGCGCTCAAGGCCGCCATCCGGGCCGTGGCCGACCGCTTCGACCACGCCATGGCGATGAACAGCACCGATCCGCTGCTCCCCCAGTTGGCGGCCGTTCGCGAGCGCGTCGTGGTCTTTGAGGGACACGACCCGACGACGGAAGTGCTTGCCAAGCATGTCTTCGACGGTATTCGCGAGGCCATCGCCGCAGGACGCGTCTTTCGCGATGAGCGAGGGCGGGAGTTGCGCCTCCCCACCGCACTGCGGCTCGAGCGTGTTCGCGTCAGCGAAACCTCGTCGTCCTGGGCCGAGTACAGCATGACCTGACACGATCAAGACGTCCGATAATGACATTTGTAGACGTCGCTGCCCAGATCGACCCAAGGAAAGGACTGGGTTTGGGCAAGATTATGAAATATGCGTGTGATTTTCGTGTGGATTATGCACAAAAATCGCTTGGAGTATTCGAGACCTTGGGGTACACTGCGGGTGCGAAGCAGGCGTTTCCGCCGCCGGTTTTGCGCGCGGCCCGCGGGGTCGCGAGCCTGAGCAGGCCGACGAGGCCGAGAGAGCATCCTTTAGGTAGGAGACGAGACAGATGAATCGCATGATTGTGGCGTTGGCCGCTGGCGCGGCCGTGGCTTCGAGCGCGTTCGGCGCGGGCACTGCCATCTCCGGCAACTCGCAGTACGACACGTTCTCCTTCGGTGCGACCACCGCGTGGAACAACTCCGCGTCCGGCGGCGACGGCAACCTCCGCGTCACCGGCGCGTCGGGCACCGACTACCTCTCCAAGAACACCTGGTACTACCGCAACACCCAGACCAACCTCAACAAGAACTTCCTCAACGGTCTCGTCTCCACCGCGGGCGGCAACGTCACCGAGTCGGCCGTCGGCGACACCCACACCCAGAAGTTCAACAACGCCAGCGACAACGGCATTGACAACTTCTCCGCCCTCTTCACCAACAAGATCTTCAACATGGGTGCCAACACCGCCCTCGTCTACACGACGCTGAAGATCAAGAACAACGCCGCCACGGCTCGCACGCTCCAGATTTTCAACGCTCTTGACTTTGATCTCAACGGCACGGGCAACGAGGTCGTGTCCTACAACTCGTCCACCCAGACCTTCACCTACACCAAGACCGGCGGTGCCACGGGCTATCACCGCGGCTTCAACGCCACGGGCGTCCAGGCTGGCACGACCTCCGCGATCCGCGGCTCCGGCGGCGTGGTCGTCGTCGGTGGCAGCAACCTCAATGGCACCACCAGCGCTTCGTCGACCAACTCGGCGACCGCGTTCCAGTGGACCCTCAACCTGGCCGCCGGTCAGGAAGTGACCATCGAGGCCGCCTTCGCGATCAACACCCTCGCCATCCCGACCCCCGGCAGCCTCGCGCTGATCGGCCTCGGCGGGCTGGTCGCTGGCCGTCGTCGTCGCTGAATCTGGATTCGTCCCCACAGATTCGAAGCGCAGACTGAGTTGATCGGCCACAATCTGATCAACGAATGATCGCAACAGTCACAAACGGGCGGCCCTCGCGGGTCGCCCGTTTTGTTTTTGTGCATCGCTGCGAGTCGTCTGCGAAGATGGGATACCGCAGGCGGGTTGCGCTCGGATCGGTCTGGGTGAACTGTCCGGTGTATGCAAAATCTACGATTTATTCCGACAGAATGCTGGCACACGTCCGAATCTGTGGCATGTTGTGGGTGTGGTGCTGAGCGCTCGTGGGTGTGGTGCCCTCCTCGCTCGGCGCAAGTGGGTGTAGAAGCCCCAAATACTGGAGTTTGAAGATGCAGTTCCGCACGAACGCCGCGCTGTCCCTCGGCCTCATCGCTCTCTCGGCTGGCACGGTCCTCGCCGGTGGCACGATCACCGATGGCGATGCCTCCCTGCAGATGCTCGGCAATCCGGTCTTCCAGACCAACCTGCCCGACGCCAACCTGCTCACCGACGCGGGCGCGATCGACAACCTCGCCAAGTTCACTTGGTACTATCGCACGCCCGCCAACGGCCAGAACAGCTACTTCTCCAAGCTCGACAACCCCGCTGAGAACTACAGCGGCAACACCGCCACCATGCAGTACAACAACGCCGGCCCCGGCGTCAACGGTCAGGAGCGCTTCAACGCCGCGTTCCGCATCCAGCTCCTCGACGGTGCCAACCCCGGCGAGGCAACGGTCAAGACCACGCTGGTCTTCACCAACAACAGCCAGGGTCGCAACACCTTCCAGGTCTTCAACCTCCTCGACCTCGACCTCGGCGGCATCGCCAGCGCGACCGACGACACCCTGAAGTACAACGCGGGCGAGAGCCGCATCCGCTTCACCGACAAGAACACCGCCGCCTACGGCGACTTCGTCGGCGTCAACGCGACCCGCTTCGAAATGGCCGACCAGTTCGACCTCCGCAACAAGCTTGACGGCGGCCTGAACAACCTCAGCAACGACGCGAACGACTACACCGGCAACGGTGGCGCGGCGTTCCAGTGGACGCTCGACCTCGCCGCCGGCGAGTCGGCGACCATCGAGTCGTACTTCACGATCTCGATCCCGACCCCCGGCAGCCTCGCGCTGCTCGGCATGGGCGGCCTCTTTGCCGGCCGTCGTCGTCGCTAAGCGACGAACCGACTCGTGCGGCGCGGCTGACCCTCTGGGCCGCACGTCAAAGCAGTTGAACCCGCGCAGAGCGCTCGAGTTGTTCGAGCGCTCTGCGTGCTTTTTGTTCACTGGCCGCGGCCTCATCGCACGCCGGGGGAACCCCTGAATCGGCAAAAACCGCTTGAAATTGCAGCATTTTTGTGGGCGATGAATACATCTCGATGCATATTGCATGTGTCGCGATGGTGATGCCGGTGGGCTTGTGGAGCGCGTGCCGCGTGGTGTGGCGGGCTGCACGAGACGGCATGGGCCTCGGACAATCAGTCACAGAAAGTGGGAGTCTCCATGTCCAATCGCGTTCTTGTTTTCGGTGCGGCCCTCGTCGTTTCTTCGGGCCTCGCGCTCGCAGGCGGCGGCACGATCACCAGCGGCGACGCCTCGATGACCTTCCTCGGCGGCCCGAGCATCTTCTCCGCCCCCTTCGGCGACGTCGAAATGAAGACCGACGCCGGTGCCGTCGACGTCATGAACAAGTACTCGTTCTCGTATCGCACGCAGAACAACAACCAGAACAACCTGATGTCGCTCTTCGACACGCCCACCGAGTCGTACACGGGCAATCAGGCCAAGATCAGTTATCGCAACGCGGGCGTCGGCCCGATCGGCGAGCCCACCACCGGCCGCTTTGACGCCGACTTCACGATCACCCTCGAAGACGGCGCCAGCGCCGGCTCGGCCCGCGTGACCAGCACCGTTCGCTTCAAGAACGTCTCGACCACCCGTCAGACGTTCCAGCTCTTCCACATCGCCAACTTCGACCTCGACATCACCAGCCCGGCCGATGACTCGGGCTCGACCCTGCTGAACAACAACGTCGCCAAGTGGCTCCAGTACACCGACAAGAACACCGACGCCTACGCCCAGTCGATCGGCTACGGCGCGAAGAACTTCTCGGTGGGTGCGGGCGGCGATCTGCGCGTCAAGGTCACCAGCGGTTCGTGGGACCTGGACAACAACACCACCATCTCGCTGGTCGATGTCGCCGGCGCGTTCCAGTGGTCGCTTGATCTCGCCGTCGGCGCGGAGATCGAGATCACCACCGTCAGCGCGTACAACATGGCCGTCCCGACCCCCGGCGCTCTCGCGGTGCTCGGCCTCGGCGGGCTGATGGTGGGCCGTCGTCGCCGCTAAGACAGTGGTGCGTCGTCCGCATGGGCCGATGGCGCAAGATGAAACAACGAGACTTTCGCCCCGCGGCGGAGGAGAGATCGTGCAGCGGACACCTCTCGGGGTGTCCGTTGTGTTTTTGAACTCATCGAAATCAGATTGCGGACGTGTACCACGCGAAGATCGGAGAGATCACACGTCAATCGCTCGGTGAATCATGGCAGTCCCCCCGTCACGCCGCGAATGAAATACCAGCGTCGCCGCAAGCATCGCTTACCCCGCCAACAATCGTCGCATGGTCGCACCTGTTCACAACGTGCAACGGAGCGTCCTCGGGCTGCCGTTGATGCCGTGCTCGATGGACCCCCTCACCGGCTTTTATCGTGACGGCTGCTGCTCAACCGGCGCGGACGACGAGGGCCGTCACGTCGTCTGTTGCCGCGTCACGCGCGAGTTTCTCACGTTTAGCGTGGCGGCGGGCAATGACCTCGTCACGCCCCGCCCCGACTATCGCTTTCCGGGTCTCAAGCCCGGCGACCAGTGGTGCGTCTGCGCCCTGCGTTGGCGCGAGGCGATGGACGCGGGTGTCGCCCCGCCCGTCATTCTCGAGGCGACGCACGAAGCCGTCCTCCGCTTCGTCTCGCTCGATGAGCTGCGGCGGCACGCGCTCACACCCTGATTTGCAGCCCCGACCTATCCTCGTCCCATGACGGCCAGCACGCTCACCCCCGCCGCCGACCCGCTCGCGACCACACTCCGCGCGGCGATCGCACACGAACTGCCGGCGCTCCGCGACATCCGGCGCGACCTGCACCGACACCCTGAACTTTCGTATCAGGAAACGCGCACCGCCGCAGTCGTCGGCGCTGACCTCACGCGCCTCGGCATTGCGCACAAGACCGGCCTCGCCAAGACCGGCGTCGTCGGATATCTGCCGCCGACGCCCGGCGATGCTCGTGCGTTCTCTCGCACGTCGGTCGCGCTGCGTGCCGACATGGACGCCCTGCCCATCATCGAGCAGACCGGACGCGACTACGCGAGCGTCCATCCCGGCATCATGCACGCCTGCGGCCACGACGGGCACACCACCATGCTTCTCGGTGCGGCTCGCGTGCTCTCGCAACTCCCCCACCGTTCCCGCGGCGTCACGTTCGTCTTTCAACCCGCGGAGGAAGGCGGCGCGGGCGGCGATCGCCTCTGCAAGGAAGGCGCGCTCAAGGGCGACGCGGGCGGCGGCATCGGCGCGCCCGTCGGCGAAATCTTCGGCCTGCACGGCTGGCCCACGCTCGACCTGGGCACCATCGGCACACGACCGGGCCCGCTTCTCGCCGCGGTCGATGACTTCGATGTGACCGTGCGCGGCACAGGCGCGCACGCCGCCTACCCGCACCAAGGCCGCGATCCGATCGTCGCCGCGTGCGCGATCGTGAACGCGCTGCAGACGCTCGCGAGTCGGAGTGTCGCGCCGCTCGACAGCGTGGTATGCACGGTCGGTCAGATCAACGCGGGCAGCGCGAACAACATCATCCCCGCCGATTGCCGATTCCAAGGCACCATCCGCACGCTGCGGGCCGAGACCCGCGCCCTCGCCAAGGAACGCTTCTTCGCACTCGTCCAGGGTGTGGCTGCCGCCCACGGGTGTGTCGGCGACATCACCTGGCATGAGAGCTACCCGGTCACGCACAACGACCCGGCGCTGACGGAGGTCTTTCTGAGCCGCTCCGAGGCCGCGCTTGGCCCAAGCCGCGTGCTGCGCGTCGAGCAGCCGACGATGGGCGGCGAGGACTTCAGTTACTACGGGCATCATGTGCCGGCGTGCTTCTTCTTCCTCGGGCTCAAGGCCCCCGGCGCGACGCATGTGCCGACGCTGCACCAGCCGGACTTTGACTTCAACGACGACGCAATGCCGCTGGGGATCGAGATGCTGTGCCGCGCGGCACTGGGCGCGTGAGCAGGCGTCCGATCTGGGTCGCTGAAACCAGCGAATGCTGCGTACTATTCCATGTCCGCCGCGCCACCCCCGCGGCGTTCACTCACATGACGAGGCCAGGGGGGATGGCCGCGAAGCAAAGCGCCAAAGGGTCAAAGACCAGATTGCCAAAGTCACATGCGGTGGGACCGCGCCCAACAGCGCGTTCCATAGATGACTGGGCATTTGGCAGTTTGACCATTTGAGCTTTGGCAATTTTGGAGCCTTCCTCATGGCAAAGTGGACCAAGAAAGACCTGCTCTCCCGTCCCATCGAGCACATCGATGTCGCGTCCTTTGACGGCCGCAAGATCATCGATGCCTATCGCGACATGGCCTACTCGGCCCGCACGCTCGCGAACGCGGCCGACATCTACAGCATGATGCTCAAGGACAAGGAGTGCGCCGTCATCCTGACGCTCGCGGGCTCCCTCATCAGCGCAGGCCTGAAAAAAGCCATCGTCACGATGCTCGAAAACAACATGATCGACGCAATCGTCTCCACGGGCGCGAACATCATCGACCAGGACTTCTTCGAAGGCCTGGGCTTCAAGCACTACATCGCCCCCGGCAGCCCCGAGGCCCCGCCGGTCGATGACATGACGCTGCGCGACATGATGATCGATCGCATCTACGACACCTACATCAACGAGGATGATCTCCGCGATTGCGACGCCGCCACGCACGCGATCTTCAACGAGTTCGCCCCCGGCGCATACTCGTCGCGCGAGTTCATCGAGGCGATGGGCTCGTTCCTGGCGGCCAGCCCCAAGTACAGCAAGAACGAGAGCATCGTCAAGACCGCCTTCCTCAAGCGCGTCCCGATCTTCGTCCCCGCGTTCAGCGACTGCTCGGCCGGCTTCGGCATCGTGCTGCAGCAGACCGAGGCCATCGAAGAAGGCCGCGGGCTTGTCGCCTTCGACAGCGGCAAGGACTTCCGCGAACTCACCGACATCAAACTCGCCTGCAAGGACACCGGCCTGCTCATGCTCGGCGGCGGCGTGCCCAAGAACTTCGCCCAGGACATCGTCGTCGCGGCCGAACTGCTCAGCGAGCGCAAGGGCGGCAAGGCCCGCGGCGACATCGGCATGCACAAGTACGCCATCCAGATGACCGTCGCCGACAGCCGCGACGGCGCGCTCAGCGGCTCGACGCTCCGTGAAGCCTGTTCGTGGGGCAAGGTCGATGTCGTTCACGAGCAGATGGTCTTCGGCGAGCTCTCGGCCCTGTTCCCGATCCTCGCCAGCGACGCGCTCCATCGCGGCGAGTGGAAGAAGCGTAAGGGCTTCAAGTTCGCCGACCTCTTCGAGAAGGGCGACGGCGTGCCGCAGTTTGTGGCAATGAAGAAAAAGGCCGCGAGCCGGTAAGGCGTCGCAACAACTCCGCTTTCTACAAACCCCAGCGAACGCTGGGGTTTTTCTTCGCGCCATCGATCTGGCCGACGACAGTTGGCAAGACGCCGCGCGATCTGCTTTCCCACCAACGCGACGCCCTCTTCGCTATGCCGCCCCCGCCATCACCCGCTTCAAGCCGTACCACATCTCCAGCACCAAACTGAACACCAGCGGGACAAGCACCAGCGTAAACACCGTCGACACGGCCAGCCCACCGACGACCACCGCACCGAGGCCGCGATACATCTCCGACCCCGCGCCCGGCGCGATCACCAGCGGCAGACCGCCGCCCAGCGTCGTCAGCGTCGTCATGAAGATCGGGCGCACGCGCGAGCGCACCGACTCGGCGATCGCCTTGAGCGGCTCCATGCGTTCCTGGCCTTCGATGCCGCCGCCGTGGGCCGCGATCTCGCCCATGAAGTTACGGGCCTGCTCCACGATCAGGATCGCGTTGTTTACCACCGTGCCGATGAGGATCACAAAGCCGATCATCGTCAGCACGTCAAACTGCTGCGGTGCCTGCTCCGGGTGGCGCATCGTGTAGTCATGCACCAGCCGCAGCGCGCCCAGCCCGCCGACGATGCCCAGCGGCACGCTGAACATGATCACGAACGGATAGAGGAAACTCTCGAACAGCGCGCACATGAGCAGATAGATGATCATCACTGTCCACACCATGCGAGCGAGCACAAGGTCCGGCGATGTGCCCATGCCAAACAGCAGTGTGCCGACGATCCCCGCGATCACAATCGCGCCCGCCGCGGAATACGTCGCGAGAGACAACGATCGCTCGCGCCGCTTCATGGCCCGCGCCCACACCACGGCGGCGGTGAAGAACCCCGCGACGCCAATCGCCGCCCCCGCCACCCGCAGCCAGTGCTGCCACCACGCCATCGGCGCATCGGGGTCGCGCGGCTTGCCCAAGAGCGCGCCGCGGACTTCATCCAACTTCGCCGCCGAGCCTTCGAGCCGCACGCGCATCGCGTTGTCGATCACACCCGCCTTGCGCAACGGCTCCACATAGTCGTCGCGCAACTGATTCATCACCGACTCCAGCGCGCGTCCCGCGGGCGGCGTGATCTCCAGCGTCACGCTCGGCAGTTCCTCGATCCGCCGCACTTCCTGCGGCGCGCGACTCGGCACCACCTGGGCCACCGCGTTCAGCGGCACGACCTTGCCCATCGGCGTCACCACCGGCACATCGGGCAGGCTTTCCTTGCTCGCCAGTCTGCCGCCCAGCGGCAACACCTTGATGTCGATCTTGCGACCCTGATCCTGAAAATCCCCCGCGTACGCACCGTCAAAGAGTCCGCGCGCGACGACGCCGAGGTCCGACGTCTTGAGTCCAAGTTCGCGCCCCGTGCGCGTCAGTTCCACCCGCCACTCGGGCTGACTGAGGTTGAAGTTGTTGGGTGAGGGGCTGATGCTGCGCGGCTCATACTCCTGATTCTGGAACAGTTGCATCATCAGCGCGAGGGCCGCCGACGACACGCGAGGGAGATCCGGCCCCGAGATTTCAAGATTGATCTTGTTCCCGCCCTGACCAATGCCGGCGAAGATCGACGTCTGTCCCGCGCCGCCGAACGCATCGGGCATGCCGTTCATGCTCACAGTGAGCAGATTGCCGATCGGAATCACCCGTTGCGGATCCTGGCTTGTCGCGCCCACAAACATCTGGCCGTTGAACGCGCCGACGAACGCCTGCTCGATCGCCACCGGCGCGAACATCTCGCCCATCACGTCGAAGCGAGGGATCGGCATCAGCCCGCTCATCGTCTCGGGCTTGTCCATGTCCGCGAGCAGGTACGGCCGCACGCGATCCTCGATCGTCTTGGCATACCGCGTCTGCTCTTCCACCGACAAGCCCGGCGGCACGAGCAAGCCGCCGAAGACCAGGTTCTGATTGCCCGCCGGCAGATAGTCCAGCGGCGGCATGAGCACCCGCGACGCCGCGATGCTGAGCACGCACATCGCCAGGATGATGAGCGGGCGCACGGTGTAGCCGCGCCACCCGGTCATGGCCCAGAACAATGACGCGACGAAGGCGTTGTTGACGCCGCCGAGTCGCGCACTCAGGCGGTCAAGTTGCGCCGTGAACCCCCACAGGGTGCGCCACCCACCCCGCTGCTTGGGCCCGTCGTCGCGGTGCTCCCCGCTGACGCGAGCGACAACGGCCGCCGCTGCGGGCACAACGGTGATCGCCGCAACCATCGAGAGCAGAATCGAGACCGACAGCGCGAGGATCAGGTCAAAGAAAATCTGTCCAGCTTCCTCTTGCACGGTAAGCAGCGGCACAAACACCGCGATGTGGCACAGCGTGCCCGCGAGCACCGCGCCCCACACTTCCTTCGTGCCGTTATACACCGCCTGCAAGCCCGCGTCGCCCATCTTCCGTCTGCGGTCGATGTTCTCCAGCACCACGATCGCGTTATCGACCACCACGCCCGTCGAGAACGCCAGCCCCGCGAGCGACACGACGTTCAACGTGCGCCCCGCCATGAGCATGACCAAAAACGTTCCGATGACGCAAATCGGAATCGTCAGCGAGATGATGAGCGTGGACCGGATCGAGCGAAGGAACAGCAGCAGCACGATCACGCTGAGCACCGCGCCCTCACGCAGATTCTGCAGCACCAGATTGATCGCGGCGTTGATGTAGTTCGTCTCGTCGTACACCTGCCGAATCCGCAAACTCGCCCCCACCTGCGGGTCCAGCCGCGGCAGCATCTCGCTCTGCACCACCTTCAGCCGCTCGCGCACCTGCTCCATCACCTGCATCACGTTCGCGCCGCCCTGCCGGATCACGTTCATCGCCAGGCACGGCCTCCCATCAGATCGCACAAACCCGCGCAACTTCTCATGCCCGATCTCTGCTTCACCCAGATCGCGTACCAGCACCGGCGACATCGCGCCCGCTCCGCCCCCACTTGTGCCCCCCGCCGGTCGGAACGCGACGACCGTGTCGAGCACTTCCTCCGCGCTGGCATACTGCCCCGTCACACGCACGCGATAGTCGCGCTTGCCCTCGGCGATCGTGCCCGCCGAAATGTTGCGGTTCTGCCCGCGGATCGCATTCACCACGTCCTGATGCGAGAGGGACCGCTGTGCCAGTCGCGCCGGATCGAGCAGCACGCGCACTTCGCGCTCGCGCCCGCCGTAGATATTGATCGTCGCCACGCCCTCGATGCGCTCCAGATACGGGCGCACTTCGCGATCCATCGCCGTGAACAGCGTGGTGATGTCGTAGTCGGGGAAGTCCTTGGGGTCGGGTCGATCGACGATGATCCATGCGATGCCGTTCTCCGCCGCTCCGTCCGCCGCCTTGATGATCGGCTCGTCGACCTCTTCGGGATACTGCGGCACCTGTCGCAGCGCATCGGACACTTCCTGCAGCGCGCGGTTGATGTTCGCGCCCAGATAAAACTCCAGTGAAATCTCCGACGATCCCTCGCGACTCGTCGAGCGCATCGTCTTGAGGTTCTTCACATTCTTCAGAACCTTCTCCTGCTCCTTGGTGATCTCGTCGACCACTTCCTCCGGTCCGCGACCGGGCCAGTTGGTCGTCACCGTGATGAGCGGGCGATCCGACGTCGGCGTGAGTTGGATCGGAATCGCGCCCAGGCCAATAAGCCCGAACACGACAACCAGGATCACCGCCACCGCGACCGACACGGGGCGATTCATTGACCAGCGGATCAAGTCCATCGTGGAGTCCTTGGGGAGCCAGACCGGCACTCGGCACCGTGTCAGCATGCACTGACCTTCGAATCTGCGCGAAAGTCAGTGCGGATTGTCATTCATCTCTCAACTGCGGGACACGCTCCAGCCATCGCGAGCTCCCGCGTGGCTTCGTTCACTTCTTCTCAGTCTCGCCCGGCGTTCCATCACCCGCGCCTTGCGGTGCCGCGGGCGGCGCCTCGGCATCCACGATCCGCATCCCCGGAAAGAGCCTCTCATTCCCGCCAGTCACGACCTTGGTTCCCGGCGCGAGCCCGTTCGCCTTCACCGCCAGACGGTCTCCGGCGGCGAACAGCGTTCGCACCCGCATCGGCACCGCGCTCCCACCGCCATCCATGTACAGATACTCGCCCGCGTCGTCGCGCAGCACCGCGTCCTTGGGCACCGTCAGCACCTGCTCCATCCCGCCCGTCGGCACCAGCCCCGTGACGCTCATGCCCGGACGAAGCCGCTCGCCCTCGTTCTTCACCAGCACCCGCACCGGGAACACCCGCGACAGCGGATCCGCATCCGGCACGATCGCCAGCACCTTGCCCATGATCTCGCCGCCGATCGCCGGCACGCGCACACGCACCTCGGCGTCCGTCCCCGACACGCCCGCCGCCAGTTGCTCGGGCACATTCAGCCGCACTTCGAGCTCATCCAGCGCGACGAGTTCAAACACCTCCGTGCCGATCTCCGCCCACTGCCCGATCTCCGTCATCTTCTTCACGATCCGCCCCGCGAACGGCGCGACGATCGTCATGCGCTCGAACTTCTCCTTCGCGCGGGCGAGATTCGCCTCGGCGAGCGCAAGCGACGCCTTCGCCTCGGCGACGCGTGCCGCCGTCGTCGCTTCGCGCGTCTTTTTCTCGTCGATCTCGCTCACGTTCGCGCTGCCGCGTCGGGCCATGTCGTCGATGCGCTCATGATCGCGCTTCGCCCACGCCGCGTCCGCCTCGCGCTCCGCCAGCGTCGCCCGGGCGGCATCCAGCGCGGCCTTCTCGTGCTCCACCTCGATCCGCGCCAGCGCCGCATCCAGTCGTGCCAGCGGCGCATCCTTCTCAACCCGCTTGCCCTCATCGGCGAGCATCTCAACCACCCGCCCGGCCTCCTGTGCCGCCAGCGCCGAGCGGCGCAGCGCTCGCACCTCGCCCGTCACTTCGCGCACCTGCGCCAGCGTCTCCTGCTTCACCTCGCCCAACCGCACCATCGACACCGGCGGGCCGTCTTGGGCGAAAGCCCGACCCGTCGCCGCCAGCGACAGCCCCGCCGCCAGCACCAGCCCAGCCAGCGACCCGCCCGCGAACACCCGCAAAACCATCGAAGAAAGCGACATCGTGGACGCACTCCAGAGTACCGACTCGCATAACACGTTCGGCATTTGTGACCCACTTTAGACACGTCGGCGTCCGACTTCACGCCCAACGCCGCGATCTCCATGGTCGCGACCGCGCTATCGCCCCTCGTACCGTTGCGTCCGCCCGCTCCCGATCCACCGCCTCGAATCCCCTCCCCAGTCGCGGCACCGCAGCACCGCCCGTCACGTTCCCCCCACCCTCCAACGCCACTCGGAGCCTCGCATGGCAAGCATCGTCGTTGTCGGCCCGCATCCAGACGACCACGAGATCGGCATGGGCGGCACCATCGCCCTCCTCGCCGCCCAAGGCCACAGCGTCCTACTCCTGGACGTCACCGACGGCGAGCCGACACCAATGGGCACGCGCGAGACCCGACTCAAGGAAGCCGCCGAAGCCGCCCGCATCCTCTCCGCGCCGGGCAACCCTGTCCGTCGCATGTTGCTCGACTTGCCCAACCGGAGTGTGGAACACACGCTCGCCGCGCGTCACACTTTCGCGGGCGCGTATCGGGCCGCGCAGGCCGACATCCTCTTCGTCCCGCACCCCGAAGACGCCCACCCGGATCATCGCGCCGTGACGCGCATCGCCGAAGACGCTCGCTTCGACGCCAAACTCACCAAGATCAGCATGCCCGGCGACCAAGGCCAACCGCCCAAGTATCCCAAGTGGCTCTTGTACTACTACTGCTCGCACCTCCGCCGCCCCGCCGATCCGAACTTCGTCATTGATACAAGCAACCACGCCGCCCAGAAGCGCGACGCGATCCTTGCCTATCGCACGCAGTTCATCGACAACCCCAGGAACCACGGCGTCGTCGAATGGCTCGACGCCATGGGCACCTATTTCGGCTCACGCATCGGCGCCCCCGCCGGTGAGCCGTTCTATGCCAAAGAACCGCTCGGCCTCGCGTCACTCGATGGATTGGTGATGTAAGACCAATCAGTTGATAAATACGCGTCTCTGTGGTGGCCCGGATCTCCGAGCCGGGCCGTTTGGCTCAGGAAATCCAGCGATTTCGCCCCGGCTCGCAGACCCGGTCCACCAAACGCACGCCCAGGAACTCACGCCCATGATTGATCGGCGCTGATTGTCACGCCGGGCACTGACTCACGCACCGCCCAATGCGCGCGAGCGTCGAACGCTTGCCCAGCACGCCCAGCGTTTCGCCCAAGCCCGGGCTGACGCCACTCCCCGTCACCGCCACCCGCAATGGCTGCGCGATCGGGCCGGGGTTCGCCATCTCCTTGTCCTTCGCAAACCCGTCGATCGCCGCGTTGATCGTTTCGGGCGTCCACGACTCGATCGCTTCCAGCCGAGGCACGAACTCACGCAGCAGACCCAACCCCGCGCCGCCGCCGGCGAGCAAGTTCTTCTCCACCGCTGCCGCATCGAACGCATACTCGTCATCGCCGACCAGCGCAAACGCCGCCGGGGTCATCGCATCGCGCAGCGTCTTGGCCCGTGGCCGCACCGCCTTGGACAGAATCACCATCTGCGCCTCGCTCAGTTTCGCGAGCGCATCGGGCGCGTACAACCCGCACCACTCGCGCCAGCGCGCCGCGAACTCCGCGTCGCTCATCTTCGCGATCGCGTCCGCGTTGAACGACAGCAGTTTCTTGCGGTCAAATCGCGCGTTGCTCTTGCCGATCCGCTCCACGCTGAAGTTCTTGGAAAGGAACTCCATGTCGAACTTCTCGATGTTCTCACCGGGGTTCCACCCCAGCAGCGCGATGAAGTTGCAGATCACGCCCGGCAGATATCCCGCACGCCGGAAGTCATCCACGCTCACCTCGGGCAGGCGCAGATTCATCTTCTGCGCGATCGCCTCCAGTTGCATCGTCTCCAGTTGTTTCTTGGTGTCGCCCAGCCACGCCACATACGCCGCGTTGTCGATCACGTCCGGAATCGGCGACGCCGCCGCGTTCGCGCTCTTCATCGCGACGCGTGCCGTCTGATCTCGCTCGCGCTTGCTCATCTTCGCGCCCGCATCGTTGAAAATCAGCGGCATATGCGCATACATCGGCGTGCGATACCCCAGCGCCTTCTGCAGCGCGACGTGCTTCGGCGTGTTCATCAGGTGTTCCTGCCCGCGCAGCACATGCGTCACGCCCATCTGCTCGTCATCGACCACCACGCCGAAGTGATACGTCGGAAAGCCATCGGCCTTGCGCAGCACAAAGTCGTCCACCTCGCTCGCGCTGAACGCGACTTCGCCCAGCACCTGATCCACCACCGACACCGCTTCTTCACGCGCGCGGAACCGCACCACGTGCGCCTCGCCTTTGGCCATCCGCTCGCGTTGCTGCGCCACGCCCAGCAGCCTCTCCGCCGGCGGATGAAACCGAAACGTCTGGTTCGCCGCCTGGGCCGCGGCACGCAGCGCCTTGAGTTCGCTCTCGGGTGTGAAGTCCGCGTACGCGATTCCGCGTTCGATCATCTCATCGACGACTTTGTCGTAGATGCCCAGCCGCTTGCTCTGGTAGTACGAGCCGACATCTCGGCTCTCTCCGCCGATCGTGCGCCCTCGCCACTCCAGCGCGGGGCCGTCGTCCCACTCCAGCCCGAGCCACGCGAGGTCTTCAAGAATCCCGCGCGCCGACGCTTCCGACGATCGCGCCTGATCGGTGTCCTCGATGCGGATCATGAACCGCCCGCCGAGCTTCTTGGCGAACGCCCAGCAGAACAGCGCGGTGCGCGCCCCACCGATGTGAAGGTGTCCGGTCGGGCTGGGCGCGAATCGAGTGACAGCGTTGGACATAAGAGCCAAGCGTAGAGCCTCCGCCATTCCTCGTCGCTCATTCCACGCCGCCCGGCTCACGTCACGCCCCACCATTGCCCATCCACCACTTTCCTACACTCGCTCATGGCTTCTCTTACCAACCCACCCGCGCTCCCCTACAAGATCGCCACGCTCGTTGATCTCCGCGACGACCACGGTCGAATCCTCCTTCTCAAACGCGCCAAAGCGCCCAACCAAGGGCTCTGCTCGCCCATCGGCGGCAAACTCGACGTCGAATGCGGCGAGTCCCCCGCCCAGTGCGCCCGTCGCGAAGTCTTCGAAGAAGCCGGAATCGACGTCCCCATCGAACGCTTCCATCTGCTCGGCATGGTCAGCGAGTGTGCCTTCGAAGGTCGCGGCCATTGGCTCATGTTTGTCTATCGCGTCCTCGGCCCCGTCAGCGTTGAGCCGCGCGACATGCGCGAAGGTCGCCTCGACTGGCACGCCCCCGCCGACATCGACACGCTCCCGCTCCCCGACACCGACCGACGAATCATCTGGCCCCTCATCCGTCGCCACGAAACGCCCGGCGCGGCGGGCCAGCCCGGGTTCTTCGCGGTCCACATCGACTGTCGCCACGAGCCCATCCGCTGGGTCGTCGAACAAGAAACATGGGGCACCCAGACACGGTGATCCACGCCGCCGAACTCCGCCGCGTGGTACGCGAGTCGTCACCCGGGCGAGGAACTCTGGGGTCATGCAGACGACAGTGAACGCGAGGAAGACGAAGGACGCTGACGAACAGCGGCGACGATCCGGCTTTGGCATCCGATGTTCAGGAGTCGCTTCGTCTCACTCCGCAACGACGCTCTTGCGTCCGGGCTCGACCATGTCTGTCAGGCCCGCCGCTTCCATCTTTTCAAGCAGCGCATCAAGCCCGTGCTTGAGTTTGTAGTCCAGTTCGTCTCGATACAGCACGACCATCGAGTACACATTGATGAGCCGGTGGTCTGAAGTCTCGATCTGGCCAAACTCGTCCGGGCCCAGCGCCGGCATGATCAGAATCCCCGCGAACCCGCCGGACTCTGCTTCTTCATCAGGCTCGCTCATCAGAACGGTGTGTCCGACGCCAAGCCAAGATCCGGAGTCATTGGGCAGCCGCGCTGTCCGTTTGAGCCATCCGATCGGCCAATACATGTTGGCATGCTCTTCTTGATCCAGTTCACGGATCGGCCAGTCGGGCGGCAGGCGCAGCATCAGTTCCGCGTACTGCAGAAGACTCACATCCGGCAAATCCTCCGATTCCGCCGCCTCCGGCGGGACGTTCATCGGCAGCCCGCTCATCCCCGTGGTGTACAGCGTCCAATACGGGTCTTCCTCCGTTGCCGGGATCGGGTACACATCAATCTGAAGTTCATCAGAGACGATCTCGCTGAGAACAAACTCGTACTCCCCGAAGAAAGACTCAAAGTGCTCAGTGATTTCACGGATCGCCTGATCGTCACACCGATTCTCAGATTCGTCCATCGCCCGGACTCCTTTATTTCACTCAGATTATCGTTTCTCGGCTCGGATCTTGCAAGTCCGCGTGCATCGCGACTGCCGTCCGGAGGGCTTTGGCCGCCTTGGTTTCCGCACTCCCCAGATCGACGCCGTCTCCCTACCCTTCTGCCCCATGAATACCAGCGTCCGTTGGCTCAACGACTACCTCGCCCCCGCCGGTGTCACCCCCGACCAGGCCGAGCAGGCTCTCATGTCCGCGGGATTCCCCATCGAATCGCGCGAGACCCTCGCCGACGCCAACACGCACCCCGACACCCGCATGGATGTCGAGATCACCTCCAACCGCGGCGACTGCATCAGCCACCTCGGCCTCGCCCGCGAAGTCGCCGCCAAACTCTCCGCCACCGGTCGCGCCACCGCACTCAAACTCCCCGCCTTCGATCTCCCCGCCACCAACCCCGCCAGTCCCGTCGCCTCCGTCCTCACCCTCCGCAACGAGGCCAAGGACGTCTGCCCGCTCTTCACCGCCCGCGTCATCCGCGGCGTCAAAGTTGGCCCAAGTCCCGCATGGCTCGCCCAGCGCCTCGAAGCCGCAGGCCAGCGCAGCATCAACAACGTCGTCGACGTCACCAACTTCATCGCCCTCGAACTCGGCAACCCCTGCCACGTCTTCGACCTCGCCAAACTCGAGGGCGCGACCCTCATCGTCCGCCGCGCCTACGACAACGAACCCCTTCTCACACTCGATGCCAAGAAGCGCGTCCTCAAGAGCGATGAGATCGTCGTCGCCGACGCCCGCCGCGCCCAATCCCTCGCCGGCGTCATCGGCGGCGGCGAATCCGAAGTCGCCGCCTCCACCGTCGATGTGGTGCTCGAAGTCGCGACATGGGATCCCGTCGCCGTCCGCCGCGCCGCGCGTCGACTCCAGATCCGCACCGACGCCAGCCATCGCTTCGAACGCATCGTCGATGCACGCACCCTCGAGAACGCCTCGCGCCGCGCCGCCGCCCTCATCGTTCAAGTCGCCGGCGGCTCGCTCTGTGACGGCGTGCTCGTCGAGGGCCGCGAACTCCCGCCCACGCGCAGCGTCACGCTCCGCGCCTCCCGCTGCAGCGCGATCATCGGCGCGCCGCTCCCGCCGCACGACATCGCCGCGTGCCTCCGCGCCCATGAGATCGTCGTCCGCGAGCAGGGCGACACGCTCAGCTGTGACATCCCACCGCACCGCCCCGACCTGACCCGCGAGATCGACCTCATCGAAGAAGTCGCCCGCACCCGCGGCCTCGACGCCATCTCCATGCTCGAAAAACTCCCCGTCGCCGTCAAGCCCCCGCAACCCTCGCAGGTCGCGATGCGAGAGATCGGCGGCGTCCTCACCGGCATGGGCTTCTTTGAAGCCGTCACCTTCAGTTTCATCCGCCCCGAGCACGCCACGCTCTTCCTCTGTGCCGGCCTCGCTCGCGTCGATGTCGACGACGACCGCCGCGGCGAAGAGCCCACGCTCCGTCCCTCCCTCATCCCCAGCCTCCTCCAGTGCCGAAAGAAAAACGCCGACGCCCAGGTCCACCCCGACGGCGGCGTGCGCCTCTACGAAGTCGCCGCCGTCTTCGCCCAGGCCTCCGATTCGCACGCCCACGTCGAACGCCGCACCCTCGCGATGCTGCTCGACGTGCCGGTCACCGGCAAGAACGCCACCAGCGCCGAGCGTCAACTCGGCCTCCGCCAGATGCGAGGCAGCATCGAGAGCCTGCTCCGCCAACTCGCCGGCCCCGCCGCACGCATCACCATCTCGCCCGCCGCCGCGCCCAGTGCCGGCTACGACCCCATCGCCGTCGCTGAAGTCTTCGTCCACCACGACGGAGCCCAGCCCCGACGCATCGGTTTCTTCGGCCTCACCAGCAACGCCGCCCTCGCCGCCTTCGGTCTTGAAGTTCCGACCGTCGCCGCCGAACTCGACATCGAATCGCTGCTCGCGATCTTCCCGCCCCGCGCGGCCATCGCCGCGCTCCCCAGTTTCCCCTGCATCGAACGCGACCTCTCGCCCATCGTCGCCGATGCCGTCGCGTGGGACACCATCCGCGCCACGATCGAGGCCACCAACACGCCGCGCCTCGAAGGCGTCGAGTTCGTCGGCACCTATCGCGGCAAGCAGATCGGCCCGGGCAAAAAATCCCTCACACTCCGCCTCCGTTTCCGAGACGACGCCCGCACACTCCGCCACGAGGAAGTCGACCCCGAAGTCGGCGGCATCACCACCCTCCTCAAACGCGACTTCGCCGCGGAGTTCCGGGTGTAGCCCGCACGCCATCCGAGCCGATGTTGGATATGGTGTCGACGGCGTCTCGGTGGCCCTGATCGGTGGCCCATGTCTCCGAGTCGGGCGTCTTCGTGGCCCGCCGGGCCCCGCGCGACATCCCTCCCACCTCCGCACCGTGATCCCTCGGCATCCGAACCATGGACAACGGCAGTTCAAAGATCGTCGGCGGTCTGCTGTTCCTCGTCGTGCTGTGGATCGTCGTCTACTGGTCCTGGACGCCCAGCGAGGCCCGCATCAGCGTCGCGCCGCCGCCCGACGACGCCCCGGTCCAGCGTGACCCATCTCCGCCGCCGGTCTTCGAGCCGCGCTCGACGCCCCAGCCCGAAGCGGCACGCGAGACCACCCCGCGCGGCCCCGCCGTCATCGCCCCCGAGTTCGAAACCTATCGCGTCCAGAAGGGCGACACGCTCGCCAGCATCAGCCGCCGCTTCTTCGGCACCAGTGCCAAGGCCGCCGTCATCGCCCGCGCCAATCCCCTCAAAGACCCGACCCGCCTCAAACTCGGCGACGAACTCAACATCCCCAAAGACCCCAGCAACATCCAGGGCAAGCCCGCACCGCTTCCCAGCGGCGGCCCCGGTGACTCCGCCATCGATCCCGATTCCCGCGAGTACGAGGTCCAACCCGGCGACTCCCTCTCCACGATCGCCGAGCGCGAAATGGGCAGCGGCAAGCACGCCGACCTGCTCTACAAGGCCAACCGCGATCGCCTCAAGAGCAAGGACGCCCTCAAAGTCGGCCAAAAACTCGTGATCCCGCCCGCGCCCAAAGAGTGACCGCGCCGCTCCTCAGGTGCTCAGGTGCGACGCACCTTGCGGGCTTCGGCGCAGACGTGCGGGCTACCATCCCACGCAATGCCGCAGAAGCCCGATCAAATCCGTAACTTTTCGATCATCGCCCACATCGACCACGGCAAGTCCACACTCGCCGACCGGTTGCTCCAGGCCACCAACGCCGTCTCCGCGCGCGAAGCTCGCGAGCAGATCCTCGACTCTATGGACATCGAGCGCGAACGCGGCATCACCATCAAGGCCTCCGCCGTCACCGTCTTCCACCACCACACCCCCGGCGAACTCAGCGACGAACTCGAAGCCGACGCCGTCCAAAACGAAGACTCCCAGGGCACCGGCGGCGCGGACGTGAAGACCCACGGCCAGCAACTCTACATGCTCAACTTCATCGACACCCCCGGCCACGTCGACTTCAACTACGAAGTCAGCCGCGCCCTCAAGGCCTGCGAAGGCGCCATCCTCGTCGTCGACTCCACCCAAGGCGTCCAGGCCCAGACGCTGGTGAACGCCTACCTCGCCGTCAACGAAAATCTCACCATCATCCCCGTCATCAACAAGATCGACCTCCCCTCCGCTCGCCCCGAGGAAGTCGCCGACGAAATCGAGCAGACCCTCGGCTTCCGCGCCGAAGACTGCCTCCAGGTCTCCGCCAAAACCGGCCAGGGCCTCAAGGAACTCCTCGCCTCCATCTGCGACAAGTTCCCCGCACCGCGCAAGCCCGTCACCGACAAACTCCGCGCCCTCATCTTCGACGCCGTCTACGACGACTACCGCGGCGTCATCATCTACGTCCGCGTCTTTGACGGCCGTCTCCGCGTCGGCGACAAAATCCGCATGATGGGCATCGGTCGCACCTTCCAGGTCACCGAAATCGGCAAGATGAACCCCAAGCCCTATCGCCTGCCCGACGGCGAGATCGGCCCCGGCGAAACCGCATACGTCGTCGCCGCCATCCGCTCACTCAAAGACGTCCGCATCGGCGACACCGTCACCCTCGACATGCACCCCGCCGACGAAGCCCTCCCCGGCTATCAGCCGCCGCGACAGATGGTCTTCTGCGATTTCTACCCCGCCACCAACGAAGACGGCGAGGGCACCGACTTCGAAGAACTCCGCGACGCCGTCGAGAAACTCTCCCTCAACGACTCCTCCTTCACCTTCGCCCCAGTCCACAGCGAAGCTCTCGGCTTCGGCTTCCGCTGCGGCTTCCTCGGCCTCCTCCACATGGACATCATCCAGGAACGCCTCGAACGCGAAGGCCACGTTCAGATCGTCCAGACCGCCCCCACCGTCTCCTACCACGTCCTCGTCCGCGGCACCAGCACCATCACCGGCGCCAACGGCCAGGCCCTCAAGCCCGTCGATCCCGACTCACCCTTCTGCCGCAACATCCCCGCCGAGTGCCAACTCCTCGAAGTCCACAACCCCGCCGATCTGCCCGACCAGGGCCACATCATGGAAATCCGCGAGCCCGTCTGCCGCGTTGAGATCCTGCTGCCCAAGGACAAAATCGGCGACATCATGAAACTCTGCCTCGACCGCCGCGGCATCTACAAAAACCAGCAGTTCGTCAGCAACACCCGCGACATGCTCCACTTCGAGATGCCCCTCGCCGAAATCATCTACGACTTCTTCGACAAGATGAAGGGCCTCACCAGCGGCTACGGCACCATGGACTACGAGGTCATCGACTACCGCGATGACCGCCTCGTCAAACTCGACACCCTCATCAACGGCGACGCCGTCGAAGCACTCGCCATCATCGTCCACCGCGACAAGGCCGAGCAGCGCGGCCGCGCCCTCCTCGTCCGCCTCAAGGACCAGATCCCCCGCCACCAGTTCGAAATCCCTCTCCAGACCGCCATCGGCGGCAAGGTCATCGCCCGCGAAACCATCAAGGCCTTCCGCAAAAACGTCCTCGCCAAGTGCTACGGCGGCGACGTCAGCCGCAAGCGCAAACTCCTCGAAAAGCAGAAGGAAGGCAAGAAGCGCATGAAGGCCGTCGGCAACGTCACCATCCCGCAGGAAGCCTTCATGGCCGTCCTCGATCAGGGGGATTGAGTCTGGCGGTGGAGATATTTCAATCGGAGACTCGGACATGCCTCCCATCCGCGTGTATGCCGACACATCCGTCTATGGCGGCGCGTTCGATGTCGAGTTTGAGAAGTTCAGCAGACCGTTCTTTGAGCAGGTGCGAGCGGGTCGTTTTCGTTTGGTTATAGGTCCTCCGGTCCGAGCGGAGGTCCAATCCGCGCCGCCCAGCGTGCGCGCGTTGTACTCCGAAGTGTCACTTCATGCCGAGTTCGTCGATATCACGGCAGATGCCCTCGACTTACGCGATGCCTACCTCGCCGCCGACGTGGTCGGTGCTGGGTCCGCCGTGGATGCCCTGCACGTTGCGTTGGCGACGGTGAGTGCCTGTACTGTCATCGTGAGTTGGAACTTCAAACATATCGTTCACCGTGACAAGGCACCTCGTTACAATGCTGTGAACGCACTGCGTGGCCTGTCAAGCATCGGCATTTATTCACCAGCGGAGATCGTCGACTATGGAGAAGCCGTTTGACTGTGTCGAGATGAAACGAGACGCGCAGAAGCGAATTCTGGATGCCACCAAGCCCATGACGCGCGAGCAAGAGATCGCGTATTGGGCCCAGCAGTCCAAGTTGATGCGGGATGAGGCCGAACGTCGGCGAGGCGCGGAGAAACGGCCAGCGTGATGGGCGGCGGTTGGAGTTGAACATGGTTGCCAAGACATCACTCATGGCGATTGTTGACCCGGTCAAGCTCGACGAGTTCTGCACGCGCCATCGCGTTCGTGCTCTTCGCGTGTTCGGCTCGTTTGCCCGCGGCGATCAGCGTCCCGACAGCGATATCGATGTCCTGCTGGAGTTTCAGGCAGGTTGCCCGATCACAATGTGCCACGCATCATCCGAGGCTCTGCGAGGATGATCGTGCTCTTCTTCCTTTGAGCCCGCCCCGCGCGCTCAAGCATGATCGCGCTTTTCCCGTGCCATCGATGTCCGAGTCTTCGAGGACATCGATGCAGTGACGCCTCCCGCGCATCATCGCCTCCACACTTCTTCTCTTCCCGCCTTCCTGTCTTCGCACTTCGTCTCTCCGTCTCTTCGGAACTTCGTCTCCTCCCCCGCGCATGTCCACGTTTGCGCGCAATTGTGTGGACATGCGCGCAAAATCACCACGCCGCCCTTGCATCGCCGTGCCGCCGCTGTAGGCTCCCCTCATCGCGACCACCCGCGCGACCCTCCACCCGGAGCCCCACATGCACAACGCACACGCCATCCCTTGCAAAGACGCCGCACGCGCCGATCTCGCGCACGTCCTCGTCGCCGCGCCCGCGCGCGACGCCGCCCGCGCCTGCATCCGCCTCGCCAGCACAACGTCCGACTCCGCCACCTTCTCCCCGCCCGTCCGGGGGCGGGGAGAAGGTCCGGCGCAGCCGGGGATGAGGGGCCGCACCCGCAAGTCACTCAATAGTCCAGCACGCGCACGCGCCTGCATCCGCCTCGCCAGCACAACGTCCGATTCCGCCACCTTCTCCCCGCCCCCGGACGGGCGGGGAGAAGGTCCGGCGCAGCCGGGGATGAGGGGCCGCACGCGCAAGTCACTCAATAGTCCAGCACGCGCCCGCGCCTGCATCCGCCTCGCCAGCACAACGTCCGATTCCGCCACCTTCTCCCCGCAGGGGCGGGGAGAAGGTCCGGCGCAGCCGGGGATGAGGGGCCGCACCCGCAAGTCACTCAATAGTCCAGCACGCGCTCAGCCGCCATCAATCGCGCCCCCAAATCACCCGGCACCGCTGACGGATCAACTTCTCCATCAATACCCGATGCCTGATACCCAACGCCTCTCTTCAGCTTCCAGCCACCACTCGTCCGCCGCACACCACGACATCAACAGGGTTCCCCCCCAGGTCATGCGCCAGCAGCCGCGGCTCGCCGTGCCGCAGCACAATCACATCGCCGCGCGCCCCGACCCGCAGCACGCCGCGATCCGTGAGCCCCAGCACCTGCGCCCCGCCGAGCGTCGCCCCGCGCAGCGCCTCGATCGGCTCCAGCCCGTTGAACCGCGTCGCGAGCCCCACCACCAGCGGCATACTCCCGCTCGGTGCGCTCCCGGGGTTCAAGTTGCTTGCGATCGCGACCCGTCCGCCCGCCTCCAGCACCCGTCCGAGCCGGGCCGCCTTCACGACGCCGCCGTTGCTCAGCCCGTGCAGCACGCACATCGGCAATCCGACGCCGATCGTGCCGCTCGCGCCAAGCGCGACGAGTTCCTCATCGACGCTCGCCTCCAGATGATCGACGCTCCGCCCGCCCATCGCGATCGCGTCGCCGACCATCCCCAGGCTGTTGAACTGGTCGGCATGCACGCGCACCTCATGCCCCAGTTCCGCCGCCGCGCGGAAGAGTCTCCCGCACTCCTCTCGACTCCACGCGCCGCGCTCGCAGTACGCATCGACCGCGACACGCGGCCATGCTCCATGCACCGCCGCCAGCGTCTCGCCGATCGTCCGCTCCACGAACTCCGGCTGATCCGGATCGATCGCGTGCCCGAGCAGCGCGGTCTTCACCACCGTGCCCGGCCAGCGCGACGCGGCATCCTCAATCGCGCCCAGCATCTTCAACTCATCGCCCGTCGTGAGCCCATACCCAGACTTCACTTCCACCGTCGTCGTGCCCTCGCGCAGCATCACCATGAGTCGCTGCAGGAGCGCGTCGGCGAGTTGCCCGCGCGAGGCCCGCCGCACCGCGCGCACGGTGGACATGATCCCGCCGCCGCGCCGCAGAATCTCCAGATACTCCACGCCCCGCCGCCGCTCATCCCATTCATCCAGTCGCTCGCCCGCGAAACACGCGTGCGTGTGACAGTCCACGAATCCCGGCATCACCACGCGACCCTTCGCATCGATCGTGTTCGCCGCCGCCGCCGCGATCGACGCCGGCACATCGCCGACATGCTCGATCACCTCGCCGCGGATGAACAGATCGCCAGCCCGCGTCGACGCCGCGTCGATGCGCCCGCGTTCAGGCACGTCGCCCATCGTCAACAGTGTCGCATTGCGGATGAGAATGCTCATGAATCTGCCACCACACAATCAGCCATGCATGCCCCAGCCTTTGGTGGCCCGGATCTCCGAGCCGGGCCGGATGTCGGCCTCATCGATCACACCACCGGTCCGATCCGGGGGCTCGGGCCACCCAGAGTCGCATCCTCTCGTCGTCGCGACTCGGACGAGTCATCGCGTCGCAAACCCGGACAGGAACGACAAGAACAGATGTGCCGCGAGTCGCGCCGTGCGCCCGCCCTCGTCACACGCCGGGTTGAACTCCATCACATCAAAGCACTGCACGCGCCGGTCCGCCCCCACCGCCTCGCACCACGCGCCCGCGAGCGTCGGCGTCCAGCCGCATGGATTCGGCGCGCTCACGCCCGGCGCGTACGCCGCATCCACCACATCCATGTCAAAACTCGCGAAGCACTCGGGCATCTCGGCGGCGAGTCTGGTCGCATCCTGCGAGTCCACGCCGTCGATGATCCGTCCGCCGTGCGACTCAAACCATGCGACGTACGTCGCCGCATTCGCGAGCGGGTTCCAACCGTGGACATGCAGCGGCACGACGCCGCAGGTCTCGATCAACTTGCGAAACGGCATGCCGCTGCCCGTCGTCTCACGCACATCGAGGTGCGCGTCGAAGTACACGCCGCCCAGCGGGGGCAGACCCTGCCGCGCTCTGCGTTGTGCGACGGCGCGCACAAACGGGAAGGTCAGGTCATGCCCGCCGCCGATGGCGATCGGAAACATCCCCAGTTCCAGAATCGCGGCGATCGCTTCGGTCACGCGCCGGTGCGTCTCGTTCAGCGCGGCGTCTGTGCGCTGCTCGGGCGACGCCGGCGGCACGTCGCCCGCGTCGTACACGATCGGCCACTCGATTCCCTCCGGCTCCGCAACGCCGTATCGGCCCAGCGCTTCGCGGAACGCGCGCGGGCCGTCGGCGGCACCCGGGCGGCCGTTGTTCATCCGCACGCCCGTGTCGTCCGCCAATCCGATCAGCGCGACGCGGCACTCGGGCGAGTGCTCGCGCCGAATCCGCGACGCGAACAGCGCCGGATTCAGGTTCGGCGGCCACGTCGGAGCCACGGTGTGCGGGATCGGTCGAGCCATCGCCGGTCACGATACCACAGGCACGATCCGCGGTTGGACGTCACTCGCGCCAAGTTGGCGTGAAGTCTCCCCCCCGTCTGGTTCGATAACTCACCTGAGCTCTGCATCCCGCGGCGTCGCTCGCGGGTGTACGAGTGGTGTTCGGCTGTTGCTTGAGACTCACGCCATGCTCACTCTGGTCACAGGTTCTTCCGGCCTCATCGGTTCCGAGGCCGTCGCGTTCTTCGACTCGATGGGCTTCGACATCGTCGGCGTCGACAACAACATGCGGCGTGAGTTCTTCGGTCCCAAAGGCGACACCACCTTCAATCGCCAGCGCCTGCTCGCGACCTGCAAGCGGTTCCGCCATGTGTCGATCGACATCCGCGATCGCGACGGCATCGACGCGCTCTTCCGCGACACGCCGATCGACCTGGTGATTCACGCGGCCGCGCAACCGAGCCATGATCTCGCCGCGTCGCGCGTGTTCGAGGACTTTGAAGTCAACGCGCTGGGCACGCTGAATCTGCTGGAGGCGTGCCGCAAGCATCGATCGAACGCCGCGTTCATTCTCGTCTCGACCAACAAGGTGTACGGCGACGCGCCGAATCACCTGCCGCTGAAGGAAATGGCGACTCGGTATGAGTACGCCGACGCCGCGTTCGCGAACGGAATCAGCGAATCACTCACGATCGATCAGAGCACACACTCGCTCTACGGGGTGTCGAAGGCGGCGGGCGATCTGCTCGCGCAGGAGTACGGCAAGTACTTCGGGCTCAAGACCGGCGTCTTCCGCGGCGGCTGTCTGACCGGGCCGCAGCACGCGGGCGTGGAACTGCACGGCTTCTTGAACTACCTCGTCTCCACCGCGCTGAATGAAGGCGCGTACACGATCTTTGGGTACAAGGGCAAGCAGGTACGCGACCAGATCCACTGCCGCGATGTGGTGAATGCGTTCTGGACGTTCGCCCAGAACCCGCGCCCGGGCGAGGTGTACAACCTGGGCGGCGGCAGGCAGAACGCGGCGAGCCTGCTGGAGTGCATCGAACTCATCGCGAGCGCGACGGGCAAGCGCCCCAAGACGACGTACAACCCGCAGAACCGCATCGGCGATCACATCTGCTACTACACGGACATGAGCAAGTTCCGTTCGCACTATCCGGCGTGGAAGCAGGAGTACGGGCTGGAGCGGATCGTGCGCGAGATGGTGGACAACATCCAGCATCTGCGCCGGGCGGCGTGACCCGAGTCCGAATGCACTTTGGTCACGGGACCGGTGCCGCGTCTGACGCGGTGTGGTCCCAACCCAGTTCATCGCCGAGGGTTTCGCGGCCGTCGGCCGCGACCATCACACAGCCGCGCGGCGACCATGCGGCGGCAGAGACGGCGCCGATGCGTGTCAGCGATGTGCCGAGGATTTCGCCTGGCAATGTCGCGGCGGAGTCCACGACAAAGAGAAGTTCGTGATCCTCGCCGTCGTGGGGCGAATCGCCATCGGCGTTGAGAGGCACGCGGGCAGAGTCGATTCGAAGCGTGACACCGGAGGCAACACCGACGCGACCGGCGTCGCGGCCGAGGCCGTCAGAAAGATCGATCATTGCGTGCAGATGGTGGGCGAGCAGATCGGCGAGGGCGGCGGCCTCGCGCACGCGCGGCTCAAAGGTGAGATGCCTGCCGCTGGCGAGCGAACCGCCGAGCCTGCCCGTGACCCACACGCTGTCGCCGACGCGTGCGCCGGACCGCAAGACCGGGCCGCGCGTCGCGTGCGGCACACCGGCGACGGTGGTCGTCAGCACGAGCGGTGCGCCGCGCGGCACGACAGCGATGTCGCCGCCGACGATCGGACACCCCCATCGCGCGGCCGAGTTGTGCATGTGGTCAAAGAGCGAAGTCGCGAGGTGCGGCGGGCAGTCCTCCGGCAGGGCGGCGGTCGCGAGGCTCCACGTCGGCGTGCCCGCCATCGCGGCGATGTCCGAGACGCTGCGCGCGATCGCCTTGCGGGCGACGAGTTCGAGGGGCGTGCCCGACGAGAGCGGGCCGCGAAAGTGACGGCCTTGGATGAGATGATCGACCGTGATGAGCAAGGCCCCGGCGCCGGTTCGCAGGACGGCACAGTCGTCGCCGGGGCCGACGATCACATGCGGCGAGGCGGCGGTGAGGCCGCGGGTGCGCCGGGCGATGTGGGCGAGGAGGTCGGATTCGCGGAGCGGCGTGGACGCCATGCAAGGACGATATCGCGTTGGCCCCCGGCCCCACCCCGACCGGGTGACAAAAACCGTGTGAGTCACGGCACAAAACATGGCGTGATGCGTACAGGAATCGGGTAAAGTCACCCATCCGGCCGATCGAGGTACGTCACAGGGCGGCCACGATCCGCCTCGGACGCGGCATGGACGCGGCATGACCTGAGATTGGACGCGAAATGGACCCGAGGCCCGAGGGCCATCCCGAGCCGAGCAACGCCGCGAATGACGGCGGGGCATCGCGTCCGAGCGCGGCGTTCGCGCCGGTGGTCTCGGCGCTGGAGCGGTTGCGATCAGCGGCGCGACGGCGACTGGTCGCGCAAAAGGTGGCGGGGATCGCGGGCTTTGGCGCGGTGGTGGTTTTCGTTCTCGCGCTGGCGGACTACTTCGTGCGTTTGCCGATGCCGGTGCGAGTCGGGCACTGGGTGCTGGGCGTCGGCGTGCTCGCGTGGGCGGTGTGGCGGTTTGTCGGGCCGGCGATTCGATTCCGGCCGTCGCTGACGGATGTGGCGCTGCGGGTGGAGTCATCGGGCGAGGGCGTGAAGCGCGGCCTGAGCGGGTGGCTGGCGTCGGCGCTGGAACTGAGTCGCGACAGAGCGGACGGCGCGGACAGGAAGGATGAGCCGCAGACGGTCGCGTTGTCGCAGCGGGTTGTGCGCGAGGCCGCGGAGCGATTCCGCGGGATGAACCCGGGCGTCCTGCTGAGGACGAGCGCGTCGGCGCAGCGCGGCATGGTGATGCTGGTGCTGGCGCTGCTGCCGGTGCTGGGTGCGGCGATCTTTGAACCCGATCTTGCGCGCGTCGGCGTGGTGCGCGCGTTGTGGCCGTTCGCGGGGACGGCATGGCCCAAGCGCAGCGCGGTGATCGACGCGACGCGGATCGCGGCCCACCCGACGACGGCCGCACTGCCGATTCGTGCCGCGCTGATCCGCGGGCCGGGCGCGATGGGATCGCTCGCGGCGGATGAGGACGTGACGCTGCACGCGAGGCTGATCGTCGGCGGCGTGGCGTCGCGCGAGACGCGCGTGCTGCTGACGCCGCAGAATCGGTCGGTGGATGTCGGCGACGATAAGACGGGCGGCGTGATCACGGGCGAACTGTTTGAACGACTTGTCGAACCGGCGACGCTGATCGGCGCGACATCGACGGGCGGCGCGGTGGGTGACGGCACGGACTCCGGCGGTTTTCAGCGGGGCGAGATCGAGTATTGGTTCACGACGCGCGACGATGCGACGACGCCGTCGCGAATCCTGCTGTTGCAGCCGCCGAGGGTGGTCGCCGCGAGCGCGAGGGTGACGCTGCCGACGTATGCGCAGGCGACGCCGGGCGCGCTGACGCAGGGCGAGCAGCGGCTGGCGGTGCGGGCGGGCGAGGGGGACGCGATCGGGCCGGTGCTGGCGGGCTCGACGGTGGAACTGCAACTGACTTTGAGCAGACCGGTGCCGGTGCCGGGGGCGGGGGCGGGGGCGGGTGTCGATGGGTCGGCGGGCCTTGCCACGCCGCTGGATTTGAGCGCGGAGTCGTCGCGGGCGTTTGTATTCTCAACGTTTGCGGGGGCGGTGCCGAGCGGCGCGACAGCGACACTGGATGGCGTGCGCTGGACGATTCGCTGGACCGCGCAGGACTCGACGCGCTTGGTGGTGTCGCCAGTCGATGAGCACGCGATCCGAGCGGCCGACGACGTGGTGCTGCGGGTGAACACGGTGGCGGATCGGGCGCCGAGCGTGGCGATCGTGGAGCCGGCGCGCGATGAGGATGTGCTGCCGGGCGCGGTGATCGACGCGACGGCGGAGGCGAGGGACGACGTGGCGCTGGCGTGGGCGTCGATCATGAGTCTGGTGAAGCGGACGCCGGCGGACTCGGCGGGCGCGCCGCCAGAAGCAACGGAGCCGGAGAAGGAAGTCGCGCGGGTGGAGATGACGAACGCGGCCGGGGACGGTGCGCCGACGAAGCCCGAACTGGCGACGGCGAAGACGACGCTGGAGTTGAGCACGATGTCGCTCAAGCCGGGCGACGAAGTGTGGTTGACGGGCGTGGCTGCGGATCGGTTCGGGTTTGACGCGGCGGGCGCGAAGAGCGATGGAAGCGCGGCGCGCGGGCCGACGCGGAGCAGCCCTCGCAAACTGCGGATCATCTCCGAGGCAACGTTTGCGGAGCAGGTGCGGGCGGAGCTGCAGACGCTGCGGCAGGCGGCGATCCGGCTGGAGGCCGAGCAGGGCGAACTGGCGAAGCAGGCGGACGCGCTGCGAGAGCAGAAGCCCGAGCAGGCGAGCGAGAAGAGCACGCCACAGGAACAATCTGAGGCGCGTGCGAGCAAGACGGATGAACTGACGCGTGCCCAGCGCGGCATCGGCGAGCGGACCGAACCGCAGCGAGAACTTGTGCGTGCGCTCGCGGAGCGGGTGGAGCGCAACGCGCTGAGCGACGCGGACCTGCGGCGGACGATCGAGCAGTCGGGCGAGGCTCTGGACAACGCGGGCGAGTCGGCGCGGCGGGCGGCGGACGACTTGGCGGCCGCGGCACAGAGCGAGCGGACGCAGACCGGCGGAACGCCGGGCGAGCAGGCGGCGAAGGCGCAGCGCGACGAGGCGCAGGCGCAGCAGCAGCGCGTGCGCGACGAACTGTCGCGGCTGATCGAGCAACTGGATCGCGGGCAGGACGGCTGGGCGACACGGCAGAGCGTGCAGCGATTGCTTGACGAGCAGAAGCGACTGACGCAGCAGACGCGAGAGGCGGGCGCGGCGACGGCGGGGCAAGCGCCGGACAAACTCGACGCCACGCAACGGGCGGAACTGAATCAGGTGGCATCGCGGCAGGAAGACCTGGCCCGAAAGGCCGCCGACGCGATGGACGCGATGAGCCAGCGCGGCGAGGAGATGAGCAAGACGGATCCGGGGCAGGCGAGCGCGATGGCACGTGCGGCGGAGCAGGCCAAGCAGCGGCAGTTGCAGGACACGATGCGTCGTGCGGCGGAGCAGGCGGCGAAGAATCAGACGGGTGGCGCGAACGAACTGCAGAAGCAGGCGGAGGAAACGCTGGAGGAGATGCTCAAGCAGTTGGACGCTGCGGACAGTCGTCGCGACGAGGCGTTGCAGCGGATGCTGGTGCAGGTGGCGGATTCGATCCGGCAGTTGGCCGCCCAGCAGCGGGCGCAGATCGCGGCGCTGGCGGCGGCGGAGAAGGGCGAGGGGTCGCACGACGGGCTCGCGCCGGCGATGGTGCAACTGGCGCAGAACACGACGGCGCTGGCGGACTCGCTGGGTGAGAATCAGCAGATGGGCAGCGTGCTTGCGCTGCTGCTGGCGGCGAGCGAGTCGCAGAGCGCGGCGATCGTGTCTCTGCGGGCTGCGCCGGTGGACGGCTTTGAGGCGGACACGCACGAGCGCGCGAGCCTGGCGAAGTTGGTGGAGGCGGAGGCGGAGGCACGCAAGAAGGCAGCCGCCGCGGACCAGCGCGAAAACGATCGCAAGCGCGAGGAACTGGCGAAGGCGTATCGCGACGCGCTGCAGGCGCAGCAGACGCTGCGGGATGACACCGAGGGGCTGATCGCCAAGGCGGAAGGCGAACTGTCGCGGCGTGATCGGGCCGCGCTGCGGGCGATCGGCGAGAAGCAGGCGGCGCTTCGCGAGACGATGTCGCAACTGCGCGAGAAGACCGAGGAACTCAAGGACGCGAAGTTGTTCTCGTACGCGCATTCTCGCTATGACCGCGTGGCGGCGTCGGCCGCGGGCGCGCTGGCCGAGTCGCGTGCGGATGCGGCGGCACGGCGTGATCTGGCGTCGGCGGTGGGCGTGCTGAAGTCGCTGGCGTCGGCGCTGGAAGAGGCCAAGAAGAACAAGGACTTCCGCGATGGCGCGGGCGGGCAACAAGGCGGACAGGGCGGGCAAGGCGGAGGCCAGCAGGCACCGCTGCTGCCGCCGCTGACGGAACTGCGGCTGCTGCGGATGATGCAGGACGACGCGATGGCGCGGACGCGCGAGGCGAGCGAAGGGGCGTCGGACGAGGCGATGAACGATGCCGCCGCGTTGCAGCGGGATTTGAGCGAGCAGGGCGCGGGGTTGCTGGAGCGACTGCGCGAGCAGCCGGGTGACGGCCCGGCGGGCGAGCCGCCGCGCGAACTGCCCAAGTGGCACAGTTGGCGGGCAGACGCGCCGGTTTCGATCTTTGCGTCGGGGGTTCTGGTGGTCATGGGCGTTGACGACCCGCCGCCGGCAGCGCCAGCGACGGGCGGCGACCCGATCCCGTCGCTGGACGAACTGCTGGGCCTGCCGCCGGAAGTCGCGCCGCCGCGGCGGCGTGATACTGAGGCGACGCCGAACGTCGACGGCGCACTGGAACGGGCTCTGAGCCCCGGTGAGACGAAGGAGTTGTTCGAAGAAGCGGTCGATCTGATGGGCCAGACGGCGGCGCGGTTGGAGCGCGACCGCGATGCCGGGGCGCAGACGCAGCGGCAGCAGGAGGACATCCTCCGCAAACTCGACAAACTGATCGACGAGTCGGAGAAGCAGCAACAGCAGCAGCAGCAGCAGCAGAGCTCGAGCAGTTCATCGTCGAGCGACCCCAAGCCCAACGAGGCGAGCCAGCAGCGGCAACAGCAACAACAGCAGCAAGCCAAGCGAGGCGGGGAGAGCGATCAAAGCGCGGCACCGCCCAAGCGCGAGGATGGCCCCGGTCGCAACGCGGCGTCGGGGACGGCGTCGTGGGGCGGGCTGCCGTCGCATGTGCGAGATGCGCTGATGCAAGGGTTCAGCGATGCGTTCAGTTCTCGCTACAAGCAGATGACCGAGGAGTATTACAAGCGACTGGCGGAGGAGAAGAAGTGAGGCGTGTGCGGAAGACGATGGTGTGTGTGCTTGCGGGCGCGATGCTCGCGCCGATGTCGGCGTGGGGGCAGGTCGCGCCGCCGCCGGAGCCCGCGCCGGATTCAGCGGCGACACCGGCCGCGGCGACACCAACCGCGGCAGTCCCCGGCGACGGGGAGGTCGATCTGGCGAATCGGTCGGCCCAGAACAACGCGATGGCGGATGAGTTCAGCCCCGAGGTCGAAGCGGCAATCCAGCGCGGGCTCAAGGCCCTGGCGGCATCGCAGAAGACCGACGGCACATTCGGCGATGATCGCTGGGGGCGCACGGTCGCGATCACCAGCCTCGCGTGTCTGGCCCTGATGGCCGACGGCAATCTGCCGGGGCGCGGGACGTATGGCGAGAACGTCGAGCGTGGCATGCGGCATGTGATGGAGGCGGTGTCGGAGAGCGGGCTGATCGCGGGCGAGCAGGCCGCGGCCCCGATGTATGGGCACGGCTTCGCCGCGCTGTTTCTGGGCGAGGTGTATGGCATGACGTCGGGCGGGCCCGACACGACCGAGTCGTCGAAGTTGCACGCGTCGCTGCTGAAGGCGGTGCGGCTGATCCAGAGCACGCAGAACGACGAGGGCGGCTGGCGGTACAACCCGATTCCGAACGATGCGGATGTGTCGGTGACGATCGCGCAGATCATGGCGCTGCGTTCGGCGCGAAACGCGGGGCTGGATGTGCCGCGGTCGACGATTGATCGTGCGGTGGAGTATGTGCGCAAGTGCCAGAACCCCGACGGCGGGTTCAAGTATCAGTTGACGGGCGGGCCGAGCGCGTGGCCGCGCAGCGCGGCGGGGGTCGCGAGTCTGCAATACGCGGGCATCTATGAAGACGAGGCCCTGGATCGCGGCGTGAAATATCTGGTGGAGGAGGCGATGCCGGGTCGCGGCGATCGCAGCGGGGCGCACTACTTCTACGGGCACTATTACGCGGTGCAGGCGATGTACCTTAAGGGTGGCGACGCGTGGTCGACATGGTGGCCGGCGATCCGCGATGAGTTGATGCGGGCGCAGAACGCCAACGGCATGTGGGACGATCCATCGGTGGGCGACACTTATGGGACGTCGATGGCCCTGATCATTTTGCAAATGCCCAAGCGCTATCTGCCCATCTTTCAGAAGTGATGTGGAAGAGGTTGAACCTGGGCGGCAGGACCGTCCGAATCTGTGTGTGGAAGTGTTGAAGCCATGCAGCCGACCCGAATGAACCCGAGTGTGTCCAGAGCCGCGTGTGCGGCGGTGTTGCTCGCGGCGGGCGGCGTGGTTGTGTCGGCGCGGGCCGCGCAGCCGACGGGTGATGCAATCGTGCCCGCGGCGTTGAACGCAGAGATCGCGGGCGTGCGTCGCGTGCTGCTGGACGCGGAAGGGCGACGGCGCGTCGTTGACATTCTGGGGCTGAAGGACGGCGTGCTGCAGACGCGTGACCCGGTGGGAAGACCGCGGGCGGTGGCGGTGGCGTCGGTGGTGGCGATCTTGCCGCCGCTTGAGGGTGTGCGGCAGACGGTGGAGTGGATCAACCTCGACGGCGAGCAGCGTGGGACGTTGTACCTGACGGACGGGCAAGTGCTGCCGGGGCATGTCGCGCCGGTGGTGGGCGCGGCGGAGCAGGTGGACTGGATCGCGACCGGGCCGCAGTTGCATAGCGCGAGGTTTTCGATCGCGCTGGAGCGTGTGGCGGGGGCGCGTCTGGGCGGGTCGATTGGCACGCCGAGCGCGGTGCGCGTGAAGGATCAGGCCTCGACGCCCGCGCTGGGACCAACGCCGAGCAAGGACATCGTTACGCTGGCGAATGGCGATCTCGCGCAGGGGTTCGTCACCCGCGTGGGCGAGGTGATCAGCCTCGAAGTGGGCGGCAAGACGAATGACTATCCCGCGACGCGCGTTGATCGCGTGCGGCTGGCGAACCCGGGCGCTCGCGCGAGCGGGGCGCGGCTGTGGCTCACGGGGGGCGCGGTGGTGAACGTCGCCTCGGTGAAGCCGACGGAAACGGGCGGCGTGGCGGCGACGATTGGCGATGCCACAGGCACGCCCGCGGGTGTGTGGGCATGGAGCGACATCGCGGCGTACACGAACGACGCGTCTCGCCTCGCGCCGCTGGCGGCACTGACGATGCGGACGCGCGAGGCGACGAGCGACACCGGCGATCGAGTGACGATCGGCGAGACGACCACGGCGGCGCTGGGGGCGGCGGACGTGCTGATCCCGGGGCCGATGGTCGCCGAGTGGGCACTGCCCGAGCAGGCCCGACGCTTCTCGGCCTCGCTTGAACTGCCCGAGTCGTGCCGACGCTGGGGCGATCCGACGGTGGTGATCGAACTCGTCGCAGGTGGTGGACCGGCCCGGGAACTGTTCCGCGAGCGACTGACTGGCGACCGCGCCCAGGCCGAGGTGAACGTCGCCCTGGACTCGGCCAAGGCAGCGGCGAGCACGCTTCGCATCCGGGTGGAGGCGGGGGACACCGGGGCGATTCAGGATCGCGTGCTGATCCGCCAGGGCGTGGTGCTGTGCGAGCCGCGGCGTCCGTGAGGCGCTTGTCTCAGCCCCGGACCTGAAACAACGCATCGACGGGGCGGCCTGCGAATCGCCGACTTCCCGCTTCCCAATCCATCTCCGGCGTGGCATACTGCGCACCGCCGCAATGTCGCGGGCGGGCGGGCGTTGTACCGATGGATCAACGACGACCGGCCTCGCATGACGCGGGGTGGCGGTCGCCCGAATGGCGGTTCGCCGCGCGGAGATGCCCAGATGCCCATGCAACCCGCTGCCAACAAGCCCGCCCTGGCCAGAGCCGTTGAGAATGGCGATCGGCTGACCGCATCGCTCACGCCGATCAAGCGCGCGGCGTTCGGGGCGGCGCAGGCCCGGCACCTGTTGTGGCGGGCGGGGTTTGGCGGCACGCCGCAACAGATTGAACTGCTCGCGTCGTGGGGCCCGGAGCGGGCGGTCGACTACCTGTTGAACATCGACAAGGTCGAGGAAGAGCCGACGAGCGCGGATCTGTTTGACAAGAACATCATGCGCCCGCAGACGGATGAGGAGCGCAAGGCCCAGCAGGCGGCGGCCCGGGCGCAGGACGAGGACTCGCTCGCGAAGATTCGGCTGATGCGCCAACAGCGCGAGCAGCAGGATCGGCGTCAGATCAGCGAGATGCAGAAGTGGTGGCTGCGGAAGATGATTCAGACGGCCCGCCCGCTTCAGGAGAAGATGACGCTCTTCTTCCACGGGCACTTCGCGACCAACTATCGCACGATCGAGAACAGTTACCACATGTACCTGCAGAACGAACTGTTCCGCAAGCACAGCGTGGGGAACGTGGGCAACCTGCTGTTCCAGATCATCCGCGACCCGGCGATGATCGCGTATCTGGACAACAACGACTCGCGCAAGGGCAAGGCGAACGAGAACCTCGCGCGCGAGTTGATGGAGTTGTTCAGCCTCGGCATCGGGAACTACACGGAGAAGGACATCAAGGAGGGCGCGCGGGCGCTCACCGGATACACGTTCAACGACGACGAGTTCACCTTCCAGAAAAACAACCACGACGCCAACGCCAAGACGATTCTGGGCAAGACCGGCGGGCTCGACGGCGACGATTTCGTCACCGTGATCCTGCAGCAGCCCGCGTGCCCGCGGTTTTTCGCACGGAAGTTGTACGCGTACTTCGTCGCCGAACTGCCGCCCGCGGAGCGCACGGATGACAACGACCTTGACCCGGCTCAGCGGACGGTGATTCGTTCGCTGGCGCAGACACTGGCTTCGAACCGGTATGAACTCAAGCCGATGCTTCGCCGGATGTTCCTCAGCGAGCACTTCTACCACCCGCGGATCATGGGCGAGCAGATCAAGTCGCCGGTGCAGCTCGTGGTCGGCGCGATCCGTTCGCTCAATACGCCGGCCCGCGATCTGGGGCTGCTCAATGATGCGCTGGACCTGATGGGACAGAACATCATGTATCCGCCCAGCGTCAAGGGCTGGGACGGCGGTCGTTCATGGATCAACACCAGCACGGTGTTTGTGCGTCAGAACATGATGGCGTATCTGCTGACGGGCAAAAAGCCGCAGGGGTATGACGCGACGGCGGACACGCTGAAGTTTGACGCGATGCCGCTGCTGGATGAACTGCGCCGGAGCAACCCGGGCGCGGAGACCGACCCGGGCGCGGTGGTGGACGCACTGCTGCGGCTGACGCTGGGCGGCACGCCGACGCACGCGAGAGAGACGCTGCTTGGCTATCTGAAAGGTCGCGGCACGATCAGCAACGAGCATCTCGTCGGGTTGCTGCTGCTGATCACGGCGATGCCGGAGTATCAACTGTGTTGAGGAAGTCAGCGCCCATCAACTCGCGCCTTGATGCCGCGTGGCTTGATGCCTTCTTCTCAGCGGACAACGGGAACAAGACAGATTCGGATGCGAAGATGGCATGAGGCAAGCGGCATCAAGGCATCGAGTGCTGGAATCGGATTGTGTCAGCGATTCGGATCAATGGTTCGGGGAAACACCATGACAGACAACGCCAACGCCTATTCACGCCGCCTGTTCCTGCAGACGGGCATCACGCTCGCGTCGGCCGCGGCCACGATTCCGGCGTTTCTCAACGCGTCGGCATTCGCGATGAGCCGACGCATGCTCGAGGCGGGCGTCTCGTCCCTGCCGGGCGTGCCTGATGAGCGCATCCTCGTCGTCATCCAACTCAGCGGCGGCAATGACGGGCTCAACACGGTCATTCCCTTTGGCATCGATCAGTATTCCAAGGCCCGCACGAGCATCGCGGTGCAGCGCGATCAGGTGCTGCGCCTCAGCGGCCCCAACGCCGACGGTGTCGGACTGCACCCGCAGATGAAGGCGATGAAGGCGATGTTCGATGAAGGGCTCGCGGCGGTCGTGCAGGGTGTGGGTTATCCCAACCCCAACCGCTCGCACTTCAAGTCAATGGATATCTGGCACACCGCCGACCTGACCGCCACCGGCGACGGCTGGCTCGGTCGCTACTTCGACGCCGAGTGCTGCGGCTATGGCAAGGGTGAATCGGGCACCGCGCCCAAGGCCGCGGATGACAAGGCGGCGGCGAGCGAGAACACGCAGCCGGGGATCGCGATCGGGCGCACCGCGCCGTTGGCGATGCAGGGGCGGCGGATCAAGCCGATCGCGTTTGAGTCGGCGGAACTCTTCCGCTGGACCGGCGAGGACATTCACGAGTCACTGAAGAAGCCGTATCAGGAGATCGCCGAGCGCGGCGACTCGGACACGTCGCGCAAGGACTCCAACGCGGCGTTCCTGATGCGCACGAGTCTCGACGCGCAGGTGAGCAGTTCGCTGATCCGCAAGGCGGTGAAGACCAAGCCGCAAGTGACGTTCCCGGGGACGGATCTGGGGCGCCAGTTGTCGATGGTGTCGAGCATGATCCAGGCGGGGCTGAAGACAAAGGTGTACTACGTCAACCTCGGCGGATTCGACACGCACGCGGGACAGGGTGGCGCACAGGGGCGGCACGGGCAACTGCTCAGCCAGTTGTCAGAGGCGGTGAGCGCGTTCTATCGCGAACTCAAGGCCCAGGGCAACGACATCCGCGTGATGACGATGTGCTTCAGCGAGTTCGGGCGGCGCGTGGCGCAGAACGCCAGCGGCGGCACCGACCACGGCACCGCCGCGCCGCTGTTCTTGTTCGGGCCGATGTGCCGGGCGGGCGTGATCGGCGACCATCCGTCACTGACGGACCTGGACGACGGCGACCTGAAGTTCAAGATTGACTTCCGCAGCGTGTACGCGGGCGTGCTGGAGCACTGGCTGAAGGCCGACTCGAAGGTGGTGCTGGAGGGGATGTACAGGCCGCTGGGAGTGGTGAAGGGGTAAAGGCCGCGTTCAAGTGTCCATCGGGGCCGAGAACACCTTTGCAATCATCTGCTTCAACGTTGGCTCGTTTCTGCCGTCATAGTCCTGCACGCGAGGACGCGCAAGCACCATTGTCTTTGGTACCGCGCCAAGCAGCCACAATCTCATTCCTCTGCTGGCGGAATCTCCAATCAGCGCGGACGCCCTCTCTATTGGCACATAGGGATGCATCGCCCGTCGAACGCCCACACCGACGAACGGCGTCAGTTTGTCAACGTGATGCCTTGCGACAAAGTGGGTGATGCTGTCATAACTGCTCCTGCCTCTTGGATGATTTGACGAACTCGCGAAAAGCGATCGGCACACCACGCAGCGGTTGCCATCCGTCTTCCAGCCTTTCACACAGACCGTGGCAACCGTCTTTCGAGGAATCCATTCGAAGTACGTCCGTCGACAGCGTGCTGGCATCTTCATCTCTCGCCATTCGGTCGACGCTTGCTCCGCTCGCGTTAGCAATTTGAGGAACCGATCAGAAACAGCAAGGGGATCGTAGTCAAGTCCTTCGCGCCCGTGCTTCCACCACAGGCTGCAGACGTCACCCTCACCCGCATACTCCATGGTGATCGGTTCAGTCGTGCGTTCACCACGCGGCGTGCGACAACTTGGACACCATCCCTTCGAGAACAACTCGCGCCCGTCGCCCGCGGGATGAACAGAGCCATCGCCAATGAGCAGTGCGCCATTCGCAACAAGATACTTCGCGTCCCATGACTGAGGAGGCTGCAGCGGCCAGAGCGAGAGAGCAGCCTCGCCATCACCCGTCGCGCTGCAGATCACCGTACTCAACTGATCAAGGGCGTCGTCGAGCGTCGCGCCTGTTGCGACGAGCTTCGGACGCTTGGCCACCCACACACGGAACCCCCGTGGTTCCTTCGACCATTTGCAGCGATAGGAGTTTCCTTCGGCCACGTTGTGTCACTCAAATATGCACATAAACCCGTCGCAGGCGATGCCCGATGATCTTTTCTATTGATTCGATGAACTCTTGACGAAGCTCGCCCCACTTCCAGAACTCGATCGCGAAGTACCCAATACCCATCGGATTCGGGCCATCCCAATCGATGACCGGTTGAACGCCATCACACTTGGGGCAAACAAATGCAGCATTATCATCGCCAGCGTGCCAGTGGCACGCAGCATCGATGTAATCGTCGCCAGCGAGAAACGTCTGCTGGCAAGCGGGGCAAGTGAGAGAGATATCCATTTCGCAGACAGGGAAGATTGATCTGGTCGCGTAAAATGCCACACCGTTTGTCGAGAAGGGCATGGGCACCGCCCATTCCGGAGCGTCGGGCACAATAGCAGAGGCAACTTCCAGACCCGTCGCGTGCCCGCCATCTGCGGCGAGGCCGCACTCCGATATCTCCTGCACGATGATCCTTCGCCGCACAAGATCATCGCGAACCGCGACCGCAAAGCGCTCGGCATCATCTGCTTTACAATACGGATGCACCAAGACTTGTGCTGAATCACCCATGATGATTCTCCGAGGCATCGACGGTGGCACGACTCGCCATCAGTCGTACAACTTCCACATCTTTGTGTCTGAGAGCGTCCGCGGCAATGCCGCCCGCAGCACCTTCACGATCGGATGCGGATCGACGCAGCCCACCCTCGCTTCGATCACCCAACTGAGGTACTCGTGGGGTCCGCCGTTGAGATCTGGAGGCGGCGATGCGGGATAGAACTTGCAATCAAACTTCTGCTCGATCGAGTAGTAGTTGAGCACAAACGCGAGGCGCTGTATGACGTGCCATGCCAGCGGATGTTTGAGGTCAATCGAAAACTTCGCCCACCAGAACACGTCGCCGAGCTCGCTCATCCCGACAGAGCCGCGAACTCCTGGCAGTTTCTTTAGGAGACGGACGAGCGCCTTGACGCCAGCATGCCGCTTCTTGGCGTCTGCAAGCGTCATGACGGAAATGCCGTTGTCGATGAGTATCTCGGCAAGTTGATCGTGAGACAGTTTGTTGACCTTGGCCACCGCCTTAAACTTTTCAGCCAGACCGCCTGCGATCGAGTAGCGCCCAGAGACTTTGACAACCGATGTGCGTTTCTTGGCCATGCGGGAATGATACCGCAGGCGTCAGATGCGCCGCAACCATCAGTCGGTTACTTTCCCGTCCCCATCCGCGTCTCCAACCGCTCCAGTCTCTCCCGCAGTTCCGCGTTGTCCTTCTCCAATCGCTGGATTTTCTCGTCGCGGGCCTGGAGTTGCGTGTCCTTCTCGGCCCATCAGCGCGCGGGCCCTATGAGATCGAAGAGATTGCCGTACAGGTCTTGAAAGACCGCGACGGTGCCGTACTCGTGCGTCTGCGGCTCGCGTACAAACACCGCGCCGCGGGATTTCAGAGCGGCATAGTCGCGCCCAAAGTCGTCGGTGTGCAGGAAGATGAAGACGCGGCCGCCGGTCTGGCTGCCGACGCTCGCGAGTTGCCGCTCCCCCACCGCTCGCGCGAGCAGCACACTCGGGCCGCCGTCGCCCGGCGACACGCGGACCCATCGCTTGCCGCCCTCACGCGGCGAGTCTTCGACGAGTTGCCAGCCGAGGACGCGTGTGTAGAACGCGATTGCTTCGTCGTAGTCGCGAACCGTGAGCGTGAAGTGGGTGACGTGCATGAAGCGGCGGCCTTGTGCTGGTATTCTCGTGGACTGCCAAGTGCTGAGGAGCAACCCGATGAACAACGGCGTCACGATACAAGGTTCGTTGCTGGCTCGCGGCTGGAGTTGGTCACATGAGCGCGCGGCCGCGCGGGCCCATTTTTCGGCGGCGTTGGTGGCACTGACGACAATGGCGCTTCTTCTCTGCGGATGTGCGAGCGGGGTCACGAGGGGGAGCCCTGGGGGCGTTGACTATGTCTACTGCCTGCTCAAGACCGGGCCCGAAAGCGCGAACAAGACCAAGGATGAGCGGCAGACGATCTTCGCCGGGCACATGTCCAACATGAAGCGACTCTCCGATGAGGGGCACCTCATCATCGCCGGGCCATTCAGCGAGCCGCGCGACAAGACTTGGCGCGGCATCTTCCTTTTCAACGTCGAGACGGTCGAAAAAGCCAAGGAACTCGTCGCGACCGACCCCGGCGTCGTCGCCGGCGTGTTCACTCCAGAACTTCGCGCGTGCCGTGGCCGACCCGGGCTCCAAACAGTCCCAGCCCTTGAGAAGAAGCTGCTCGCCGAAAACGAGTCCAAAGGCACGCCCGCGCCCAAGCCCGGCGAGCCGCCGCCAAACATCCGCGCGTACGTGATGCTCACGACTTCGGACATCGACGGCACCCGCAAGGCCGTTCACGCCTCATCACTCGCTCAATCGATTGTCTGGAGCGTCAACTTCGTCAATGACCGCGGCGGCGTCCTCGTCCTCGACGCTGAGAAAGTCGCCGACGTGCAGGCCGCCCTCGGTGAGCGCGTCATCTCCAAGTACGACATCGGCCTTGATGGCTGGTGGTCGACCGAGTCGCTCACACAACTGCGGCGGGGATAGCAGCAACGCACGCTTCGATCGACTTGCAGATATCGTCGCCTCGGTGCAGCATCCACAATCACGTCGCGACCGAAACGCTCCTCACATGAAGCCCACCGCCGCCATCGTTGCTCTCTCGCTCACTTCAGTCGCCCTGTTCGCGGGCTGCGCGGCACCGCATGCGCCATATGTCGCCCCATCGGGCTCGGACGCCTCACGGCCACAACCCGACGCGCCGCGCATCACCGCCGAGGACATCGATCGGCTGGTCGGCCGGCCGTGGATCGGGACGCTGACCTACCTGGACTACACGAGCAAGAAGCAGACGACGATCGATTCGTCGATCACCGTGACACGCAAAGCCGCCACGTCGGCCACGTGGACTGTCGGCGTTGGCTATTCCAAAGAGCCGCACGCCGACTCGAGCGAAGACGTCTCCCTCAGTGCCGACGGCACTCGCTTCGGCGATGAAGTCATCGTCGCTCGCACGACGCTGCCCGACGGCGTGGTTTTCATCACCGAGTGCGATGGCGAGGACGACAACCGCCCCGCCCGATTCCGCTTTGAGCACACGATCACCGCGAGCGAGTATTCACGCCGAAAACTCGTGAAGTTCAACGGCACCGGCGAGTTCTTCGAGCGCCACATCTACCGCTGGCGGCGGTGATGCTCGGTCCGGCCCGGGTCGCTCCAACCCCCTTCGACTTTCCTACACTGAACCCTCCGGCGGGCCACCCGCCGACAGGTTGCCGCTCCCCCAGGATTCATTCCGATGCCCAGTTCTCCGATTACCGCCGACACCCCCATCAATCCGAACCTCTCCGGTCCGGTCCTCACCAAGCGCATCCCCTGCTGGCCCTACGCCGACCCCAAGGGTCGCCACATCGTCGGCTATGACGAGTACATCGCCACCGGCGGCTATGTCGGCCTGCGCAAAGCCCTGTCGATGAAGCCCGACGCGGTCACCGAAGAGGTCAAGAAGTCCACCCTTCGCGGGCGCGGCGGCGCGGGCTTCCCGTGCGGGCTCAAGTGGACCTTCCTCCCCAAGGTGACGGTCGATGAGAACGGTCGCGAGAGCGATCCGGGCCAGCGCTATCTCGCCGTCAACGCCGACGAGTCTGAGCCGGGCACGTTTAAAGATCGCCTGCTGATGGACTATGACCCCCATCAGATGCTCGAAGGCATCGCGATCGCGTGCTACGCCTGCCGCATCCGCACCGCGTACATCTTCATCCGCGGCGAGTATCACCATCAGGCCAAAGTCCTCGAGAACGCGCTGAAGGAGGCGTACGCCAAGGGCGTCTTCGGCGGCAATGGCCTGCTCGGCGGCACCCAGACCGCCAAGGGCGAGCCCTTCGTCGTCAACTGCTACGTCCATCGCGGGGCGGGCGCGTACATCTGCGGCGAAGAAACCGGCCTGCTCGAAGCCATCGAAGGCAAGCGCGGCTGGCCGCGCATCAAGCCGCCATTCCCCGCCATCAAGGGGCTCTTCGGCAAGCCGACGATCATCAACAACGTTGAGACGCTGTGCCACCTGCCGTCGATCCTCGAGAACGGCGCGGAGTGGTTCATGAAGCAGGGCGTGCAGAGCGCCTTCCAAGGCGCACCGCCGTCGCTGGGCACCAAACTCATGGGCGTCAGCGGCCACGTCAACCGCCCCGATGTCTTCGAACTCGAACTGGGCATCAAGCTCAGCACGCTGATCGAGCATCCCAAACTCTGCGGCGGCATGCGCAACGGGAAGAAGTTCAAGGGCGCGATCGCCGGCGGCATCTCCATGGGCGTCCTCGGACCGGACCAGTACGACGCCGAACTCGACTTTGATATTGGCCGCAAGTACAACGTGCTGGGCCTTGGCACCGCGTGCCCGACGGTGTTCGACGAGGACACCGACATGGTGGCCGTCGCCCGCAACATCGCGCGGTTCTTCAAGCACGAGTCGTGCGGCCAGTGTACGCCGTGCCGCGAGGGGTCGGGGTGGCTGTATCAGTTGCTGACGCGCGTCGAAGAGGGTCAGGCGCGGACGAAGGATCTGGATCTGGCGCTGGAGATCGCGACGAGCATGGGCTCGATGCCCGGCACGACGATCTGCGGCCTGGCCGACGGCAACAACTGGGCCGTGCGGACGATCATGAACAAGTACCGCGACGAGTTCGAGAAGCGGGTGAAGCCGACGTATGTGCCGGTGAAGATGACGGTGGGTGCAGCAGCAAGGGGATAACCCACGATCGCCCCACGAACGCGATGATGTTTCCAAGCCCGACCCCGTCGGGCTTTTTCATTGCCGTCGGCTCTCTTTTCTTGAGACGTCCTGAAACCCCCGCAGACTGGGCGGTAAACATATCTGATACGGATCGCCGTCCCAAAGGAGGCGTCTCAGAGTGGCCGAACCTCCGGGGCGGGCCGCTGAGCCCATGAAAACAGGCGATTTTCGGCCCGGCTCGGAGATCCGGGCCACCGAAGGCACGCCTGAGATTGACCGGTGATCCGCATGAGTTTCGTGCGTCGCGTCACGATCATGACTCGCTCGCGGGCGCGATGCGCGAGGCTCTCGGTTCAATCATCCAGCCCGCCCATCACTTCGTGTTCTTTCGCCCCGCGTCGAGCATCTTGGCGGCGTCTTCGGGAGTGATCGATCCCTCGGCGACGTACGCCGCGATCTCGCGCCGCGATTGCTCGAACTCCTTGATGCGGGTGTTGCGATTGAACGCGCTGGAGATCATCCCGATGATGGCGATGCACATGCCGCCGCCGACGGCGATGATCGCAACGACCTGGCCGCCGTCAAGGCTCTCGAAGGCCGCGAGTGTGGTGAGCATGGTCGGTCTCCCGTGTGATGCCGATCTTCTTCACTGTCTCTCAGTCAGCGATCATGGCGTCCCGCGTTGAGCAGGCGTTCGCCCTGCTCAGGCGTCATTGAACCCTCGGCGATGAACGCGGCGATCTCGCGCCGCGTCCGCTCGCGGGCAGAGGTCTTCACGACGCCGGCGACCGTGCGAATGAGCACGATGAGGACAATGAACCCGCCGATCCCGATGAGCGGGAAGTAGTCGCGCATCAGCGCGTCGAAAGCCGCGTGTGACATGTTCGTTCCCCTGACTGGTGTCCGCAAACCGACTGATGCCGAGCCCCGATTCGCCAATGTGCCGCGGCATTCGCCTACGACGGGTCGTGGTGTGGTGACCTGCGCCGTGATTGGGAAAGCCAGCAACGGCGTTTCACCGACCACGAAAGTGTACCGGGGGATGCAAGCCTGATCCGACCATTGGGCGAACGACGAGGACGCCGCTGGAGCTTTGGGCCGCAGGCAGAGTCACGGCTTGGGCCGCACCAGCACCTGATGTCCGAGTTCAAGCCGCCCGACTTTGAGCGCGGTGCGACGCGAGGCGTCGTTGATGTGGTGGATCCATCCGATGATGCAGCCCTGGTCCGTGCCGAGGCCAAGCGACGCGAGCAGGTCGACATACGCGCGTTGCATCGGGGCGGCGAGCCCTTGGCCGCGGAAGGGCGCGTAGATGAACTCCTCGGCAGTTTGCACGCCGCCGAGCCCAAGGACGTGTCGATCGGCGCGAGCGGCCATGACGCCGCCGACCTGCCAGCCGTGCGGACCTTCAAACTCCGCGAGCGCGAGCAGGCCCGACGCGAGGAACTCCTCCATGTCGGCGCGGGTTTCCAGACGCACAAAGTCAGAGAGGTGCGGGGCCGCCTCCATCCATGTGAGATACTCGCGCGCGTACTCGTCATAAAACCCCAGATCACGAGGGACGGTCATCCGCACACGCTCGCGCCCTGGCGGCGGGGGCAGATCGACCACGCGATCGATCGGCATCGCAAACAGCGCCTTGCCCACTTTCACGCCAGACTCTGCCGCGCTGGTTTCGTAGTGCGGCTGCCATGGCGCATCGTTCCACCAGAGCAGACGCACCTTGTCGTCGTGCTCCCCGGGGACTGCGGCGAGTGCCGTGTCGGCAAGCGTGCGTAACTCGGCGTTGGAGTTGGGGAGAAAGCCCATCGCGATGATCTCGACCAGCGGCATCGCGCCATGGCGCTGGGCCTCCGCCCGGCACGCGAGCGCCTCGCCCATCGGCGTGTGGACGATGAACGCCTCGGATCGCCCGTCGCGCGGCGAGAGGTGTCGATCGATCCATGTGCGCAGGTGTCGTTCGAGTCGCTCTGCCCCAAGCCACTCGCGGATGACGCGCGGCGTTCGAAGCACCTCAGCGCGCAAGAACGCGCGCCGTTGATCGTCGGAAAGGGCCGCCGAGGCGGCCACGGGTTTTCGATCGGTGTCTTGGGCCTCGGAACGATCGTGGTTCATGGCCCGCAAGCGTTCGCAGGGAACTGGGCGGGGTCAATGGTGTTTGCGTACCAACCCTGAAACTCGCTCTGCCAACTTGCGCACTTCGCCGGGACCTTGAATCGAAACCAAGGGACCGGGTCCAGAAATGATCGGCGGCCAGACGGTGTGGTACGACCGATTGCCGAGACCCGCTTGGATTGCCCCAACGATGATATCGCAGCAGTTGCAGCGCCAGAGCGAATAGATGCGGTTCGTGCGTCGGAACTCGCGCCACCATCCGGCAATTCTGACTTCATCAAGGACACCCGGAGGGATCAGAATGGTCCGATCCGGCGAGCGACCAATTCCCTCCGGCGCGGGAACAACGTCATCACAGAGCCTTGCCCGTGTTGTCGCCGAGCAGATCGGCCACTTTGATTTACTCGGCCACCACGAGATGTAGGAACCACCTGCCGCGAGGCTTGCGTGGCCGGGTCCGCCGCGAATTCCAGAGTGAGGGTCAATGTGAACGTCAAAGTCCCAGACGTAGACCGTGGCCATTCTCCACCCCGCATGTCAGTCGCTTTCTCTGCGACTACACCCAGAGAGAGACACTCACGCTGAGAATGTGCGCGGCGGGCATCACGTCGTGGGTCGCGGTCTTTGACTTCGCGCGGCAGCTCAGCTTACCGCCTCCGCCGATTCGCCACCGCTCCGAGGGCCAGCACCAGCAGCGACGCGGGCGCGGGGACATCGCTCGGCGTGTCGGGCGTGGGCGAACCGCCGCCGCCACCGCCGCCGCCGGTCGACGGCGTGGAGTTGTTGCCCAGACTCGGGGCGTAGGTGTCGGGAAGGCCACGGCCGTTGTCGCTCACGAGAGCACCGAAGCCGGTGAAGGTGCCGGAGAAGTTCGAGCCGCCGCCGCCGCCCGAGCCGAGCGGCATCGAACGGATGACGACGTTGTCGAGGCCCCAGGCCTGGCCGTCGTCGCTCTGAAGGTTTTTGCCGTAGAACTCGATCTCGACGTTGTCGCCGGTGGGCTTGAACGAGAGTTTGATGGTGTAGACGGCGTCCATCGGTTCGCCGTTCCACGCATAACCCAACGTGTTGAGTTCCGTCGCGGCGGTGCCGGCCGGGTAGTCGCCCTTGCCCAGTGGCGCGGGATACGCCTGGCGTTCCTCGCGACCAGATCCGACGGCGGCGAAGTTGGTGACGAAGAGTTCCTGCGTGACACCGACGCCGCCATTGACACGGACGCCCCATGCGTCTTGGACGCCGTTGTTGCCGCCGTTGCCGTCCCACGCGTTGATCGCGAAGACATCGAACTCGACTTCGATCGTGCCCTCAAGCGGGACGTTCTGCACGGCAAGTTTCGCGCCGCCGTTGGAGAGTTCGCCAAGGAACTTGCGACCCGTCGGCGTCGTGCTCAGCGGCGCGCGCGTGTCGTCGGCCAGCCGCCACTCGGGAATCTGCTCGGGCGTGTCGATCTCATCGAACGTGCCTTTGTAGATCACACGCCCGCGGCTCTTGGGGGTGTCGGTGCCTTCATCGGCCGCGGACATGCTCGCCGAGTCGTCGGCGCGCGATGCCGCCGGCTTGGGCTTCTCGCTGCGCGGCACGACGGTGTCGATGTCACTCGAACGCCAAGTGTCGGCACTCACAAAGGTGGAGAGCGGCGCAAGGTCGGCACCGGTGCTCATCGCGAGGCGCGGTGCGGAGGTATCAAGCGCCCCGCCGCCACCGGAGCCCAGCATCATGATGCGGGTGATCTCGGCGAAGCCGCGGCGTGGCGCGGGCGCGGGATTGATGATCTCGCCCAGACGCGGCGTCACGAGGCCACTGTCATCGTCGGCGACGCGGACGAACGCATCGCTGAGCGCGTGATCACCGACACCGGCGATCGCCGATCCGGCGATGGTACTCATCGCCATCGCGAGTGCGCCGAAGAGTTTGGTCCGCTCGTCCGACCGCTTTGAGATGCTGTTGCGAGAAGCAACAACGCGGCCGAACAAGTCCGTGTGACGCCCCCAGAGCCGATGGATGGCTCCTGCACACATATACGCCGTTCCTTCCGTAAACCGGCCCTCTGTCTGTCAGCCGCCTGGTCTCTCGACCCTCCTTGGAGACGGCACGATGTCAGAGTTCACTAGGCCATGCGCACAGAGAAACGCAAGTGTTCCACTTTCGTGACGCGGTTCTTGTGCGCGATCGCCATGTGATAAACGGAACCGCCTTCGCAGACTCACGCGAGACCGCGGCGCGAGGTCCCGAAACATGTTCATGAAGTTGGGTGGGGCGACAGGAGATGGGAACGTTCGCGGCGGTCGGGATGAACCGCGTGAACGGCGCTCGCCCCACGCGCGAAAAAAAACGACGGGCCCGGACTGAAACAATCCGAACCCGCCGGTGGTGTAGAACTGGCTTCACTCATCGGTCAGAGGGCACCGAAGAGTCCACAACTCACAAAGGAGCGGGGTGCCAGAGCACCTTGCGCATCCTGCGCGAGTGTGTCCGAGCGATCCGCTGCACGCCGCAGAATGACCCGCGACGAGCATCGCGAAATGCTCGACTGCTGAAACATGCCACAGAAATTTGGAACTGCCACCTGCGGCGCAAAAGAATCGTCCGACGGCATGTGTTTCGCTTTCAGAGCCGAAATCTGGGCGGTCTGGAACCCAATCACATTCCATACGACGCTTCTCTTCTGCGCAAGAGCGTCTGAAAAGCCCGCAAAATCACCCCAAACCGTCCTAGAGTTGCGCCAGCGCACCCGTCGGTGAGCGGAGACACCGCCACCCCGACCTCTGGTGCGACCCACACGCACGACGGCCCGCGACGGCCGCTCTCTGCATTCCCATCTTCATCCTTTCCGAGGAGACCGCGTCATGGCGTTCACTTCCGCGACCCCCACCACCGATATCCGCTCGATTCTTGGCGCAGAAGCCGACCCGCTGCTCCGCTATGAGGCCAAGAGCGTGCCCAAGAGCGCGTTGCAACTGCCGGGGCCGGACTTTGTGGACCGCGTCTTCTCCAACACCGACCGCCCGCTGGCCGTGAAGCGGAACTATCAGAACATCCTGAACACCGGTCGCTTGGCGGGCACGGGATATGTGTCGATCCTGCCGGTCGACCAGGGCATCGAGCACTCGGGCGGCGCATCGTTCGCACCCAACCCCGCGTACTTCGACCCCGAGAACATCGTCAAACTCGCGATCGAGGGCGGCTGCAACGCCGTCGCCTCGACCTTCGGCGTGCTCGGCTCGGTGGCGGGCAAGTATGCTCACAAGATTCCGTTCCTCGTGAAGTTCAACCACAACGAGATTCTGTCGTATCCCAACACGTTCGATCAGACGCTCTACGGCAGCATCCGCCGCGCGTATGACATGGGCGCGGTGGCGGTCGGCGCGACGGTCTACTTCGGCTCGCCCGAGTCGCGTCGCCAGATGGAAGAAGTGGCGGCGATGTTCGAAGAGGCGCACTCGCTGGGCATGGTGACGGTGCTCTGGTGCTATCTGCGTTCCAACGCCTTCAAGGTCAAGGGCGAAGACGGCAAGAGCGTGGACTATCACACGAGCGCCGACCTCACCGGCCAGGCCAATCACCTCGGCTGCACCATCCACGCCGACATCATCAAGCAGAAGCTGCCCACCAACAACGGCGGGTACGCCGCGCTCAACGCGGGCAACTCCGCGTACGGCAAGTGGGACAAGCGTGTGTACACCGCGCTCTCCAACAGCGATGAGAAGGGCCACCCGGCCGCAGGCGTCGCGACCGCGATCGACCTCACCCGTTATCAGGTGCTCAACTGCTTCGGCGGCCGCTGCGGCCTGATCAACTCGGGCGGCGAGAGCAAGGGCGAAAGCGACACCGCGGATGCAGTCAAGACCGCCGTCATCAACAAGCGTGCCGGCGGCATGGGCCTGATCTCGGGCCGCAAGGCCTTCCAGCGCCCGATGGGCGACGGCGTGAAGCTGCTCAACGCGATCCAGGATGTCTACCTCGATAAGAGCGTGACGATCGCGTAATCGCACGCGACGGCAACGCGCGATCAACCAAACGCTCGCGGAGCTCCGCGGGCGTTTTTGTTGGGCCAGCGCGGGAAGATTCACGATCGCGATGCTGTCCGACGAACGCAACCTAGAATCCCATTCAATCGGAACAGGGCTGCACGCCTCGCTTCCGATCTCTGATGGCGAATTCCAGCGACAACACCGCAGGGACGGGCGGGCCGTCAACCGCATCGCCGATCGGCGAACTGCTGCGCATCGCCGCGCCCACGGTGGCGACGATGACGTCGTACACGCTGATGACCTTCGTCGACAAGTGGCTGGTATCGCATCTGGGCGCGGTGTACGTCGGCGCGCAGGGCAACGGCGGGCTCGCCGCGTGGGTGCCGCAGTCCATCGCGATGGGCACCATTCAGATCGTCAACACCTATGTCAGCCAGAACAACGGCGCGGGGCGGCCTGATCGCGGCCCGGCGTACGCGTGGAACGGCGTGTGGCTCTCGCTGCTCTGGGGCATCGCGCTCATCCCCTACGCGCTGTTCGCCATGCCGACGCTCTTCGCGGCCGCGGGCGTGGACGCGGCCCAGGCAAGCCTCGCCGTCGAATACGGGCGCGTGCTCGTGCTCGGCGCGGGCATCAACATCGCGACCCGCGCGATCTCGCAGTTCTTCTACGGCATGCAGCGGGCGGGTATCGTCACGATCGCCGGCGTCGTCGCCAACATCGTCAATCTCGTTCTCTCCGCCGTGCTGGTCTTCGGCAACGGCCCGGTGCCCGAAGGCCTCGGCCCCATCGGCGCGCTGGTGCGCTGGTCCGGCGAAGTGTTCAACATCGCGCCGATGGGCATCGTCGGCTCGGCCCTCGGCACCGTCATCGCGACCTGCGTCGAGTTCATGATCCCCATGGCCTTGTTTCTTGGCGCGAAGATGAACGCCAAGTACGCGACGCGGGCGGCGTGGCGCTGGTCTTGGCCGCATGTGAAGGACATCGTGCGCACGGGATGGCCCGGCGGGCTGATGATGGGCAACGAGATGGTGTGCTGGGGTTTCTTCATGGTGTATCTGGTCAGCGGGTTTGGCCCGCAGCACGCCAGCGCCGGATGGATCGCCCACCAGTACATGTCGATGTCGTTCATGCCCGCCGTCGGCATCTCCATCGCCGCCAGTTCGATTGTCGGCAAGTACATGGGCGCGGGGCTGCCGCTGGTCGCACGCCAACGTGCGTGGCTCGCGGTGCGACTGGGCGTGATCTACATGGGCACGTGCGGCGTGCTGTTCGTCGTGTTCCGCACGCCGCTCTCGGACTTCTTCATTGCTCAGGGCACGTCGCCCGAGGACCGCGCGGAACTCATCCGTCTCGCGGGGCACATGCTCATCGCGGCGGCGGCGTTTCAGATATTCGATGCGGGCGCGATGGTGCTGACGGGCGCCCTGCGTGGAGCGGGCGACACGTTCTTCCCCGGCGCGGTGACGATCGTCGCCTCGTGGAGCGTGATCGTCGGCGGGGGCCTCGCGATCACGCACTTCTTCCCTGAACTCAAGTCGATCGGCGCGTGGATCGCCGCCGCCCTCTACATCTTTGTGCTGTGCTTCGCGCTTGTGATTCGGTTCGTCGGCGGCAAGTGGATGGAGATCAAACTGCTCAAGGAGTCGTCGACCACGGCGTCGACCGACGACGCCACGCTCGTCCGCTGCGGCCAGTGCGGCATCGACATCGCCGAGCAAGCCGGGCGCGAGTGCCCCGAGTGCGGCAGCATGGTCGGGGTACTCGGGCCGCAGAAGTAGTTGTGTCGCCAGCCGAGCGCGCGGCGACGTCGAGCACCGGCATCCCGTAAACTCTCCGCATGTTCCGCGGCGTATCGCTCGCCAACAAATGCCTGTTGCTCTTCGGCGGCGCGGTGGTGCTCATCGTCGTCGCCGCGTTGACCGCGCCGTGGTTCCGCATGAACGCGCTCGTCGATCAGGCCCAGCACGATCTGTCGCGGCAGATGCTCAGTTCGTGGATCGCCGCTGAAGAACAGGTTCGTGAGGCCCGCGCGGAGGCCGACGGCACCAGCACGCTCGATCTGACGCGCGGCAGATCGCGGCCCGGCCCGAGCCTGCTCCCCGAACCCAAGCCGCAGCCGATCACAACTCCGGTCGAGTTCGCCGGTGTGCTCGCGCGCCGGATCGCGATCGACCAGGTTCGCCGCGAGACCACCGACGATCGATTCCTCAGCCGCGCCCTCGCGGAGTTCGCTGAAAATCCGGCGAGCAGCGAATGGGCCGAGGCCCGCTGGCGCGGCACGAGTCGCGAGTATCGCTACGCCAAGGTCGAGCGCGCCGGTGACGCCGCCTCACCGCGACTCGCCGCCATCATCGTGCTGGAACGTCGCAGCGTGCAGGCGACCAACCTGCTGCTCGTGAACTCCGCGTATCTGGCGGCGGCGGCGGTCTTCGTGCTCGGGCTCGCCGTGCTGGTGTTCTATCAGATCACGCACCGCATCATCTTGAGCCCGGTGCGCTCGCTGCGCGAGACCGCCGAACGCGTGCGACAGGGCGACCTGACCATCCGCTCGGACATCACCACCGGCGACGAGTTCGAAGAACTCGCGCAGACGTTCAACATGATGCTGGTGGATCTGGAGGGCGTGCAGACCCAGTTGCGCTCGATCAACGCGGCCCTCGACATGCGGATGAACGAACTGGCGGCGAGCAACACGGCGTTGTTCGAAGCGGCCCGCATGAAGGGTGAGTTCGTGGCGAGCGTGAGCCATGAACTCCGCACGCCGCTCAACTCGATCATCGGATTTTGCGATCTGCTGCTGGAGATCGCGCAGGCCGAGGCCTCCGCTGGCGATGACTCCACGCGCCTGCAGAAGCGCATCCGCTATCTGGAGAACATCCTCAACGCGGCCCGCAATCTGCTGGAGATGATCAACAGTCTGCTCGAGATGGCCAAGATCGAAGCCGGCAAGGTTGATCTGCGGATCGAGAAGGTCGCGATCAAGCCCGCGTGCGAGGCACTCGCCGGGCTCATCTTCCCGCTGGCGGACAAGAAGGGCATCCAGGTCAAACTGGAAATGTCCGACGACCTGCCGCTGGTCGAGACCGACCAGAAGAAACTTCAGCAGATCATCTTCAACTTCCTCTCCAACGCCGTGAAGTTCACACCCGCAGCCAGCGGCGGCGACGCCACCGCCGAGACCGCGTCACGCATCACTCGCGTGCCGGGCGTCGTGCTGCGGGCCGAGAAACTCTCGATGAGCGGGCCCGGCAACCCCGACGAACGCGTGCGCATCAGCGTGATCGACAGCGGCCCCGGCATCCCAGCCGACGAGCAATCAAAGATCTTCGACAAGTTCCACCAGATCAGCGGCGGACACACCCGCGAACACGCCGGCACCGGTCTGGGCCTCGCGATCAGCAAGGAACTCGCGAGCGTGCTTCAAGGCGAGATTCAAGTTGTGAGCGAAATCGGTCGCGGCTCGATGTTCAGCCTCATCCTGCCTCTCGCGTTCGACCCCGAGCGGGCACGCAATCAAGAACGCCCCGGCTCGCTGGCGGCAGCGTTTGCGATGACGCGGGGAAGGTGATCGTACGAAATGAAGTCGCCTCAACAAAGCACTGCGCCTGGCGCAGCGGTACAAGCATGAAGAGCCTTGGAACGGCCCGAATGTCCGGGCCCGCATCACCCCATGTCATCCAACCAGCGCATCACTCGGAAGCGGAATCGACTCGCGCCGCGAGGTCGCGGCTGCGACGATTGCCTTTGCCAACTCGCACCGTCGCCCTGTCAGTGCCGTGCTGAACCAGACGATTCGTCGCCCCGGATGCTTGAAGAAGACACGGTCCCGGTTCAGATCGATGAAGATCATGGACTGACGAAGATCAACGCTTGCGGTCACACGAAGTGACCCAGTGAGCCCACCCCGCAGGACGTCAAGACGCCCCGGAGCGACACGGACATACGACGGCCACCCAATGCCGAAAGCGGCGACGACTCCAATCGCGGTAACAACGAGTCCCAGTCTCTCGTTCGTCACCGGCTCCGGCCAAATCATCGCAGTGCACACTCCACATGCGACGCTCGCCACGACCATCAATGCACCACGCCACACGTGCCGCTCCGGAGTTGCGAAGAGAAGAAAGAAACTCTCGGGTTCATCCAGATGCGGCGGCGGCACCAGCACATGCTTCAATCGCTCGAACCCACCCACCACCTTGATGCGTGCGTTTGCATCTGGAGCATTCGCAAACCGATGGGTTCTGCCGCGTCGTCTCCATCGGCTCGCGATCATCATCGCGAAAAACGCTATGACGAGAACCCAACTCGCGACGGCCGCGCCTCGAGTTCCAAAGACGATCGGAGCGGTCACAAGCGGGAGCGCAACCGTCAAGAAAGGCAACGCAAGCATCGCCAGCTCGCTCCGCGCGATCAGGCGATCCTGCATCACGCCCATCGGCCAATTGTTTCCACCGTCCGTTGAGAGGCTGACGGCTTCAGGCGGCGTCCACCACGGCGACTCCGACTGTTGCGCTGCAGAATCGAGCGATTCGTGAGCCACACTCAAGTTTAGCCTGCACGGCAGAACACATTTCGCTTGTCGACAAGCCGCGCGAACCTCGCCTCACTTCAACTTCTCATCCACCATCCCGTGCAGCGTCTTGAGTTCCTCGGCCTTGCTCCGCGGCATCACCAGTGTCGCATCCGCCGTGTGAACCACAATCAGGTCATCCGCCCCGAGGATCGTCACCGTGTGCCCCGGCGCGCCGCTGACGACCAGGTTGTTCTTGCCTTGCACGACCAGCGATGACCCCGCGCCGCCGGTGCGGTTGCCGCTCGCGTCGGCGGGCAGCGTCTCGCCGTACGCGGGCCACGAGCCGACGTCGAGCCAGTTCACATCCATCTGCACGGTACAGACCGACAGATCTTTGCTCTTGCTCGCGGGCTCCATGATCGCGTAGTCGACGCTGATCTTCGGCAGCGTCGGATAGACGCGCGAGATCACTTCCTGCTGCTTGGCCGTACCCCACGCGTGCTGAATCTGCAGCATTCCCGCGTGGCTTTCGGGCTTGAACTTGCGCAACGCTTCCATCACGGTCGCCGCGCTCCACACGAACATGCCGCTGTTCCAGCCAAAGTGCCCGCTCTCGACGTACGCCTGCGCCCGCGGCAGGTCGGGCTTCTCGACGAATCGCGCGACATGAAACGCGAGGCCTTCAGCCCCGTTGACGCCGCGGATCGGCGTGCCGCGCTCGACGTAACCAAAACCCGTCGCCGGGTACGTCGGCTTGATGCTGAACGTGACGAGGCGCTTGGGGTCTTGCTCCACAAGCCGGAAGCCCAGGTCCATCCGCTGCTGGAAGACTTCCTGCGGCTCGATGATGTGGTCGGCCGTCAACACGCAGAACACGGCCTTGGGGTCGATCTTCTCCAATACCGCCGCCGCAAAGCCCACCGCATTCACGGTGTCGCGCCCCGCGGGCTCGCCCAAAATCTGCTGGTCGCTGAACGCGGGCAGATCGCGACGGATCACGTTGCGATACGCCTCGGCCGTGCAGATGTACCGATGCTCGGGCGGCACCACGCCCTCAAGCCGCTGGGCCGCGATCTCCAGCAGCGAGCGCTGGGCCGCGGCCGCGTGTGCCGCGTCGGCCTTGCCTTTGGGCCCGATGAACTTGATGAGCTGCTTAGGAAGGTCCTTGCGGCTCATGGGCCAGAGTCGGGTGCCGGCGCCGCCGGCCATGATCATCGCGTAGCGCATGACAGAAGATATCGGACACGACGCCGCATGTCTTGCGAACGGTCATGGGAAAGTGGCCGCATCGCTCGCCGCCGCGATCAGCCTTCCGGCGAGTCGATCAACTCCTGCAGGCGTGCCGCCAATGCGGGCGGGAGTCGTTTGGTCCATGTGGCGTCGATCAGCCCGACGCCCAGCATGTCCAGCAGGTGGACCTGATCCTTGCGGCGGAACGCCGTCAGTTTGATCCGCACCAACGCCTCAAGCGTCACGATCCGAAACGTGCCGACGTCCTGCGACTCGGACACATCTGGGTTCGGCCCCGGCTCTCCTTGCCGCACCATCTCTCCGGCGAAGATCACATGCACCGCATCGCGCGGTGAGGCGGCGGCGTGATCCAGAAACAAGTCCAGCCCGGCGGCCCGAGGATACACAAACCCGGCCGCTTCGAGCGCCGCCTTTGCCGCGTCGAAATCCGAACGCCGAATGAGAATGTCCACGTCCTGCGTGTTGCGAACCGCGGCACGATCCACTGTCGCGACCCACGCGGCGACGGCATTTCCGCCGACGACGGCATAGTCCACCTTCGCGCCGCGAAGCGCACCCGCCGCCTTCAGCAATCGCTGGCGCACCAGTTCCACGGCATCCACCATCCGCTGCAGAAGGTCACCCGAGTTGGGAATCGCGGCACACACCCCTGATTGTACGTTGGGCCGACCCGCGATCACGTCGGGGCCTTGCCGACGCTCGCCGCATCCCGCAGCACCCGCTCCATCCCCTCCACCACCCGCGCCATCCGCCCATAGTCCAGCCGATCCGGCGTGTCGTCCGGCGTGTGGTAGCGCGGGTTTCGAAACGGTGCGGTCGTGGTCACCATCGCCGCCGGAATCCCAACATCCCAGAACGACGAATGGTCCGACCACCCCACCCCCGGCAGCCACCACGGCAAGCACGCCCCCTCGCTTGCCAGCGGCGTCTCTTGCCGAAACACCCCCACCGCACGGCGCGTCAGCCCCACCGACGACCAGTTCCCCACAAACGCGATGAAGTTGCCCGTCGACGGATACAACCACCCCAGCGGCGGCGGATACGTCTGGCTCCCCGGCTCGTCACTGAATGTTCCGATCGACTCCAGACTGAACATCGAGACGATGCGGTCGCCGTCGGCAAGACACTTCTTCACATACACCCGACTGCCCATGTCGTCGGTCCAGAAGGCCGGCGGTTCCTCGTTGACAAAGACCACAAACCGAATCGTGCGCTGCGGCCGGTCGGTTGCCGCCGCCATGCGCCGAGCGAGCGAGAGAAGGGCGGCCACACCACTCGCGTTGTCGTCCGCGCCGGGTGTGCCTTGATACGAATCAATGTGAGCTCCGACCACAACAATCTCGTCGGGTCGCGTGCTGCCGGGCAGCGTCGCCTGCAAGTTCGGGACGGGTGAGCCGCGGGCGACGAACGAGTGGTCGATCACGTCGAGCCCGGTGGCGGCCAGTTGCTCGCGGGCCCATGCCCCCGCCGCCGCGTACGCCTTGGGGTGAAATGTGCTGCGCTTGCCGATGTCCGAGGCCAGCACGCGGACATCGCGCTCCAGGGCCGCCGCCAACTCCCGCTCGCCATCGTTCAGCGGCACAGCAGGACCAACGAACGACTCGCCGGGCATGTCCACACACCGAAGCCAGAAAACGCCGAGACCGAGCGACGCGAGCGCAAAGATCACGCCGAGTCGCTTGGCGGCGGGCTTGGTCAGGATCGGCAATGGGCGGCAGAAGATGGTCAGAAAAGGCGACAACATGTTTGTATATACTAACACCATACCGCGCGGTTCACACCCTGAATAAAGAATTTCACCAAATGGCGTGGAACGCGAGTCACAGCTGGCCGGGCCCTGAAAAGATGATCCGCGCCGCCGCAACCGCCGATGGTGGTGTCACACGGCAGTGCGCCTCTTTCGGGAGCCTTTCGACCCTTGACCCCGCCCATCCGAGTCATCGTCCACCAGCCCGCGCTGCCCAAGTACCGCGTGCCCGTCTTCCGCGAGCTCGCATCGCGGCCCGGCATTCAGATGTCGCTCTGGTACTCCGAAGAGCCCGGCCTGCCCAACGTCGCCCCCGACGGCTTTGACGGTCGCCCGATCAAGGTCCGCCGCATCAAGGACGGCACGTTCATCTGGTCGCCCGAGCAGCTCCGCTCGGCCACGCGGGCCGTCGCCGATGTGCTCGTCCTGCCGTGGAACACGCGCTACCTCAGCCTCGTGCCGACGCTGATGCTCGCGCGGGCACGCGGCATCGGCACCGTCATCTGGGGCCACGGCTACAGCAAGAAGGAATCCGCGCTCCGCTCCTTCGCGCGCCGCCGACCCGTGCGGCTCGCCGACGCGGCCATGTTCTACAGCCGCAGCGTTCGCGATCGCTTCGCCGAGGGCGAGCCCGACACCAGCAAACTCTTCGTCGCGCCCAACGCGCTGGACCAAGGGCCGATCCAGGCCGCCCGCGAGTCGTGGCTCTCGCGCCCGGAACTGCTCGCCCAGTTCCAGAAGGACAAGGGCATCGACGGCGAGGACAACATCATCTTCGTCTCGCGCCTCGAATGGGCCAACCGCGTCGACCTTCTCGTGAAGGCCACGGCCGTGCTCGCCAAGGGCGAGCGCCCGAGCGTCAAGACCATCGTCGTCGGCGCGGGGCCCGAACTCGAGAACCTCCGTCGACTCGCCGCCGACCTGGGCATCCTCGACAACATGCGCTTCACCGGCGCGGTCTATGGCGAACAGGACATCGCGCCCTACTGGCTCAGCGCCAAATGCTTCTGCTATCCGCGGAACATCGGGCTCAGCCTCATCCACGCCTTCGGCTATGCCCTGCCGGTGGTGACCACCGACAGCCGCGAAAGCCAGAACCCGGAGATCGACGCGTTCGAGCCCGGTCAGAACGGCCTGACCTATCGCGATCAGGATGTCGACGACCTCGCCCGTGTGCTCAATCAGATGCTCGGCGATCGCGAAGCCACCGGGGCGATGAGCCGCCGCGCCCATGAAACCGTGCTGGGCAAGTTCAGCCTCTCCTCGATGGTGGACGGCATGGAAGCGGCGATCCGCCACGCGGCCAAGGCCCACGCGAGACGATAACTCGGATCGCCGATCAATCGCGGGCTCGCCTTTGGTGGCCCAGCTCTCCGAGCCGGGCCGAAAATCTCTCGTCTCTCTGCACGAAACGGCCCGCGCCTGAAGTTCGGGTCACTCCGAGACGCCTCCATTTGAGCGGCGACCCGAACAAGGACTTTTAAAACGACCGCTCGTCCGAACCGCGCCGCTTGGGATGCTCAGGCACCGGTTCGTGCATCGCCGTGCGGGCTGTCGCCGCCAGGTGTTGATGCAACTTCTCGTGGTCGGGGTGTGCATCGAGCAACGTCAGCAACTCATCGACGCGCCACGCCGCCGGGTCGGTCGCGACGATGCGACGAATCGCTTCATCACCCAGAGCCTCGGCCGCGTCTTCAAACCACGACGCGGGCGGCGCGTCCGTCCACGTGTCGCGTGTGATGCCCGTTTCTGCGGGCATCACGCCCGGCGGCGGCGCGACCCGCGCCCGCACCGACACCACGTCAATCAACGACCCGCCGCTCACCGCCACGATCGGCCATTGCCCCGCACGGGTCATGGGTTCGCGACACACGACCAGCGCGGGAATCTTCTTTCCATCCAGGCCCAGCCGCAGTTCACGGGCCTCGACGCCGATCACCGGCGGCTGCATCAGATAGCACCCCGGCACAAGGTCCTTTGGCCGCGGCACGCGATCAAGCACCATCCGCACGCCCGAATCCACCGCCAGTTGCCGCTTCTGTCGCCGCGCCTCCTGCAACGGCAGCGCGATGCGGGCCACACGCTCAAAGTCGTTCTGTTCACGCGCACGTTTCAGCGCGCGCAGACACAGCGTCTCGGCCTCGAAATACGCAGCCCCGACCAGCGCGACGCTGGCCCGTTCCATCAACTCGTCGACTGCGTTCGCAGAACCCGCCTTCGCCATCACATCCATCCACCCGTCGATTTTCTCTGACGACCGTTCACGCCCACCCCGAGCGCGACGCCATCATGCCCGTTCAGCCCGCGTGCCCGCCGCCGCCGCGACCCGCACGCACGTGATCCGCCAATGCCCGCAGCATCAAGTCCCACGCCCCCGCCTGGGCGTCCAGGTCGTACGCGAGCGTGTCGGCAAGGGCCGACCAATCCTCGTGAATCACGCCCCGCTTCACTTCCACCAGTCGATCGGTCAGTTCGCCAAACAGCGTGCCCACGACCTGCTGCTCGCCGCCCGACGACGCGAAACTGATCTTGTCGAGATTCAGGTGCAGCACCTTCGCCGACTTCTCGACCACATCGCACACCGCTTGCCATGTCGCGAGCGCTTCCTGAAGTTTCGGCATCGCCTGCTCGGGCTTGCCCGCGTTGATGAGGTCCGCCGCCTGACTCTGGGCCTGGCGCACACCGGCGAGCGCGTCGCACGCGTCCAGCAGCGTGACATTCACCAGCGCGTACGGATCGCTGGTCTTCAGATGCACTTCGCGGATCGTCGGACAGTCGCCCGCCAGACCGGCGAGTTGCTCCTCTGTCAGCGGCACGCCGTCCGCGCTCGCTTCGACGACGATGCGACCACGAGCCTCCGCAGCGGAGGCTCCGGCGCGAAGCGCCAAATCAAGCGAGGGCTGCTCTTCACCGACTGGAGTCTCGTCGAGGTAGACGCGCATATCGGTAGTGTGTCCGGGTTTGGCCCCCGGAGCAACCCCGCGGGCGAAAATGCCCCGCCATACGCTCGGAATGCGGCCAGAATGACCCCGAACGTCGCGCTCGCCCCAACGTTTCTGCGCGGCTCGCCAGAATTCCTCGCCCGATTCACGCCAGGCTCGGCGTCGCCCGCCGGGGCGGGGCCGCCGCGATCATCAGCGAGACCAGCAACGCCAGGATGGACCCGCTGGTCGCCGGGAGCGTCCAGCCCATCGCCCGAAGGCCGTCGTTCGTGAACTTGTACTTGGGCGCGGTGCCCGCGGGCATCACCTGCAACGCGGCCTGCCACTGCCACGTGTCCTCCCGCAGTTCCCCCGCGCGGGCTTCCTGATAGCGCTTCGTGGTTGGGAAGTTCAGTTGCTGATGCTCGAACCCGCCGCCCGACTTGAACTCCCAGAAGTCAAACATCCAATCGCGGCGCTTCTGCTCACGCTCGCTGGCGGCGTCGGTCTCGGTCGCGCCCGCGCGCGGGCCAAGCCGCGGCGTGCGCGTCACAATGACAAGCCGATCCGGCACTTCACCCGCGCGGATGCGCCCCAGCATGCCGTCAATCGAGGTGCCCGTGGCGTCGGCAAAACGCAGCACGCGAAACCAGTCCTCATGGCGTGCAAACAGCGGCAGTTGCGGATGGCCAGGAATCGACGCACGGAGCGTGATCGAATCGTCGCCATACATGATGCGGATCGCCGGGACATCGCCACCCGTCGCCTCGTCCTTGACCACAGCATCCTCGACCCGAACCGGGCGATTGACGAAGCCGAACTCCGTCAAGCCGACCGGCATGAACGCGAACCGGATCGGCGGATTCTGCTTGTAGTAGGCGCTGACGCGCGAGCCCATGGACACGGCACTGATCGCAAGTGCGACCGCCGCGACCGCGGCGAGGGACCAGGCAAGAGATCGGAGATGGGACATAGGCGTGATCTGCTTCGCTAATGGCTCAATCGCTTCGCCGCCAAACGCGCCATTGGGTTCGCCGCGTATGCTCCGTTGGAGTCAGCGTATTCAGTGCCCCGGCTTCGCTTCGCCTTGCGCGTCGTGTCCGTGGTCGTGCCCATCGGCGGCGGGCGCCTGCTCATCGAACAATCCAGGCGTCGTGCCGATGGCAGGGCGCGACTGACCGGCGCTCGATGCGTTGTTGGGCGTGGCGGTGCCGCCGTGCCCGTGCTTGTGGCCTTCGACGTCGGCGCGGATCAGTTCAAACTTCTCGGGTCCGACGCGTTCCAGCAGTGCCTGTCGCGCGGTCGCCGTGGCGGGCGCCCCACCAAGGCCCGCTCCGCCCTCGATGATCTGACGCGACTTGTACTCATAGATGCTGTCGCGGGTGCCGATGTCCAGCGCGGTGAAGCCCAGGAACAGGCCGACGCCCAGCAGCGTGAACAAGAACACAATGCTGTTGAGCGGATTGTCGTACTTGAGTTGCATGAAGTACAGGCACACGAGGGCGGCCTTCACGACCGCGATGCCCATGCACGCCACCACGTTCACCCACTTGGGGAACACCATGTCGAAGTGGTTCTGGATGAACACTTCGAGCTGGGCCTGCCCCACCGTCGCGAGCGTCAGCACGATCAGCACGCCGAGCACGGCCTTGAGCGTGAACGACGAAACGATGACGTGCCCGTGGTGACCCGCGTGGTCGCCGTGCGGGTCCACCGAGCCGCTGTCGGGGTCGAACGCGTGGTCGGGTTTGCTCACGATCGCGTGGCCGATGCGTCCGGAATGAGGGTCGTTGGTCATGACGTGATCTCGATGCTTTTTCGGTCGATGGTTCGCAAAGGTCGCGAAGAAGAAAGACTGGACTGCCCACACTCAAATCACTTTGCCACTCCGCCACTTCCTCAGTGGATCAGATACAGCAGCGGGAACAGGAAAATCCAGACCAAGTCGACAAGGTGCCAGTAGAGGCCCGACGTCTCGACCATCGTGTAGTGGCCGGGGCCATACGCGCCCTTGAATGATCGGCGGAGGCACCAACCGATCAGACCCGCGCCGATGATGACGTGCAGCGCATGGATCGCCGTGCCGCTGTAGTACACCGCCCACCAGAGCGGCAGGTTGGGATCGTTCGCGAACGCATAGGTAAAGAACTTGCCCGGGGCCTTGCCGCCGTAGCCCTCGACAAAGTGGAACAACCCGCCCAGCGCGGTCTGCCCGCTGTCGATGTGATGGCTCAGCGACGGGTCAAGCACGAAGAACCAGCCGGTCCACTTTGGCGTGTACTCAAAGAGCACCTTGATCGCCACGAACGCCAGACCGCAGATGATCGTGAACGCCAGATTGAACCGCATCCGCGCCTGCTGGTTGAGCTGGGCGTTGCGGATGGCGGCGGCCATCGTGTACGACGAGATCAGCAGGACGATGGTGTTGAACCCGCCCCACCGCCAGTCGAGATAGCTCGAACCCTCCGCCCACGCCCCGGGATACTTCCAGCGGAAGATCGCGTAGGCACAGAAGATGCCCGAGAAGAGCAGCACTTCGGTGGCGAGGAAAAGCCAGAAGCCGAACTTGCAGGCGTCAAACTCGTCTTCCTTGCTGCGGAAGTGCGAGGCGAACTTGTAGCGCGCCCAAAGCGGGAGTTTGACGTCCTCGCCGGTGCCCTGCGCGTGCGTGTGTGCGTCGATCGTGCTCATAGAAGTGCCTGTGCTTGTGGTCGTGCGCTTCGAGCATCCGTCCTGATGCCCGATGCCTGGTGCCTTCTCTCAGTGCTTCACCACCACCGCGTGCGAGGTCGCCGCGTGGGGTATCGGATAGTCCTTGGGGTCCCAGCCCGGCGGGACCGTCGTCTCGTAGTCATACGGGCCGTGCTTCACGACCGGCTCGTGATGGAAGTTGTGCTCGATCGGCGGCGTCTCGGTCTCCCACTCCAGGCTCATGCCGCCCCACGGGTTCTGGCTTGCCTGACGACCCGCGACGAGCGAATGGACGAAGACGAACAGATGGATCAAGAAGCCGACAAGCAGAATGACCGAACCAATCGTCGAAATCTGGTGGTAGATCGTCAGTTCATCGACATACGTCGCGTAACGCCGCGGCATGCCCTTCACGCCGAGCATGAACTGTGTGAAGAACGTCACGTTGAACCCGACGAAGACGGCGAACGCGCCGATGTTGGCCCAGAACGCGTTGTACATCTTGCCGAACATCTTCGGCCACCAGTGATGCAGGCCCGCCATCAGGGCCATGATCGTGCCGCCCATCATCACATAGTGGAAGTGCGCGACCACGAAGTAGCCGTCGTGCAGGTGCAGGTCTGTCGAGAGCGTGCCCAGCGGCAGGCCGGTGAGCCCGCCGATCGTGAACAGAAACAGGAAGATCAACGCATAGATCATCGGCGTCGTGAGTGCGATCGAGCCCTTGTAGAGCGTCGCGATCCAGTTGAACACCTTCACGGCCGTCGGGATCGCCACCAGGAACGTCAACGCGCTGAAGACCGTCGCCGCCAGTTCGCCCTCGGACACAAACAGGTGGTGGCCCCACACGATGAACGACACGGCGGCCACGCCCAGCGATGCGAACGCCACCGCGCGATAGCCGAAGATCTTCTTGTGCGCGTGAACCGGGATCACTTCAGAGATCACGCCGAACGCCGGCAAGATCATCACATACACGACCGGGTGGCTGTAGAACCAGAAGAAATGCTGGTAGAGCACCGGATCGCCGCCCAGCGCGGGATCAAAGATGCCGACGTGGAAGATTCGCTCGAACGTCAGAAGCATCAGGGTGATGCCGATGACCGGCGTCGCCAGCACCTGGATGATCGAAGTCGAGTAGATCGCCCAGCAGAACAGCGGCATGTCGAACCAGCCCTGGCCCGGCGCACGCAGTTTATGAATCGTCACGACGAAGTTCAGGCCCGTCAGGATCGATGAGAACCCGAGGATGAACGCGCCGAGGATCATGAGCACGACGCGCCACGAGTCCGCGTCGGTCGTGGTTGAATAGGGCGTGTAGAACGTCCACCCCGTGTCCACGCCGCCCATCAGCACGCTGAGCACGGCGAAGACCGATCCAAACAGATAGATGTACCAACTCAACAAGTTCAGCCTTGGGAACGCCACGTCCTTCGCCCCCAGCATCAGCGGCAGGAAGAAGTTCCCCAGGCTCGCGGGGATCGACGGCACGAGCACCATGAACACCATGATCGCGCCGTGCAGCGTGAACGCGCGGTTATACAGGTTGTTGCCGGGGTTGATGTCCTTCAGTTCGCCGGGCGGCGCGTTGCCCACGAGGGGCAGGTTCGCCAGCCACTGCCCATGCACCACGCCCGCGGCATCAACACGCACCGGCGTGAAAAGCTCAAACCGCACGGCCAATGCCGCGACGCCGCCGAGGAAGAACATGAACAGGATGGCCACGAGGTACATCACGCCGATCTTCTTGTGATCGATCGTGGTGGCCCACTGGATGACTGTGGACATCCACCCGCCACGCGGCGTGAGGTACGAGCCCTCGTCGTGATGCCCGCCGTGCCCGGGGGCGTGATCAAGTCCGTGGGTCTTGCTGTCGAGCGTGGTCATGAGATCAACCTCGTGTGAACTGCTTGTACTCGGGCGGCTGGCGCGCTGCACGCGGCGGCCCGTCGAATCGTGACTCCCCGTCGTCCGCGCCTCGCGTCACTTCTTCTCGGCGGGCTGGCCCTTGTCGCTCAGTCGCTTCATGTAGGCGATGACGCCGTCGAGCTGCTTCTCGTTGAGTTGCCCTTGGAACGACGTCATGTTGTTGGAATAGCCCTTGACAATCTTCTTGGCGGGCAGATAGACCGACTCACGGATGTAGTTGGCGAACTTCGCATCGTCGCTCATATCGGCGGCGGAGAGAGACGTGCCGTCGGTGAACTCCACCTCATGCCCGAACAAGCCCTTCCATGTCGGTCCGGTGTTGGCCTTGCCGTCGATCGAGTGACACGCGATGCACTGGGACTGATACACGCGCTCGCCGATCTGCCACGGCTCGAGCGACTCGCTGCCCCACGCTTCGATCTTCGCGAGGTACACGTCCATCGGAACGACGCGGATGATGCCGGTCATCTCCGAGTGCTGATCGCCGCAATACTCGGCGCAGAAGATGTAGTGATCCGCGTACGGCCGCCCCGCGAACTTGGCGTTCGCCTTGTCGTCGGCGGAGAAGGTCTTGGTCGTCGGGTCCGTCGTGTCGAGGTTGTTGGCCTTGAACCAGTACGTCGTGTAGCGATTGGGGAAGATGTCGAACTTCACGCGGAACGCCGGCACCCAGAACGAGTGCATCACGTCCGCGCTGCTCATCCGAAACTTGATGGGCGTGCCTTCGGGCACATAGAAGATCGGCGAAGGCGCCGCGGCCTCAAGCTTCGCATCACTGTTGATGCTGACCTTCGTCGTCTCCGGGCTCTCGACGCCGTTGGGGTACACCAAGCCCCACGACCACTTGCGGGCCTTGAGTTGCATCTCGATCGCGTTGCCCGGCGCGACGGCGGCGTCGGCGTAGCCCTTGAAGCCCTCAAAGAACATGAACACAAGCGTCAGCGACGGCAGCACCGTCCACGCCACTTCGAGCATCGTGTTGTGCGACGGGCTGTACGGCGCGATCTGGCCCGGGCGGCGGCGATACCGCACCACGAAGTAGAACATCAGCCCCATCAGCACCACAAACCACGCGACACAGAACCAGAACAGCCACATGAACATCCAGTCCGTGTGCGTGGCCGCCGTGGTCACCGCGTGGTCGGAGAACCACATGTCGTGGGCGGGCAACTTGGCCGCGGGCTTGTCGAAGGCGAGCGTGTACATGGGATTCAAAATCATGTGGGCGTTCCCGACAATGAGCCCGGGCGCGGCCCGGACTCCGATGAACGTGAGAGACGAGATTCAGCGGGCGACTGCGCGGCGGCGGCCTGTGCCGCCACGCGTGCGCGCCGCTTCATGCGCTCGCCAAACAGCAGCACGCCGACGAGGCCCGCGAGCCCCACCACCGTGATGATCGCGGCGATCTGCATGACGCGCATCGCCTGGAGCGTGTACGCGCCAGCCGCCGGGTCGTACATGTAGCAGAAGGCCATGAGCCGATCGCCCATGTCCCGCGCGATCTTGCCCTCGGAAGCCTCGAGCAAGGCCAGTCGCAACTGATCGGGCGGATAGAGATAGCCGGTGAAGACGCGGGCGACCTTGCCCTCGGGCGTGACGATGTAGATGCCGACGGGGTGGCTGTACTCGCCGCTCTCGAGTTTGCGATACTCAAAGCCCAGCCCGCGCGCAAGTTCGCGGCTGGATTCCGTGCTGCCGACGTGGAAGTGCCACGCCTGCTCGGCCTTGGCCTTGTCGCCGGCCCGATATCGCGCGATCGCGGCGGTCTTTGCATCGGCGGCACGCTCAACCGTCTCCTCGGGATCAAACGAGAAGTAGAGCGACTGATAGTCCTCGCCGAGTTTGAACTTCAGTTCGTTGATCGCATCGACCACCTTGTCGAGCACGACGCGGCAGACGACGGGACAGTCGTAATAGCCCATCACGACGATCGCGGGCTTCCCGCCATCTTCGTGCTTCTTGAAATAGTCCGCGAGCCGCACCTTCTTGCCGGTCGAATCGGTGAACTCGACATGCTCGGGCAGTTGCTGTCCCAGGCGGTCCTTCATGTCCAGGCCTTTGGCCTGGGCCGGGAGTTGATCGGAGATGACCTGGGCGGATGCGGGCGCGGCGAAACCCAGCGTGAACGCAAGGGCAAGCACAATCGGGAGCCCGAGCGACAGCACGCACGCGGCGTTCGCCGTCGCACGCGCCATCACCTGACTCAACCAACTCTGCCGCGTCATGACTTTCCCGCCTTCACGAATGCCCTATTCCCAATGCCGTGTCTCACTCGCCTCTCAGCGTGCCTCGTGCCTGTCTCACTTCTTCTCGTACTTCTTGATCACCCGCTCCTTGGCGGCGTCGATGGGCAGGCGCACCGTGCCTGCGGTCGCGTCGACGATGCCGTAGGTCTTGAGTTCGACATCGACCCGGTCACGTTCGTTGCGGGCGTCAGCGCCGATGCTGGTGAGTTCCCAGCGTTCCTGCTTCAGACTGTTCATGTAGTTGTTGTAAAACAGAATCGTGACGCCCGCCGACGCAATGATCGCGATGACGAGCAGCACGAAACCGATGAACACCTTGCCCGGCTCGAGGTGCGCGCCGTGCTCGACCTGCGGCACATCGCTGCCGTCGCCGTGCTTATGCCAGTCGTCCGCGTGGGCGTGCTCGGCGGGGAGCACTGCCGGGGCGGCGGCCCCGTGGCGGCCGTGGTGCCCATGAATGTCGTGTGAGTGCTGTCCGCCCATCGTGACCGACCTCCAACCTTCTTTTCGCTCCACGCCCAACTCTGGACGCAGGCGGGACTTGCAAGACTGTCAAACCGAAGGCCATTTCAACACCGAGGAACAGAGGAGAAGAGTCGTGAAGATGCTCAAGCGTCTGTCCCGCTGACTTCGTGGCTGTTGACTCCGTGACTTCTGTGCTCAGACGTAGTTCTTGTGATGCAGCGCCTCATGCAGACGCGGGTCCTGCAGCGGGACCAGCGGCCCGGACGCGATGCGACGCAGCAGGAAGAAGCCCGCCACTCCCACCGGCCCCAGCACGCCCGCGATCGGAATCCACCACGCGCTCACGCCCGGCTGCACGATTTCCGGCCCCGCGTCAGAGAAGACCATCGGCCGCACCAGCCACGTCAGGTCGATGATGTGGATGAAGATCATCCACAGCGCCATCGTCGCCGCGAGGGCGGGCGTGCGCTTGGCCTTGCGCCAGATGAAGAACAGGAACGGCACGCCGAAGTGGCCGAGGCAGAGCAGCACGAACATGCTGTTGTAGCTGATCTGCCCGACCTCGCCGCTCTTGCGGAAAAGGTAGAACATGGTTTCTTCGGGGATGTTCGAGTACCAGATCAGGAAGTACTGGCTGAAGGCGATGTACGACCAGAAGACGGTGAAGCTGAAGAGCAGTTTGCCAAGGTCGTGGTAGTGCTCGTCGGTGACGACGCCCCTGAGCAAACCCTTGGCCTTGAGCCATGCAAAGAGCAGCGCGACCACCGCGAGCGACGAGAACGCAGCCCCGGCGAAGATGTACACGCCCCACATCGTGCTGAAGAAGCGGAAGTCCAAGGCCATCAGGAAGTCAAACGACGCGAACGCCACCGACAACGCGAAGACGATCATGCCCGGGGCGGCCCACTTGGCGGCCTTGGCCGTCAGCCAACGATCACCCGTGACGTCCTGCTTGCGGCTGTAGCCGTTCATCAGCACGCTCAGCAGCGTCCAGATCACGCCGTAGACCACGAAGCGTACGACGAAGAACGGCGTGTTCAGATAGGACGCCTTCTCCTGGAGCAGCGTCGCGCCCGCGAACTTGGGATTCATCCACGAGAAGAGATAGCCCTTGCCCATCACTTCGATGACCATCGTCGGGATCATCATCAGCACCGCGAGGGGAAGCATGGACGCGAGGTTCTCAAACTGTCGGCGGATCGTCGATGACCAGCCCGCGCCGATCAGATGAAACGCCAGCGTGAAGAACAAGCCACCAAGACCGATCGTCAGCACGGTCAGCGTGCCGACGTGATACGCCGCGAGGGCGTGCTTGACGGCGTAGCCCTTGTCGGCGACGCCAAGCCCCGCGAAGCCGGCGGCGGCGACGGCGGCCAATCCGACCACGCCGACGAGCAGCAGCATCGTCGACAGACCATTCGCGCTGCCCTTGGGCAGATAGATGTTGTCCGGGCGCATGTCAGGGAACTCGGCCTGGCGCGGCGAGGACATCGAACCAGCGGAATCGGCGGTCAGTTGACTCACTTGGCACCTCCGGGTCCGGCAGCAGGAGCAGGCGCAGGCGGGGTCGCCGCAGCAGCGGCGGCGGCCGCGCTCGCGGCCTGAATCTGCTGCTTGAGTTGGGCCCGTTCATTCTCGGGAACGTCGTTGAGCGTGCCGCTGCGCGACTCCTGCAGCACGCGGATGTACGCAACGACGGCCCATGCGTCATACTCATTCAGAGCGTGGGCATAGCCGGGCATTTTCTGTGCGCCGTCCGGGCCGTAGAGACCGATGCGCGCGGTGTGGAAAAGGTACCCGTCCTTGGCGGTGGGCTGGGTGCGATCGGTGTACTTGGCGTCGTGGAAGGTGGGAAGTGCGTAGGACCATTGCTGGCCGACGGTGCCCTTGCCCGCGCCGTCGTAGCCGTGGCAGGCGGAGCAGTAGATGTTGAAGCGTTCCTGGCCGCGCATCAGCAGTTTGGCGTCGACGGCGATCGGAATGGTGTCGAGATACGCGCCCTTGGCGTCGGTGCCTTGATAGACCGCGGTGTTCTCCTTCAGGAGAATCTCACGCTTCTTGTTCCACGGCGCGGTCCACTCGGGGTTCGCGAGCGTCGCGTCGGGGCTGAACTCGATGTAGCCGTACGCGACGGTTCCCTTCACCGGTTGGCGCATTGTGCGACCGTCGGCATAGAACGCGCTCTGGCTCTGCGGCTTCCACTTGGGCTGGTTGTCCAGATCAGGGAAGAACTGGCGCGGCGGCTTGTCGCTGCGATCGCCCTGACAACCGGCCAGACCGCCGCCGACGGCGATTGCCGCCAGCGCGATCACGCCCGTGACCGTTGCCCTGCCGCTCGTGTTGGTGTTGCGTGTGTTCATCGACGTGTTCTCAAAGGCCCAGACTCGCGACCTCGTTTTTCTTCTTCAACAGTGCCCGCTGACGTCTTCTCTTCCGACTGCCCAGGGCCGACTGCCCAGTGCCGCTTACTCGTCCTCGACCAAATCGATGTTCGTCCCGCCCAGCGATGCGAGCAGAGCTCGCGTGTTCTCAGGGTCGAACTTGTCGTCGGCGGCCTCGACACAGATGATGAACCGATCATCGCTCACCCGCAGGAAGCGTTCCTTCTTCATCAGCGGGTGATGGTGCCGCGGCAGGCCGTTGAGCGCGAGCATGCCGATCAGCGCGGTGAACGCCGAGAAGAGCACACCGAGTTCAAACGTGATCGGCACAAACGACTCCCACCCGCCTTGGCCCACGAGGCTGCCGTAGGGCTTGCCCTGGGTCACGAGCGGGTAGTCGACGGCGGACATCCACCACTGCATCAGATAGGCGAGCGTCACGCCGGTGATCGCGCCTGCACCGACGAGCAGCGGGAGTTTGGTGGGCTTGATGCCCATCGCCTCATCGATGCCGTGGATCGGGAAGGGGCTGAAGACATCCCACTTGGAATAGCCCGCGTCGCGGATCTTCTCGGCGGCGTGAGAGATGGCGGCGGGGTTCGCAAACTCCGCGATCACGCCGTGTACCGGCACGCCGGCCTCGGTCACATACAACTTGTTGGCGCCAGCAGCGGCCATATCAGTGGCCTCCCTTCGAGTGGGCGTGCCCATGGTTGTGGTCGTGGTCGCCCTCGCCGTGGGCGTCATGATGCCCGTGCGGATTCGCCTGGGGGAGAACGGCCTTGAGTTCGGCCATCGCGAACACCGGCAGGAACCGCAGGAACAGCAGGAAAAGCGTGAGGAACACGCCGAACGACCCGACAAAGATCATGATATCCGTCAGCGTCGGCCAGAACATGTGCCACTCGCCCGGCAGGAAGGCCCGGTGCAGACTCGTCACGATGATGACGAAGCGCTCGAACCACATGCCGATCGTCACCAGCACACTCACGCCGAAAATCACCACCGGGCTCTGACGCGCCCATCGCATCCAGAAGACCTGCGGCGAGACGACGTTGCAGCCGATCATCGTCCAGTAGGCCCACCAGTACGGGGCACCGCGCGGGTCGACAAAGTCGGGCGTCACGCGGTTGAACAGGAAGACGTGCATCTCGAACTTGTTGCCCGAGTACCACGCGATGAAGAACTCCATGCCGTAGGCGAAGCCAACGAGCATGCCGGTGAGCAGAAGGATCTTCGCCATGTTCTCCAGGTGGCGGAGGGTGATGAAGTCCTTCATGTTCGGATACAACTCGCGCGACGGGATCAGCAGCAGCAACACCATCGCGAAGCCGCCGAAGATCGCGCCCGCGACGAAGTACGGCGGGAAGATCGTCGTGTGCCAGCCCGGCATGACCGACGTCGCGAAGTCGAACGACACGATCGAGTGTACCGAGAGCACCAGCGGCGTACTCACGCCCGCGAGCATCAGGTACGCCTTCTCATAGCGGTGCCAGTGGCGACTGCTGAAGCGCCAGCCCAGCGCGAGGAAGCCGTAGACGTACGCACGCAGCGCATCGATGCGGATCGGGACAAACGGCAGGAGCCGCGGGCCCTCGGGGTTGTTACGCAGACGGGCGTCGGCGCGATCGCGGAGCGTCGCGAGGTCGGGGAGCATGCCCATGTACCAGAACAGCAGTGAGACCGTGCCGTAGGTCGACACCGCGAAGACGTCCCACAGCAGCGGCGAGCGGAAGTTGGGCCAGATGGCGTTGTAGTTGGGAATCGGGAAGAGGAAGAACGCCATCCACTGACGACCGATGTGGATGCCCGGGAAGGTGGCGGCGCAGATGACGGCGAAGATTGTCATCGCCTCGGCGGCGCGATTGATCGACGTGCGCCACTTCTGCTTGAGCAGACAGAGAATCGCGGAGATCAGCGTGCCGGCGTGGCCGATACCGATCCAGAAGACGAAGTTGGTGATGTCCCACGCCCAGTCGACGGCGTTGTTCATGCCCCACAGACCGATGCCGGTGATCACCAGCAGCAGAATGAAGAGACCGCCGAGTTGGGCGATGCCAAACGCGGTGAGGAACGCGGGCAGCCACCAACGACCGGGCTTGTTCTCGGCATAGCCGCAGACGATGTCCGTGACGTCCTTGAACGAACGGTTGTTGAGGACGAGCGGCACTCGCACCGCGGGGTCGTCGATGAGCGTGCCATCGCCGCTACCTGCGGGGATGGACGAGGGCATCTGCGGGCCCTTGCCGCTCAGTCGCTCGGCGGTGAGTTGGTCGGGGTGGATACTCGTCACGCGTTGACTCCAAGGACGTTGAGGCTCATGGCATATCCATGATCCTCGGCCTTCTTGCGCGGGCTGAAGAACGTCGAGGTATGGCCCTCGCCGCCGGTGGTCTTGTGGTCATCCCCGTGCGAGCCGTGGTCGTCGTGATGGCCGCCATGATGGAACGGCTCATCGACGGACTTGCGCAGCGCGGGGTTGGGGTTCTTCACGAGCACCAGATGGCTGGTGCGCGGGCGGGTGTTGAGGTAACCCAAGAGCAGGTACGAGCGACCCGAGGCGCGGCTCTGGCTCACCTTCGACTTGGTGTCGAGGATGTCGCCGAAGACGATCGCCTCGGACGGGCACGCCTGCTGGCAGGCGGTCTGCACAAAGCCATCGGGCACCACGGTCTTGCCGTCGGCGTCCTTGAGATCGTTGAGCTTGGCCTCGATGCGGGCGAAGTTCAGACGCTGGATGCAGTAGGTACACTTTTCCATCACGCCGCGGCTGCGGACGGTGACGTCGGGGTTCTTCTGCATGCGGCTGATCTCATCGAGCTTGTCGCGGAGGCGGGGCGGGATGAGATTGGGGTTGAGTTTGTTGTGCGTGCCCGAGCCGGTGATGCCGCCGCGATCGGGAACAATCTCTTCGACAAGTTGCTTGCCGTAGTAATCGCCGTTGAACTTGGTGACGCCGTAGTCGAAGAAGTTGAAGCGACGAACCTTGTAGGGGCAGTTGTTGGCGCAATACCGCGTGCCGATGCAGCGGTTGTAGACCATGTAGTTGATGCCCTCGGGGCCGTGGACCGTCGCGTTGACGGGGCACACGGTCTCGCACGGGGCGTTCTCGCAGTGGACGCACGCGACGGGCTGGTGATAGACCGCCGACGGCTCGTTGATGTTCTCAAGGTCACCCTTGGTCACGTCGCCGATGAAGTAGCGGTCGACGCGGATCCACGTCATCTCGCGGCCCTTGGCCACTTCCTTCTTGCCGACGACGGGGATGTTGTTCTCCGCCTGACAGGCGATGGTGCAGGTGCCGCAGCCCGTACACGACGACAGATCGATCGTCATGCCCCATTGGGGCGCGGTGAGGAACGCGGGCTTGGTGTTCTGCTGGTAGCGCGGGCCGTTGGGGTCGCCGGGGATGATCGCGTTGGGATCGGCGTCGCCCTTGGAGCGGTTGAGCGGGTTGTTGTAGATGCTCAGGTTGTCGGGCGTGTGCGTGAGTTCGCCCAATCGCTCGGCGAAGTTGAGCGGCGTGCCGGTGCCGTAGAACTCGTCCTTGTCCTCGATCTTGTCGCCGCCATGCTTCTGCCACGCGGCGAGATCGACGGCACGCACGATGCTGGTGCGGCTTTCCATCGACCAGTGGTTCTGCGTCGAGCAGATGAAGTGCGTCTTGCTTGCCTTCGCTGCCGTGACACCGCCGACGGCGTTGCCCGCGCCGGCCGCCCACAGCGGATAGACATTGAAACCGACGCCGTCACCGACGCGTCCCGCGACCGTGCGGCCATAGCCGACAGTGAAGAGCACCGTGTCATCGGCCATGCCGGGGAGCACCCACACCGCGGCCTCGACACTCTTGCCGCCGACGGTGAACGTGGCGACGCGGGCCTCGGGGTACTTTTCCTTGGTGTAGATATGATTCGGATTCCCGAGCGTGAAGTGCTCGGGCTCGAGGCCGAGTTTGATCGCCGTCGCCGGGCTCATCAGGGCAGGGTTGTCCCACACGACCTGCGTGCCGAACTGCGGCAGTTCCTGCAGCCACGCGACGTTGGCGAAACGACCGTCCGAGAGCATGCCGGGCTGGAAGACCGCTTCGAGTTCGCCCGCGTTCTTCCACGGAGCGTTGGCGAAGCCGTCGGCGAGCCACGACGCGGCGATCTTGGGCTCAGCGGATGTAACGTTGCCACCGGTGCCTGCGACCACGCCATCGTGCAGGGCGCGACGCCAGGCCTTGTCAAACGAGGCGTCTTCGCTGTTGAGTTTCGAGCGCCAGACATCGCGGACGATCTCGTAGCCGTCCTTCGCGCTGCCGTCCGCACGCTTGACGCCCGCGAGCATGGCGAGCATCTCGAGTTCGCTCTTGGCGGGCTCGTAGAGCGGCGCGATCATGGGTTGAACGGGCGCGATGGTGCCGTCGGCGGTGATCGTGTCGCCCCATGACTCCAGCCAGTGAGCCATGTTGAGCGACCATGTCGAGGCGGCTGCGGTCTCGGTCGACTCGACCGACAGCGTCACGGTCGCCTTGACGTTCTTCATCGCGGCGGCGAAGTCGGCATCGCCCGGCGCGTCGAACGCTGGGTTCGTGCCGATGCACACCACACTCTGGATGTTGCCGGCCTTCATGTCGTCGGCGAGAGCCTTGAGTGCCGCGCGACCATCGCTGGCCAGATCGGCGTCCATCGGCGTGTAGCGCACGAGCGTGCCGAGCGACTTGAGTTGCTGGTTGATCGCAACACAGAGCACATGCACTTCGGCGGGCATCGTCGGCCCGGCGAGCACGAGGCCCGCACCGCGGTTGGCGGTGTCGAGCATATCCTTGGCGGCTTCTTCGATGAACTTGCGCTGGGCCTCGGTCCAGGTGCCGGTGTCGATCGCGCTGATGCGATCGATCATCGGCTTGGCAGCGCCGAGCTTGGGCAGCATGAACTTGCCCATTTCGATCGCGGCCCGGGCCACGTCGCTGGGCTTGAGGCGGAGACGATGGTCGGCCTGTCCGCCGACGTGCGAGAAACCGCTCTCAATGGCGTAGAGGCGGCTCATGGCGTCGGTCGTCTTCTCGACGCGGCGGGTACTGGCGAAGGCGCGAGCGTTGGGGAGCGCGCCGGCCTCGTGCTGGCTGAGGAAGTCGCGATCAAACGTCACGATGACCTTGGCCTTGTCGAGGCTGAGGTGCTCGTGCATGGGCGCGTTGAACGCGGCGATCGTGCCGTTGATGGTGCTCTGCGAACGCGTCGCGTCGTACGACACCCAGCGGGCCTTGGGGAACCGCTTGAGCAGCGCATCGCGCATGGCGTCGCGGCTCGGGCTGGTCTTCTTGTCGACCACCACCGCGAGGCCGAGGCCCTGGGTCCTCTCGAACGCTGCGAAGTGCGGGCCGGCCCACTGCGCGAAGTCGTCCCACGTCGCGACGAGCGGGCCGCGCGCGGGGTTGTCGAACATCGGAACCTTGAGGCGGTCCGGGTCATAGATCGCGAGGATGCTCGCCTGCGCGAAACTCGTCGAGCGGCCGCGGCTGACGGCGTGGAGCGGATTGCCTTCGATCTTGGTGGGGCGACCTTCGTGCGTCTCGATCAGCAGACCTTCGGCACCGCCGCCGACGCTGGGCATGCTCGTCGCGTAGTAGAGCGGCTTGCCGGGAATGACTTCCTCGGGCACGGTCTTGGAGTACGAGAGGATTTTCTCGTCGGGGCGACGACAGCCGGGGATGGTGGCCGCGCCGGCGAGGGCGACGGACGCGCCCATGAACTGGAGGAAGGTGCGGCGGGTGCTGCTGAGCAGTTCGCTCGCGCCGGCGGGGAACTCGCGCTCGACGAAGTCGCGGAACTCGGCCCGGTCGGCGAGTTCCTCAACGCTGCGCCATGCCTTCTGGCCTTGGCCGCCGCTCACGATGTTGGCGAGCGCGCGGGGCTGTTCGGCCAGAGCCGCCTTGGAGGGCTGCTGCTTGGGGCCCGGATGAACCGTCGATGGGCATTGATCTTGACTCATGGGTCTCACTCAAGAGGCACGAGGCGATTGGCACTCGGCACTTGGAAAAGGCATTCAGAATCGCGAGGCCTGACTTTGCATTTCCGCACTTCGTCTTTTCGAGTCTTCGTCAGTAGTGACATGCGCCGCAGTTCTGCGGCGGGGCCTGCTCCAGCGAATCGACGAGTTGCTTGGCGAGGTCGGCGGAGTTCTTCTGCTGCCCGCCGTACATCACGGGCTCACCGCTGACGCGCTTGGCGAGCATGTCCTGAGCGGCGACGAGGTTCGTCACCATGTCCTTGGGCACGAGATTCGCCTGCGGATCGCGATGGCAATCAAGGCACCAACCCATGCCGAGGGGCTGGGCCTGATAGACGAACGGCATCGCATCGATCTGGCCGTGGCAGGAGTAGCAACTGACGCCGGCGTTGACGTGAACGTGGTGTGGGAAGTTGTGAACGTAATCCGGCACCTTGTGGACACGGCGCCAGACGATCGCCTCGTCCTTGGCGTACGCGTCGCGGACGAACTTCACGCGCTGCGTGGACCAGGTCTTGAGTTTGTTCTCGCTGTGGCAGCCGTAGCAGGTTGCGACGTTGGGGATGTTGGCCTCGTAGGAGGTCTCGACCTTGGTGTGGCAATAGCGGCAGTCCATGCCGAGCTTGCCGGCGTGGAGGTGGTGCGGAAAGCCGACTTCGCTGCCTGGGTCGCCGGGCTGCTTGGGCTGATAGCCAACCTCAAAGAACTTGGGGGTGGCGTAGTACCAGAACCCGCCGATCGCCGAGCCTGCGAGGCACAAGCCAGCGATCGCCGCGACGGTCGGGAACACGTTGAAGGACTTGGGGAACAAGACCGACACGGGGTACTCCTCTTTTCAAGAACACCTCGCGGCTGGGGGCAAGCCCCATTCTGCACGCCGCAAGGTCTCGAAACAGCAGCATCACATTTTGAACCACGAACCCGACGCGCCAACACCCGCAAGCAAACCGTGCAAGAATCAGGAGCGAGGACAATCAGACACACCGGCATCGCCGCGACAGCGACTTCCATCAGACACGAACGAAAATCTCTAGACTCACAACCCGCGAATCAAGACCGAAACCAGATGCTTGGCACAAGGGCCAATCCCCCGTCGACCGCCGCCCTGACGCTTGCGGTCGTTTCTGTCGGGCAGCAATTTGTGCGGCGAGAGCATACGCTGTCAAGCCCAAGTTCCCGTCTGACCGCAAATGAGACTCAGTCGCAGTAACTTTCTCAAGATCAGGAGTCATTGTGGATAACTCTGGTGCAGCCCGTACCGTCGGCCCGGCTGGGCTTATCGGACCAGTTTTGACCGGGGGTTTCTTTGGGGCGGTTGTCCTCTGGTCGATGTGGTTCATCACTCATCTCCCGTGGCTCCAAATCCCTGAGCAGTTTGCACTTCCGTCCTTGCTGGTGGTCTGGGTTGTGGCCTTGGCGTTTGCGGTCGGGCGGGCGGCGAGCGCGACCGGGCGGCCCCTGTACGTTATTGGGAGCCTGATCGGTTTTATTTCGTCCGTACCGAGTCTGCCGCTGATTGGCACGAAGACCGCTGAACTGACCAACGCCGCGGATCCGGCGACCGCAAGCGTCCGACCCGACGCGTGGATGATGGCGTTGGGATTCCTCGCACTGGGCGCGGTGCTCGGGCTTGTCGCCGGAGTGGTGCGCGGCATGTTCGCGCCGGCGCAGGTGCGCCAGCGCGATTGGCTGCCGCACTTTGTGCTCGTCACGATCGCCGCCGTCGCACCGTTGCTGTTTGTTGGTGGGCTGGTGACGAGTACGGCGAGCGGGATGGCCGTGCCCGACTGGCCCAACACGTTCGGCAGCAACATGTTTTTGTATCCGCTGGGGCCGCGTGCGGCGGCGAATGTGTACCTCGAACACTCGCACCGGCTCTTTGGCACGCTGGCGGGGATGTGCGCGCTGGTGCTGATGGTCGGCACGCTGATGAGTCGTCGCACGAGTTGGGAGAAGGCGCTGGTCGTCGCGATCTTCGCGCTCATCTGCGTGCAGGGCATACTCGGCGGATCGCGCGTCAATCTTGACAGTCGGTGGCTGGCGTTCGTCCACGGCGTGCTCGCGCAGTTGATCTTCGGGCTGCTTGCGGCGCTGGCGATGTACATGTCCGGCGCGTATGCCCACGCGCACTCGATGGTGTCCGGGGCCAACCGGCGCTTTCGCCTCTTCGCGACCGGAACACTGCATCTGACGATTCTGCAGCTGATCTTCGGCGCGATGTATCGCCATCTGCGCTCGCCGCACCCGCTGTACTCGCACATCGGATTGTCGATCGTCGTCGTGGTGTTCGCGGCGGCGGCGGCGTTCATGGCGATGAAGGTCGCCGAGGATCGCGCGACGGACACAGCGAAGTCGCTGCGTTGGCTGGGGAAGGTGATGTTGGTCGTTCTGTTCGTGCAGTTCATGCTGGGATGGGCGGCGTTCTTCTTCACCGGCGATGGGCCGGCCGCGGCGACGGTGTGGCAGGCCCTCATCCGCACGTCGCACCAAGCCAACGGCGCGATCTTCCTGCTGCTGGTGTCGGGGACGTTTGTGCTGGCAAGGCGGTTGCCGAAAGTGGCGGCGTAAGGGCGAGGCACCGAGACTCTCGCAAAGCGTCACGTTGGGTGGCCTGAAGTTCGAGGCACCGGCCGCTTGCGCGGCTCGGCTCTCGTGCGCACGACCCAACAGCCTCGCGTTTGGGTGGCACGAAAGGCAAAGGCACGTCGACGTGGACACGCGGGCGGGCCTCGATCACTCGTCGATCTTGAACAACGTGCGTACTACGTCTTCGGCGATTGACTCATCGAAGCCCCGACGCGCGAGGAACGCGAACGCGCGGCGTGCGGCGGCGGCTGGCGCGAGTGTGTGCAATCGCGCGAGTTCAGTCTTGAGTGCGTCACGAGCCGCGGCGGCATCGCTCTTCGCGCCCGTTGCGCTCACCGCGTCGTCGCGGTCGGCGGGAGCGAAGCCGCGCGCGGCGAGTGTGCTGTCGATCGCCTTGGCGGCCTGATGTCGGCGCGACGCGCGGTCGGCGATCGCGCGGGCGGCTCGGGCGTCGTCGACGAGACCGGCACGTTCGAGGTCGGAGATTGCGTCACGCACATCAGCAGCATCGAAACCCTTGGCCGCGAGCCGATCGGCAAGTGCCGCCTTGGATCGTTCGCTGGCTCGCAGCAGACGCAACGCGGCGGCTTTGACGCGCTCAACTCGCGTCGCTCGCTCGACCTCGCTTCGCAGCGTGTCAGACCACGCGGTGCCGACGCGGATGCCGAGCACGGCAACGACCGCGGCAGGCGCGGTCGCGACGCGATGCGTGCCGCGCCAGATCGAGAAGCCCGCCTTGATCGCACGGAGCGATGTGATGGCGGAATCGGAATCGACGAACGACAGGTTCACGCGGGCAATGGTATCGAGGAGGGCGAAGAGGATGCGAGGACGCGGCGCGCTGCGTCAACTTCGGAGAACGGCATCGAGACGCACGCAACGCCTCGCGTTTCGATGGCGCGAGGAAAGGACACCGGCCGCTTGCGCGGCTCGGCTCACATTCATGGGAGGAAAGGACACCGGCCGCTTGCGCGGCTCGGCTCACATTCATGTGAGGCAGCCGGGCGCGGAGTATCTTTCGCTCTCACAGTACCGCCAGAAACCCCTGCATTTCGTTGAGTGCCTTCGCATCGCCGACGCGACGCGCGACATCGACGCCGGCGCGGAGGGTGGCGGCCGCGTCGGGCTCGCGGTCCATGTGCTGTTGACTCTTGGCCTTGTGGTAGTACGCGTAGCAGTAGTTGGGATCGACGGCGAGACAGCGGTCATAGAACTCGACGGCCTGAGCATGCCGCCCCACCTTGGCGTGCTCCTGCGCGATGGCATAGAGGACGAAGGCGTCGGCGGGGTCGAGCGTCAGCAGTCTTTCCAGTTGTTCGAGACTCGGCATGGATCGTCTTCCTGCGGGCGATCGGTCAGCGTGGCGGCCATCGCCGCTCGGGTCGCCGCTTTTGCATGATACGAGTTGGGGGTGCGGGAATCTCGGCTCGGGCTTGGCAACGGTCCGATGAAGCAGAGGTCGACCGTGGGCGGCATCGCCCGCAGCGACCGTTCGCGCCGCCTCGATTCAGGAGCGTTTCACGCATGGAGATCAGTTCCGCACTCAGCAAGATCGTCGCGACCATCGGCCCCGCGAGCGATTCGCCGGAGATGGTGCAGCGGCTCATCGAGGCCGGCGTCAGCGTCTTTCGCTTCAACTTCTCTCACGGCGACTTCGATGCGCATCTGAAGCGGCTCAACACCGTGCGCGAAGTGGCCGCCGAGATGGACCGCCCGATCGCGTGTCTGGGCGACCTGCAAGGCCCGAAGATTCGCGTGGGGAAGGTGAACTCACCGGGCGTCGTGCTCGAGCCCGGGCAGGACGTGGTGTTTCGCAAGGGCCAGCCCGTCGCCGCCATCGAACGCCCCGACCCGCAGAAGCCGGGGACGGTCGTGCTGCCGACGGTGTACGAGCCGCTGATTGACGAAGTGCAGCCGGGACAGAAGGTACTGATCAACGACGGCGCGATCCGCATGCTCGCGGTCGAGCGCGTACCCGAGCGCGGCGAACTGCTGTGCCGCGTCGTGGTCGGCGGGCTTGTGACCAGCGGCAAGGGAATCAACCTGCCGCAGAGCGAGTTGAGCGCACCGGCGATCACGGAGAAGGACTGGGAGTGCGTCTCGTGGGCCGTGGAGCACGCGATGGATTACCTCGCGTTGTCGTTCGTACGCAACGCTCGCGAGGTGCTGGATCTCAAGCAGCGACTCGCGGAACTCTGCCCCACCGATCGGCTCATTGATCTGAAGCACGAGACGGCGACCACGCCGGTGATCGCGAAGATTGAGATGCCCCAGGCACTGAAGAATCTGGACGAGATCGTGCAGGCGGCGGACGGCATCATGGTGGCCCGCGGCGATCTGGGCGTCGAGATGGACATCGCGCAGGTGCCGGTGGCGCAGAAGCGGATCATCCGCGCGTGCGCAACGTGGGGCCGCCCGTGCATCGTGGCGACGCAGATGCTCGAGACGATGATCGAGAGCGTGATGCCCACGCGGGCCGAGGCGAGTGATGTGGCGAACGCGATCTTTGACGGCACCGACGCCGTCATGCTCAGCGCCGAGACCGCGACGGGCAAGCACCCGGTGATCGTTGTTGAGACGATGAGGCGGATCATCGCGGCGGCCGAGGAACGCATGGCAGAAGACCCGCCGCACCCGAGCGCGCCGGTCGAACTCATCAAGAGCAAGTACCCCACCGCGGCCCTCGCGCACGGCGCGTGGCAGATCGCGCAGGACGTGGGCGCGAAGGCGATCGTTTGCTGGTCGCAGAACGGCGGCACGGCGCGCTACCTGAGCCAGAATGATTTTCGCGTGCCGATCGTCGCGTATTCATCGAGCGTGCGATCCACGCGACGGATGGCGTTGCTCAAGGGCGTGACGCCGCTGCATCGCTCGCCGCCCAAGTCGGGCTTGCTGGCGGAGTGGAACGCGCAGGTGGATGCGGACCTGATCGCACGCGGGATCGCACGCAAGGGGGACACGATCCTGCTGCTGGCGGGCAAGCCGCTGGGCGAAGCGAAGGTGACAAACACGGTTGCGATTCATGACGTCGGCGATGAGACGCGGGGGTTCAGAGCGCAGGGAAGATGAGAGCGAGAGGCGCGGCCGTGCGTTGAACGTCTTCGCCGCCGCTGCTGCCCGTCGCATTCACCGCGACGGCCACCATGTCGCCGCCCGCGTCCTGCATCACCCAACCCGCGCGGCCTTCGCCGTCCACTTGCACCAGCAGTTCATCCACCGGCGCGCCGACGAAACTCCCGCCCGGGCCCCAGACGTACTCGCGCGTCATCCACGCGTTCGAGAGCTCGATGCCCCCGACGTTGCCGCCGCCCCCGCTTGTCGGGGCTTTGGATGCCCGAGGCGATCACGCGGAGGCATCAAACCATCTGGTTGTCAAAGAGCGAGTTGTCGCCGCGCTACGCGTCGATCGCGGGCAGCTCATCGATCTTCCGCTTCAGCCACGCGGTGAACGAGACCGAGATGCGTTTGGGAGACTGAAGGATGCCTCGTGGATGTTCATGGTCCCAGAACACGACGGGACAGTCGCCGTCTTTGATCTTGCTCGTGTCGAGGCATTCGTGATTGCCAGAGCCATCGTTCATCAGCGGAATCAATCGGTGAGGCATCTGGGGTGACGCCATTACTGACTCAAAATCAGCAATCTCAAGCACAGAACAATCCGGTTCAATATCTGCACCCCACCCAAACACGACCTCGCCATTTAGCTCGGCCCATCCACACTCTCTGAGAAACATTGTGTAACTTGATGGAAGACGAACGTTCAGAGCCGATGCAAGGCTACGAATCTCAGAGTCAGATGCTCCTTTAAACGTGCGGGCGCATGGGCTTTTTTTTAGCCGATCGATCTGCTTTGTAATTAGATTGGTTTTACTCATTATTTGAACAGCCCAGAATGCTTGATCTTAAAATTTGCACCCCTACGGTGAGCTTCCTCCGTCAAGAATTCTAGGTTGTCAAATTCATTTGTTCCGCCTTCGTACAAACCTTTTTTGTGATGAATATCCATTGGGATATTTTTGCCGTCTCGAGGTGGCTTGTTTTCAATCCGTACGCGCTGGCGTTGCTCTGGCAAGTATTTATTTCCTCGTTCCGCCATCTCTCTGCGCCAGTACCTCATTTTGTTTGCCTTAAATTCTTTTTTGAGCATGTTATACACATGGCGAGGCACGCCCTTCAACTTTGACCGTCCCTTTCCGGCCTTCCCACCCCCTGCCACGCCCGCCATCGCCGGGCCGTCACCGCCGGAGCCGCCCGCGCGGCCGTTCCACATCCAGTCTATCCCAAAGTGCTCACCAACGCCCTCGAGGAACGACAGCGTCACCCACTTGTTGTCCAGCCGTGAGTGCCCATGGTCTGGGGCCGACCAGTCCATGGCCCAATCGAGATCCGCCTCCTGCTGGGCGGCATACTGCATCGTCATGCTCGACAGCCCGGAAGTCAGCATCCCGGTGGGGTCGGTCGCCGCGCTTGGAACAAACGGCAATCCGAATGCGTTGCCCGTTCCGGTGAAATCGGTGAACGATCCGACCGGGTCCATCCAGTCGATCTCGCTGTCGTCCAGATCATCCAGATCGATGTAGAGCCCGAGGGGGTCGCCGCCGCCAGCAACACAGAAACCACGGCGTGCCGAAGGCGGAAGATCGTCACGCGCCAAAAAGCTCAGTCATTCGGAGGCCGATTCAGCCGGCGCGCCGCGTTCACACCTCATGCTCCTCAAATGCGAGCCCCTTCCAATGCGCCAGACGCAGTTTGTCGAAGACGTCTTCTCGCACATACGGCGCGGCACAACATGAAAACGCGATGGCCAGATTCTCGAACACGCCCGGAAGCAGATCGCTCTCTTCTCCTCGCGTGAATGCCATCTGCAATCCGCACCGCATGCAGCGGTCCAGTGGCCGACCGGAGCGGGACCGATACTGCACCCACTCCTCGCGTTCTCCATAGCAAGACACAAACCCTTTGATGACGCGCCCGCGCGAATCCAGCACGCGACCGATCGCGGCGTTCATGTACGGCGTCATCGCCTCGAAGAGATCCTGTCGAAGGATGCGCAACGAGATATCTTGCCCAGCCCAGATCGGGGCTCGCGGTCGGCCCGACCCTTCCGTATTCACCCACGCGTCGATGGGCTGCGGGAACACCCCTGGAAGAAACTTGGCGCAGCCATACCGGGCGTCGAGATATCGACCCGATCCGGCCAGCGGACCAAACTCCGGCACTTGGCTCCCGCATCGAATGACGTCGTTCCAGATGGAGTCGTACACGCCGCGGGGCGAAGCCCACCCGCCAGGCTCGGCCGAACCAATCCAGTAGACTTTCATCCTCACCACCCCTGCCTCATGATCTCGTAGAGCACCAACGCTGTGACGTTGGTGTCTCCCTTGGTCGACTCGTCGAACTTCGAACTCGCATCCAGGACGACCGTCTTCACACGGGCATTGGTTGTGGCGATTGATGACGAATCAATCTCGCCATGACTTCGCAGGCACAGTGCTTGACGATCGCGCCGTAGTAAACCTCGATCACTCGACGAGAGTGGCGGGAATGGCGTGCAACTTGCCCTTCATGTGCTTTTTCAGCACTTGATAGACCCGCTGGCTGACAAAGGTGTACGGCGTCGGCACACGCCACACTTTCTCAGAGCCGTCGATCGGCGAGCCGCATCCATGTCGTTCCCATGTTGAAACAACGTCTGGGACGTCGCCTCCGGTTGGAATAGCAGGTCGGCACAACTTGCTCATTTCGGTGCGCGAATAGATGTATTCAAACGGCTGTTCGAACGAGGTAGTCCAGCGATTGCGGTCGCAAACGGAACAGGTGAACCGAGACTCAGGCTGGAGCGCAAACCCTTTTGACCGTGTAAACGCTGGAGGCAGCGTCGTCTTGGACCAAATGGCATACCAAGGCAAAGGCTGTCGCTTTTTGTTGTCTTCAAGCTGAACCAACCATTGATCGGAGTTTGGGAACTGGCGCAGATTCTGGAGCAAGTTGCCGGTGACGAGCAAGACGGTGGACGATGTCAGTGCATAGCTCCGCTTGGCAGGGAGAGCCCGCGCCGGGAAACCTGATCCCGGCAACAACACGCCGCCGGAGCCACACGCCGGACAAGCCGGGCCGTAGTCGAACTTCGCTCCCATGTACGGCGCGATCTCTTCGCGGGGATGGACGGACACGAGGAAGCAGAGCAATGATGCCCCTCCAATATCTGCATCATCGTACTCAATGCGCGTGGAAATGAGCGATCCACACTCGGCGCCTGACGGAAACCGTTTCTCTATGCAGTGTACTCGGGGATCACCTTCAAACATGGTGGAAAACCATGACCAAGACCGGAGCGAAGGCAGGCACTTTCCCTCGCCGCGCGTAACGCCGCACCGTGAGAGCTCGGACCACAGCAAGGCTTCCGACGGAAAGCCCGACACCCAAATTCCTCGCACAATCTTCACCGCAAATGTCCTTTGATCTCATTCCAGTACTCTGGCGCATCGCGATACGCACGCTCAAGAACGCGTCGGACTTCATCTATGTCTTTGGCGAATCGACGGGAACCCAGTACTTCCAGCTCTGCGGTGGCGAGTACTGCTTCAATGACTCGATGATCATCGTACGCCATGACGACAGCGGGCGCGGAGTCTTTCGTGAGGCCCGGCACTTGATCAAGATACCTTGTTGGAATGATATGATGTGCCTCAAGCGCGTGATTCGTTCCTTTTGTGAACACCTTCATATCCGCATACGAGCCGACCTTGCCGATGTGTTGAGCCATCGCTGGTGTGATGGTCAGCACCTGTCTGCCGTAGTCCATTCTACGGCCGACAAAGTTCGCCTTGTTCGCCCCATACGCCGCGCGGCTCACCGCAAGCGTCTTGCTCGCCTTCGTGAAGAGACTCAGCGCTTTCCCGCCGGGAATCAGCGACAGCGCGTCCATCAGCGTCGCGCCGCCTGCCGCGATGTTGTAGATCGCCACGCTCGCGCCGATCGCGGGATGCATCTGCGCAATCTGAAACGCGATGTGGCCGGCGGAACTGAAGCCGCCGCGAATCTGCTCCATGAACGCCGCGGTGCTCGCCGCGTGCTCGGCGACGATCTCGTCGATCATGTCGAACGGGTCGCTTGACAACCCCAGCGGGTCGTACCGCGAAAGCGACTTTGTTCCGAGGTACTCGTAGAGGTTGGCACCGTCTCCAAAGCACTCGAGAAGATCGAGGCTTGACGCGTCCGAGCTCACGGCCGTCCCTCGCATCATCTGCACGCTCAGCACCGCCGCCCCGCTCGCATTCGGGTCCAGCTGCAGATACCGCTGCATCCCCACATGCAGCGTGCGGTTGCGGTTCTGCGCGAGGTTGAAGGCCAGCGGCACCACACGCGGCGGTTCGCCAAATGTCTTGCCCGTCGCGGCAAGTCCGCCCGAGCCTTCGGATATCCCCAGATCGAGCCGGTCAACGAACAGACCCTTGTGCCCAAGGTGCAGCGCGGGGTGGTTCAAGAGATGCTCGGCCCACACCACCTCGCCGTACGCGCCGTACTCCTGTTGCGCCGCCACGCGGAAGGAAAGGTTCGTCCCGGTGTTGCTGGCATTGACGCCGGTCGCCGCGAGGGCGTCCGAGCCGTTGGCAAGGCCCCCGGAAGCA